>Ga0206993_1096_pt1 | contig 18829 bp, 15 predicted proteins | sample Alteio_BWMinCont_7_FD_153499 | JGI IMG/M metagenome (GOLD analysis project Ga0206993, IMG submission 153499) | Enriched cells from forest soil in Barre Woods Harvard Forest LTER site, Petersham, Massachusetts, United States -... | ecosystem: Environmental > Terrestrial > Soil > Temperate forest >... | reverse complement strand
CCATGCGGTCCATCCGGGCTTGCCGACGCAGTGGAAGGCAAGCGTGGGTTAATAAAATTTTGGAAGGTAAATCGCAAAGGAGGGTGAACATGAAGATCAGCAGGCTACTCGCAGCAGCACTAGCAGCGGCAGTGTGGATACCCGTAGTTCAGGCACAAGCCGTACCGTCGTCAGATACTTTTACATTCAACGGATCGACGCCGTGTTCAGCCATCACTTCGTGGAATGGTGACCCTACTGCCTACTCCGAAGACAGGGGCACTATTTGTCTGACTCAGGGCGGAACTGGTGGAGGCTACGGCTCAGCTATTGAAGTGCCGTTCCAGCTTGGCTTCCTGAATAATGGCTATCTGTCGCCGTGCGATCCGATTACATTCGGCCCGAAGGTTTGGACGAAGGGCGATGGTACGCATGACGGAGACACGTTTACGCTGTCAGGCAGTACAACCTGCCCCTATTTCACCGGTGAGTATGGCGGTACGAGCGACAATCTGCTAGACGGCTTTAGTGTCGTCGCGGACTATACGCATGTGGCGCACAGCTATTATTACCACGGCCGTAAGTACACCTACTTTGTTGACACGCTGGAGGGCGGCACTGGCACAGTCGAAGAAACGGTGCTTCATGCCACGACGGTGACGGGTGGGAGTGGGTCGATTGAATGAGCGATACGCGTTCCGCACAGCTTTCTTGATGACGCTCTCGCCAAGCTAAACCTAGCCTTTGAGTCGGTGCGCTGTCACGTCAACGAAGGGCTAGAGGAGGAGAAGTGAGCCTGTTCGCCGATATCGACGTGATGGGCCAACGGGGAGCATTTAGACTCCACGTCAGGCACCCTGGGAAAGCGTACCTGGTGCGCGTGCTTCACGAGGGGGGTCTCCTACGATCAGCGAGCTTTCGCAGGCGACGATCTATCCATCCAAGTATTCGATGCAGCGCCGATCATGATTCCGCCGAGCATGAAATTCTCGTCTCGCTCACCTGCTTTTCGACTCCTCCCTACCGGTCGCAGCGACTACCAAGTCCAGACAGCCAACCAACTAAGAGCCGGGGAGGGCCCAGGGTTTCAAGTATCTGGAGCCGGGGTGCTGCCTGCTCTTGGAGATCAAGCCAAATCCCAGGCGGGGACAATGCCGCTGACCACTCCCAGGCCGCCAGCACCCGACTCAGATCGGGTCTTTGGTCTTCTTTCGGTGGCGTTGATCCACAATTGCAGCAAACCTACTCACATTCACAATCGCTAGTGCTTGCGGCGGACTTACTGCGGTCCTTCTTGGTGTGTGTGCCCTGCTGGTTTGGCGAGCACGAAAAACTCGCAGAACCTATGCTGCAAGGACGACTGTGCCGCGGGCAGAAGGAGCCCAAGGCCTGGGTCCGTTTTAGGCCGTGAGTCCGGAAGACCAAGCGGAACGCTGGTTCGCTCTACTGCCAGGGTCGCTGGCAAACACGCGGGCCAAGGGTGCGGTGCCCGAGGCCGGGGAATTCGGAGAGCGACTTACACGGAGATCGGAAAGCGCGGAGCGAGTTGGCGTTGATGGTTTGCGATGGCTGGCCAGGTTTCTGCGGCGATGCTGAGGAACGCGGTGACCACTTGCGGATCGAACTGTGTACCTGAACAGTCGCGGATGATCTGGAGGCCGGACTCGAACGAGGAAGCACGGCGATAGGGCCGGTCCGAGGTAATGGCATCGAAAGAATCGGCGACGGCGAAGATCCGGGCGCTGGGAAGAATTTCCTCGCCTTTGAGGCCGCGTGGGTAGCCGCCGCCGTCGTGGCGCTCGTGATGACTGAGGACGAGTTCGGCAGCGTCGCTGAGAAAGGCTATGTCTTTGACGAGATCGAAGCCGATCTGCGCGTGGCGTTGCATGCGTTTTCGTTCGTCCGCCGTGAGCGGCCCGGGCTTAAGGAGAATGGCGTCGGGGACTCCGAGCTTGCCGATATCGTGCAGGTGGGCACCTCGGGCTAGACTTCCCAACTGTTCCTCAGTCCAAGCCATTACCCGCGCAATCTCTATCGAATAAAGGCACACGCGTTGGGAATGGCCGGAAGTTTCCGTGTCGCGCAGATCGATCGCCCGACCCAGGGCTTCGAGGGTGTCTTCATAGCTGCGCTCAAGCCGTTCGAGTGCCTGGCGCAGCTGTCCGGTGCGTTCGGCGACCATTTCTTCGAGATGCTGGCGATAGTTTTCGACTTGCTGTTCGAGATAGCGCTTATGAAGGGCGCTCTCCAGGCTGGCAAGGACGGCACTCTCCATGAGAGGTTTGACGAGATAGTCGTCGGCACCGGAGCGCATGGCTTGAACACCCACTTCCACGTCGTCCAATCCAGTAGTGACCAGGAATGCAACGTGAGGGTAGGAACGGCGAACCTCGGCGAGGAGATCGAGGCCGCTGATGCCGGGCATTTGAAGATCGGAGATTACGGCATCGAATGGCTCGCGTTGCAGAGCTACGAGGGCTTCTTCACCATTCGTGGCGGTGCTGCAGCAGTAAGATGGGGGCCGCAACATTATGGCCAGAAGTTTTGCCGCTGCGCGTTCGTCGTCGACGGCGAGAACACGGACAACGGAGGGACGATCGCTGGTACCAGCACCGCCATGGTAACGAATCGCGTCAAGACTTAATTGAGTACCCAGGCCCCCGTTTTCTCCGTGAAGAGGAAACCATAATGGCGAAGGGGCACGGCCTTTGTGTCGGTATGAACGAGCTTGGCTTTGCCCACCTGAGGTCCCGAAGACGCGAGATACACGTCGACAATGGTGCCGATTTCCATCTCCGTGCTAGAGGTACAGAGAAAGCCGCTGAGACTGACGTTTTCAGTAATCGTTTCCTGGTCAACCTTGTTGCCCTGAGCGTCCATGCGCCGCAGCATGAGCGGGACACGCAGTCGGACACGGACTTCGGAGCGCGGCACGAAGCGGCGGGCCTTGGTGAGCTGGCCGAGGCAGGCCCGCAGGGCGTCGAAGTCTATGGGCTTTTCGAAATAAGCGAAGGCGCCAAGTTGTTTGCAGTGTTCTTTGGTTTGGCCGCCGGCCTCTCCGCTGACGATAATCACGGGGATCTTTTGCGTGTGGCTGAAAGACGTAAAGGTCTGGAGGAGTTCGTAGCCGGAATAGTTGGGCATGCGAAGATCCAACAAGATGGCGTCAGGCTTATGTTCGAGGGCTAGCGCCAAGCCTTCTTCAGGCACGCCGGAGTCGACGATTTCAAAGGTCTCGCTCAACTCGAGACGCATCAAGCGCCGCAAGGCTTCGTCGTCGTCCACAATCAACAATTTCTCCATTACGAAGGTCCCCTTATCGGCCCGGGCGGATGCTGCTTTCAACAAGTTCGGCTACAGGATTTGAAGCGGACGCCGGTTTCTTCCCCTCATCGAGCACATCGCGGATCTTGCGGATAAGAACCTCTTCTATGAACGGCTTGTGGAGGAGGTGGGTTCCGGGGTCGAGAACTCCGTGTCCCGCGATGAAGCTGTCGGAATAACCGGACATGTAGAGGACCTTCATCCCCGGCTGGCGCGGCAACAGGCTTTCCGCCAAGACGCGGCCATTTATGCCGGGCATGACGACATCGGTCAGCAGGAGGTCAAGGGCTTTGCCGAAACGCGCCGCAACTACCAGAGCGTCTTCGCCGCTCTCCGCGGATAGAACAAGGAATCCCCTGGATTCCAGGAACGTCTTTGCGAGCTTTCTCAAGGGCTCAGAGTCTTCCACCAGAAGAATGGTTTCCGAGCCGCGCAGATTATCTGTCGAATCGGGTTTCTGTTCGTCGACCGCGGGCTCTCCAGCATGGCGCGGGAGGTAAATCTGAAAGGATGTGCCCTTGCCGAGAACACTTTCCAGGCCGATATATCCGTTGCTTTGTTTGACGATACCGTAGACGGTTGCGAGCCCGAGTCCGGTGCCCTTGCCAAGTTCCTTGGTGGTGAAGAACGGTTCAAAGATATGGGTGAGCGTTGCGGCATCCATGCCCGTGCCCGTGTCAGTGACGGCCAAGAGCACGTAACTGCCGACCTTGGCGCCTGGGTGGGCCCAGACGTAAGCCTGGTCTAGCTCCACGTTGGCGGTCTCGATCTTCAGCTTGCCGCCCATGGGCATGGCGTCGCGCGCGTTGACGGCCAGGTTCATGATGACTTGCTCGATTTGACTCTGGTCGGCTTTCACATTGCCAAGCTTTGCATCAAGCACCAGGGATACTTTGACGTCTTCGCCCAGAAGCTGCGGAAGCATCTTTTCCATATCGGAGGCGAGTGTATTGAGGTTCAGGATGGCAGGCGTCAAGACCTGCTGCCGGCTGAAGGCCAACAACTGTTTTGTCAATGAGGCGGCCCGCTGTCCCGCCTTTTCGATTTCGAGAGCATGCTCACACAGGGCAGTGTTGGTCCCCAACTCCCGCTTCAGCACTCTGCTGTAGCCGATAATCACCCCCAGAAGATTGTTGAAGTCGTGCGCGATCCCTCCCGAGAGACGCCCAATCGCTTCCATCTTTTGCGCCATGCGGAGCTGTCGTTCGAGGATTCGCTTTTCGGTGACATCCTCGGCGAGAGCGTCAAAATAGGCCATAGCGCCGTTTTCATCGTTGACGCGACGGCCGGAACAATGCACGGTGATAGGCGTGCCGTCCTTGCGCTTCCACTCCATTTCGACGTCCTTGATTTCTTCCGTGCGGATGAGGTGCTCGATCAAACGCTGATATTCTCCAGGGTTGCGGAAGATTTCGCTGGTCAGGTCTTTGCCGAGAAGCTCTTCCGTCGAATCATAGCCGAGCATTCTCTGCAGGGCGGGATTTACTTGCAGAAACCGGCCAGCCGTACTCGCGCGATAAATCCCGTAGGGTGCGTCCTCGACCGCCGAACGAAACCCAGCTTCCGAGCGCCGGAGAGCTTCCTCCGCCCTTTTGCGCTCAGTGACGTCGCGGTTCACGATGACCAGCTTTTCCGGATCCCCCTTGTCATTGCGGATGACGCTCGATGTTGATTCCAGGACAAGCCACGCACCATTCTTGTGGCGAAGGCGGTACTCGAGCGTTGTTCCCATTCCGGAACGCCGCGAGTCTTCAGCGGCCTTCTGGACGCGCGCACGATCATCGGGATGAATCTGCTCGAACGAGGAAGAGGTTTGCAACTCCTCAGCCGAATATCCCAAGACTTTCTGATAAGAAAGGCTGTTGAAAATCCGATTGCCGTCCATATCGACGACGGCGATCATGTCGGCGGCGTTTTCACTGATGAGACGAAACATTTCTTCCCGGGCCGAGAGTCGCTTGCGAATGCGGTAGATCTGAACCTGTTGAAAGACGATGTAAAGGTCAAATAGAAATACGGATCCGACCAGGCCTCGGATGATTTCATCGGGCGTAAGGGACTCGGGGACGGGTGACCACGCATGGATGACCGGAAAGGCATAGGAAACAATTCCCCCAGTGAGCAGGAGCGTGATGGTGATGGCGGTGGCCCATAACCACCACTCGCGGCGTTGAATCCGGCCAATTCCATCGCTAAGCGAATCGTCCCATTTGCCGGTATTCGGTTTGCTGTCCATTGGCGCCAGATTCCCTCTGCTGCAAAACGGCCATACTGAGTGTGAATCCAAATCGCGAAAAAATTTCGAGCCTTCCAGCAATCCTGCTGGCAGTGTTAGTGCAAGCAGGCGGCCACGTGCTGGATGGCGGGATGAAGCGTAAATTTCTTAGTTTGAATTACTTAGCCGAGTCTCCGGTGGGCGAAAAATAGTAAGGAAGTCCAAAATCTAGAATAGTGTGCAGATTGCGGATGGGAATCGCAATGCAAAGGGAAGGTAAAGGCTCAGTACTGGCCGGAACCAAGAGGATTGCCTGATATCAACCCAATAGACCAGGCACGCAATTCCGAGTATGGTACTGCAGTGGATTCAACAGGTTCTGGTGGTTGAAGGAATTATTCTCTAAGCTCGGGCTACAGTAATCGGCCGATGTGCGGGCTTAGGCCGCAAACGCAGGAGGGCCCAGTGAGCCAGATCGGGATCCCTCTCGTAGGTCTTTTCGACCTTTGCTTCGCGGCACTCTCCTTCCTCATCGCCGTTTTGGCTTCCAATGTTGCCTTTGATTTCGCGGCCCCTGCTGGAGGAGGAGTTCGTTGGCCGTCGAACAAGTTGATGCGCCCCAATCTCGATTCTAGTCGCACAGAAGCTCCGGCTGTTCCTTCCAACCGAGCTCGGGTTACGAAGACATCAGGGCGGGCACTCCACGGGGGCTCTGATCTTGAGCAGCGGAGACACTCGTGACGATGGCTGACGCCAGCACTGTGAAATGTCTTGCCCGGCTAAAAGCATTTGTCGCCCGGGGCTATGGATTAGCTCTGGTCTTGTTCGCAGGGACGGTCGTCCTGACGATCGTGTGGCTACACTACTACGATTCGCCTCTTCCGTTTACCGGAATTGCGCTATCGGCAATTGCGATCACGTTTTGGCGAGGGCGCACCAAGCCTGGTATTCTCGCGGTTCTCCTCGCAACGCTTATTCGTAGTTATTTCTTCCAACCTGCAACTACAGTCGTTGCGCGGATTCTTTACGATTCAGTATTTCTGGTCTTTGCGCTGGTTATGATCGGGCTAACGCGGTCACGGGACGAGCTAGAGATGAACGTCGCGGAGCGAACCGCGGAACTGACTGCGGCCAATGAGAAACTGAAGATTGAAATTGTCGAGCGCAAGCGGGCGGAAATACAATCGCGGGTGCTGATCGATGCGATTCCACAACAAATCTGGAGTGGCCCACCGGACGGCAGACTTGACTATTTCAACGAACGTTGGCGCGCATACACGGGAGTCGGATTGGAAGAAGCACGAGGTGATGGCTGGCAAAGGATACTTCATCCCGACGACCGGGAGCGGGTGCCAAAGGCTTGGCGCGAGTCGGTGCTCAATGGGACGCCCTTCGAGATAGAAGAACGCCGCCGGGGAGCCGACGGAATGTACCGTTGGTTCCTAGCGCTTGGAATACCGTCTCGCGACGCTGAAGGGCGGATCGTCCGATGGTATGGGACGAACACGGACATTGAAGACCGTAAACGGGCTGAAGAAGCCCTTAGATTGAGCGAGCAGGAACAGCGCCAGCTAGTCGCGCAATTGGGAAGAGAGCGCGCGCGCTTGGTCGAGGCCCAGGAAGTGGCGAAAATGGGAAGTTGGGAAGCGGAGTTGCAGAGCTTGAACGTGATTTGGTCAGAGCAAACACACCGCATCTTTGAGACTGATCCGGCCCATTTCCATCCCACCCGTCCAAAGTTCCGCGAATTCATACATCCGGAGGACCGCGCGAAAGTAGATGCGGCCTTTGCAGCGTCCCTCGACCAGCGCTCGCCTGCCACGGTCGAATATCGAATCGTCATGCCGGATGGGCGGGTCAAAATTATCGAGGAGCACTGGCAAGCTTTTTACGATGAAGCGGGAAAGCCGGTTCGAGTTGCGGGCACTTGCCGTGACATCACCGAACGTGTGCGATCCGAGGAGGAACTCCAGCGAGTTCGCGATCGCATCGACTCTATCCTTAACAGTGTATCCGATACTTTTATTCTCTTCGACCGCCAGTGGCGATACCTTTACCTTAACGAAGCTGCGGTCCGTGCCACGGGCCGGCCGCTGAAAGAGATTCTGGGACACGTCCTATGGGAGCTCTTTCCCAGGGTCGTCGGCACCGAATTAGACCGCCAGTTTCACCGCGCGATGAACGACCGCGTCCACGTTGAATTCGATTTCCATTTCCTTCAGGCTGGCATCGACCAGTGGTGGGAGATTCGCACTTACCCCCAGACCGAGGGCCTGGCGGTCTTTGCCACCGAAATCACCGAACGTGTGCGAGCCGAGGAGGAACTCCAGCGCCTCTCCGGACAACTTCTGCAGTCGCAGGATGAAGAGCGACGGAGAATTTCAAGAGAGCTGCATGACACCACCGGACAGAACCTCGTAGCCTTGGCGACAGATTTGTCACAAATCCGAGCTTCCATACCTTCGTCCTCCCGGGAGTTGCGCGCATTGGCGTCCCGTTGTCAAGAGTTGGCCAATCAGTGCGTCCGCGAAGTCCGCACGCTCTCCTACTTAATGTATCCGCCACTATTGGATGAATCCGGCCTGCCCGATGCGATTCGTCAATTTCTAGACGGGTTCACCAAGCGCAGCGGAATTAAGGTGGAACTAGAAGTGAGTCCGAATTTTGGCCGATTGAGAGAGGATGTCGAATTGGCTTTATTCAGGATAGTCCAGGAGAGTCTCACGAACATCCATCGGCATTCAGGAAGTCCAAGGGCCAAGATAATTCTTGACCGCCGGTCGGATTACGTCACGGTGGAGGTCAGCGACACCGGCCGGGGAACCTCAGGCACAAAACTCGGAACAAGCAGAGGAATGCCGTTTCAGGTCGGCGTTGGCATTTCCAGCATGAAAGAGCGAGTGAAGCTGATCGGTGGGTCCCTGGAGATTGTTTCCGGAACCAGCGGCACAACCGTGCGGGCCAGGGTTCCGGAAGCCACTGAGGGACATGAAAAAACTACAAGTGCGGATAGTTGACACCTGGGGGATTAGGGGCGGGGTACTTTCGTAAGGCAATTGTGGTTAGTCAGTACGCAAATCCTTCGCCGACTTTTGATCGCTTACGGAGGAGAATCCATCAGACGGGGCGCAAGCCGCAGCTTGATTCAACAAGTCCAGTCTTCCATTCGAGCGATTCACTCTCATGCCGCTGGTACAAAAACTCGGGCAGGTCGGCTGCGAAAGCCCAATAATCGGGAGCGTTTCGACTCCCAACCCTGATACCCTAGCCAGGTCTTGGCTGAATAGCGGCGGATGGCCTTGCACTGTTCATTGACGGTAAGAATCTATGCAAAGAGGAGGGGACACCGGTTGGACCGGGGCCCCCTCGGTACAATCCACCTGACTTGGCAAGAACTGCCAAGCCAGCGAATACACCACGCCCCCCTTCCCCAAGGGTGGGTGGAAACGGTCTACAGGGCCATCTAACTCTGCCCTTCCTCATAAGCAGACGACCAGGAAGACTGGAGGATTGTAGTTACTCTCGACTGGTGAGCCGAATACGTGCTCCAGCCAGTAGCACTTCGATGTAACCCTGCTTCGTTCCCGCTAGCAATACCGAGAACTACGTAGAGAATTTATCTACTTTGTGACAGTACGATTAAGGTGCTGTAATATAGAGGGAACGGATAACGCAGTGGTATAGGTCCACTCATTTCTGTAGCCCCCACAGCCGTTTTAGCTCTCATGTATAGGCTGCCGGTTTGAAAATGAGCGTCAGTAGGATTAAGATAGTTACGTTGATTAGGTGTTAAGATTCTTGCGCGCCACAGAAATAGCTTTTCCAGAGTGAGCGCCCCCGCCCCAACAGGCAGCATCCTGTTGTTCTACATTTCCATCTGATGTTCTGAACTCCGCCCCGTCCGATCGTATCGTAAGGAGTTGAGGTCATGAACAGGATCAAGGTCCTAATCGCTGATGATCACGAGCTGATCCGGCAGGGCGTCCGCTCGATATTGCATTCGACACGTAAGACTCAAATCGTCGGCGAAGCGGTTACGGGCATACAGGCAGTGGAGCAATGCCAGAAGTTGAAACCTGACGTGGTGATCATGGACCTGGCTATGCCGGAGCTGGATGGTATCGAAGCGACCCGTCAGATTCGTGCTGCCAATCCGAGCATCCGAATCATTGTTTTAACCATGCACGATTCAGAGATCATGGTCCGCGGAGTGCTAAACGCAGGTGCCAGCGGATACGTCCTGAAATCGGAGCTGGCCGACAAGCTCAAAACTGCATTGCACGTGGTATGCCGCGGCGATCAATATCTGAGCGGCGAGGTCTCCGAACGGCTTATGTACCGGTATTTGCAACAGGCTGTGGCGGAGGGTGAATCATACCGCTTGACAAGTCGCGAGCTTCAAGTGGCCCAGTTCTTATCGTTGGGCAAGAGCAGTAAGGAAATTGGCGAGATTCTCAACATCGCTGTTAGAACCGTGGACACGCACCGCGCAAATATCATGCGCAAGATGAATGTGCATAGCGTCACAGAGCTCCTTCACCAAGCATTTACAAATAAGCTCATTGAGCTGGGAAATGGGGCAGACCTGCCAGTGCGGCAACAGATGTAACGGGGCCGTTCTAATGCACCCCAGAGTTCAACCGGTCTCAGGGATGCTGGCAAGGAGCGGGCGGCGGGCGGACATGGGCAGCTTTCAATCTCGTCGAAGCGTTTCCTTAGGGGGAAAATGGCAGTGCAATTCCGGGGGAGCGAGGATGCCAGATAAACACGGACGTGTTCCACTCCTTGCAATTGACGACGACCCCGCCACTCTCGAGATCATCCAAGACGCATTGTCTGACGCCGATGTGGACGTTCATACCACCATGGATCCTGAAGAAGGCCTGGAAGTGTTCCACACAGTGCGGCCTCGCATCGTCCTGGTTGATCTGATGATGCCCGTCTTGACGGGCATGGATCTTCTCGAACGCATGCTCAGCAAGGATCCCGGCGTCGAAGTAATTCTCATGACTGGGCATTACTCCGCTGATTCCGCAGTTGAGGCTATTCAGAAGGGTGCGCGAGACTATCTGGCCAAGCCTCTCAACCTGGCAAAGCTCCGCTCGCGCATATCGGATCTGCTTGATGAAGTAAAACAAAAGGAAACCGCTTTTCAACTGGATCGGCAACTTATTGAAGCGTTCCAGTTTGAAGGAATGATCGGCCGAAGTCCGCTAATGCTGGAGGTGTTTGCGAGAATTCGGCGGGTCGCGCCGCATTTTCAAACGGTGCTGATCACTGGGCAAACCGGCACGGGGAAAGAACTCGTAGCCAAAGCGCTCCATCGCCTTCGGAACTCAGGTTCGGGGCCGTTTGCAGTGTGCAATTGCGCCGCCGTTGTAGACACGCTGTTTGAAAGTGAATTGTTCGGGTATGTGAAAGGCGCATTTACGGGAGCGACCGAGGACAAGATCGGCCTATTCGAATATGCCAACCGCGGGACTGTTTTTCTGGATGAAATCGGTGAGATGCCGCTGTCCGCACAGGCAAAACTTCTGCGCGTACTCCAGGAACACGAAGTTCACCGCGTGGGTTCCCCGGTGCCGCGTAAAGTGGACGTCCGGGTCATCGCCGCCACGAATCGCGATCTTCCCTCGCTAATAAAAGAAGGTAAGTTTCGGGAGGATCTCTTCTACCGCTTGGGAATGGTGGAAATCAGCTTGCCACGGCTCGAGAACCGCAAGGAAGATCTGCCACTGCTCGAGCGATTCATGGTGGAGAAATACGCCAAACAATACGGGAAAAAGATCAATGGGATCACGCGCCGGGCCCAGACCTGTCTCTCTGCTTACCCATGGCCAGGGAATATTCGCGAATTGGAGAACGCTCTCAGCCTGGCAGTGATGATGACGGAAAACAATTTGATTGATCTCAATGACCTGCCAAAATCCCTCCTGGCAAATAATCCGGAGCTTGTCACGAAGAACCACAATTTGGTGACGTTCGAAGAATTGCAGCACCTCCATCTGCAACGTGTCCTGGAATACGTTGAGGGAGACAAAACCCGTGCAGCAGAAATTCTAGGTATCAGCCGCTCCACTCTCTATAACCTATTGGGGCGAATCAAGGCTTGAGGTACTGAAGAGCATCGAATCTCTCCATATCCACCTGCAATCCCGAGGATTTTCAGGCTAGGTGTGCGGTGGGCCCGGAGCCTCATTGAATGCTGGAGGGATCCCGTGGCTCCGAGCATGACCATTTTTTGGACGCGCGTCGCGAGAATGGACGAATACGAGCAAAGACCGAAGCCATTGCTCCCCTTCCGATGCTCCTCTAAGTGACTGAAATCACAGGAGATTGGAAAGTCCTGTCTGGCCTGAGGGAGTGGTGCTCAGGTTTGGTGTCAAGAGTGCAAACAAACCTGCCAAGGAAGGTATAGTTTTGAATCTCCTCATTCGTCTCGCCGGCGCAAGGTTCCTGTTAATTTCAGGAAGCAGTTCCATTTTCAGCGCGCCATTCCTTGCAATCTTACCCCCAAAGCAGAACCGGTTGAAAAATCCAGATGTAATGGAACTGCGTCAACCGGGGACTTTTTTTTGCTCCTGCAGGTCGGACCAGATGAAGGAGCGATTTACTTCATGACTACAATCTCGGTTAACAGCCGATAAAGGGGCACAGGATGCTGAAATTGAAAAGAAATCGCATTCCCCAATCGACGTGGTGTTCTGCTTCCAGGGAGGATCTCCGGGCGGCGGTTCAGTGCCTGAGGGACAATTTCATGCCGTACACAGGCCCGTTTGTCATCAAATCGGACGTCGCCGTTTTCAAGGTTTCAGATTACCTTCTGACTCCGGATGAATTGGTGAGTATTTATAAATGTGGACGGCTGAGCAAAGAGGGCCTATCCAGATTTGCCGAGGATTTGGAAGCAGCGGAGGAGCGGCTTGCCCCACAAGGCAAACCTTAGTCGTCAGCCACGACACTTATGCTTCGCACAGACACAACAGCCCCTACACGGACTGCCCCGATTACCCACTTCCAGCGTCGTTCTGGAACAAGTTGGGAGAGTTTGATTCAATCTGATAGCCGCGCCTTCCTGAGTCACTCAATTCTTTGCATCAGCAGTTTTATACTCTATATGATCCTGAATTGGCCTGGAGTCATTCTAATATCCCGGCTGGGAGTGACCGTCTGGTATCCCGCGGTGGCGTTTGCATTCGCGTTGATGCTAGTCTTCGGCCCCCGGTACATGCCACTGTTCGCGATCGCCGGTTCCGCCGCCGGCATGCTGATTTATCACCAGCCATTGTATTCGTGGGGCACACTCGTCGGAGCTCCGCTAGGAGCATTAGCTTACGCAGTTGCCGCACATCTTTTGCGTGGTCCGATAAAAATCGACAGTTCCCTTGGCCAGCGACGTGACGTAATGAAGTATGTGCTCGCAACATCAATCGCCGCCATTTTTGCGGCACTGACAGGAGCCTTGTGCCTATGGGGAGATCACTCGATTCATGCGAACGAGTTTTGGAGCACTACCCTTGACTGGTACATTGGCGACACAATTGGCTTGCTGAGCGTCGCTCCATTCCTGCTGATTCACGTTTTGCCCTGGGTCAGCAAGCAGACCTTGTCTTCAGAAACTCCTCGGCAGGATAGCGGGCCGACAAAGACAAATACTGGATTTACCTATTTCCAGATTCTGGAAATCATCGGCCAAGTGGCCGCCTTCGTCGGGGTTTTCTGGATCATGTTCGGAGCGTCTGCGTCCGATCAACTCATCTATCCAGTATTCCTCCCGATCATTTGGATTGCCATGCGTCAGGGCATCCGCGGAGCAGTCACTGGATTGCTCGGATTGAATTTTGGCGTCGTGGTCAGCCTCAGGCTTCTTTCTGTGCCCGCGAATGTTTTCACGAAACTCGGGCTCCTGATGCTCGCGGTTTCCGCCACGGGCCTGATCCTGGGTTCCGCGGTTTCCGAACGTCAACGAATCGCGGATGACTTGAAAGGACGCACAATCTTTCTTAATTCCCTGATTGAGAACAGTCCATTCGGAATCGTGGTTCAAGACCGCAAGGGTGCGATACAACTGTGCAACCAAGCTTTTACGAATCTCTTCCAGTTCAAACCTTCGGAGATCATCGGGCAGAATCTGGAAGACTTGGTCGCGCCGGCCGACCTGGGCCCCGAAGCCAAGCGAATTGCCTCGGAAGTTAATTCCGGCGAAGCAGTGCATAGCTGCGTCCTCCGGGTCCGCAAGGACGGCCTTCCGGTGCACGTGGAATTGCATGCTCTGCCATTGATTAAAGACGGCAAAGTTGAGAGTGGCTACGTCATCTACAAAGATATCTCGGAGCAGGTCAAAGCCGCCGACGATGCCAAAGGGCATCAGGCGGAGATGAATCGCTGGGTAGAAGAACTGCAACTGCGAAACATGCAAATTACTCTCTTGAATGAAATGGGTGAATTGTTGCAATGCGCCAAGAGCAGCGAAGAAGCGTACGACGTGGTTGGCCAAACCGCACAAAAGCTGTTGACCGGAGTTAGCTCGGGCGCACTGTTCATTCACAAATCCTCGCGGCACTCGCTGAAAATGGCCGCCTCATGGGGGAGCGGTTGTGCGGGGGAATCTTCGTTTGCTCCCGGCGATTGCTGGTCTATCCGTAAAGGCCAGCCTCATTGGAGCGAGTGCCCCACTCGCAGCATCAATTGCGCGCACGTGAACAACTCAATTGCCGCCAACTACCTGTGTGTCCCCATGGTTGCACACGGCGAGACGCTTGGGATTCTTCATCTTCAGTGCCACCCCGACACCGCTGGAGACGCGGAAGCCGCTCAGAAATCCCAAGATTCATTAAAGCGGCTGGCCGTCGCCGCAGCCAGCCAGATTGCGCTTTCTCTCGCCAACCTGCATCTGCGGGAGACCCTTCGCGAGCAAGCCATTCGCGACCCGCTGACGGGCTTGTTTAACCGCCGATTCCTGCAAGAATCGCTGGACAAAGAGTTGCAACGTGCGAAGCGCAAAGGCCGCTCGCTTGCAATCATCTTTCTCGATATCGACCACTTTAAGCAGTTCAACGACATTTTTGGGCATGATGCAGGGGATAGCGTGCTGCAATCCATGGCGCACATTTTTCAATCGCAATTCCGCGCTGAAGATTTAATCTGCCGTTACGGAGGCGAAGAGTTTGCCATCATCCTCCCGGAATCGTCCATCCAGGATGCCGCCAATCGTGGGGAGGCATTGAGGCTCGCCGCAAAAGACCTAAGGCTTGTGCACCACGGCGTAGTGCTTGACCCCGTGACTATATCCATCGGAATTGTAGGATTTCCGGATCACGGGGGAACCTCTCAGGCTTTGTTGGAGCGGGCCGACAAGTGCCTTTACCAATCCAAGGCGGACGGTCGTGACCGCCTGACTCTCGCAAGCATATAGAGATCATTCCGTTCCTCCTTCTGTCGTGGCGGCTTTACGGGGCTTGAAGGACGGAAGGTAAGAGCGGCTCCAGCCCGAGAGGAGATAAAAGAAGCATCGCTTTACCTCTTCCTCGGAGGGGTGTTCTGATTGAATCTCGCAAGTAAATTTAAGATTCACGCTGACTGGTTCGACCTCCGCGAGCTGGTAGAACCAGCGGAAGAGTCTGTTCTGTGATGAGTCCCGCCATTTACGCGTGACAAATAACAGCGAGGGTCTTGGGCCCCAGAGTTCCAAGCGCATTACGTATTCCGTCTGGCCCCGTGTAAACGTAAAGCTGCTAACGACCGGTTCTGGCGCCAGATATTGATGCTCGTCCACGATCACGGTTCCAGCTTCTCCGTTAATTTCCGCACAAATCTCTCGCATGGATTTCAAGAGCTGTGATTGTTCCAGGCGTTGCCGCGCCTGGGCCGACGGAAGGCCGCTATGCTTTTGGGTAAGTCGGCGCCCCTTCAGAAAATCTGCCAAAGAAACCAGCGTGTTTGCCATTTTTTCAACCTCCGTAGTGATTCGCTGTGCGCTGTGGAATTTAATTCTTGGCGAACTCGGTGGCCGCACGTTACCCGAGATAAGCCCCAGTTCTCCACACGATTCACTCTCTATATGTTTTGCCTTCCAAGGCATATTTCTCGTAATTCTCGACAGCCGGCCTCCCTTGCGGCCACTGGTTCGCCAAGAAAGAGCACAGGTGCACAAACGATCGGAGAGCGGCTGCCAGTTCAGCCGCGGATGGGCCACCCCGGAGCTGCCAACAATGGGTTGCTTCTATTCCCCTCCAGTCGTGAAATTCCTCCATCGAAGAAACCAGGATGACGTGGGGAATGAATTCGCCGGGCGTTGGAATTCCCCCAATCGAGTCAAGTAGTCCGCGTTCTCCTTGACGACGGTTTCGCAGGTCCAACAGCAAAAAGGTCTCTGACGGCGCGGACTCCTGTTGACAAGTGAATTGCATCTCCATCAGTCCTCCCCCCTTCAAGAGCGACGGCGGCTCCAATGGAAGCGCCCGAGTTCGGGTCGTCTGTTCGATGAACCCCAGGTCAGCTTCAAAGCCCTCGACTAAGAGAACTGGCACCGCAGTTGGGGGCCTCACCTCGTTAGCGCCCAACCTGCTCCCCTGTTCCGAGGCTTTCTTGCAAAGCCGGAGGCCGGCCTCATGGATTGACTTCAGCGTGCATGTGGGACGATGGTACGGTTTCTTTCCCGTTGAACTACTTCTTAGATCTGAAACGCAAACCTCCTGTTTCTTGCAAGGGCAATGAGGCAAATACGACGGAAGCTATCGAACCTCCACCATGAGATCAATGCTCGAATTTCGCGAGAGTCTGCAGGGAAGACATCGCGCTGGCTGGTGAGCTCTTGTGTTTCACTTTTACTGCAAGCGTTCCTAACTCTTCCGCTTACGGTCGAGTGCGTTCCGTACTATTTGGCTGAGCTTTGGAAGAGTGTAGGGTTTCTGTAAGAACTTCGCTCCTTTTTCTAATTGAGCGGCAAGAGATTCTGCCTCGTCCGCGTACCCGGAGGTGAAGATGACATCGATTCCAGGTTTGATCGCGACCAATTCCGGATAGCTTTGCAGACCGCCTTGTGAAGGCATGACAACATCCATGACCACTAATTGGATCTCATCGGCATGCTCCCGGAACAGCTCCACTGCCTTCTTGCCATCAGGCGCGGAGATGACCCGATAACCAAGAGTTTGCAGCATTTCCTGGACTGAATCTCGCAGCCCATCGTCATCTTCCACCAGCAAAAGTGTTTCTGAACCCTTTAGCGCCAGGCTGTTATGGATGACCTCTCGTGGCTCGTGGACTCCAGAGTCAGCAGGAAAATAAACTCGAAACGAAGACCCTTTCCCAGGCTCGGTGTCCACATAGATGAAACCGCCGTGTTGCTTCACAATGCCGTAAACCGTTGCGAGTCCAAGTCCGGTGCCTTTGCCGAGCTCCTTTGTTGTAAAGAATGGTTCGAAAATACGCTCCACAGTAGCATCATCCATTCCGAGCCCGGTGTCGGTCACAGTCATGAGCACATAGTTTCCCGCCGTGGCATGCACATGCTCCCGGCAAACGTCCTCACCGATTACAACGTTGCGCGTGTCTATTTTAAGTTGTCCCCCCGCAGGCATCGCGTCGCGCGCATTCAAACACAAGTTCATAAACACTTGCTGGAGTTGAGTAGGGTCGGCGTGGACCACCTGGAGGTCAGGTGCTTCCACGATTCTGATCTCGATGTCCTCTCCAAGAACTTTCCCCAAAAAATTCATCTCCTCCCGGATAAAAATGTTGAGATTGATCTTGCGGGGCTGCAATATTTGGCGCCTTCCGAACGCAAGCAGTTGGGAGGTTAATTTCGCGGCACGATGGGATTGTTCACGGATCTTTTGAAATCGCTCACGGGCTTTGGTTCCTGGAGCCGAGTCTTCACAGCCCAGTTCGGCCCATCCCAGGATCGCGCCAATCAAATTATTGAAGTCATGGGCTATCCCTCCAGACAATCTTCCGATGGCCTCAAATTTCTGAAGTTGTTGGATGTGCTTTTGAAGGCGCTCACGCTCCTTTCTCTGCTCGGACTCACGAAGCTCGCGCTGGACCGCGGAGACGAGCCTCTTCAGGTTGTTTTTCATCAGGTAATCCTGTGCGCCGTTTTTCATCGCGGTTACGGCAGTTTCCTCGCCAATCGTCCCCGAAACAAAAATGAAAGGCACCTCCAGATGTTTTGATCTGACAAGATTCAGCGCTTCGGTCCCCGAAAAATGCGGCATCGAATAGTCGGAAATGATCAAGTCCCAGTCCTGCGAGTCGCAGGCAAGCACAAGAGCACCGGCAGAATCCACTCGCTGATAGGTCACATCGTATCCGCCTGACTTCAATTCGCGGACGATCAGGAGGGCATCATCTTCCGAATCCTCAACCATCAGAACTCGAATCGGTACACCCATCTACTTTCTCCTGCTTGGTGGCGGTTCATTCAGCACCAGCCAATAGAGCCCAAGCTTTCCCGCTGCGTCCACGAACTGGTTAAAATCCACGGGTTTACGTACATAGCTGTTGGCCCCGAGACCGTAGCTGTCGATGCGATCCCTGTCTTCGACGGACGATGTGAGAATGACGACGGGAAGAAGCTTCGTTCGGTCATCCCCGCGAATGAGCCGGAGTAATCCGAGGCCGTCAAGTTTGGGCAGCTTCAAGTCCAGCAGTATCACCTGTGGCACCATATCCAGCTCCCGGCCGGCAAACGCGCCTGTTCCCGTTAGGAATTCCCAAGCTTCCACTCCATCTCGAACCACGATCACTTCATTGGCGAGATTCGTTTTCTTCAGAGCTCGCAGTGTAAGAGCTTCGTCATCGGGATTATCTTCAACAAGAAGAATGGTCTTTTTCTCCATAATCCGATTCCTTAGTGAAGCGTTTCAGTCAACGTAAAGTAAAACGTTGCTCCCTTGCCGACTGCACCTTCAGCCCATATTCGCCCTCCGTGCCTGCGGATAATTCGCTGCACGGTCGCCAATCCCACGCCAGTTCCCGGGAATTCTGTCACCGCGTGAAGCCGCTGGAATGCGCCGAAGAGCCGATGGGCATACTTTGGGTCGAACCCGGCTCCATCATCCCGGACGTAATAAACCGGAACGCCGTTGGAAATCCTTTTGCCAAATTCGACATGGGCGAGTGGGCGCTTTAAAGTGAATTTCCAGGCGTTACTCAGCAGATTCTCAAGTGCGAGCCGCAATAAATTCTGATCGGCCTTTGTCTGGAGGTGATTTTGGATTTTGCTCTCCACCTTGCGATCCGGCTGCGTCTCTCCGAGGTTGGCAACAATTGATCGGACAAGCGCGCTGAGGTCCACCGCTTCCAAGT
>Ga0206993_1084_pt1 | contig 20717 bp, 17 predicted proteins | sample Alteio_BWMinCont_7_FD_153499 | JGI IMG/M metagenome (GOLD analysis project Ga0206993, IMG submission 153499) | Enriched cells from forest soil in Barre Woods Harvard Forest LTER site, Petersham, Massachusetts, United States -... | ecosystem: Environmental > Terrestrial > Soil > Temperate forest >... | reverse complement strand
AGTGGGGAAATGATCAACCGTCGCAAGGATGGGAGCCTCTATACGGAAAAGATGTCCATCAGCCCGGTGCACAACGAGCATGGAGAAATGACGCACATCGGATTGTACGCGGTATCCGCCTCTTTCGAGCACACTCGCAGTGAGTTTCGCATCGAGCGGGTTATCTTCCAGAATGAGCACGCGCAGAGGTGACGAAGTGGCCACCGGACGAGGGGTTGTTGTGCTCATGGTTCAGTGGTCCTATCCGGGCGAAAAGAGGTCAAGGGCGGTGGCTCGTTGGCCACCAGCCAGAACACCCCCAGTTGCTTCACAGTCTTGCGGAAGGCGTCAAATTCCACCGGCTTCTGGATGTAGGCATTGACGCCCAACTTGTAGCACTCCACCAATTCACTTTCTTGCCGCGAAGAGGTGAGAATGACGATCGGAATCGCCTGGGTGCGTGGATCGCCCTTCACCGCGCTCAGGACTTCCAGGCCATCGACCTTGGGAAGTTTTAAGTCCAGGAGCACCAGCCGGGGCGGGTGGTCAAAGCTGCGACCAGCAAATTCGCCCCGGCAAAAAAGAAAGTCGAGCGCTTCTTCCCCATCTCGCGCCACCTGAATGCTGTTGCCGAGGTTTTCCTCACTCAAGGCGTGAAGCGTCAGCGTGACATCCTTGGCATTGTCTTCGACAAGGAGGATTTGAGGATCCTTCGGGGTCATATCGCACCTCCTGAGTTTGTTGGGTTTTCAGGTTGGGGGTCATCCCCGGATCCCAGGGTGAAGTAGAAAGTCGCGCCCTTATCCAGTCCAGCCTCAGCCCAGATGCGCCCTCCGTGTTTGCGAATAATGCGCTGCACCGTGGCCAACCCTACGCCGGTCCCTTCAAAGTCTTCCGCACGGTGCAGGCGTTGAAACACCCAAAAGAGTTTGTTAACGTACTTCATGCTGAAACCCACGCCATTGTCGCGCACGAAGACCGCACGCTGGCCCTCTTGCAGGACCGTTCCCACTTCAATGACGGCGGGTTTTCTAGGGCGGGTGAATTTGACGGCGTTGGAGAGCAGATTTATAAAAACTTGCTTCATCAGCGCAGGATCGCAGTCGACGAAAGGCAGTTCGTCAACCTTCCACTCAATCATGCGATCAGGGTTGGCGCGAGCCAGTTCCGTCCTCACCTCCTCCACGAGGGTGTTTAGTCCCGTCACTTGCATGCTCAGTTGCGTTCGCCCCACCCGCGTCAGATTGAGCAAGTCATCAATCAGCATGCCCATTTGGAGGACCGAGTCGCGAATGATCGCAACATATCCGCGAGCCTCCGGGGAGAGCTCGGCCTCATGCTGTTCGAGGAGCAGCTTTGAAAATCCATCCACGTGGCGGAGCGGCGCCCGCAGGTCGTGGGAGACGGAATAGGTGAAGGCTTCGAGTTCTTTGTTCGCCGCGTCGACTTCGGCCATGCGCTCACGCAGGGCACTGTTCAGGGCCTTGATTTCACCTTCCGCCCGCTTCTGATCCGTGATATCCCGCCCAATCGTGGAAGCGCCGACGACCCTTCCGGTGGAATCCTTAACCGGTGAAATGGTCAGTGAGACGTCGATCCGCTGGCCATCCTTTCGCACGCGCTGGATTTCATAGTGTTCGATCCGCCTGCCTTGGACGATTTCTCTCAAAATGTCGCGGATCTCGTCCCCGTCACCGGGCGGGGCGAGGATCGCTATGGACTGACCCACGGCTTCTTTCGCGGAGTAGCCATAAAGATGCTCTGCTCCCTGGTTCCAACTCAGAATGATTCCATCGAGACTTTTGATGAGGATGGCATCGTTGGACGACTCAACGATGGCAGCAAGGCGCGCCAATGTTTCTTCCACCACCTTGCGCGCGCTGATGTCGCGGATCGCCGCCGTCACCAGGATCCCCTCGGCGCTTTCCAGCGGGCTCAGCATGATCTCAATGGGAAAATCGCTTCCATTCTTCCTTCGCCCCGTGAGCTCAATCCCCGTGCCGATCTGCTGCGCCAGCGCGTCTTCCACTGATCGAGGCGCGTCCGCGATCAGCCGTTCTGCGAATCCCTCCGGAATGATGTTCTTAACATTTTTCCCCACCAGTTCATCGCGGCGGTATCCAAACTGCTTCTCCGCCTGAATATTGAGAAGAACGATTTCTCCGGCTTTGTTCACCACCACCATGGCGTCCGGAGCCGCCTCGATCAGCCCTCGGTACTTCGCGTCAGACTCCTTGCTTTCGATGATAGCCAGGCCCATCTCAGAACACCCCCGTCGATTGCTTTGTCCTGCTCTGCACTTGATATGTTGGCATGGGCGGAATCTGAAGTAGGATTCCTTGCCCGTCAGTACAAATCCGCGGTAGCTCGATTTGAAACTCTCCCTGGCCACGAGTAGATCCTGGGAGTTTTCAATAGTCTCGTCAGTGTGCCGCACCTATCGAGCACTTTCGCTAGACACACCCCTAACGCGATAGGGCAGCGCCACAGGACGAGTCAGGCCACAGTGGCAGGCCCAGGATTGAGCTGCACCTTCCGATTTAATGGGGACTTGCTCTTCATTTCACACCAGGATGGGGATGGATTTTCGATGCCGGACGTGACCCAGCGGGCTGAACGTGGGCCAGCGTGCGCCCCGCAAATTCAGACGGTCCTTGCCCAATATTTAAATGTGCATCTGCAAAACCCCAGAAGGCCGTGTGCGGAAGATGGTTTTCAAAGGGGAGGTAAGGCCGGCTGAGTTCCTACCAACTCATCCTTTCTCGGTTTTTCGTATCGTTGGTACAATCCAGTCATCCAGTAGTAATGCGCTAACATATTGACCAGCTATAACTCTATTGTCTGTCTCCTATTGCTCACGCGCCTGGTCAACGTGCACGGGTGCTCTTCGGGGAAGGGAAAAATGAAGGGAACCTACTGGCCGGCTGCAACTTGCAGTGAAACGAGCGAATGAGTTTCTCAGAGAACAAACGGAGAGCACTTTTCGAGTGGCCGGCTACACGGGAGTTGGTCCACGCTTCGTTGAAATGAGGCCAGGGGCGGGGTATGATCGCGTAGGATAGATGCTTAAAGATCTGCGGATGGGAGATATGCGATGAAGGCAGTGGTGCTGCGTGAGTATGGCGGTCCCGAGAAGCTAAGATTTGAAGACAATGTCCTCGAGCCGCAGATGAGCGGAGGTACGGTGCTCATCGCGGCAGCCGCTGCGAGCGTTAATCCGATCGACTGGAAGTTGCGTTCAGGGGCGCTGCACAATCGTCTTCCGTTGACCTTTCCGGCGATTCTGGGCCGCGATGTGAGTGGCGTTGTGCGGGCGGTGGGCGCCAATGTGAAGCACTTCAAGCCCGGTGACCGCGTTCTTGCAATGTCGAACGCGACCTATGCCGAGTTGGTGGCAGTGGAAGACTCGGGCGTAACCCATCTGCCGGATGGAGTCGACCTGGTGGACGCGGCCGCGATCCCGCTGATTTCGCTCACCGGTGACCAGCTTGTGCGCCTTGCAACAAACGTAAAAAAGGGACAGGTTGTGCTGATCACGGGAGCGCCGGGCAGTGTTGGGCGCGCGGCGGTGCATACGGCGAAGAAGATAGGCGCGCAGGTGATTGCAGGTGTTCGCGGGAAAGACCTGGATGACGCCCGCTCCCTGGGTGTCTATGACGTGCTCGCGATTGATGACGATAAAGCGATTGAGAAATTCCGCCTCGTGGATGCAATTGCGGACACTGTCGGCGGGGACGTTGCAGCGAAGCTGATCGCGAAGGTAAAGCAAAGCGGCTCCTTTGGGTACGCCTCCGTCCTGCCGGAAAGCGCGGCGGCCCAAAATCCGGCAGTGACGATTAAGCGTGTGCAGGCGCAGCCTGATCCCTCCAAGGTGCGTGAGTTTGCCGATGACGTGCGCGATGGCAAGTTCGTTCTGCCTATTGGTCGCCGGATGCCTTTACGTGATGCGGCAGAAGCACACGTGCTAGGGGAGAAAGGCGGCATTGGGAAGATCCTTCTGCTGGCGCCGGATTCACCACACTGATTTCTTCACGGCGACCTCAGTGGACGCATTACGCGCACTCCGACACGCACTCCAGCACGCCTTTCACTACGCCTCGCGCCACCAGATCAACGCGCGTGTTGCTGACCACATTCATGATCACGGCCAGCTTGCTGACGCGCGGCTGGCGGAGAATCAGCCGCGTAAGCTCCTTCACTTTCCACATGCTGGGATTGCCTCCGATCTCGCAATAGTTGGCGGGCTTCAACCCTGAATTCAACAAGGCATCCATGGTGGTCAAGCTGGCGTCACCCCCGCCAATCAGCAGACCCAAGTCGCCGTCGAACGGGATCAGCCGCCCCGCCACGCCGCGATGGTGCGCGCTGTCAATTTTGGCGGCCTCGCGTTCGAAGTCAGTCCGCCGATCTGCCATCTGAGTGCTCAGGGGCAACCGCCGGAATGTAAACTGTCGCGGCGCTCTGCGAGCGCCGGAAATTGTAGCGTCGATCTCCGATCGACGACGGCGGTCTGAGACCGCCGCTACAAGTTGTCGGTTGTCGCCGGGGTTATTTGAGAACGAACGGATCTCCAATATCGTCGGAGAGTTCCACCCACACGCTCTTGACCTGGGTATATTCTCGCAGCGCTTCCAGCCCCCCTTCGCGCCCGTAGCCGCTGGCTTTAAAACCTCCGAAGGGCGATGCGAACGAAAGCGTCCTGTAGTTATTAATCCAAACGGTCCCGGCTCGAATCGCTCTAGCCATGCGATGAGCTCGCTGGATGTTCTGCGTCCAGATTCCCGCTCCCAGGCCATAGGCAGTGTCATTGGCGATGGCAATCGCGTCCTCTTCCTTTTGGAAAGGAATAACGCAGAGGACGGGACCAAAAATCTCCTCCCGGGCAATGGTCATGGTGTTGGTGACATCGCGAAAAATGGTGGGTTCAAAAAAATAGCCATGGGCCAATCCCTCTCCCGCCGGTTGCCGCCCACCCACCAGAAGTTTTCCGCCTTCTTCCAATCCCTTCTGGCAATAGTATTTGACCTTGTCGAGTTGCTCCTTGAAGGCGATGGGCCCCATCTCGGTATCCGGGCTCTGCGGATCTCCGAGCTTTATCTTGCGGGTGCGTTCCGCCAGCTTCTCCAGCAGCGGTTCCAAAATGGTCTGTTGAACCAGCAGCCTTGAGCCGGCAATACAACTCTGCCCGGTGGCGGAAAATATCCCCCGGATGATGCCGCTTACAGCATTTTCAATCTGGGCATCTTCGAAAACAATGTTGGGGGATTTTCCGCCGAGTTCCAGGGTCACGCGCGTATGATTTCCTGCCGCACTTTTCGCCACCAGCTTGCCGGTTTCGGATGATCCCGTGAAAGCCAGCTTGTCAAGGCCGGGGTGGCGCGCCAGTGCCGCTCCGGCGCGCTCGCCGAGGCCGGTCACAATATTGATGACGCCTTTGGGCAGATCGCTTTGCTCGATGACCAGGCGGGCGAATTCCAGGGCGGAGGCGGGAGTTTGTTCGGCGGGTTTCACCACCATCGTACAACCCGCCGCCAGAGCGGGAGCCAATTTCCAGCTCATGAGGAGCAACGGGGAATTCCACGGCACAATCGCCCCCACCACGCCCACAGGCTCGCGCAGCGTGTAGTTAAGCATGGTGGGCTTATCAACCGGGATCACTTCGCCCTGAATCTTGTCGGCGGCGCCCGCAAAATAATGGTAGTAGTTCACCAGAGACTTTACCTGGCCGGACATTTCACGGATCAGCTTGCCGTTGTCCCGCGTTTCGATCTGGGCGAGGTGATCAACATTCCTGCCAATCGCATCGGCAATCTGGCGCATGATGCGGGAGCGTTCCGTGGGTAAGGTCTTTCCCCACGGTCCGTCAAAGGCATTCCGCGCCGCGCCGACGGCCTTGTCAACATCCTGCGCATTGGCGGAAGGGAACTCTGCCCAGGCTTCCCCGGTGTAGGGGTCGATGGATTCGAAGGTCTCACCCGAAACCGAATCGGTCCACTCACCACTGATATACATCTGGTATTTCTGGATCATGCTTTGACGGGCTCCAGTTGGCTGCCTCGATCGGCGCGGTTCAGGTGTGACTGGATTTCACGGGTTCCCGGAAGCGGGCCGGCGGAGGTATGGCAGCACGTGCCGGCCACGAGCAGATCCTCAGCGGGAAAGCGCGTGATCACCTCGCAACCATCTTTCGTCACCACCAACTCTTCCTCAATGCGGGCTGCCGACCAACCGTCGGAACAGACCTTCACCACATCCGCCGTGGTCGTGCCGGGTTTGATCATGTCGATGGCGGCATCCAGATAATCGCGGCAGCGCTTGCAGGCATCCACAAGAGCCGGTGAGGCGCTGCCCACCGCAAACGTGCGATAGTAGCACGTGCGGTAGCCCATGTAGCTGTGAACGATGTCAAAATATGCCGGATCGCCAGGCCGGAGCACGCGATCGGTGTAGACGTGGGGATGGGGGCTGCAGCGCTCGCCGGAGATGGCGTTCACCCCCTCCACCTGCTCCGAACCCATATCGTAAAGGACCTTGTTAACCAGGCCCACACACTCGTTCTCACGAATGCCCGGCTTCATGGCCTGATATGGCTCTTCGTAACCGGCGTCCACCATCATGCAGGCGGTGCTCCGCAGCGTGATCTCATCCTGCGTCTTGATCATCCGGGCATTCTACATAAGCTGCTGGCCATCGACAACCTTGATCCCCTCTTTCTGCAGCGCGAAGAGGACCGGCAACTCGATCATGTCCACGCCCAGCGGCTCATTCGCCAGGCCGAACTTCTCCAGTTCAATTTTGATTTTGCGGGCCACGTCCTCGGCCCGGCCCGACTGTGGCGACATGGCTCCGCGCAAGGTTGAGATTCCGGCGCGCGACCGGTCTTCCCCCAGCCAGGGACAGTACATCTTGTGGTGCCGCGCCGCCGATTCGAAATCCCACATGATGGGTTTCGCGCCCTAGTTGATTGTCCCAGTCTGTAAATTGACCTTAAGCGGCCCGAAGGACGGCACCATTTGGGCGTGATGACATTCCTTGTTGACATACATTCGGTGATCCGCCTCAGCCAGCAACTGCTCTGCATCGCGGCCGTCGTGCGGGTACATTGCGATGCCAGCACTTAAGGATAGCAGTGGTTCTTTGCACACTTGAACTCCAGCCTCCATGGCAATGCTTTGAAACAACAGCGACTTTTCCTTTGTTGCTGCGGGGTCAAATCCGGGCATGATGACCACAAATTCGTCACCGCCCATTCGCGCCACGTAGTCATACTCGCGGCACGTCTCTTTCAATCCTGAGGCCACAGAACGTAGGACCTCATTCCCCACCAGGTGTCCGAAGCGGTCGTTCACCTGTTTAAAACCGTCCAGGTCACAAACCACAACGGCAAGAGGAGCCTGCAACCGCTTGCAGCGCGCCAGTTCGCTGTCAAGATGCAGGAAGAGTGACCGTGCATTCGGCAGCCCCGTCAAGTAGTCGGTGGTAGCTGAGTTTTCCACGGTTTGAAACTTCAAGGCGTTCTCTATTGAAAACCCCAGCTTTGCGCTGATCGCCAGGAGAATGCGGAGATGATCTCCAGTGAACGCGTCTCTGCGCCGTTGGTAAAGCCCCAGCACGCCGACGGTTCCGGCAACCCCATCGAGGGGCACGGCAAGCGCGGAAAGCAGGACGGGTGATCGAGCCCCATCTTTGAGGAAGCCCGGCTCAACCGACGGGTTTCCGTTCACAATAGGCTTGCGGTTTTCCGCCACCCAACCACACAGGCCCTCTCCCTTATGAACTTGCAAGGATGCGAACTCGCCGAGGCTCTCCCCAAACACGTATTCTGGGACCAGGTAGTCACCTTTGGAAATGAAGACCGCAATGGTGTCGTGGGGGATGAGTCGCTTGAGACGGACCGCCAGCACCGACAGAGTTTCGTTCAGGCTGAGAGAGTTCCCTAATGCCTGGCTCAGTTCAAAGAGCATCTGACCTTCTTCGCGGGCGGAGGCAATGGCATCCAGGAAGTCTGCCGGGTCGCCGAACGAAATTTCCTGCTGGGTTCCCTGGAAACCCGCCCCCGGGGTTACGCCTTGAACCATATTTGTTTTCTTCCAAACCTCTCTTTGCGTCTCTGCCGCGGGCATACAAAGCAATTGATGAATATCCCGGTGCGTGCGGCTTAAGGCTTCAACGACGCGCTGATCGAATGCCTTCCCGGCCTCGCCCTGGACCATGGCCATAGCTTCTGGAAAGGGCAGTGCCCGCCGGTATTGGCGGTCAGAATTTAGTGCGTCAAGGCAGTCCACGGCCGCCAGAATCCGCGCACCGAGGGGAATATCTTCTCCCTTCAACCCATCCGGATAACCGCTTCCATCCCATTTCTCATGGTGCGCGCGGACAATCGGCACGACATCATAAGGAAATTGCACGCGCTCCAGGATTTCCGCGCCAACCAGTGGGTGCACCTTCATCCTTTCAAACTCCTCTGGCGTCAACCTGCCGGGCTTATTGAGGATATGCTCTGGCACGCCCAGCTTGCCAATGTCGTGAAGCAACGCAGCGGCTTGGAGAGCTTTCATTTCCTGTTCGCTCAGCCCCAATTCCTTTGCCACCGCCATGGCCACGAGAGGCACCCGCCGGAGGTGCTCATAGGTTGTCGCATCCTTGGCCTCGATGGCCAGGGCCATTGCTTCGATGGTGCGAACGTGCAGAGCGGTTATCTCTTCGGCGTGTTTCCTCTCTTCCCTCAGGCGGGCTCCCGCCAGTGCGCCCAGCGCGAGGACCGCACATAGACCGTAGAACCAGGCCGTCTGGTAGAAGTGTGGGGCCAGGTACAGGGCGCACGGGATGGCTGCCTCGTTCCAATTGCCATCGTCACCCGCCGCCATGACGCGAAAACGATAATGTCCGGACGGAAGGTTGGTGTAGTAGGCCACGCGACGATCGCCAGCCTCCACCCATTCGTTATCAAACCCTTCCAGCCTGTACTTAAAGTTAACCCGCTTTGCTGCCGACAGGCTGATGCCGGTGTAATGAAACTCCAGCTTGCCTTGTCCCAGCATCAGCTGGATGGTTTCACCCGGCGCAAAGAGTTGCCGGTCGACGACCACGGCCTCCACGCGCGCCTGGGGGCGTAATCCCGAGGCGCTGATGCTGGCGGGGTCGATCACGACCGCTCCGTTCATGGTGGGGAACCACATTTTTCCATCCCGCGCCGCCCAACCGGCAGGCTGGAAGCCGCCATTGCATTCCCGGCTCTTCATCCCCTCGGAGACACCGTAAGTTACCGACTGAATCGAGGTAATCTTGCCGTCCGCGAAATCTCTGAGCTGCTGTCCGCTGACGCGGAAAATGCCGCGGTTGGAACTCATCCAAAAGTTATGCTTCCGGTCTTCGAGTATTTGAAATATCTTGTCGTCGGAAAGGCCGCTCTTCATCGTGATGCTGGTAAACTTATTGCCGCTAAATCGATTCAATCCGCCACCGCTGGTCCCTACCCACAGAGTGCCATTCTCGTCTTCGTGGATGGCCGTAACCATGTCGCTGGATAATCCGTCTTTGGTCGTGAAAGCTGTAAATGTCCCGTTGCTATAGCGGTTCAGGCCGCCGCCACCCGTGCCGACCCAGAGGGTACCGCTGTGGTCCTGGTAGATAAACGTCACATAGTTATTCGACAAACCGTCCATGGTGGTGTAGGCGGTGAACTTCCCTCCCTGGAAGCGCCCCAATCCGCTGCGCGTGCCGAGCCAGAGGTTGCCTTCACGGTCTGGCCACATGCATAAAACGATGTCGTTCGGCAATCCATCCTTGGTGGTGTAAACAGTGAATTTGCCGTCCTTCATTCGGTTCAGACCATGCCGGGTTGCAATCCACAGGGCGCCCGCCTGATCCTCAGTCAGGGAAAGAACAAAATTATCCGCAAGGCCGTTCCTCACCGTAAAGGAGGTGAATTGCCCGTTGCGAAAGCGATTAAGCCCGCCGCCGGCAGTTCCCATCCAGAGGCTTCCTTCGCGGTCTTCGTAGATGGGCAGGACGGTGTCGCTGGATAAACCATCAACGGAACTGTAGGTGGTGGCTTGGCCATCGCGCAATTGGCTCAGGCCGTCACCACTGCAGATCCAGAGCGCTCCCTCGCGGTCCTGCAGGAATGCCCAGACGTCCTGCCGCGGGTTGCCGGAAGTTGTTGTGTAAGGGGAAAACTTGCCGTTGCTCCATCGATTCACCCCACCCCCCACAGTGCCGATCCACAGAGTTCCTTCTTTGTCCTGGTAGATGGAGAACACGGCGTTGCTGCCCAAGCCGTCCCTGGTCGTGAATGTCTTGAAGTGCCCGGCACGGAACTGGCTGAGGCCGCCGCCGTTGGTTCCCACCCAGAGGGTTCCGTCACGATCCTCGAACACAGCTCGTACGTTCTTATTCGCAAGGCCTTGGGGGACGGTGAAGTTGCGGAAGGCGCCATCCTTCAGTTGAGAAAGTCCCCCACCGGTCCCAAACCAGACACTTCCATCCTTGGCGGCCGCGATGGAGTAGACGGAATCATCAAGCAAGCCGGTGTGGGCTGTGTAGTCGTTAATCTTACCGTCTTTGAACCTGTTTACTCCTCCGCCCTCGGTGCCAATCCAGATGGCGTGGTCCGGCCCTTCGCAAAGTGACAGGACGGAATTATTGGAAAGCCCGCTCTGGGTGTTAAAGGCGACGAATTTCCCCTGTGCCATCCGAAGAACACCGCCGCCTCCGGTGCCGATCCAGAGATTCCCCATCCGGTCTACGAGGAGGGAATAGATATCGTTGCTCTTCATCTCCGGCGTGTTGCTCTTGTCGAAGGTCGTGAACCTGAGGCCATCGAAGCGAACAAGTCCTTCTTCGGTCCCCAGCCACAGATACCCATCCGGGGTCTGGGCGATTGAGACCACATTGTCTTGCGGAAGGCCATCCGCCACTTTCCAGTTTCCATGTGCATATTGGTCCAGGGCCTTTGCCGGGTCCAGACCCGCGGCGCTCTGGGAAGCAAATGCAAGCCCTGCTACCAGAACAATCAAGAACCGCACATATCGCCAGCAAGCCATTGTATTCTCCTACCGGGGATTCCCTTTCGCGAAGTCCAGCTTTTCGATCTCCCTTTAATCGGGATGCATGGAACTGGGCTTATTTTTCCACTACGCTCGAATCCGTGCCCCAGACCGCACGAGTTCCCCAGATCGAGCTAGTGCCCCAGACGGCCCTGGTCCCCCAGACCGCGCGGGTGCCATCGACCGTACTGGTACCCCAGACAGCTGACGTGCCATTTACAAACACCGAGGTACCCCAGACGGCCCTGGTCCCCCAAATCGCACTCTCGGCGCAAACGTCGGATGTGCCGCAATATACTTGTGCGGCCCCCGTGGTGGGGTCGACAAGGGCGACCGGTGAATTAGCAGTGCCGCTAAAGGTCTGCGTATTCGCGAGGGCGGCGCCAATGTCCAAATATCCGGCGCCGACGGTAAAGATGTCATAGTAGCTGGTGTAAACAATTCCCGTGGTCAGGTCCGTGGCTTGGCTGCTGGTGGGAAAGGTCTTGTAAGCCGTCAACATCAGGGTGGCTTTGACCTGATCGGGCGTCAACGACGGGTTTTGCTGAAGCAGCAGGGCCGCTGCACCGCTCACGACGGGTGTAGCCATGCTGGTCCCGCTCAGTGTGTAGTACAAACTGGACGGCGAGCCGTCGCCCGCCGAGTCGTAATAGGTATTCGGCGTCAGCGTGGTAGGTTCAGTCACGGGAAGCGTGTCGTTGATGTTGGCCAGCAGAGAAACCATCAGGTTGCCCGGCGCCACGATGTCCGGTTTGACAAAGTGGTCGATCGCCGTAGGCCCCTTGGAACTGTAGGAGGCAATCAGGTCATCTGTGCGGTCGGGCGTTCCCTCATTTTTCATGGCGCCCACCGTGATCACAAAGGGATCATTGCCGGGGGCGGTGATGGTTCCATAGCCGTTTTCGCCAACGGAGTTATCTCGCCCGTCATTGCCGGCGGCAACCACCACGACAATGCCGGCTTGCCACGCAGCTTCCACGGCCTGGCACAACGGGTCTTGGGCATAGCTCTCATACACTGGGCGGCCCACCGAGAGGTTGATGACCCGAATGTTGTAGGTACTTGCCAGGGCAATGGCTTGATCAATGGCGGCGAGCAGGGTGCTGTCTGTCGCCGCACCATTTTCGTCCAGCACTCGGAAATTAATCAGGTTCGCGTTTGGGGCAATGCCTTGAAGCGAGCGCGTGCAGGTGGTACAGATCGAATCGGCGCCGTTTCCCGCCACGATGCCGGCGACGTGCGTACCGTGTCCATAAATGTCGTCCGTGCCGGTGCCCACAAAATCCTGGCTGTAAACGACCCGGCTCACCCCTTTGGTCGCCAAATCGTCGACCTGGGTAATCCCACTATCAATAATCGCTACGCCGATCCCCGTACCATCGAGGCCGAGTTGCCAGGCGACAGGGGCGTTCACCGCGGCCGCAGTGAGATCCAGTTTTCCGTTCACTGGACGGTCTGGTGTGATGAAGGTAACGTGCGGGTTATTCGCAAGATGTTTCAACTGGCTGGCAGGCACTGTGTAGAAGCCGGCCCTGACATGCCGATACTGCCTTTTCAGCACCCCACCCTGACCCCGCACCTTCTGGTGATCGCCGTCAATCGGGACATGGTCGTACTGGATAATGACATCCACTTTCGACCCGGGGTTAATCCCGATGAGGTCGCGTCCGAGCTTCGGGTTTTGCCCAAAAGCAAAACTGGCGCTCAGCAGCAGAACCGCTGTTCTGAGTAGGTTTCGCATGATCCGTCCTTTGCCTTTATTAATCATCTGCATCCGTCGCTCATACACTTGACAATAGCCCCTCTTCACGTAACGAGCTGCTTCATGGGAGGTAATGGTCATGTTGATTCGCACTAATGAGAAGCATCTAAGCTGCCACTGCCTCGTTCAACGTAACTCATGTTATTTCAAGTCGTTAGGGATAATGGCCCTGCTCAGGATGGGTGCCAAGTTGTCTCGGACCGTGAACGGCAAGGATTAGGTGATACTGATATCCGTATGAAAAAATTGTAGGTTAGACAACGTGGACACTAGAGTGCCAACCTGTCCTCGGCCAACAGATGTAGTCATGGAGAGGTGCTTTCATTCGTTTGCAGATGTTTACGGAAACAGCAGAACAGCGGCAGCCGTCCCGGCTCGGTCGTTATCGACTAAATGTCACTTTAATTATTCCAGCTTAATTTCACCGGGGAAACGAGGAGGGGCATGATCGGTGGGTAGAAAAGCTAACAAGGGAGGAAATGGTTCTGGTCTTCCGGAAAGGCTGCCTGCCCATGGCCAGTTTCCATCAGGCAGCGATGCCATCAGGAAGCGCAATTCCGTAGCGCTTTAGTTTTCTGCTGATTGTTCTCTTCGAGATGCCCAGCATCGAGGCTGCAAGCTGAGGACTTCCACCGGTCTTCGCAAAAGCCTGTACGATCATCTGCCGTTCCATTTCCTTCAACCGGGTTGGCGTGGCCCAATTGGGAGCACTGACCCGAGCCTTGACCTCTGATGGCAGATCGACCACGGTTGCTTCCGAACCCCTGGCGAGAACACTTGCTGTTAGCACGGCGTTTCTCAACTCGCGGACATTTCCTGGCCAGGAGTATTGCTGCAACGCGTCTAAGGCGCCGGGCGAAAACGAGCAGGCAGGTGCAGACTCTCGCAGGAAAAGCTCGGCGAGGGGGCGAATATCCTCCGGCCGCTCGCGCAGAGGAGGAACATGGAGATGGATCTGGCGCAGGCGATAGTAAAGTTCGCGCCGAAAGGCGCCCCGCTGCATCAGCCCTCCCAGTTCCCCACTGGTGGCGGCGATAACGCGGACGTCCACTGAGACTTTGCGCACTCCGCCCAGCCGATAGTAGGGCGCCCCGTCCAATACCCGGAGAAGCTTGACTTGCGTCCTGGGTTCCAACTCCCCGATCTCGTCCAGAAACAGCGTCCCGGTGTGGGCAAGTTCGAACAGCCCCGGCTTCATTGACTCCGCTCCGCTAAAAGCGCCCTTCTCATATCCGAACAACTCGCTTTCCACCAGGTGCTCGGGGAGGCTGCCAGCGTTGACATCAATCCAGGGACTGTTGCAGCGTAACGAATACTGATGGAGGGCGCAGGCGATCAGCTCTTTGCCGCTGCCACTTTCACCCGTAATTAGAACAGTAGCGTTGCTGCACGCGACCTGCTGCACGGTGCGCACCAATTCGCGCATGGATGCACTGGCAAACACGAAGGGTTTCCCAAGGACGGATTCGGCGGGCATCTGAGGGGCTAAACTTGTCATTGCAATTTAACTTTTTAGCGTTATAGGGGAAAATACGCCAACACCTCGCGTTGGATCAAGGTTACCAAGGTCCTGGTACTTAGGTACCAGGGTGAAATTATGTCCACGGGAGATCTGCGGCTTCCAGAACCCTCCAGCCAGCGTGACCTCGCCTCGCGGCGATCAGTCTGGCGCACCTTGAGGTGCTTCTTATGGTCGATTTGCTGGAATTTCAACGCCATGTCCGGCCCGCACTCCTTTTTCTCTTCCTGGGCATGATTGCCAATAGCGGCTGGACGTTAGCATGGCTGCTTTCGGCAACAATATACTTGGCTAACCGTCATTATTTCCGGCTTAGCGATTTTCGTTTTGGCACAGACCGCTTGGGGAAACTCCCGCGAAATATTTCAGGTTAGCCCAATTTCCCCGGTCGGTGTACTGCACAAGGATAGGGTTGCAGTAAAAGGTTCCGGATATATCCTGATAGGAAATTCTCCCGAATATAATAACCGGCATGGAGCCATCCCAAGGCATAACATCGGCAGAGTTGAAGGCGACTGTTTCTCTGCTAAAAGTGTCGTTCAAAGAGATGGCGGTTACGGAACCTTCTCCTCCAGGGTCCACAGAAGCTCCCTGCGCTCCAACGTCTTTTGGTTCAGTCTTGATTTGGTCGATTACCCCCTTCCCGAATACCAAGTGATAATGGGGAATCATATTTACCGCAACCGTCTTTCCGACGTTTTTGAATTCTACGTTGACGTGAATCCCCTTGCCTACCTCAAATATCTGAGGTTCTTTTCGATGCCCGGATATAGGGTCCATGATTTCGTATTTGGTGATGGAAATGTAGGGTCGTTGATCCTGATGGAATTGGTCTCTGATGGCCATCAACGATTGATGAGAGGAAATTGCTTGCCACAGAGTCAGTCCGACATAAATCAAGAGGAGGCCAGCCGAGATTTTCGTCCAAAAAAGTACCTTGCCGCCGTGGGTTGTATTGTCCTCTTGTGCGGATTCATACTTCTCAACAATACCCTTAACAAAGTCTATTTGAACCCCAGGTTCAACGTAAACATGGCGGTTTGTAGATTCTGGATATCTGCATTTCTCGTTTGGAGTGGCGGGGGGATTGTTTTGTGGGTGCTTGGGTTTATTAGGTGACATTTATCCACCTTGTAAATATATGAGAATAGGCAAAACAAGGGAACGATATAGTTGAATAGCCAGAGGGTTTGATGTAGACTCCCGCAACCTATCCCACGGTGCGGAGTCAATTATGACAAATCCATTTGAATCTTTCTGGATTTTTTCTTGGCTGGTTCTGTCTCACTTCTCAACTCTTGTTACAGGCTGCGTGGTGACATTTATGATAGGGCTAATCGAAAAATATATACTCAAGCGTCCGATCTCTTTCAAGCTGGAAATGTGGATACTGTCGGCGCGCATCTAAAAACGTAGAAATTTGGACAGAAGCCGGTGGGGCGCGATGTTGGTGAGCCTCCCGGCCGTCGCTAAGCACGCCGTCAAGCATGCATTACCCGAAGTGGACCCCACTCAACCGGCGAAATTGATTCCCTTGCGGGCCGCTCCTAACAACCTCAGCCGCTGCGAAGGGCACTTCCGCGCTTTGGGCGTTTATCGGGACTTGGCGTAGCAGCGTTTCTTCTGCAGCGGCTTCAAGGAGGAGCTACGGAAGACGGTAATATCTGATCTCTGAGCCGGTCCAAATCGCAAACGCTTTGCCATCCGGGGATAATGCGGAGGGGGACTGCAGGTATGGTGGGTACGGCGATTGGACCTTGCCAATCGGGCGGACACTCGAGGTTTCGTAAACTACGAAAGATTCCTTGTTGATGGATGATGGGTCGCCGAAACCCCACCTCTCGGTCGCTATGGCGAATCGACTACCGTCGCGTGACACTCCAGCAAAGTTAACGTCTCCGCCGGGCCAGTCATCTTCGCCCAACACGGCACCCTGTCGATTAACGACTTTGAGATGCGGACCGGAGAGTATCAGCATGACTTCGTTATTGAGATAGAAATAGTAGAAGGGCTGGAATGGACCACGATAGAAAGCGTATACCGAATTGCCCGGTTCACATACGTTGATCGCAGGTGTTCTGTTCTCCTTCATCAATATTACGGATTCGGCTACTGCATGGTCCGACATAGCCTCTATGTTGCACGAGTCAAAGGTCTCTTTCGGTTTTAGCGATTCTGTGTCGAGAAAAACAGTTTTTGGCGGGCTTTTTGAGAATCGCTGCCATCCAATTCGCGCCCCCGACGGAGAAACGTGATTCGCCTCGCCGCCTGTCACCTCGAATGAAATATTCAACGGCCTTAGTTGCGCGGAGAACAACTGAAGGCGGCCTCCGGCAGATACGACTACGTTTCCGTGTGATGACGCAAAGATAAAAGGCTGACGCCCCTCGATGTCTGCCTTAGCGACGAATTGCCCAGTCTGGGTGTCCAACGCGTTAAGCTTGGCACCCGACTCAAGCACGAGGTGTGAGTCGTCAGGGAATGCCATAACTCGCGTGGCCGCAAAAGTGTTGACGTCAGATGCGACGTTCAGCCAATCGGTTTTCCAAGTTGCGCTAACCGTTGGCACCCTTCTCTCGGGATGCGACCGAGCAAGGATACCGACTACAACTCCCAGATTGGCTGCCAGGAAAACTCCAAACGACACAGCGACGATGACTCGTGTCTTTCGACGAAACCCAGTGCTTATGAGTGCGAGAACCGTTTCCAGGATTAAAGCAACCGCTAGGAGTGCAAAGATCGCGCTAGATGAAAGGGTCGAAAGCGAAGCAACCTGTCTGGAAGCAAAGCGACCCATTGTGTCGAGAAATCCGAAATAGAAAGGTTGCAGCAGGGCGGTCGAAATGTAGAGAACGAATATGCCGATCAACACCGCCACTAGAAACGCTGGCAATAAGAGCAGCCATCTCAAACGCTGCCACCATACATTTGGCTGTTTACCTTCCGTGCTTGGACTCATCAAGGTTTCACAGAACTGCGTGGTTTGTATGCGCGTATCTACAGTACTCCCAACTGCTCGGATAAAGAAAGCTCAACCTAGGTGTTGGTAAGCCGGCTTGTCGGAGACTGGCCGCTGCCGGGTACACGTGTCAGCCCCAATACATATTTGGGGGCGGCGTTGTGCATGAACGCCCGGCTCACGATTCAATTCGGTGTGAGCCATTTTTTAGAAATCTAGAGTCTGGTATAGATTTTTTACCGCCTCCCTGCCAATGAGGTTCTTAAGGCCTGGCTCCCCTCAGAATTGTGATGTTGGCTCCCCGTTATTTCGGTCCTGACATAAGGTTGTGCGGTCGGCCGCCGGACGCAGGGGGACCTTGCTGCCCAGGTAAGCAAGGTAGTCGTCGCCGTGGTGGAGAGGCGTGTGGAGTAGCTCCTCGATGACCGGCAAGAAGTAGTGCAGCGAGCGAATGGGTCCGAGCGGGATAGCGTCGGGGCGGCGGGCGGCGCGACGGAGGGAAGCCAACAAGAAGGCGGTCTCCACCGTGGGCAGAGGAATCCGGCGCTCCCAAAGTTGCTGGACCAAGCGCCCGTCATGACGGCTGACCCGGCAGGGCGTGTCGGGCAAGCGGAGATAGAGATCGAGGAGCGCTTGGCGGTAGCTTTCAAGATCGTTGGGCATGGGCGTCCCAGGGCTTCCTCGCAGTTTCGCCCTCCGGATGCTTGAAGGGGCGCAACAGATCAAAATGACCGGAAGGTCGCCACTCCGCTGGACTTCACCCCGCCATCCCACTATTATCGCGCTTATGAAACCGATCTCGTACGACCCCGGCTTTACGGAAAAATACCGCGGCAACCTGCGGCGCATTATCAACCCCAGCGGGGAATTCAACGTTCGCAGGCGCGGCACCACCTGGCGTGACATCCATCCCTATCTGTTTCTGGTCAACTGCTCCTGGCTGATTTTTGGCTTGGTGATCTGCGGCGGATTCGTCATTGCCAACGCGGTGTTTTCGCTGATCTATCTGAAGCTTGGCATCCAGCACCTCCAGGGCGCTGACACCAGCACGGCGTTCCACAGTTTCATGAGCGCCTTCTTTTTCAGCGCCCAGACCTTCACCACCGTGGGTTACGGGCGCATCTCACCAGACGGTGTTTTCACCAACCTGGTGGCGTCACTGCAAGCCTTGCTGGGATTGATGGCGCTGGCGATTGGCACCGGCGTGCTGTTTGGGCGATTCTCGCGCCCCGCCGCGCGCCTGGCCTTCAGCCGGCAGATGGTGGTGGCGCCGTATGAGTCCGGCACCAGCCTGCAATTCCGCGTCGCCAACCGTCGCAGTAATAACTTGATGGAAGTGGAAGCGCTCATGATGTTGAGCACCGTGGAGGAATCGGAGCGAGGGTTGATCCGCAAATACAAATACCTGTCTCTGGAACGCGCCCAGGTCCAATTCCTGCCGCTCACCTGGACTATCGTCCATCCCATTGACCAGGAGAGTCCGCTGTGGGGACAAACGTCAGACTACCTGGCGAAGCATCAGGCGGAGTTTCTAATTATGATCAAGGCGTTCGACGATACCTTTTTCCAGACCGTCCACGTGCGCCACTCCTACCGCTTTGACGAAGTGGCATGGGGAGCGCGCTTCGTTCCCGCCTTTGAACCCGATGACCAGGGCGAAATGCTGCTCGACTTGGGCAAGCTCAGCGAAATTGCGTCCGTGGAGAACGCCACGGCTCCCAAGTCTCTGCTGGAATGAATGATGTTGGGGAACCGCGCCATCCGCAGGTTTCTGGAATGCAGAAAGGATTGACCGCCGCCCCGCGTGGACCTCTTCTTCGGCACCCTCTCATTTGCGGCGATTGTCTTCGCCACGGCATTGTGGCTGTCGGTGTGGCGGCCCACAACGTTGTCGGAGGTGCTGCCGGCATCGTTCATGTTTCTAACCTCCCAGATCATCCTGCTCGGTTACCTGCTGTCGTATTTCAATCTCCTGGCTCAGGGGGGCGCATGGTTTGCGGGATGTTCCGCCTTTCTGCTTCTGGCCTTGCTGGCGAGATTGCTGGCAGGCAAGCGCGTGGACGATCGCGCCCCTCGATTGGATTGGGGTGCGCTATCGCCCCGCCGGCTGCTGATTGAAGTCGAGGCATGGTCGCGCTTCGAAAAACTTCTCGTCCTCCCCGCGTTGCTCTCGGCGATTCTGTTGCTCGCGCTCGCGCTGGGAATCATCGTCCTGACCGTTCCGCACGAATCGGATTCGGTGGCTTCGCACCTGGCGCGAGCGGCTTACTACTATCAGCACGGAAATCTCCACTTTTTTGAAGCGAACTATTGGGGAATCGCTTCCCACCCCACTAATCCCGCCATTTTGATGCTTTATACCTTTGTGGCATCAGGTCATCATGAGAACCTGTTTCCTCTGGCGCAGTGGCTTGCGTATGCCGTCTGCATCGCGTCGGTGTATGGAATTTCCCGGCGAATGGGTTGCGCGCGCGTCTGGTCGGTGTTGGCCGCGTCGCTGTTCGCACTGCTGCCGGATGCATTGCTGGAGTCAATGTCGGCCGAAAATGACTTGATCCTCGCTGCCGGCATCGCCTCCGCCGCGTTCTTTCTGGCGGAGTTCACGCGCTCCAGCCGCCTGCGGAATCTTGCCCTGGCAGGCGCCAGCGCCGCGTGGACAATTGGAATCAAGTCCTCCGCCATTCTTTGCCTGCCTTCTTTTCTCGTCGTTGCCCTGTACGCTTTTGTGGAGGTCCGGAAGAAAGCGCGGCTCCGCGTTGCCCCCCAATTGGTGGTGCTCGCATTGGGTTTTTCGCTCGCCGTGGCGGTGTTTGTTCTGCCCGCCGGTTATCTGGCGAATTGGCGCCGCTTCGGCAATCCCGTTGGCCCTCCCAATATCGTATCCAGCCATTCTTACGCCGGAGCCAAGCCACTTGCGGCCGCGAAGTATGGGGCGCTGAATATCCTGCGCTACGGTTTTGATTTCCTCTCGCTGGATGGATTGCCGTTCCGCCCGGTGCCGCAGTTTCAGGACTGGGCGCGCCGGCCGCTGGTGCGCGCCTGCACGATCTATGGAATCTTCCTCGACCGTTCCACCGGCAGCCGCATGGCCTTTTCCTTCTACCGCAAGCCCGAGGCTCACGAGGACTTTACCTATTGGGGGATTCTTGGATTTGGCTTGCTGTGGATCGCCGTGGCGATGGCGGCCTTGGGGAGAATTCGGTCGAGCCCCGCCAACTGGTTCGCATGGTCCTCGATTGTCTTTCTGTTTTCGCAGTCCTTCTTTGCCTCGTATGATTTCTGGCGGGGGCGCTACTTCATAACGGCGGGTATATTGGCCTGTCCGGTTGTGGCTTGCATCCTGGCGCAGGCCGGGCGCAGGTTCCGCGTCTATGCGGTGGCAGTGGTCTTGATGGGTTGTCTCTCCGCGTGGAGCGGCTTCCTGATCCGCAATGCTTTTATAGTCACCAG
>Ga0206993_1083_pt1 | contig 20731 bp, 27 predicted proteins | sample Alteio_BWMinCont_7_FD_153499 | JGI IMG/M metagenome (GOLD analysis project Ga0206993, IMG submission 153499) | Enriched cells from forest soil in Barre Woods Harvard Forest LTER site, Petersham, Massachusetts, United States -... | ecosystem: Environmental > Terrestrial > Soil > Temperate forest >... | reverse complement strand
CATCATCATTGGCCGCAAGGGCGCGGAAATTGATCGCCTGCGCCAGGAGATCCAGAAGCGTACCGGGCGCGAAGTACTGCCCATCAATATTCAGGAAGTTCACCGCCCCGAGCTGAACGCGCAACTGGTGGCGGAGGCGATCTGCCTGCAGCTCGAAAAGCGCGTGGCCTTTCGCCGCGCCATGCGGAAATCGGTGGACTCAGCCCTGCGGTTTGGCTGCAAGGGAATCAAGGTTCGCTGCGGCGGCCGGTTGAACGGCGCGGAAATCGCGCGGTCGGAGTGGTACCTGCAAGGCCGTCTGCCTCTGCACACCCTGCGCGCCGATATCGATTACGGCCAGGCCGAAGCCCGCACCACCTACGGGGTGATTGGCGTGAAGTGCTGGATCTACAACGGTGAAATTCTGGAGCAGAAGAACCGCCGGGTACAGAATAAACCTGTGGCTGAGCCCGTGGCGGCAGCTCCGGTGGCGCAGGAGAATCCCCCCGCAGTCGCTCCGCAGGCCTGAAAATGGGCCCAGCGGCGGGATGAACATTAAGAACTGAGACTGAACATATGTTAATGCCGAGCAAAGTTAAATATCGCAAGCAACAGCGCGGACGCATGTGCGGCAAGGCTTGGCGCGGGTCCGACATGTCCTTCGGGGATTTCGGGTTGAAGGTCATGGAGGCGGGTTGGATTTCCGACCGGCAGATTGAAGCCAGCCGCGTGGCCATCATGCGCTTCATCAAGCGCGGCGGAAAACTTTGGATTCGAATTTTTCCGGATAAGCCGGTAACCAAGAAGCCCGCCGAAACCCGCATGGGAAAAGGCAAGGGCGCGCCCGAATTCTGGGTGGCGGTGGTGAAGCCGGGACGGATGCTGTTTGAAATAGAAGGCGTGCCGGAGACGGAAGCGCGTGAGGCGATGCGGCTGGCCAGTCATAAGCTGGGATTGCCGACCAAGTTCGTGACGCGCGCCGAATTACTATAACCGGCGGTGGAGTGGAGCGCATGAAGCTGGAAAAGGACAAGCGATGGAAGTGGCCCGCGGAAAAAATGCGGGAATGGACCGATGCCGAGCTGAAGACTCGCGAACGCGAATTTTCCGCTCAGCTCTTCCGGTTGAAATTCCAGATGGCAGGCGGCCAGGGGGAGCATGTGACCGCCGTCCGGGAGCTGCGCAAGGGCATTGCCAGGGTAAAAACACTGAGGCGTGAGCGCGAAGGCGGCGCCACCCAGAGTCAAGCAGGTGCAAGGTGACGGAAACAGCGGTTGGACAGGCGCAGAGCGCCGTGCAAGGCAAGCGGCAGGAAAAGGTCGGGGTGGTCACCAGCACCAAGATGCAGAAGACGGTGGTGATTACCGTGATGCGGCAGGGCACCCACCCTCTCTACAAACGCGTGGTGCGGCGGTCAAAGAACTTCATGGCCCACGACGAAAAGAACGAATGCCGCGTGGGTGACACCGTACGGATTGAAGAGACCCGCCCCCTCAGCAGCCGCAAGCGCTGGCGGGTGGTTGAGATTATTGCCAAGGCCACGCTGGTGGCGCCGGTTCCGGAGGTACAAGTATGATTGGAATGCGGACCATTCTCCAGGTGGCGGACAATTCCGGGGCGCGCAAGCTTTCCTGCATTCTGCCGCTGGGCGGAGATGTGGGATTGCAGGCGGGACTAGGCGACGTGATCACCGCGGCGGTTAAAGAAGCGGCTCCCGACAGCGCCATCCCCAAGGGCAAGGTTGTGAAGTGCGTCATCGTGCGGATGCGCAAAGAACAGCGGCGGCGCGATGGCAGCTATATCCGCTTTGATGAAAATGCCGCGGTGCTGATTACCGACGCCAATGAGCCGGTGGGAACGCGCGTCTTTGGGCCGGTGGCACGCGAACTGCGCGAGAAGAAATTCCTGAAGATCGTTTCTTTGGCGCCTGAGGTTCTTTAAGGGCAGTGGTCAGTGGCTAGTGGATAGGCAAAACGCCCAGAAGCCCGGTATACGCGACTGACGACTGTGATGTGCGGAGAGAGTCAATGGACATACGTAAAAATGACATTGTGCAAGTGATTGCGGGACGAAGCCGCGGACCCGCCGGGCAGCCGACGCGGGGAAGAGTTCTGGAAGTTGAGCCCGCCAAGCAGCGGCTTTTCGTGGAGCACGTCAACATGGTGAAACGCCATGTGCGCCCCAACCCCGCCAAGCAGGTTCGCGGCGGAATTCTGGAGAAGGAAGGCCCCATCCACGTTTCCAATGTGGCGCTGGTTTGCAGCGATTGCGGCCCCACCCGAATCCAGCATCGTGAAATGGCGGACAGGAAAGTGCGCATCTGCGCCAAGTGCGAAAAATCTCTGGATAAGTAGAGGCCGGGAGGAACGAAAGTAACATGGTTCCGAGACTGAAAGAGCGATATCAAAAAGAAGTCGTGCCGACCTTGGTGAAGGAATTCAGCTACGCCAATGCCAACGCCGTTCCGCGCCTGAAGAAGATCATTGTCAACATGGGCCTGGGAGAAGCCATCCAGAACGCCAAGTTGCTTGATTCGGCTGCCCATGAACTGGGACAGATCACCGGTCAGAAACCGGTCATCACGCGCGCGCGAAAGTCGATTGCCAATTTCAAGCTGCGCAAGAACATGCCCATCGGGGCAATGGTAACCCTGCGCGGCGACCGCATGTACGAATTCTTCGATCGCCTCACCAGCGTCGCCATGCCGCGCGTACGCGACTTTCGCGGCGTTTCCACCCGCGCCTTCGACGGCCGGGGGAATTACACACTGGGGTTGCGCGACCAGTTGGTGTTTCCGGAAATTGACTACGCCAAGGTGGACAAGACCAAGGGGATGAACATTACGATCGTCACCGACGCCCGCACCGACGCGGAAGCCCTGGCCTTGTTGCGGCACATGGGCATGCCCTTCCGCGGGGAAGTGCAACGCCGCCAGGCCGCGGTGCCGGCACAGGCCGCGGCAGCGGCACCGGCACCGGCAACGGCACCGGCACAGACCAGCGAAAAGGCAGGGGGGTAAAACGTGGCACGTACTTCCATGATGGCCAAATTGCGCAGGAAGCCGAAGTTTAAGATTCGGCATCGGAACCGCTGCCGCATCTGCGGACGGCCCCGCGGTTACATCGGCAAGTTCGATATGTGCCGTCTCCATTTCCGGGAATTGGCGCTTCGCGGGGACATCCCCGGCGTCACCAAATCAAGCTGGTAATACTGGGCGCGAAGCTCAGCCAGCGCAAGAATCGGGAGTCTTATGTCAGCCGTTACTGATCCCATCGCCGATATGCTTACCCGAATCCGTAATGGGATTCAAGCGCGACATCCGCGCGTGGATATGCCCTCCTCCAAGCTCAAGGTGGAGTTGGCCCGCATCCTGAAGGAAGAAGGCTACATCAGTAACTTCAAGGTGGGCGACGAAGGCAAGAAGAAGGTCTTGAAGGTTTTCCTGAAGTATGCGGCCGACGGCACCAGCGCCATCGCCAGCATCGACCGTGTTTCCAAGCCCGGCCGCCGCGTCTACGTGAGTTCGTATGACGTTCCCCGGATCCTTGGGGGGCTGGGCGTGAGCATCCTCACCACGCCGCGTGGAGTGCTGACCGGAAAGTCCGCTCGCAAGGCGCGGGTGGGTGGTGAAGTACTCTGCAGCGTATCCTGAGAATAGTTTCAGTAAGCAGCCCTCAGTATTCAGTAACTGAAGGCCGATGGCTGACGACTGATAACTGAAGATTTTAGGTTTGCAACTATGTCGAGAATAGGCCGAAAGATTATCGCTGTGCCCAAGGGAGTCACCGTGCAGCCGGAGGGCTCGACGCTGACGGTGAAGGGGCCCAAGGGAAATTTGCGGATTTTGCTTCCCCATGGAATCCAGATGGAAAAGCAGGATAGCCAGTTGTCCCTGACGCGTGAGACAGACAACCAGGCCGCACTCCATGGACTGGCTCGCAGCCTGCTGGCGAACGCTATTCATGGCGTCGCGCAGGGCTTTGACCGCCACCTGGACATCGTTGGGATCGGCTATCGCGCCGAATCCAAAGGCAAGTCGGTGACGTTTACTCTGGGGTATTCTCATCCCATTGAGTTTCCCGTGCCCGACGGCGTGGCCATCAGCGTGGAGAAGCAAACGCACCTGATCGTGAGCGGCGCGGACAAACAACTGGTAGGACATGTGGCGGCCAAGATTCGCGGCCTGCGGCCTCCAGACCCTTACAAGAATAAAGGCATCCGTTACACCGGCGAGCGCCTGAAGAAGAAGGTTGGTAAGGCTGCAGCGGCCGCAGGTGGCGGCAAGACGTAGTTTAAGGCTTAGGAAAGCGGAGAAATCCAGATGTTACAGATCGTTTCCAAAGATACGGCGCGCCGGCGGATTCACGTACGAATCCGAGCCCAGGTGAGCGGGCGGGCCCAGTCGCCGCGCTTGAATGTTTTTCGTTCGCTCAATCATATGTATGCCCAGTTGGTTGACGATTCCAGCGGTCACACGCTGGTGGCGGCATCGACGCGCGACAAGGAAGTGCGCGAAACTTTGAAGAATGGCGGGAACATTGCCGCGGCGAAGGTCGTGGGGCAAGTTCTGGCCAAGCGCGCCATTGCGGCAGGAATTCCCGGTGTCGTATTCGACCGGGGCGGCTATGCCTATCACGGGCGCGTCAAGGCTCTGGCTGACGCGGCTCGGGCTGCGGGGCTGAAATTTTAGGGGATACGGCGGGAGGAAGATTTGTCCAATCGGATTGACCCGAATTCGTTGCAGTTGAAAGACCAGGTGATCGCAATCAATCGCGTCACCAAGGTTGTCAAAGGCGGAAAGAACTTAAGCTTTGCGGCACTGGTGGTGGTGGGTGATGGCGCCGGCATTGTCGGTTATGGATCCGGCAAGGCCCGCGAAGTGCCCATGGCCATTCGCAAAGGGATCGAGTCTGCGAAGAAGGCACTGACCAAAGTGAATATTTCGGGGGGATCGATTCCTCACACCGTCACCGGCCACTACGGCGCAGGGCGGGTGCTGTTAAAGCCTGCACCGGCTGGAACGGGAGTGATTGCGGGTGGCGCGGTGCGCGCGGTGGTGGAAGCGGCGGGGATTCAAAACGTACTGACCAAGTCCCTGGGCACCACCAATCCCCACAACGTGGTAAAAGCGACGATGGATGCTCTGCTCCGGTTACGCGACCTGCAAGAGGTTGCCAACACGCGCGGCAAAGGTCCGGAAGAAATTTAGCGAGGTTGGGAACTGTGTCGGAAAAGACCCTGAAGACGATTCGGATTAAATGGGTGCGAAGTGGGATCGGGTTCACCTTCCACCAGAAGACGATAGTGCGGAGCCTCGGTTTAAACAAGCTGAACCACACCGTGGTGCGCCCCGATACGCCGCAGATCCGCGGAATCGTGGCGGCCGTCCCCCACCTACTCGAGATCGTTCCTGAGCCCAAGGCTCCAGCGTGGGCGTCGATCCCGGAGTACACGGTGCATCACGCTCCAGTGGTGGAACCCGCAGCACCTGCCGAACCCGTTCACGTGGCGGAAACGAAGCCTGCGGAGGAAGAGGCTGCTCCGGTGGAAGCGAAAGAAAAACCCGCTGCCAAAACGAAGGCCAAAGCCCCCAAGACTAAATCCGAAAGCGGCAAACACGAAAGCCCCAAACACGAGAGCGCCAAACATGAGGGTGCGAAACACGAACCGGCTAAACACGCCACCGCCAAGTCGGCCACCGCCAAACACGACGGCGAGGATAAGAAGAAATCTTCGCCAGACGCCAAGAAGCCGGCAAAGAAAAGCAAGGGATAGGCTGAAGACATATGTCGACACACATTGGAACACTCAGGCCGCCGGCGGGAGCGAACAAGCGCTCCAAGCGCGTCGGCCAGGGAATGGGATCAGGGCACGGCAAGACGGCAACGCGCGGCGCCAAGGGCCAGCGGTCCAGGGCCGGCATGCGCATGCGTCCGGGCTTTGAGGGCGGACAGATGCCCCTGCACCGCCGCCTCCCCAAGCGCGGCTTTACCAACATTTTTCGCAAAATTTACGCTGTCGTGAATCTGAAGGATTTTGAGGACTTCAAGGCGGCTGAAAAGATCACGCCGGAACTGCTGGTGGCCCGGGGAATGGTGAAGAAGCTCGGCGCCGGACTGAAGGTTCTGGGCGACGGTGAGTTGAAGGCGCCGCTGCACATCTCCGCGCACTTGTTTTCCAAGTCCGCCATCGAGAAGATCGAAAAAGCTGGCGGGAAGGCTGAGGTTCTTTCGTAATGCTCGAGTCTCTTAAAAGCATTACCGAGATTCCGGATCTACGAAAACGCATCCTATTTACTCTGGCGATTCTTGCCGTGTACAGGCTGGGGGCGTTTATCCCCACACCCGGCATCAATGCCGATGTTTTTGAACAGGCGTTCAGCCAGTTGGCGGGCTCGCTGTTTGGATTGCTGGCCATGTTTTCCGGCGGCAGCCTGCGGCGCCTGACGGTCTTTGCTCTCGGAATCATGCCGTACATTACGGCCTCCATCATTCTTCAATTACTAACGGTGGTTTCGCCCCATCTCGAGAAACTCAAGAAGGAAGGCGATTTAGGACGCAAGAAAATTACCGAATATACCCGCTGGCTGACCGTGGGTTTAAGCGCTTTCCAGGCCTTCGGGATCGCCATCGCGCTGGAAAAACAGACGGCGCTGGGATCCCCGCTTGTTACTCATCCGGGGCCGGGATTTGTTTTTAATACCGTGCTGACGCTCTCTGCGGGTTCGGTTTTTATCATGTGGCTGGGCGAGCAGATCACCGCGCGAGGCATTGGCAACGGGATGTCTCTACTAATTTTTGCCGGCATCGTGGTGGGATTGCCTCGAGCTGCGGGTGACCTTTACGAAAAGGTCTTCGTCAATCATACATGGAATTTGCTCATCTTATTTCTACTTCTTGGGTTCATGGTAGCCATCGTTGGCTGCATCGTCTTCGTGGAACGGGGTGAGCGCCGCATTCCCATTCAGTATGCCAAACGGGTGGTGGGGCGCCGCGTCATGGGGGGAGTCTCAACCCATCTGCCGCTCAAAGTAAACAGCGGCGGCGTAATGCCGATTATCTTTGCCGTATCGATTTTAACGTTTCCGCAAACGCTTAGTTTATTTCGCCTTGATCAAAGCCCGATCGCTGTCATTCGTTATCTCGGCGCCGGTCTGAAGTGGTTCTCCACCGCCTTTGCCTACGGGGAGCCGCTCTACACGCTGACGTACGTGATCATGATTATTTTCTTTGCCCATTTCTACCTTTCGATTGTCTACAACCCCGATGAGGTTGCAGACAATGTCCGCAAGCAGGGCGGCTTTATGCCGGGAATCCGGCCGGGCAAGCGTACGGCCGATTACCTGGATGATGTTCTGACCAAGATCACGTGGGTGGGTGGTTTCTATCTGGCACTCGTGGCGCTGATTCCGGAATTGATGCTTGCGGGGCTGCGGATAAATCATCTACCGCTCTGGATGGGTGGCGGATGGTTCGACTCCCACTTGCCGCACTTTGTTCTGTACGGGCTTGGCGTCAACTTCTACTTTGGTGGTACCTCCCTCCTGATCGTGGTGGGAGTGGCGATGGATACCGTGCAGCAGGTGGAAGCTCAGCTGATCATGCGGCATTACGAAGGGTTCTTGAAGAAGGGTAGAGTCAGGGGACGGCGGTCGAGCTGATGAGGCGTTCGGAGGGCATTCATGCGAGCGCATGCTTTGATTTTCCTGGGAGCCCCTGGCGCCGGTAAGGGAACGCAGGCCCGGGAAGTCGCCAAGCATTATGGCATTCCGCAGATTTCGACGGGCGACATTCTGCGCGACGCGGTGAATCGAAAGACCGTGCTGGGACTCGCGGCGAAGGCCAGGATGGAATCCGGTGAGCTGGTTCCGGACGAAGTGGTTTGCGGAATCGTGGAAGAGCGCATCAACCAGCCGGATTGCAAGGATGGTTTCATTCTTGATGGTTTTCCGCGCACCCTCTCGCAGGCGAAGTTTGTGGACCAGATGCTTGCCAAGAAGGGTGAAGGCCGGCCGCTGGTGCTGGATATCGAGGTCAGCGAGGACCTGCTGCTGAAGCGGCTTACCGGACGCGCCACTTGCAGTTCCTGCGGTGAGATTTACAACATCTACTTCTCGCCGCCCAAGGTGCAAGGGGTCTGCGACAAGGACGGCGGAAAGCTGCTTCACCGGGCCGACGATAACGAGGCCACCATCCGGCAGAGGCTGGAAGCGTACCATAAGCAGACCAGCCCGCTGATTGAGTACTACCGGAGCCAGGGCGCTCTGCTGGCGCTCGATGGAAATAAGGAACCGGAGGCCATTGCCAAGGGGCTGACGGATTATCTTTCAAAGGCATGATTATTTGTAAGTCATCGGCTGAAATCGAGAAGCTGCGGCGCAGCGGCAGAATGGTACGTCAGGTTCTGGGCGAGATACGCGAGCAAGTACGGCCGGGAATTACGACGCTTGACCTGGAAAAGATTGTGGCCCGGCGGTTTAAGGAATTGGGGGCGCGCCCCGCGTTTAAAGGCTATCGCGGTTATCCCTGCTGCCTGTGCGCATCGGTCAATGACGAGATTATTCACGGCATTCCGTCGGACCGCCACTCGCTGAAGGAAGGCGATATTCTGAGTCTCGATACGGGCGTGGTGCTGGATGGGTATTACGGCGATTCCGCCATCACCGTCCCCGTGGGTGCGATCAGCGAATCCGCCCAGCGCCTGCTGAAAGTGACGGAAGAAGCTTTGGAACTGGCCCTGGATAAAGTACGGTTGGGGAATCGGCTGGGTGATGTTTGCTCCACCGTGCAGCAGCACGCTGAGAAAAACGGGTACTCGGTGGTAAGGGAATTTGTGGGCCATGGGATTGGCAAAGAGATGCATGAGGAACCCCAGATTCCCAACTTTGGCCAGGCGGGTCATGGACCCCTGCTGAAGGAAGGCATGGTTTTCGCCATTGAACCCATGGTGAACGCCGGTGGGCCAGCCGTGCGGGTTCTGGACGACAACTGGACGGCGGTCACGCTTGACGGCAAGCTGTCAGCGCATTTTGAACACATGGTCGCGGTCACGCAGAATGGACCCGACGTTTTGACACGACTTTAGTTTTACCGCTGCGCGCCGCAACGTGCGTCGCGCCGGGGTTGAGGCCCCAACGAAGTATGGCAAAGGAAGATGCAATTGAGGTTACGGCGACGGTGCTGGAATCATTGCCCAATGCAATGTTTCGAGTCGAATTGGATAACAAGCACCAGGTCCTGGCCCATATTTCAGGAAAGATGCGGAAGAACTTTATCCGTATTCTCCCCGGTGACAAGGTTGCCGTGGAATTGTCTCCCTACGACCTGACGCGCGGCCGGATTGTTTTTCGCTATAAATAGACGCTCAATCGGGTTGCTGGTTTACGGGAGAGTACGAAGGTTAAAAGAGGGTCATTATGAAGGTTCGTTCTTCAGTCAAAAAGATTTGTACGAAATGCAAGATTGTTCGCCGCCGCGGAGTGGTGCGGGTGATTTGCGAGAACCCCAAGCACAAACAGCGGCAGGGGTAACTTGTGCCAGCGGCCGGCTTCTTATGGCGCTGCGGCGAAGCTGGATGAGACGGGAGGGTTGAGATGGCAAGAATTGCGGGTGTGGATTTACCGCCCAAGAAGCGCGCGGAAATTGGCCTGACTTACATTTACGGCATCGGCCGTGCCAGGGCCCTTTCCATTCTCATGCGATCCGGCATCGACCCGGCCACCAAGATCAAGGATCTGACCGAAGACGAGACCAGCAAAATCCGCGCCATCCTGGAAGAAGAGGGAGCAGTGGAAGGCGACCTGCGCAAGGAGACCGCGCTGAACATCCGGCGGTTGATTGAAGTGGGATCCTATCGCGGCATGCGCCACCGGCGCAGCCTTCCGGTACGAGGCCAGCGCACCCACACGAATGCACGCACGCGCAAGGGACCGCGCAAGGGCGCAGTGACGAATAAGAAAAAGGCCATGTCGAAGACCTAGTAATCTGCGACTGGCCCAAAATCTTGAGTGAGGATTCATGGCGAAAGCGGCGGCAAAAACCGGCAGCAAAAAGAAGGTTTTCAAGAAGAAGGAAAAGCGCATTGTCCCGGTGGGGATTGTGCATGTTGAGGCGACGTTCAATAATACGCACGTTGCCATTACCGATACGGACGGCCGGGTGGTCTGCTGGGCCAGCGCGGGTTCGCTCGGATTCAAGGGGTCGCGCAAGGGCACGCCTTTTGCCGCGCAGCAGGCGGCGATGCGCGTGGCCAACTCGGCGCGCGACCATGGTATGCGCAGCGTTGAGGTTCGGGTGAAAGGGCCGGGAGCCGGACGCGAGTCCGCGATTCGCGCGCTGGCCACCGCAGGCCTCGAAGTTCGGAATATTAAAGACGTGACGCCCATCCCCCACAACGGATGCCGCCCGCCCAAGCGTCGAAGAGTTTAGGACGAGATCGGAAGTTTGCGTTTCGTTCCTGAGGAGGTTGGTTTGGCAAGATATCGTGAAGCGGTTTGCCGGCTGTGCCGGCGCGAAGGTATGAAGCTGTTCCTGAAGGGGCAGCGGTGCTTAACGGACAAGTGCGAAATCGAAAAGCGCAACTTTGCTCCGGGACAACACGGAAAGTCCCGCCGGCCCAAGGTGGTCGGTTACGGGCTCCAATTGCGCGAGAAACAGAAGCTGCGCCGTTTTTACGGCATTCTGGAAGACCAGTTCCGCAGCTACTTTGAGAAGGCCTCGCGCATGAAGGGCGTAACTGGCGAGAACCTGCTGTTGATGCTGGAGCGCCGCCTGGACAATGCCGTGTACCGGCTGGGTCTGGCCTCTTCGCGCGCCGCGGCCCGGCAGTTGGTTCGCCACGGCCACATTCAGATTTCCGGACGCAAGGTGAACATCCCCTCGTTCGTCGTCACCCCCGGCCAGGAAATCGCTATTAAAGAAGCAAGCCGCAACCTGGCGGCGGTGCAGCGCTCCCTGGATCTTTCCGGTGGCCGGAGCGTTCCCCCCTGGTTGCAATTGGACCGCGAAACCTTGAAGGCGAAGGTGATCTCGCTGCCGAAACGCGAAGACGTGAACTTCCCGATTCAGGAGCAGATGATCGTCGAACTATATTCGAAGTAATAAAGATTGGCGTGCACGAGAGGCGGCCTGCCAAGGTGGGCCCCAAGGGAGGTTTGAAAGCGATGCTTTGGAAGGGATTCCAGAAACCGAAGCGCCTGGTGGCAAACACCGATACGCTGACGGACAAGTACGGACAGTTTTCCGCGCAGCCCTTTGAACGTGGGTTCGGAACCACAATCGGCAACGCCCTGCGTCGCGTGCTGCTGTCCTCCATCGAAGGAGCGGCCATCACTGCGGTGCGCATCGAAGGCGTTATGCACGAGTTCTCATCCATCCCCGGCGTTGTCGAAGACGCCACGGATATCATTTTGAACTTGAAACAGATCCCGCTGAAAATGAGCGTGGAAGGCCCCAAGTCACTCATCCTGAATATTGACAAGCCCGGCGAAGTGACGTCGCGAATGATTCAGGAGGACGCGGACGTGGAGGTTCTTGATAAAGACGTTTACATTGCCACGGTCAGCGAAGGCGGTAGCCTGAACATCGAAATGCGCGTCAAGAGCGGCCGCGGATACACTTCGGCGGAAAAGAACTTTGATGAGGATCTGCCCATCGGATATATCCCGGTCGATTCCGTCCACTCACCGCTGCGCAAAGTGAATTACACCGTGGAAGCGGCGCGACTGGGACAGATGACGGATTACGATAAGCTGACTCTGGACGTTTGGACCAATGGCGCTATCACTCCACAGGACGCCGTCGGCTTGGGCGCGAAGCTCCTCAAAGACCACATGAATATCTTCATTAACTTTGAGGAGGAGCCGGAAGTTCAGGAAGTTGCCCTGGATCGCCCGGCGCCAGTTCACAATGAGAATCTGGACCGCTCCGTGGAAGAATTGGAGCTGTCGGTTCGCTCCTACAATTGCCTGAAGAATGCCAACATCACCACGATTCGGGAACTGGTTCAGAAGACCGAACAGGAGATGCTGAAGACCAAAAACTTTGGCCGGAAGTCTCTGAACGAAATTAAGGAGATCCTCTCGGCCATGGGATTGAGTCTGGGACTGAAATTTGACGAGAAGGGCAGCCCGATCGTGCCCGCTGCTGAGCCTCCTCAGCCCCAAGTTTAGGGATAGGTAATCGACCATATGCGACATCGCAATTACGGAAGCAGACTCAGCAGGAAAACGGAGCACCGGCGTTCGCTGTTGCGCAATCTGGTGACCTCGCTGATTGAGAAAGAGCGCATTGAGACCACGGTGACCAAGGCCAAGGCGGCTCGTCCTCTGGCGGAGTGGATGATCACGCTCGCCAAGCAGGGTGACTTGGCAGCGCGTCGTCAGGCGGCCAGCTACCTGCTCAATCCCCGGGCGGTCAAGTTCCTCTTTGAGGAACTATCCAAGCGCTATGCGACCCGCGCGGGCGGTTACACGCGGCTGGTGCATGCCGGATGGCGCAAGGGTGATGGCGCTGACATTGCCGTGCTGGAACTGGTGGACAACGAGGTTCTGCAACGGTTGGCGGCCAAGCGCGCGAAGAAGACTGAGGCTCGGCGCAAAGCGGCGGAAGAAGCTCGCGCGAAGGAGCAGGAACAAGCGCCTCCGCCGGAAGAAGAAGGCGGCGAGAAGAAGTAGGCCGCCAATTGCCCGCTGGTTCATGGGAGTAAGTTTTCAGGTCCCGGTCCGAAGGATTCCACTTCGGGCCGGGACTTTTGCTTTGCCAGGATGAGATGGCCATGGGAACCGAAAAGCCCGCCGAACCCTCCACACATCTCAAGCCCAACGCCCACCTGCCCAGGAATGTGTGGGTCCTCGCCTGGGTGGCGTTTTTCAACGACACCTCCACGGAAATGAGCTATTGGCTGCTGCCGCAATTTCTGGTGACTGTGCTGGGTGCGCCTCCCATGGCATTTGGTTTGATCGAAGGTGCGGCGGAAACCGTCGCCAGTTTTTCCCGATTGCTCTCGGGATGGCTTTCCGATCTCACGGGCAGGCGCAAGCCTTTGACCGCAGCGGGATATACGCTGGCCAATATGGTGAAGCCGCTGCTGGCCTTGACGCATTCGTGGCATCAGGTCTTCTGGATTCGCTTTGGCGACCGCGCCGCCAAGGGATTTCGCGCCGCCCCACGTGATGCCTTGATCGCAGACTCGGTTGACCCCGCGCATCGTGGAGCCAGCTTTGGTTTGCGCCAGGCCATGGATACGGCGGGCGCAATTGTGGGCCCGCTAAGCGCGATGATCTTCCTGCGAATGTTCGCGGGAAGAATTCGAGACGTCTTCTGGCTGGCGGCAACTCCAGGAGTGGTGTGCGTTCTGCTGGTATGGTTCGGCGTCAAGGAAGTACGGCGGGCTGCGGATGCATCCGGCGCTTTATCACACTCGGGGGCGCGCACCAATCCGCTTTCCCAGCGAAAGCTGTGGCTGATTCTCGCCGCCGTGGGAATCTTCTCGCTCGGCAACTCTTCGGATCTGTTTTTGGTGCTGCGCGCGCAGAATCTCGGCATGAGCGCATGGACGGCGCCGGCGCTGGGCCTGCTGTTCAACGTGGTCTACGCGTCGCTGAGCTGGCCGGCAGGGAAGCTCTCAGACCGCGTGCCGCGTCGCTGGTTGGTGGTAGCGGGGTATCTGATTTACTCGGCCGTTTATGCGGGTTTCGCGCTGCTGCGGGCGCCGCAAATGGTATGGTTACTATTTGCGATATATGGAAGTTACTATGCATTGACGGAAGGGGTTATAAAGGCTTGGGTGGCGGACCTGGCTCCCGCGGATTCGCGTGCTTCGGTCTACGGGATACTGAATTGGGTCGTGGGATTCGCCGCCTTCCCCGCCAGCTTCATGGCCGGCTGGATCTGGCAGCGCTACTCACCCGCCGCGCCTTTTGCCCTCTCCAGCATTCTCGCTCTCGCCGCCGGAGTGCTGCTGCTGTTTGCCTGAGGCGAAAATCCGCTAATCCAACGAATAGTTCGGTGCTTCCTTCGTAATGATGACGTCGTGCACGTGGCTTTCGCGCAGGCCGGCGGAGGTGATGCGCACGAAGCGGCCGCGCTGTTGCAGTTCTTCCAGGGTGACGCAGCCGCAGTAACCCATGCCGGAGCGCAACCCGCCCACCAGTTGGGCAACCAAGTCCTCCAGGAGTCCTTTGTACGGCACGCGCCCTTCAATGCCTTCCGGAACCAGTTTGGAAATCTCCCCGCGCGCCACTTCGCGTTCCTGCGAGTAGCGGTCGCCGGAGCCTGCGGTCATGGCGGCGATGGACCCCATGCCGCGATAGGATTTGAACGTGCGCCCCTGGTAGAGAACCGTTTCGCCGGGGCTTTCTTCCGTACCGGCAAACAGGCTGCCCAGCATCACCGTGCTGGCCCCGGCGGCGATGGCTTTGGAAACGTCGCCGGAAAACTTGATGCCTCCATCGGCGATGATGGGAACGCCGGCTTTGGCGGCGGCGCGCGTGCATTCGGAGATGGCGGTGATTTGCGGCACACCGGCGCCGGTCACGACGCGGGTGGTGCAGATGGAGCCGGGCCCGATTCCCACCTTGACCCCATCCACGCCCATCTGAATCAGGTCGCACGCGCCGCGGAAAGTGGCCACGTTGCCCGCCACCAGGTCGATGTTGGGGAACTGGTTCTTCAAGGCCTGGACGGCCTCCATGACGCGGGTGGAATGGCCGTGGGCGGTGTCAACCACCAGCAAGTCCACCTTGGCTTTTACCAGTTCGGCGGCGCGCTCCATGAAGTCGCCTGTAGCTCCCAGGGCGGCTCCCACGCGCAGGCGTCCCTGCTCATCTTTGCAGGCATTGGGGTATTTAATCTTTTTCTGAATATCCTTTACAGTAATGAGTCCACGCAGGTTATAGTCATTATCAACGACGAGAAGTTTCTCCACGCGGTGCTTGTGGAGCATCCCTTCGGCTTCTTCCAGCGTGGTGCCCACGGCGACGGTGACCAGGTTGTTTTTGGTCATCACCTCTTCCACGGTCAGGTTCAGGCGCTCCTCAAAGCGCAGGTCGCGATTGGTCAGGATGCCCACCAGCTTGCCGTTCTGGGTGACGGGCACGCCGGAAATCTTGTACTTTTTCATGATTTCCAGCGCGTCGGCGATCCGGTTCTTGGGACCGATGGTGACCGGGTCCACGATCATGCCGCTTTCCGAGCGCTTCACCTTGTCCACTTCCAGCGCCTGCTGGGCAATTGACATGCTGCGATGGACAATTCCAATGCCCCCCTGCTGCGCCAGGGCAATCGCCAGGCGCGATTCCGTGACCGTATCCATAGCGGCGCTGACAATGGGAATGTTCAGCGTGATGTTGCGAGTAACGCGCGTGCGCGTATCCACCTGCGTGGGTAAAATGGCGGACTTGTTGGGAACCAACAAGACGTCATCAAAAGTAAGCCCCTCCGGAATCGGACCGTCCAGCATAGCCCTCCTCTTTTTTGCCTCGCCGTGCGAAAGGTAATAGTCCATTCTAATTCGCGCCTCCCGCGAGCGTCAAGGCGTTGGGAATTGACGATTGACGATTGGCGATGGTCGATTGACAGAAGACGATTGTCCACTGGCGCAGTGTCGAGGGTTGGTATCTCGTTCTGCGATTCGCGAATTCGGCTTTCCTTTTCTCGATTTCTTTCCCGGCATTTCGATTTGAGACCTCCGATTCGGAATCGCCTATTTTCGCCGTCGGAAAATTGCGTTTTGCAAATGGACAGATCACCTCGTCGCCAGCACTCATTCAGCACATCAGAACGCGGGTGGAGAGGCTCATTTTCGAGATTCATTGTGCGAGTTATCTCATTTTGTTTCAGCACGTTGAAATCAATCATGTGCCGCTAGGTCGCGTAACTGCCTTATTTTTCACCAACATTCTGGCTAATGCGCGTGGCTGAGGTTCTGTGCCGGGTAACTAGCTTATTTTTCAGTAACATTCTGGCCTGTCGATTGGCTGGGTCGCGTAACCGCCTTATTTTTCAATAACATTCTCGGACTCCCGGAAGCTGGAGTTCCTTCTTTGTTTGTTTTCAATAGTATTCCGGCTTCGAACGTCGAAAACTCTTTCATGGGTTCCGCCTCTCCCTTCGCCACTGCTGATGGCGGCTGATCGCCTGATCGGCTTCCATAATATCCCTGATGACGTCGATAAACAGGCCGTGAATCATCACATGGCCGGAGAGTAGGCGCGCCGCGGTTAGTCCCACCTGCCCGGGCAGAGCATCACTCATGGTTCTGAAGAAGTTCAGGAATTCCCGCGATCGCATTCCGTCGCGCATACGATTCATTCGCGAGATGGCTTTGCCGCGCGCGGTTCGAGGTACGGTGGACTTGCTGGCATTGCGCCGGTTCGAGGCCAGCAAGGCCGGGGTCAAGGTTGGAGACTTACGCAGCGACATGGAAGGGCGACCTCCTACATTTCAAGTGTATACCACGTCGATACTATTGTCAATAGTTGAAAGCCACGACAGGAGGCTACATTGCGTGATGCGGAACGGGCTCCGGCGGCTTTCGTAGAGGCGGCCTTGGAGGTTGCGGGAAATCTCAACAGCCGCGGAGTGGTGCTGGAGCGCACAACTCCGCGCTCCACGCTACTTCTGCGCCAGCCCGCGTGAGTTTGGCAGATTTCATCTTGAAAACCTAACGCAGCGGGAAGCAATCCAGGTCGCTCGCGAAACGCAGGGGGCCGGGATAGCTTTTTCTGATTTCCGTTTGCGTCTGCGCTTCCTTGCCCAGCGTTCGCAGCATGCGATGCGACAGCACCAGACTCTTGACGTGCGCTTTGGCTGCGATCTGGCCGATCACCGACGGCGGCATGTGCAGGGCCCGTTCGACCCCGGTGGCGCCTTCCGGCACGGCGTTGTGGGCGATCAAGAGATCAGCATTCGCCGCCAGGCGCACCAAACCTTCGCCCTCGCCGTTGGTGTCTCCGCTGAACGCGATGACTTTGCCGCCGGCTTCCACGCGCCAAGCCAGTGCCGGAACCCGCCCGTGCTAGACCTTCACCGCACTGGCGCGCAGATTACCGCTGCGGAACACCTCCGTGGGTGACTCGCCGGCCGTCACATCGTGCGGCTGCATCTTGTAACTGCCTTGTTCCCCCGTCACCAAGAGCTCGCTGAGATAGCCGTAAGCTCCCTTGTCCCCGAACAGGTCGGAAACAAACGCCGTCGTCGAGGGCATGAAGCTGTTGCCGGCCGGACCATAGATGGGGAGCGGCCGCTCGCGGTCCTCAAACCAGGACGATTTGATCAACGCGGCAAAATCGCCAGTGTGGTCCACGTGGAAGTGCGTGAACAGGAGCACGTCCAGTTGTGCCATTTGCGCGCCGCTCTGGCCAAAGCGCAGAGCGCTGCCTCCCCCGGCATCCACCACAACTCTCGCACGGCCCTGGACCCAAACCAGGTAGCTGCTGGAAGCGCGCTTGTCCTGCAACTCGGGTCCGCCCGAACCCAGGACCTGGACCGCAATGCCTTGCGCCCCACACCCTTGGGCGGCTGCCCGCGGCGGCTCCGCAAGGTAACGCAAAATCGCGAGCAAGCAAAGGGTAGTTGCGATCGTCCAGGAACTTTGAAAAGGTCGCGCGGGTTTCATAGTACCTCCCTTGGAAAAAGCGTAAGGGAAAGAGCCGCGCAGGCGATATTTCCTATTTTCCCCTGCTCGCATATCAGGTTTTGGTCGTCAGCGCCTTCAGCCGTGTACTGAATCCAGAACCGAGTGCTGCAGTCCCGCATTTTCCCAGCGAAGTGATACGCCCGGCCACGTGGCACGTCAAGCAAAATAGTGGCGGGCGCGTTAGTGCGCCTAAAAGAAATGCGAAATAGCGTGCCTATACGTTTTTTGGACTGTTTTGTACATGGACCTGCATCCAGGCAGGGCGTGCAGGTTCGGTGCCCGCCTGAAGGCGGCCTCTACGTTGGCTGCGCTGGGCCGCGGGTAACCACCCCGTCGCCTCCGGCGCCACCCCTCTTGAATCAGGAGGGGAGCCTGGTGCGCGCGACATTTCGCCCTTGCCTATGGCGAGATTATAACCCGCCATTTCAGGGCTTGCGGGTACGACCGCTACTGGAGTCCGTGGCCGTTGGCCTGGGCTTTGACATCGCGGCCCCTGGGGCTTATTCCGCAACCAGTACACTCCCGTTTCTTGTTGACAATCCCACTTGGGAAAGTTAGTCTGCGACTCTCAGGACGCATTTCAGAACAATTCAAATTGGCAAGAGGCAGAGGCTGCGGCCGGGTTGTTTAATTCCGTCCCTTTCAGCCCGCAGACGCCTGGTGCTTCCACCGGGTATGGCCCGTGGACGTTGCGAAGGGTACGACGTGGCACGGGCATCCTGCCCGTGTGGTCCGGGCATGGCCAGGATGGCCATGGTACGAGAGGCGTACCACGGGCGTCCCGCCCGTGTGTGGGCATGGCGAGGACCCCGATGGGTCGGGGCAAGTCGGCCATGGTACGAGGTGGCCGGGCGCCTCTTCGATAATCTCAGGGCACGCGCTGCATGTGCCAACCAACGCACCAGACAGTGAGGGATCAAAACCGAGGCGGCAGGAGGCGACGAACATGGTGGCTCAGGGCAAAGGGTTGGGGAAGCGTTGGGTAGGGCTGGTCGTGGCGGTGGCGGCGGTGCTGCTCACCCCGCTCGGGGCGCGGGCGGCAACATTCACTGTGAACGTCAGCACTGACAATGGAGGCAGCCAAGCCGGGCAGGGCAGCGGAAGCAGCGGCGACCTGCGCTATTGCGTGGCGCAGGCGAATGCGCCGCACGGCAGCGCCGGTGACACCGACACGATCACCTTCATCCCGGCGCTGAATGGGGACACGATCACCCTGAGCTCGACCCTTGGCGTGCTGCAATTGAATGACACTCATACCCTGGCCATCCAGGGCCCGGGGGCCGGCCTGCTCACCATCTCCGGCGGCGGCGCGGTGGGGGTGTTCAGCATCTGGCCAGGGACCGTCGTCACCATCTCCGGTCTGACCATCTCCAACGGAAATGCCACCAACGGCGGCGGCATCCTGAACAATGGCACCCTGACGTTGAGCAACTGCACCGTCTCCGGCAACACGGCATCAACCGCTGGCGGCGGCATCCTCAACGGTTACGTCATGACGTTGAGCAACTGCACCGTCTCCGGCAACACCAGCAACGGCGGTGTCGGCTTCGGCGGCGGCGGCATCTGGAACGACGGCGTGATGACGGTGAGCAACGCCACCGTCTCCGGCAATTCCGCATTGAAGGGTGGGGGCGGCATCGCCAGCAAGGGCACGCTGACGGTGAGCAACAGCACCATAGCGAGCAACACGGCAGGTACCATCGGCGGGGGTATCCAGATTGTTACCGGCACCGGGACCCTGACCAACAGCATCGTGGCCGGAAACACGACGACAGGCGCGTCGGGGGACGACTGCGACGGCTGCGGCACGCAGAGCAGCTTTAACCTGATCAATACCACCAGCACTTCGCCGGCGATCAATCCCCAACTGTCCGCGCTGGGAAACTACGGCGGGCCGACCGCGACCATGGTCCCCATGTTGGGCAGCCCGGCGCTCGATGCGGGCCAATTCGTGTCGGGTGAACCAATCGCCGACCAGCGAGGATTCCCGCGCCCCTCAACCACGAACGCCACCATCACGCTGGGCGCGGTGCAGGTGGAAACCCTGGTGGTGACCACGACCACTGACGCCGATGACGTTTCCCCGGGGTGCGACAGCGCGGGCGACACGCCCTGCTCCCTGCGCGACGCCCTGACGGTGGCGAATGGCCAGGGGATGGCGGACATCGTCTTCGGCTCCGGCGTGACCGGCCTCATCGACCTGAGCACCGTGAATACCCCCTTGCCGGCCATTTCCGGCAATCTGAATTTGATGGGGCCGGGCGCCAACCTGCTTACTGTGTCGGGCGGTAATTCCAGCAGTGTGGGCAGCGTGTTTACGGTAAATTCCGGCGCCAACGTGACCATCTCCGGCCTGACCATCGCCAATGGCAACTCTGCCGCGTTCGGCGGCGGCATCGACAACAACGGCACGCTCACGGTGACGAACTGTGCCTTCTCCGGCAGCGCTGCAGTGTTCGATGGCGGCGGCATCTTCGACTTCAGTAGTGGCACGCTGACGGTGACGAACAGCACCCTCTCCGGCAACTCAGCAGGGAACGGCGGCGGCGGCATCTACGACCAGGGCACCTTAACGGTAAGCAGCAGCACCATTTCCGGCAATGCGGCAACCACTGGCGCCGGCGGCGGTATCTTTAACGACGCCGGTACGGCGACCGTCATCAACAGCACCATTTCCGGCAATACGGCAGGCGGTGGCGTCTTCAATCACGACGGCACGCTGGCGGTGAGCAATAGCATCCTGACGGGCGACACGGGCGGAGAATGCGCCGGCAGCGGCGGTTGCCCCACGAACGGTAGCGCCGGCAATCTAGTGGGCGGAACCGTCAGCCTGGCTCCGCTGGGCTGGTATGGCGGGCCGACCCAGACCATGCTTCCCCTTCCCGGCAGCGCGGCCATCTGCGCGGGTTCCTCCTCACTGATTCCCGTCGGCATCAGCACCGACCAGCGCGGCTTTCCGCGCCTGAACACCGCCTACACGGGCTATAGCTCGAAAAGCCCCTGCGTGGACGCGGGCGCGGTGCAGACCAATTACCAGTCGGTGCAGTTCACCAACGGCGGCAGCGGCTACAGCTCCGTCGTGGGCGTTGCCGTCGATACCCCTGCGGCTCCCGTG
>Ga0206993_1081_pt1 | contig 20802 bp, 40 predicted proteins | sample Alteio_BWMinCont_7_FD_153499 | JGI IMG/M metagenome (GOLD analysis project Ga0206993, IMG submission 153499) | Enriched cells from forest soil in Barre Woods Harvard Forest LTER site, Petersham, Massachusetts, United States -... | ecosystem: Environmental > Terrestrial > Soil > Temperate forest >... | reverse complement strand
GCTGATTCTGAAACTGGACGCATTGCAAAGCCAGATGATGTTATCAATTATCTTAAAACTCGAATTGAGGGAAACCTTAGAAAAGTAGAGCCAATATCTGAGATGCAAAAAGCAGTTCATGAAAAAGAAAAATTGCCGCCTAACATTGATAGTGTGTTATCAGAACAAGAGCAGTTAGCGAGAACTACGAAAGCTAAGGAAGCAAAGCAGGATTTAACAAAAGCAACCGACAAAGTTAAAGAGTTTAAAAAATCCGAAAATGTTTTTAAGAATTTTATTATGTGTTTAAGGGGTAGCGCTTAATGGCTAAAATTAACAAGGATTGTTTAAATGAAGCTCTAGCTGCTCTCAAGACTTTTAGCAAACGAGAGTTACAGGAATATGCGCGAGCAGTCTTTGCTAAAGCAAAAGAGTACGACCCTTTACAGGGTGCTGATGCAATGGATAAAGCAGAAAAAGAAATTAATGAAGAAAAGCTGAAAGAATTTTTTACTAGTGCTACTCAGAAAGCCAAAAATATTATGGCCTTTGAGGTGAATGCTAAGGCGATCAATAAAGGACAAGCCGATATGCGAGGACTTATTGCTCGCCGTGAAAAGAAAGGTAGTAATTGGCAGCGCCGTAATATTCGAGGCTCAATTGATGCTGAACATGAAAAAATATGGGATGTAATTTTTGGTGATTTATCGCACGAAGAGATTGAGCATTTAACGTCTGGAAAGTTTGACGAGCAAATATGCGATACTACGGATGGTAGAAAAACTGATGATGCAATGAACAAAAGGATTGCTGAAAAACTTCATGATTATTGGGAATATAGTAGGACACAATTAATCTTATCTGGGGCTATGACGCCGGACGAATTTCATCCAAGAAGATTTTTCACTCAGGTTCATGACCAAGTAAGAATTATTAATGGTAACAAAAGTCTTAGAAAAATAGCTGTAGAAAAAGCAACAAAAAAATACAGTCTAAAAGGAAACAAAAATTTTTGGATGGATGGTATTAAAAAATATATTGATATAGATGAAACATTCAAAAAAACAAATGCCTCAGATTTAAAAGGTAATATTAACGAAAAGATGGCTGATAAAATTATTGGTAGGACTTTTGATAATATTTCGACAGGTAAATCGCAAATATTCACTAGATCGGAGGTAGCAAATGACAGGGAAGCTATTGAAAAAAAATCTAAAATGTTTTACGTCTGGAAAAGTTTACGCGATCAGTATGAATATAACAAACTTTTTGGTAAGGGTAATTTGTTTAATATGCTTATGCGGGATGCTCAGGCTACTGCCTCTAAGATCGGAATTGCTAAGGTGTGGGGCGATAATCCATATTCCATGTACAATGACTTAAGGGCTGTACAAAATGAAGTAAATCCAAAAGGTCAATTCTGGTGGAGAAACACCGATCATTATTTCAATAATGTCATGGGGCTTGATAGAACTAGCATTTCACCTAACGCTACAAATTTTTTCGCGAATGCAAGAACTGTCTCTACTATGGCTTCGACTGTATTGTTAGGTTTGGATAGCATTTCAGATATAGGCTACATTGCATCATTTGCACAACGCATGGGAATTAACTATTCACGCGCATGGATAAATCAGATTAGTCATATTTTCGATACTTTCCCTACAGATCAGAGACGTAGAATAGCGCGGCTCATGAAAACTCAGGTTGATTCACACCTTGGTTATATGGGCAGATGGGGTGATGTTAATAATGCGAGTTCAATTCTAAATAAAATTTCTACTAAATTTTTTAAATGGAATCAATTGGAAGGTTTTGATCGTGGTAATAAAACTGGCATTATGGACATGATGCAAGTACATGTTGGGGAAAACTCAAACAAAAAATTATCCGCGTTAAGTCCGTCATTGTCTCGCTGGATTGGAAAGTTCATGGATGAAAAAGAGTGGGATTTATTGAGGAAAAAAACTCAACAAGGATTATTTAATACTGATAACGCTACCAATTTAACCGATGATGAAATTAAAGCACATTATGAGCAGACAGAAAAAGATATTCCATTAAGTGAAGTTAGAGACGATCTTTACCGTAAAGTACATTCCATGTTTGTTGTTGCGTCTGAAAATACCGTATTGTCACCGTCCGAGTTTGAGCGTGCTTTCTTATGGCAAGGAACTGAAGAAGGTTCATTGCCGGGATTATTCACAAGGACAGTAACGCATTTTAAAATGTATGCACTCGCTTATATTGATAGAGTATTGATTAAAGGATTTCAGGAATCGGATGGCGCAACGCAAAAGTTAATCTGGGCAACGTCTATGCTTGCAGGTACCATTCCACTTTCTATTATGTCAACGATGTTTCATAATTTTGCTATGGGCTTGTCAATGCCAGACTGGGATTTAATGAATGTACCTGAAAGAGAAAAATTCTTGGTTTCAATATTACTTCCTAGTTTGTCTATATTTTCAGGTATACTAGACCCGCACAAACAAAATCAAGATATGGTTTGGAGTTTAATGGCATCCCCTTCCACAAATTTAATAGTTAATGCGCTTGCAGCGCCCGTGGCTTTAGGATTAGGGAATACAGATCGAGGAATAAAAGATTTAAAAAATGCAGCCAACCATATTTTGCCTATACAAACATTCCCGTTTGTATCACCATTTATTAGAGAGGCTTTAGGCGACGAGGCTCATTTAGAGCCAGGTCAAACACATTACTTTGGTCAATAAGGAAATTAACCATGCCAAACTTACCGCAGCAACAAACGATAGTGCAATATGTTACTTCTAATTCACAAACTCAATATACCTTTGCATTTTACGCGCCATTGCCAACAGATATTCAGGTTTATTATCAAGCGTCCAATGCGCCGCCTATTCCTGCGACTGATATTCTGGTTTTGAATGTGGGCTATACTGTAACTTATAATGCTGACCCAACCACGGGTGGTTATATCACTACATTATTCACGCCCACTTCAGGTTATTATTTAACTATTAATCGCAATGTGCAGGCAAGTTTAAATACAAACTTCGCTAATGCACAGAATTTTAATGGGGCAAATTTAGATGCGGCATTGGACAGGCTTTTATTATTATGTCAGCAAAATCAAAATTATGCTTTGCAACGTAATTTATCGTATGTGATTAATACTTACTTACCTAACGCGACACCTTATACACAATTGCCGCCATTGCCGCAAAATTATTTTTGGGTGGGAAGCGGGAGCGGTGTCGTGGCTGCACAAATAGCTACGGTGCCGAGTGCAAGCGTTTTGCAATCCATGCTTGCTAATAATTCGCCAAGCACAGATGGGGCAATGTTGGTAGGTTATTATGATACTAATACTAGTAAATCTTATACGGTAGATTCATTCTTAAATACTGTTTATGGTCAAACTTATTCTAGTATTATCCCGTCCGCCTCAGCGACAAGTTTGGTTAATAGCACCCCTAAAAATGTAACAACTTTATCTTTGTCAGCAGGCACTTATATGGTTTGGGGTAATATTAATATGCCGACTTCGCAAGCGGCAACATCTAATTATTATACTTGGGTGAGTGCGACTTCAGCGCCGACAATACCTGATGCTTCTTTTATTAATAATATTGTTTCGTCGGGTGCATATAGCGGATCGATTGGTTTAAGCGCTCCTATGCAAATAATCACACTTGCAAGCGCTGGCACAGTATATCTAATTGCAGACTATGATGGCACAGCTACAGTTACGGCTTGTGGCGGCCTATATGCTTTAAGGATTCGATAATTAAATAATGACTAATTTATTATTAAAAGAAATAAAAGCTATATCTAAAGAACTGTCAAGCATAATTGAGATTAAGAAAAAAGCTCAATATGCTTGGCACCATGATGATGATTATAACCTTCACATGGAGTTTTCTGATAGTCGATTGCGTGTTCCATTGATTGAGTTAAGACCTTACCAAACTGAATTACAGCGTGTTTTATTTGGTGGCATTTCTAAACGTATTTTAGTTGAATGGCCTAGACGCGCTGGGAAAGAAGTTATTACATGGAATTTTATAATTCACGCCTCTATCATTGACCCTGGTATGTATATCATGACATACCCCACCAATGTGCGAGCGCGTAAGATTCTATGGCAAGGTGCTGCTTTAATTAATGGAGTCAATACTAAATTTCTTGACATGATACCGCCAAAATTAATTGCTAAAAAAGATAATACTGAAATGACTATTGAATTAGTCAATGGTTCGCTTATATGGATTGTAGGATGCGATATTGACCCAGGAAAATTAAGAGGCACTAATCCACGCGGCATGGTTTTATCTGAGTTAGCATTTTCAGACCCGCATGTAATGTACACGATGCTTCCTGTCTTTAGGCAGAATGGTGGCTGGTTAGTCGGCCAATCGACTTATGACGGAATGAATCATTTTTATTGGATGATAAAAAATAATAAAAATGACCCACTTTGGTATTGTCGCGAGGAGAGTATTTTAACTTTAGTTGATAAGGACGGTAACCCTTATATCACTGAAGAGGATGTGAATGAAGATAGACGCGCCGGAATGCCTGAATATTTAATTCAACAAGAATACTACGGCAATGTTCAGGTCAACGAAGAGACAAAATATTTTGCTATCGCGATCAATAAAATTTATGAGTCTAATCGCATTGTGGATAAATTATTTTTGCCAAGTAAAAATGTGTATGCTTTCTTTGATATTGGCGTCAATGATTGCGCCGCTATTACTTTGGCGCAGTTTGAGCGCCGTGCTGGAAAGATGTGGCCTGTAGTAATTGGCTATATTGAGAATAATAATCGTGACCTGCGATTTTATGTGGATGAGATTAGAAAATTTTGCGCTAGGTACAATTTACCTTTTCACTCCCATTATATCCCGCACGACGGTAAAAACCGATCATTCAATGATGGCCTTAAAACCACGATTGATTATTTGCGTGATATGGGGGAATCAGGGTTCTTTGTTAAAAGGCCGTCGAGCCACAAGGTAGCCATTGAAGCCATCCGGCAAAAGCTTTTTATGACCAGCTTTAATAAAGAAAACACGGGGCGGTTAATTGATTGTTTATCGAACTATGAAAAGGAGTTTGATGATAAATTAGGCAGATTCAAAGACACGCCTGTCCATGACTGGTCATCCCATGGGGTGAAGAGTTTTCAAACATTGGTGCTTGCATTAGAAGCAGATTTAATAGTCGAAACTTGTTATGATGTTGTTTATTTGCCGTAAGAAGATTAACAACACGGAGGTTGTTATTTATGATTACATGGGGTTTTGTTGTCAGCTATTCTGATTTAGTCACCATCGGTTCACCTTTTACAATCAATGGCCTTACTTTCACTGCAAGTTATATTTATGTGAGCGGTAACTCAGGCGATATCGTTTGGTTAAATGCTTACGGTCAGCCCCAATATCTTGCTAATGCTCAATCCGGGCAATTTTATCCCATTGGAGCATCACAAATTGTAACTTCGGCAACCGTAAACGGTAATGTAAGGACAACTAGCGCAACCAATATGGTTTGGATGGCAAGTCCATCTGCCGCATAAGGAGATGCGACTATGCACTTTTTAAGGAATCTAGTAAATATTATGTTCCCTATCGTACCTTTCATTAATAGCGGAAGTGAGGATGTACCGATAGGTTTTAGTCGTGTCATTACCTCAAGAGGGGGTTTTGTCATAACTTCTACGAATGCGTTTGTAATAGTAAAAGATTAATCAAGGACAGATTAAATTATCAAGGAGCGATAACATGGCTAATGAACGATTATACCAATTCCCGTCTAAAGCATCCCCTGTGCCTGCTGACATTATTTATTCGGGTGATTCGGCGGCGGCATTTAATGAAGTAAATATCACTATTGCGGCGTTAATAGGTGCCTACCCTAACTTATTAGGAATAGGAGGCTTAACTTTAGGTGCTAATAGTTACGCGTATGTGAATAATTCAAGCGCTTATACTGCGGGTACAATTACAGCGCTTGCAGTTTCATTGTTAGCTGATTCAACCATTGCAACAATGCAAACCACTTTGGGTTATACCGCAACACCTACAGCAACATTATTTGCGGGGTGGGATTCCCATAAGAATTTATCGGCTAATAATAATATCACAGCTTATGCAACAACAGCCACGGCGGCCGCTACAACAACCTTAACCGTGGGAAGTGCTTTCCAGCAATTCTTCACAGGTTCGACTACGCAAACTGTTCTAATGCCAGTGACTTCAACATTAGTGTTAGGTCAAGCATACTACATAGTAAATAATTCGTCAGGAGCGGTGACAGTTCAATCCTCTGGCGGTAACAACATTCAAGTAATGGCTGCCAATACCACATTGTTAGTAACTTGTATTTTAACTAGTGGCACGACTGCGGCATCTTGGTATGCTGATTATAATTTTCAAACAGCATTAACATTGCCTTTATCTATTGCTAATGGTGGTACAGGAGTTGGGTCAGTAACAACGTCTCCCACAGCAAGTGCTTGGGCGGCTTGGGATGCTAACTCGAATCTATCAGCCAATAATTTTAATCCAGCGTATGCAACAACTGCGACTGCCGCAGCTACTACCACGTTGGTTGTGGGTAGCGCTTATTATCAATTTTTCACTGGTACTACTACGCAAACTGTTTTAATGCCTGTCACTTCAACACTTACGCAAGGTCAGAGTTTCTATATTGTTAATAATTCAACTGGCGTGGTAACGGTACAATCGTCGGGTGCTAATAACATTATAGCGATGGCCGCTAATACCACAGCATTGTTAACTTGTATTTCAACAAGTGGAACTACAGCCGCTTCATGGAATGCAGACTATGCTCAATCTGGGTTATCGTTGCCAGTATCGCTTGCCAATGGTGGAACAGGGCAAAGTTTATCGGCGGTTAATAGTGCAGTATTTAGCACGACTAGCGGCGGTGCGGCACAATTAAGTACGACATTGCCTCCTGCGTTAAATGTTCCTCAGCCAAATATAGTCGGTGTGACAACAAATAGTAATGCGGCGGCTGGTAGTGTGGGTGAATTTGTTTTCAGTGTGATTACTGCTGCGTCTGCTGTCACTGCGACTAATAATGTCGCAACGGATGTTACTTCTATTAGCTTGACGGCAGGTGACTGGGATGTGTGGGGTAATATATGGTGGCCTAATGTTGGCACAACCGCATCAAATTTAGAAGCATGGACAAGTGCAACATCAGCAACCACTCCGGATGGTTCTTTAAGAAGCGGTTTAAATCTAGCGACTAATAGTATTATTGCTGCTAGTGGTGTTGTTGCTCCCTCAGCAAGATACTCATTATCCACCACCACAACTATTTATCTGACCGGGTTTTTATCAAGCAATGTCGGTAACGGAACGCAATGCGGCGGTATTTACGCAAGACGCGTTCGCTAATCAATCCAATGGAGGAGGGCATTCTTCGCAATGCGTGGGTGCCTCTTCCGGTGCTTCAACATCTGGCACTTCAAAAATTTCTTTGCAGACACAGCATTTTATTTTCAGCATAGAATTTCCTTAAAGATTAACGCGGCCAAGCGGTCATTAGTGATGAGTGAACTTGACCACGTTAAGTTGAACACATTATGAATCTGTGGACGGACTTGGAGTCCGAGGCTTAGGTTTCGGAGGGGTAGGCTCCATATTTTCTAATATTTTGAATCTTGCATTTTCACGCTCTCTTTTCTTGCGAGCAACCTCACGTTCTTTGTCTCGTAACTTTTTATAATCTTCTTCTACTTTAGAAAGCTTGCGAGGAATAGTAAATAGCGCTTTGTAAAAAACAGTGGCCGTTTTATTTTTAAACGCCCTACGTCTAGCGCCGCCTCTTAAAGTAGTGATTACTTTTTTTTCGTCAGTATCATGCTCGATAACTGGCGGAGGAAAAAAGCAATAATATAATTTTCTAAACGGCCATGAAATAACATTCCATAAGCTGATGCAGCAATCCTTGATTGACATACTCACTTCCCGCATCCATGCGAAGAGTAAAATGTATTATACCATGAAGCATTGATCGCCCCCGTAAGGATTAACCCTAGAGAGGCGAACGATGGGATGTGAATGTTAGCCGAATGGAATATCGTCGTCAAATGGTTTGCCAGGGTCTACGCCATTCTCAATTGGAGTATTAGAAGGTAATGGCTTAATATAATCCACTACGGAATTAGATTTCATTAATTCACCAGTTTGACCATCGGTATAATCTTTGACAGTTAATTTTACCTTGCCATGCTTTTCTAAAAAATCATGTACCTCTAAAGTATGCGCTTGATATTTTGTAAGTAATCCGCAGGTCATTGCAAAATGGCGAAGTTTAAAGCCCATGGCGTCATCTTCGTCAACAAGCATTATCCAATCTCGAACTTGCCGCTCAGTGTTATCAGCTAAAACAATTTTTAGCTTTACTTCTAGCATGTCATAGATTTTTTTCGGTTTGCCATTTTTATCAAGGCCGCCACGACTTTTTCTTTCTGAAATTTCAGCCACATAAAAATCATAGTCACCTTTGGGAAGGCAACGAAGCGTTGCAATATCTTCATCACTTAACACTTTATATTTTAAAGCCATTTTTCTTCTCCTAAATTTTATCGGTTAGTATTTCCAGTTTGGTTTTTTGCTGAACGCTTGCACCCGGAATTTGCACGCCAGTCTTGATTACCTCGTCCTTGATTGCATTCTTGTCAGGCTTAACCTCGGTTTTGATTATTTCCCTGGTACGCATGAAGCGCTCAGGGATTAACGATTCATCCAATATATCAGTGGAGTACGGGTTTTTCTTCAAGCGAATTGTGAAGTATGGGCACTGCACTTCCGTGATTTTTAAGCGCTCCATGTTGGTGCGTAAATACCGTTCCCACCAGGTTATTTCTTCATCGTATGCCGCCTCGCGCTTTAACAATTCAGATCTAAGAAATTCGATTTCTCTTTTATCTCCACGCATGCTGTTAATCCATTGAGTAACGGCGATGCACTTTTTTTCGGCGGAGGGTTCAAGCGCATCTATCTGCGCTTGAATTTCCATGTTGATTTCACCCGTTTCATGGTCGTATAGCTGACTGAAAAGGGATTGATACTCTGATGCTATTTTGTATAGGCTTAAATTATTCATACTGCGATATCCTCATTATAGTAAGCGCTCATTTTCTCTTTTACGAATGCTAGATCATTGGGAATGTTGCGGTTTTCAAACATACCCATGGGAGACTTAGCGATGTGCCTAGCATCCCCTTGCGTGATGAAATGATAGTCGCCATTCATGAGTTCAGTTTGCAATACCATGGCGTACATACCTTCAATGGTAATTTTATCGTCCAGCATTTTGCCGATTGTCTTAATCTTCATTTTGCCTTGCTCATTTGGTTCGGAGTGAGTCAAGATAAAGATATCCAAGTCCTCGCGTAAGGTGGGTAAAAATTTCAAAAGATCATGAGCATGTTTGCCTAGCTCTGAAAATTTATCATACCCCCGTTCAAGCGCTTTGTTCATGAACTCATTAGCCATGAGATATTGAAAATCGTCTATAATGAGTGTCTTTATCTCAGGTCGTGCAAGGTTCATTTTCCCAATGACTAAGCGTATATGGTCATAATTGTCTGACGCATAGTAATTGCCTGTTTTGCAGTCCGGCGACACCATGGTATAAGCTTTTTTATATCCCCTAAAGGGTAATGGCTTATTGAGGACATTGATTATAAAAGTCTCAGACGGGTTTAAATTTCTGATAGATGTACTTTTCCCTGTGCCTGACTCTCCCATAATAATTGATGTGTTAGACATAGCTTCCCCCAAACATAAGTAGTGCAGTAAATCCTAGGAATAAAATTATTTCCTTTATAATCATTGAATATCGTGGCTTAAAAGTTAAACGCTCTTTAGCTGTGATGTAATCTCTCATTATAGTGTTTCCCTGTATTGGTCATACGCTGCATCGGGGTCGCCATACTTAGCAGCATGATCTAGCCATTCGCGGCGTGATTGTTGGTAGTCTCTATGGACATAATTGAAGAGTGACTCCATGGTATGCTCATAGTATTGAATGGCGCTTGTTTTAAGAGCGTCTAGGAAATTCTCATTGTCTTGTATATTGCCTACCAGAGATTTACGAAATAGCGACATGATGCCGCTATTACCTTCGCTAATGAATGATAGCTCGTCTATTGTGCCGCCCGCTTCATTGAGCAATACAACGAGGCCATGCAGATCACTTTCAGATAGATCGGCATAGTTATCGTAACCGTACTCAATGATAAGGTCGGCTATATAGCCTAGGATTTTTTTGGTTTTGTAGTCAGGATGAATGTTATTCATATAAGTCATTCCTTTGACAGTTCGAATTGTTCTCATGCGTATCCTCGCACATTGGACAATATACCATGGCTTCTTCAGTATAGCCAAACGAAGCCCAGAAATGGCTCTCCTCTTTTTCAGACATATATAATGTATGTTCACTCATAATTTACCTCATCACTAGTTAATATTGAAAATCAATTGTAATACTAATGTATTAGTAATGTCAAACTATTGTGAGTAAACTATAGTTATAAAAAGGTTGACTTAATGTATAATATTGATATATAAAGCTAATCAAAGGGGAACATAATGAAAATTACTCAAGCTATAAGAAACATACGTAAAGCTTTATTGCTCCAACAAGGAGAGTTTGCAGACCTTATTGGTGTTTCTAAAGCTTCTATTTGTAATTATGAAAGTGGTTTACGTAGACCTCGTTTGCCAATAATCAGAAAAATACTTGAACTCGCAAAACACCATAAAATAAAAGTTTCACCTGAAGATTTTTTAAACTAAGGTTATTTAATGCCGACTGAGAATTTATTAGAGCATAGAGAATGCTTTAGCCTTTTACTTAAAGTCTATGTGCCTTATATCGTTGTTAAAACAAAATACACGACTAACCACATTGAAAAATTGATGCCGACTTGCAGTGATCGAGGACGGTGGAAATGGATTGCCGAGACAAATTATGATGCTTTTGACAAAATGCGCGACGATGAAGAAGCGCAAAATTCACATATTGATGGGGCGGATTGCTTTCCTCGCTTCTATTTTCGCGATGAAAGCTTGGTTACTGAATTATTCGCTTGGATTATGCGCCGTGATTTAACCATTATCCAGATGGAGACTCCACCTATATGATGCCTTGGTTACATTTTGTTATTGCAGTAAGTGGCTATTGCCTCATTGGTTTGGGTGCTTATTGGATAGGTAGGTGGGATCAACAGCGCGTACAGTATGATGCTCTGCTTATTAAAGGGTTAAATGCTTTAAATGACTCGCGTGTGACTTTTACTTTTACTTGTTCTTGCATGGTATGCGGAATGAAACGCCCGGATGATAAAGTTGATGTAATTTCTCATGATTTAAGCACTATAAAAGGTTTCAGGGAAGGCGATTCTTTTATCTTAAACGTGCGGTATTGCAATGATAATTTAAAATGTTTTGAAGTGGCGCATACTTTAGACGCTTGGTATGACTGGCCTAAGACAAGAAAGCCGCTATGTCTATGAAAAAATGCTGTCAAAAAACATATAGACTTGCCATTGAGCAGGTTATTTTTGTGATTAAATCGAATAGAATTGTGGACGTTGAACATTTATTAAAAGCTTTAGAATATGGGGTTTCTGTCTTAAAAAAGAAGGAAAAGAAAAAGCCGCCCAGTAAAAGTTAAGCGGCTTTTCTCAATTACTTTTTACCTTTCTTCACTTTCTTCATCATCTTCATATCTTCTTTTTTCGCTTTCTTGATTTCTGCTTTCTTAGCAGGTTTTGCCATTCCTTTCTTTTTCATTTGCGGTTACCTTCCATGTTGGTTAAAAAAACGTACAAGTAATATATTACGTGTGATCTATTATTTGTCAATGAGTTAGTTCAGAAAGTAGTTGGCTTTAGATTGAGTTTGAGATTAATATTTGAGGCAGTCGTTAAGGGGAGCGCTAAAACTCCCCTACGATGGAAATATCCGTTTTCAACAAGCGAACCCCAGTGTCTTGGTCAGACAGGGTTAATTTTAATGGTTTGCTTGTGAAATGCAACTATTAAAAAGTGACCTAGGATTAAGATGGCAGATAACAACAAAGAAATTCACATAGTCTTTCAGGTAACAAATTTCATTTTAAGCCCGCGTGCTGATGAACTTAAATTACTTCCTATTGAGAGATTACTTCTTCTAGCATTAGCTAAACATCATGGTAAGCGTGGCATTTATCCTTCTACTCATACCCTTTCTAAAGAATTAAGCAAATCACCTACTTACATAAAACGAATTATTAATCGTTTGGATAAGCTTGGTATTATTTTTGTTGATCGAAAATTTGGCACTTGTCACCATTATTTTCTATTATTTTTATCCACAGACCGGTCAACTGCAGTTGACCAGTCAACCACAGTTGACCGGTCAACTGCAGTGTCTGGAACCGGTCAACTACAGGTTCATGACCGGTCAACTGCAGTTGACACTATCAATACAGATAATCAATTCAGAAGATCAAAACAGAGAGAGCGCGCTCAAAAGAAGCGCGCCCCACTCCCTGATTCTTTTTTGCCTGATAAAAGATTACACAACTTTTTAAATGAAACTGCGAACAAATCCGGTAGGTCTGCAGACCAGCTAATTACAAAATTTAAAAATCTTCAAAAATCCAAAGACGGCATGAGCGCCGACTGGAACGCAGAGTTTGAAAATTTCTTATTGAACGAAAGGCCGATGGGTTACACAGGCAGTAACGGCCACGCCAATGGGGAAGTGAAAAGCACCGTTAAATTTTTTCATGACCCAACGCACCCTAGCTACGAAACATTTAAACAAATGAAGGAAGAGGAAAAGCCTAAGGACGAGGTGGTTGAGAAACCAGAAGAGTATCTCTCGTTTCGAGAAGCGAAGCGAAGATATGAATTACGTTTGCAACATGGAGAGTTAGACGATGCTATACCCAGAGATCGAGTTCGGGAGAAGGATATCAATTAAGCTAAAAGAATTTTTCTTTAAAGATGAAGCATGGACACCTAAAATGTTATGCGTGATTATTGAAAAATTAAACCAATTAAAAGAAATAGCTAAGCCATTTTACCCAGAAAAGGATACGGTAGAATTGGTAAAAATGTTAGCTGATTATTCGCAACAGGATATTGCGGAAGCTTTCGCCATGGAGGGCGTATGCAACGACGATGGAAACCAACCAAACGGTATTGGAAAGCTTATAACGCGCTCTATGGCGAAGATGCAACCCAGCCCCTAGGCCAACCCCTTACCCCTAAGGAGAAAACGCCGCCACGGCTTCCTAATGAAGCCGAGCCACCCATTCCAAGCGAGAAATGGGAACAGATGAAGCTTGTGGGCTGGTTAAGGCAAAATCAGATTGTCTGCCACCATTCCCCGAACGGAGGCCGTCGAAGCATGGCTGAAGGGGTCGCATTTAAGGCACAAGGCACGTCTGCGGGTTTTCCCGACTTGACCATACCCTACGCTCGCAAAGGCTACCATGGGCTTTATCTTGAGCTGAAGCGGATTAAGGGCGGGGTGCTATCGCCTGAACAGAAATGGTGGCGGGATTTCTTGCAGAGGGAAGGGTATTGCTGGTTTGAGGCGAAAGGGCACGAGGCCGGGATTAAATTTGTCCAGGATTATTTTAGCTGATAGAGTTAGCGGGTAAATAATTTTTCAATTAACCTAAGGAGTTTCAAAAATGAGCAAGGAAGAGAATAAAGTGAGCAGTCCAAGCGTTCAAACTGTACAAAATCCATCTAAGGTGTTGAATAGCGCTAATTATGTGAGCAAGATAGTGGGCTTTCCAGTAGAACCCGGTCAAGATTGGCGGCACCTAACACCTGAGCAACGCAATCAATGGTTTCGCCAGCATGAAAATAAATGGAAAACCCGTTTCGGTGCGACTAACCGAGGGGTTGAGGCTAACATGAACTGGACACGTGGCTAGTCTGAATGGCACACTAATGATCGTATACATGATTAAGTCTTAATCTCACGGAGGATACACAGAATGGAAGCTATTAGCGTAAATGGTGCGGCAAAACATGCAGTGGCAAATGACCCGAATCAAGGCGGCGATAAAGCGGCTGAACGTGCGGGAGCTAACAAGGGTATGGTAGACCATCACATGGTGGACAAGATTGACCATGCGAAACACTCGGCGAATGCGAAAGCGGCCATGGGTGAATTAGGTCATCACAATGTTACCTATCATGACGGCGGGATGCGTTAAGCGATAAATTGAAGGGGCATTAGCCCCTTTACTTTTGGAGGATATGCAATGGCTGAAGATCATGATAAACAACGTGCTGTTTTAAATGATTACTCTCAAAAATCAGGTCATGATGTTAGTTACTATGACGGGGGCAAAGATATTCAAAGTTCTCCACATGAACCTGAACAAGTTTTTGATGGGGATTATGGTAATAAGATCGTGGCTAAGAAAACAAAAAGATTTAAAGATGATAGCCTTATGCCTTCCGCAAAGGGTGATGATTTGTATGAATCAAATCGTTTAAGAGTTAAAAATACATAAAAAAGGGGCGCTTCCCTCGCCCCTTTTTTTATTTATTTTATAAACGGATTATCAAAATACCCCCTTATAATACCTTGCATTGCAGACCACCCGCCAATAAATGCAAATACTACGTTAAAAAATAGTCGATCTTGAAAGTGAGCGCATGCAACAAAAGCAATGATGCTAATTAAAAGGTAAAAAGGTGTATTGGTCATTTTTGTTTCCTCTAAACATAACGTATTGGATAAACTTCGCCGACTATCTTGTTATTTTCATTGATAAAAGAAATAGTGCAAGTGACGTTCTCGCCATTTTCTCGTAGCACATGATGGACTTCGAAACTACCGTTAATCTGATAGTCTCTCACCTTCTTAATAACATCATTCATAGACCGGGAACCCTTAAAGCGTGTGACTAATTTTTCTTTTTGAATAATCAAAGTAATTTTTTTCATTGCTATCCTTAATGTTTATACCATGTAATTTTCTAGGACGTTTTGCGGGCACGATGGCGTTTTCCTTGTGGATTCTTATTGTGTTGATTGCATCACTTAGGCATGAATTTTTATCTTTAAAGCCCGCGATGTTTTTGCCACGGTAAAGAGTATAGCAAAGACCTTGCGGGGTTTTAAGCATGGGTTTAAATCCATGCCTAAGTTTGATGACAGCTACTTCGTAAAAACTTTGAGTGCCGTCTGAGCGGGTGTAGTGGATTTTCATTTTAGTCCTCTTTTCTTGATATAGCTTCAATTGCGTTGTTTATTTCATTCAATTGTTTGTTAGTTTCTTCGATAAGTAATATTTGCTCATTATAATGTTTGCTAATATCATTTCTTCTGGCTATATAATTTTCAAGCATACTTGCTATTAAATCCCGTTCCTTTCTTAATAAAATTAAAGCCGCTTTAAAAGTAATCATTTTATTCTCCTGTGGTTTTATAACTGATAAGTTTATAGCATTTGTCTGCGATGATCGGCCATTCAAGCGCCATTAGCTTAGTTTTTAGCTCATCCGGTAATTTACCGTAAACTATGGCGATCACGTATGCGGTCATGCCGTCGAGCAGCATAGATTTTTTAACACCATTGACAGTATAGCGTACCCTTTTACGGGTACGCTCATCCAAGACTTGATAAACAATTTCAATTTTACTTGATTTCTTCATGATTAAGCCTCTAGTTGATTATAAGAGCGGTTTTTGATTAGTGAACTACCATGGCGGCTACGAATCTTGTCCATATCCCATTGACCACGGTTAAAGCTGCGATACTCTGCGGGGCGAAAATGCCACATTTCTTTTTTAGGTGCCCATTTAAAGCCTGCGACTTTGAGAATATCTTTATGGGGTCGGGTGTTGCCTGATACCCATAGCCACGAACCACATACTTCTATGGTTAAGCCAAGAGTGATGATTGCGTTTAAGGCGTTGTTGATCTCTTCGCCATAGTTCTCACTACCTATGACGCTTTCCTTTTTGACGCTGCGATCGAGTGGCATGCCGTTTATTACTTCTTCGAGCGCTGCATAGGCCGCATTGACTAGCTTCATCATTTCAAGCCCGGCGGGGTTTTTGTCAGGATGGAATTTGCCGCAAGCTTTGCGATAAGCAAGCTTAATTGACTCTGGGGTGATGCTCTCGGCGGTTAAGCCTAGAATATGCAGAGCATCGTTATGGTTCATTTTCATTTTTATTTCCTCATCACTAATTGATAACATGCCAATCATAACACATAATGTAAACCAATGTCAACTAATGTAAACTATTTACAAATTTATTTATGGAGCGTATGATTAACTTTTAACCTGCAAAGGACTTGCAAGCATGAAAGTAGGGCGTAAATTTTCTTTTGATATCGTGAAGCTTGACGACATTATCGCGTCAGTAAAAAAAGCAAAGGGTTCTATAGGACAGATTGCTGACCTTAACCATATCCCGCGACAAACTTTTCGTGATTGGATAAGAACAGGGGAAGAGGATAGAGTAAATTGTATTGACTCAGATGTTGCTCAATTTTCGTGCAAACTAAAATATACCCAAGCTATAGTCATAATGGATATGGTCGAGATTGCAGCGAAAAATCCACGCAAAGCAAAATTTATAACGTGGTGGCTTTCTAAAGTTTGCAGAGAAGATTTTGCAATGGATGGCTTTGAGTACAAAGAATTACTTGAAATGTATATTAAATTGAGAGAAGATTTCAACCGTATGCAAGATAGACCATTGCAAGGAGCAATGAATCATGGCAGGGAATTGGATAGCGTCAGCGATCAAAAAGCCGGGAAGCCTTAGAAAATCCCTTCACGTTAAAAAAGGCGAGAAAATACCCGCTAAAAAGCTTAGTGCTGCAGCCAAGAAAGGCGGCAAGCTAGGCAAGCGTGCGAGATTAGCAAAGACTTTAAAAAAACTAAGTGTACGTAAAAAGAAATAAATTTGTTTTATTAACCTATGGAGTAGTAAGCATGACAGATGGAAATTTCGAGTCACCCGTTGTAAATGAAGAACCAGCAGCACAAGCACCTACAGATACCGCCCAAGTTAATCCAGTACCACAACCCGTCACACCCGAGCAGATGGCACAGTTTGAAGCCATTAAGAAGGCCATGACCGATCACTTGCATAAGCACTATATGGAGTTTGTTAGTAAAATCGCAAACTATCCATGCTTCAAACCTGGACAAGCTGAAGCGTTTAAATTCTTTGATACAGGCTTTCTATGGTATCGTTCAGCCATTGAAAATACACCGTTTCAGAATATGCAAATGGTAGTACAAGCGCCAGCTAACACAGCACCCGCACCTGCACCCGAAGCGGCATGAAAATACCGCAAGCTTACTTTGATAAAGTAAGGGCGTATTTTAATGGTAGTATTGCGAGAACGTGGCTATGGTTTCAAACAGAGAACAATGCGTTCAGTGGTTTAACCCCCTTGGAAACGATAAGACGAGGCAAGGGGAAAAAAGTGATGGATTTTATAAACACTGCGGAAGGGTTTAAACCATGAATGAAGAAATATTAAAGGATATATACGGGAAGTTTGATTTTCTCTATGCAGAAATGGATGCCCACGCTAGACGGATAAGCGAATTAAGAAAAAGCGTTCAAGATGTGAAAACTCCACATTCGTATCAAGCATTGCTGGATATAATTGCTAGAAGAGATACTAAGATTGCTTTATTGGAAAGTCGCATAAGAAATTTAGCTGAAATGGTAGAACGTAAACAAGGTGAGATTGATAAATTAAAACATGATATGGCGCATCTAGTATCTGAATCAATTAAAAAGAGTTTGTCATCATTATGAACATTAAGGAGCTATGCTCATGAATAATTACGATGCCGGAAGGATTGCTGACATACTAACGCGAATAGAAAAGCTTGAATCAGGAATACAAACAACACCAGACGGTTTTAAATGGCGGTTTGACCCACAGAATGCAATTGATCGAATATGTGGGCTTGAAAATCACATACATAATTTATTGGCACCTAAAATAGTTGATAAGTCCTCAAGTGTTGTTATGACAATGCCAAGTTACTATGGATTGATAGAGGATGTGCAAAAAAAAGAAAAGTTGATTGAAGAAAAAAATATGCGTATCGACCAATTGGAAAAGGCTATCTCAAGCTACCACCAAAAAATAGATAATCAAGCGTATGTATTGTCTCTTAAGGATAAAGAAATTGAGCGATTGAAACAGTTATGTATGAGATTTAATAAATGAATAGCCAAGGTAAAATCAAGTTCGAACGTATCAAAGATATGGCACCGATAAAGCGGGAAATCATACGTAAGATATTCGAGTACCTTGACCGCAAGCGCAATTCCGATCAATGGTGGCAATACAAAGGTGAATTCAAGTACGAGGACAAAGAATACACGCTTGAAGTTGAGGCAAGGCTTGATAATCACATGCTGAGTTATCGAAATTTATTTATCGAGTATAAGCAAGTGGTGATTGATATTGATGACATGGTGAGCAAGGGGTTATTGAATTGAGCGGACTAACACTACAAGAATTACAAGCTTATGTGGTTAAATTAGATCAAAGAATGTTTGCTTTTGAAGCAATAGCTAATAACTATAATAACTATTGTATAAGTATGAATAATATTCTTGTGCATAATAGGGAATTACGAGATCAATTACATAAAATAAACGATATGACTACTCGTTTTTATGAGATAGAAAAATTTATTACATATTTGTTAAATTTCTTTGACCCCGCTACTAAAGCGTTAAAGAAGATTGAAAAACTTGAGTCAACTTTGGCTATAAAAGAAAGTGAACTCAAGGAATTAAAAACTAAACTAAAAGGAATATTGCAATAATGCCACTGAAGAAAGGGAAATCGAAAAAGGTTGTTAGTTCCAACATACGCACTGAAATGGCTGCGGGAAAGCCTCAAATGCAAGCGGTAGCCATTGCGTTGTCTAAGGCTGGAAAGTCTAAGCGTAAAAAAAAGAAGGCTAAGAAGTGAAATTAACTAAAGAATGGAGGTATGAAATGTTAGGACGAACTGGAAATGATTGTATGGCACAGAGTGTACCCGAAGATAATAGCGCAAAATATAAACGTGACATTTTCACGGATATGAAAATAGCAATTGATTATCTGAAGGAATTTAATAATAAATTGCTAGAATTGCATCCAGAGGTGATATACAAAATTCGACAAATATTTTAAGGAGTAACAAACAATGGACTACGACTTCGGCGGCCTATGCTGCGACCAATTAGACAAACTCGAAAAGCGCCTAGAGTCTTTGCGTAAGGCTTATCTCAAAGAATATCGAATGTCACTCAATATTATTAATAGCACCAAGGCTCACGAGAAGCGCGAGCAGATCATGATTGAGATTGATGATGTGCTACGGGATGAAATCAACAAGAGCAATGTGACCTGGACTCGGCGCATGAACGAAGTACAGAATATTTTAGGGAAATATTTATGAGAGATAGACTTGATAGTATAGGGATAGGCTGCGCTTATGCAGTAAAATTATTTGTTCTCGTATTGATAATAATTTGTCTTTGGGAAGGCGCATTTTTGCTGCATGATTTATTGCAGCTAACGGATAGAATTATATTATGGTAATTGAAAATATATTAATAATCGACACCGAAACATCCGGCCTTGAACCGCAAAAAGGTGCTAAGCTAATTGAGATAGGCGCATTGCTCTATAATGTGAAGCATAAGCAGATATTGCAAACTCTCTCAACCTTTCTTCCCTGTGATGAAAACCCAGTCCAGCATATCAACCACATTGATGCAGAGTGGACACGGTGTAACATGGGTACATTGGCGGCTGTCCATTTCCTCTATGAGATGGCCGACCATGCTAGCTTTCTCGTGGCGCACAATGCTCACTTTGATGAGAAATTTCTCAATACCTACCCATTAGATAGTAAGTTTCGCGAAAGGAAATGGATTTGTACAAAGCGAGATTTTGAATGGCCTGTGCAATTATTTAGGAATCGGCTTGAGGACATTTGTAGCGCAATGGGTGTAAACTATGTTAACGCGCACCGAGCATTGACCGACTGCACTTTTCTTGCATCATGCTTTGGGAAGATTAGCGACCTTGAGCAACGTCTGGAATGTGCGGGGCAAATCGTTATGAAAAATGATATAAGGTGTGGAAATACTTTTAGATAATGGCTGACGATAGCTGGTTAAACGCACAGCTAAGGCTGGGATGCGCGAAGGCGAAAATAGGCCACCAGTTTATGGGAATCAGGTACAGTCAGCCTACACTCTGATAAAGAGTTCCAGTAGGTGGAAGCCATCGGCGAAGTGGTTGATTCCCTCTTATTTTATGGCCGACGATACTATGTGACAGGCAATAATAATTTTGGCTGTGACCGGCGCTGGTGGAGGCTGATTGTAAAATGCCGCTGATACACATGGGAAAATAGGCCACCAGTTTATGGCAATCGCGGCGCTGACAGTGAAGCGCACACCAAGTCGCTCAGTGGTTAACTCTCGGCATAGGCCAATGTCTTAAGAGAGCGTTGAAATAACTAGCCGGTGCAATTCCGGCCGATTGCCTAAATTTCAGGTAGGGGGAAGATTGAGCAAGTTCCCTGTCTGACCCTGAGGGGGTTGCCAGTACCCTGCTCGATACTGGCATTTAATTGGAGCGCCTTATGAAAAAATTATTATTGATATTACTGCTCTTTACCGCCCAATGCGAAGCCCGCACCTTTGGCTGTTTCATGGGTGTGCTTGGCGCTAAAACTGAGCGCAGCTTTGAGGTAGACTATTTTCAATTCTCGCCAA
>Ga0206993_1080_pt1 | contig 20982 bp, 22 predicted proteins | sample Alteio_BWMinCont_7_FD_153499 | JGI IMG/M metagenome (GOLD analysis project Ga0206993, IMG submission 153499) | Enriched cells from forest soil in Barre Woods Harvard Forest LTER site, Petersham, Massachusetts, United States -... | ecosystem: Environmental > Terrestrial > Soil > Temperate forest >... | reverse complement strand
CGCGTTTCCGCTGGCGGCGGTGGTGACGACGCGGGAGATTGCGGCTTCGTTTGCGAATGGGATGGAATTTTTCAGCACGTTTGGAGGGAATCCAGTGGCTTGCGCGGCGGGGTTGGCGGTGCTGGACGTATTGCGCGATGAAAACTTGCAGCAGAACGCGCTAACGGTCGGGACACAGTGGATTCGAGATCTGCGGGAGTTGCAGGGGAAACATCCGCTGGTTGGAGATGTGCGCGGGTTGGGTCTTTTTGTGGGGATTGATCTGGTGACAGATCGGGAGACGCGCGCTCCGGCGATGCGACAGGCTTCGTATGTGGTTAACCGGTTGCGAGAAGAAGGGATTCTTGCGGGGACGGATGGGCCGTACCACAATGTGATTAAGCTGCGGCCGCCGTTGTGCTTTACGGCGAGGGATGCTGGGCGGTTTACTTCTGCACTGGATTCCATACTTAGGGAGCGTACGGCGCAGCCGTTGAGTAGCTCTTAGGTTTGGGTGCCACGCAGTACACCGTAAAAGCGGAAGCTTCGCTGCCCTTCGGCAGGCTCAGGGCAGGCCCCACTCAAAAAATCGACCGGCGGGGCAAATTGGTTGGCGGTGCGGTGATTAGGAGAAGTCGAGTTCGAGTTCGTCGACGAAGCACCAGCCCCAGTTTTCGCCCGGTTCGATGGAGCGCATGATGGGGTGCTTGGTGCGGTGGAAGTGCTTGGTGGCGTGCTTGTTTTTGGAGGAGTCGCAGCAGCCGACGTGGCCGCATTCCATGCACAGGCGGAGATGCACCCAGGTGTCGCCCATTTTCAAGCACTCCTCGCAGCCCTTGGTGTGCGGCGTTACTTTGTGAATGTGGTCTAAATGCTTGCAAGCGCCCATAATTTGCCAGCCCCAATCTGAATGGTTCCGACCGCCATCCTTATCTATGGCATAAAGCCCGGCCATAGATTTGATACCAGGACTGCGTATTTAATGCACGAGAGCCTGCCCAAAGGATGCCTGAACGGGCCTCATGACGCCAATTTCTTTTTTTGAGAAAAATGAAACTTTTCCGGGGCTGTTGAGTCGAATGAAGGCATCGGAACTGGCGTAGGGCTTGCGTTTGCGAGCCTGGCGTGATTTTGTAAGGACACCATGAACAATCCCATTGTTGCATACACTCAATGGTTGCACACGCGCTGGCCGGCTGGCACGGTTGAGAAATTGCCGGTGGCGGGCGAGAACGGAATCACCAATCTGGCTGGCGTGCGGATTGCCGGAGACCTTTCCGGGATACCACTACTGAAATTCTCTTCGCAGACGGCGACGAAAGCGGTGCGCGCGATCCTGAAGGAGCCGGATTTCCAGAAACGTGACACTTCGCAGGCGGATGTGCTGGACATTGCCATAATCGGCGCCGGCGTGGCAGGAGTTTCGGCGGGGATTGAGGCGAAGAAAGCGCAGCTTCGCTTTGCAGTTTATGAAGCGACGCAACTGTTTTCCACGGTGGTGAATTTCCCGAAGGGGAAGCCGATTTATACGTATCCCACGGATTTGAAGCTGGACGGAGGGCTGCAATTTCGCGCCACGGTGAAAGAAGCGCTGGTGGAGGAGATGGAGGCGCAACGGAGGGCGGCGGGGATCGAACCGGTTGCGGCGCGAATCGAGCGGCTGGAACGCTCCGGGAATTTGCTGGTGTTGCACCACGAGGATGGAAAGACGACGCGCGCGCACCGCGTGATTGTGGCCCTGGGGCGCAGCGGAAATTTCCGGAAGCTCGGATGCTCCGGAGAAAATCTGGATAAGGTTTACAACCGGCTGTTTGATCCGAAGGAGTTTGCAGGCAAGGAAGTGCTGGTAGTCGGCGGCGGCGACACGGCGCTGGAAACGGCGATCGCGATCGCTGCGTGCGGCGGCAGGGTCACGCTGAGCTACCGAAAAAAAGAGTTTGCGCGGCCGAAGCCGGATAACGTGGAGAAATTGCAGATGCTGGTGAAGGATCCGGCGGCGCGGGTTGCGGTGGAACACCCCACCTCCGAGCGGGTGACCACGGCGGCGAACTCGTACATGCGCGGGGATAAGGCGCCGGGCTGCGTGCAGTTGATGATGCAAAGCGCGGTACAGAAGATCGAACCGACGAGCGTCACGTTGCTCGACGCGACGGGAAACGCGCAGATGATTCTGAATGATGTCGTGTTCACGATGCTGGGGCGGGAAGCGCCCTTGGATTTTTTCCGACGCTCGGGAATTCCGATTCGCGGCGAGTGGTCGGCGAAGACGTGGGTCAGTTTTCTGGCATTCTTCGCGTTCTGCTGCTTTGTGTACATCTGGAAAGCGAGCAGCCATCTGAACCAGGTTTTCCAGCAGCGGCACTGGTTTCCATTTGATGTGCCGGGCTGGCTTCACGCCGTGGGAGGCTCGATTGCGACTGCCTCCGCCGACCCGCGGACGCTGCTGGGAACGTTGACGATTGATCTGGCATCGCCGGGCTTTTACTACTCCATGGGCTACACATTGGCGATCATCGCGTTCGGCTTGCGGCGGATCAAGCGGCGCAACACCGATTATGTGAGGTTGCAGACGTACTCGCTAATGGCTTTTCAATTCATCCCTTTGTTTTTGCTGCCATACATTGTGTTGCCGCTGATGGGGCATAACGGATGGTTTGATTCCGGGGTGATGAAGACGATCGCGGACAATCTGTTTCCAGCGGTCAACTACGAGCACGGGCGGGAATACTGGCGCGCGTTCGGCTTTGTGCTGGCGTGGCCGTTGTTCATCTGGAACGTTTTCACCTCGCAGCCGTTGTGGTGGTGGCTGGGAATTTCGTTTTTGCAGACGTTCGTGGTTATTCCGCTGATTGTTTACCGGTGGGGCAAAGGCGCGTACTGCGGATGGGTGTGCTCGTGCGGAGGGCTTGCAGAAACCATGGGTGATACGCACAGGGAAAAGATGGCGCACGGGCCGTTCTGGAACCGGTTGAATATGGCCGGGCAGGTGATTTTGCTTGCGGCGTTGCTGATTGCGGTGTTCCGGTTCGTGGGATTGATGGCGCCGAACTCCGCGCTTGGGCGCACCAGCATGCAGTTGTCCTCCGGTTTGTTGAACCAGTGGTCGGTTCTGGGCGTTGAGTTGAATTACTACCACGTGGTGGATATCGGGATCGCGGGGATCATCGGTTTGTGCATGTACTTCTGGTTCAGCGGACGGGTGTGGTGCCGGTTTGCGTGCCCGCTGGCGGCGTTGATGCATATCTATGCGCGATTTTCGAGGTACCGGATTTTCCCGGAGAAGAAGAAGTGCATTTCGTGCAATGTTTGCACTTCGGTTTGCCACCAGGGAATTGACGTGATGAATTTTGCGAACAAGGGAATGCCGATGGAGGACCCGGAGTGCGTGCGGTGCTCGGCGTGCGTGCAGATGTGTCCTACGGGAGTACTGACGTTCGGGCGGTTCGATTCGGATGGGAAGATTGTTTATGACAAGCTGGTGGCTTCGCCGGTGCAGATGAGAGAAGCGCATTGAGGGAAATATAGAAAATAGAAAGTGGAAAATAGAAATTCGAAATGCTTTAACGCAGAGGGCGCAGAGAAGAGTTTAAGCTAGCGCGCCCGTGCAGCTAGAGCCGGCGCCAGCGGTGCAGCCGAAGCAGTGGCCGCCGGTGGAGATGCGGCGGCCGGCCCAGCCGGTGAAGGTTTCGACGTCCCACACTGTGGCCGCGCTTCCGGGTTGTTCCAATTCCACGTCCAGCATTTGATTGAAATCGCAATCGTAGAGTTTGCCGTCGTAGCCAATGCTGACGAGCGAGCGGCACATTAGGCCGTGCAGCGTGGCGGGATTGAAATTTTTCTTGAGGAGATCCATGTAAGCGTCGTGCTTGCCCTGGCGTTGCAGGTCTTCCTCGAAGCGATGAATCGGCATGTTGGTGATGGTCAGCAGATGGTGGAATTCGATGCCATGCTCTTCGCGCAGGTGCAGCTTGTAGTCGGCTTCGAGCTTGGCCTGGGGCGGAGGCAGCGACGGGCCGACGGGATTGTAGACCAGGTTCAGCTGCAGCTCTGAACCGGGCATACCATAGCCCAGGCTGTTCAATTTGCGCAGCGCATCCATGCTCTTCTCAAACACGCCCTTGCCGCGCTGCTTGTCCACATTTTCCGCGGTGTAGCAGGGAAGGCTGGCGATAATTTCCACGCGGCGCGTGGCGAGAAATTCGGCGAGGTCTCGCTGCTGGTCCTCTAATAGAACGGTCAGGTTGCAGCGGTCGATGACGTGGCGGCCGAGGCGCTGCGACTCTTCGACGAGCCAGCGGAAATTGGGATTTAATTCCGGCGCGCCGCCGGTGATGTCCACGGTGGTGATGCTGGTGCTGGCGGCGAGAAGTGCCATCACCCGGCGAGCGATTTCCTCGGGCATGATTTCGGTGCGTTTGGGCCCGGCGTCGACGTGGCAATGATGGCAGGCCTGGTTGCACAGTTTGCCCACATTGATCTGAAGCGTGGTGGTTTCCCCGCGCAGTAATTCCGCCAGGCCGTTCTCGCGCAGGGATTGCGTGAACCCCGCGGCATATCCATTGCCGCCGGGCAATATCGGGAATGGCGAATTCGCAACCGCCATCAGCAGCACCCGCTCGTTCTATCGCCCGGGGAGCAGCAATCCGCCGGGGCTTCCGTGGTGAGGGAATAGTCTTCGCCCTTGGTCTCGCGGGGATTGCGCGGGAGCGTTCCGCTGGTGCAGGGGAAAGGCTTGGCGGCTTCTTTGGTTACCGGCACGAGCGGCGGAACGAGCGCGAAAGAATCTTGGTATGGAGCCCGGGAATAAAGATGGAAGGTTTTTTCGCAGACGGCGACGCGCATGCCGCGGCGGAGCACGTGCCCGTCGTCGTCAACCACCTGGCGGAAAGGCCCTTTATAGATGACGGCCTGCTTGTGTTCCCAGCATTCGCCCTGCTTGCCCTTGTAGGCGGCGACGGTCACGCTGCGAAATTCGATGCCTTCGACGGTGCGCCAAGGGTCTTGCTGGCGGTCGAGGATTTCGATGCCGTAGAAGCCGGCGTTTTCGAACGCGTCGAGGAAGAGGTCTTCGCGGAAAGCGCCGGAGATGCAGCCGCTCCAGAGTTCGGCGTTTTGCTGCAGTTGGAGAGGAACGTCTTCGTCGGAAACGATATCCGAGATAACGGCGCGGCCCCCGCGCTTGAGTACGCGAAAAATTTCCGTGAACAGTTGTTTTTTGTCTTCGGGGCGCACCAGATTTAACACGCAATTGGAAATCACCACGTCCACGGAATCATCGGGAACGAGCGGCCGGGCGGTGCGTAACTCGTTCATCGTGGATTCGAGTTTCGCGAGATCTTCCGCGGTGTGCACGGGATGAGCCGCGAGCCGCGCGTCCAGTTCCGTCATATTCAGGCGCAGATCCTGGATTTTCCCTTTGCGGAATTCCACGTTGGCGTAGCCCAGTCGCCGCGCCACTTCCGGCGCATTGCGCTCGGCGACTTCGAGCATGGCGTCGGTCATATCCACGCCGATGACGCGGCCCGTGGGGCCGGCGATCTGGCATGCGAGGAAGCAGTTTTTGCCGGAGCCCGAACCGAGGTCGAGAACCGTGTCGCCCGCATGAACATACCTGGTGGGGTCGCCGCAGCCGTAATCTATGGAGAGAACTTCTTCGGGAATGGCTTTCAGGAGCGCCGGGTCATAGCTGGTGGGGCAGCAGAGCGACGCTTCGCTTTTCCTGGCGCCTTCGGCGTAGCGCTCGCGAACGGCTTCCTCTTTATTCAGCGCAGGTGTGGCCATCTTGGGTCTCCTGAGTTGGTGCCGCCATTCACCTAGGATACGCGTCTGAGCGGCAAGTTACACGAATCCCTAGAAAATTGCACCCGTCCGTTGATCAGAAGGGTGATCAAGAGGGCTTCCTTGATTGGGACTCACTCGCGCGCACCTGGCGCTTCTCTTGCTTGTCCTTCTCCGAAGGCGGGAAACTTTTGAAGCTGTCGGTGAATTCGTCCTCGGCTTTCTTTGGATCTTTATCGGGATCGCTCATTTTGCGAACCAGGTAGACGCGCCAGACGAGCGCTTTGGCTTTGGGATCGATTAAGTCGATGATCAGCGTGCCCAGGTGGTGGCTGGTGGAGGCCACCTCGTTGTAGACATAGGCCCAATCACTTCCGATATAGGGACCATATGGCCCCCAGTTACCCATGACCGCGACATCCACCTGCGTTTCCGGGTTGGCCCAGTAGCGCACGATGAGGTCGGGATTCTGTCCTGGATTCACTTCGTGCAAGCCTTTCTTTTCGAGTTCGTGCACCACCATGTGGTGAAAACGGATGTTAATCAGATCGGGATTCATCTGAATCGCAACCAGGTTTTCCACGCCACCAATGTAGGCGAAGGTTTTGAATTTAGAAAAGTCGATGCTGGGATCGAAATCGATGGTGGTTTTTGCGGAAACGGAGAGCGCGAGACCGGAAAGCAGAGCCAGAGTCGTGAAAAAGTAGCGAATCGCAATGCGGAGGTCGCGCCAGACCGGGTTTTTGTCCGTCATGAGACTCCTTGGCCCTCGAGGGTTCAAATGAATTCCGCCAGATTCGGGTAGTTTAGGCCAATCCGAGGTCCTTTGGCGAGATGGGAAAAGCAGGCCGAGGAGATTTCCTGTGCGGGAGAATAGTATGACTAGCCCTCGGCGTCGGGGGGTTCGTTGTTGAAGAGGCGGACGAGTTCGGCGTGCTCCATCACGACGGCGGGGTCGCGCTGGATGGCGTCGAAATATTGCTTCTGGAAGCCGTCGCCGGTTTCCGAGGGAGCGAAGAGTTTGCGCGCCAGCGAAATGGAGATGTGTGCGCCCGCTTCGGTTACGCCCTCGTCGCTCGACAGGGCTTCGTCGATGCGGACGACGAATTCGGAAATATTGTGCAGCCAGGCAAATTGCGGGTCGTCTACGACCAGGCGAAAGAGTTCGCCGGTGGTGACGACGCCGTGGGCTCTCTCGTAATCGCGGCGCTCCATGTCGAGCAAGGTTTTGTGCAAACGAAGCAGCGCCTCCCGCAGGGCGACAAGTTTCTGGCGCGCCGGGGTGTCGCTGCCGTCGCCTTGATTCGTGTACGGATCTTTGGATTGAGCCAAGTTTGTTGCTCCCTGACTATTTTGCGACAGTTTTGAACGGCTGGCTAGTTGGCAGGAGCGCCCTTCGGGCGAATAGCCAGGTTGTTTTTTACGGTGGAAACGCCGGAAACACTCGAGGCGCGCGTGGAGGCGAGGTCTTTCTCGGCTTCGGTCGCAACCGCGCCTTCGAGAGTGATTTCTCCGTTTCGGAGAATGATATGGATCAAAGGAACTTCTTGCGCGGCGTAACGCTGCAGCGTGGGATCTTCGAAAATGGAGCGGTATACGGCGCGGCGGAAGCCGTCGTCAGTGGAGGACTTGGGAAGGACTTCAATCAGGTTTTTGACCGAGGAGACGCCCTCTAGACTTTTTACTGCTGCTTCCGCATTGGCCCGGAGCGTGGGGCGCAGGACGTATCCGGTGAGGGTGACCTTGTTGGCGTCGAGAGTGAAGGTGATGTAGTCGAAGACGGAATAATACGGAAGCACAAAAAGCTGATGCCGGATTTCGTGCGAGAGTTGGCTTTCCTCGGTTTTGGGCGCGGCTGTGGCGGGTTTCGCAGCCGGCGGATGCTGTGCACGCAAGGAAGGCGCGGCCAGAATCAGGCCAATGCCAAGGAAGCGCGCGAACTTTCGGCAGATCGGTTGGTACATATATTCAAGATTAGCAAACGCGGTGCAGAGCTTGGCGGATTGTTTCGATTCCCGCACCACCGGCGCTCTATGTTGCCTCTGGGAGTTCCGGCAGTGTTAGCATACGACAGGGAATCGCGCTCTCCTTCTCCCCGTTGTTTGCTCGATTGCCCCGGGAGGACGCTTTTCAGTGTTGGCCATCGCGCATCGCGGCGCTTCAGGGTACGCGCCGGAAAATACGCTGGCGGCGTTTCGCCGTGCGGTCTCGCAAGGCGTCACGTTCATCGAAACCGACCTGCATCTGACGCGGGACGCGCATTTTGTGGCCATTCACGATTCGGCCGTGGACCGCACGACCAGCGGGCACGGCGAGGTGCACCAGTTGCCGCTGGCGGAGATTCGCAAACTGGATGCGGGTTCGTGGTTTGCAAGCGAATTCATCGGCGAGCGCGTGCCGACGCTGGTGGAAGTTCTGGAGTTCGCGCGCAAGCATGACGTGGTGTTCTACCTGGAGTTGAAGCCTAACGGATTCTGGGGCGGAGAACACGCTCTTATCAGCAACCTGCGCGAGTCCGGCGAAATTCCCCGAGTGGTGATCATTTCGTTTGACCCCGGAATTCTGGCGGGATTGCGGAAGCTGGAGCCGACTTTGATGACCGGCCTGTTGCACGACGGGCAAATCGAGAATCCGTTTGAGAAAGCGCTGGAAATCGGCGCGCGGCAACTGGCGGTTCGCGGCGACCTGATGACGCCAAATTTCCTGAAAGAAGCGCACAAGCGCGACCTGCAGGTGGTTTGCTGGACGATCAATTCGCCGGCGCACATGCGGTTGCTGGAGGCCGCGGGGGTGGACGGAATTATGTCCGACTATCCGGACCGGCTGGTGGATTCGCTGAAGAAATAGCGCGGTAGACGGCGGCAAATTGCGCGACGCTGAGCTGTTCGGCGCGCGCATCTTCCCTGAGATTCAATTCCTTCAACAATTCACGTATCCGCTGCGGCTTTGCGACTTGGCGGAGATTGTTCGAAAGCGTTTTGCGTTTCTGTCCGAAGCAGGACTTCACAAAATCCAGAAACTTTTCGGCGTTGGTTACGCCAGATTGCGCGCCGGGGCCGGGGAGCCGAAGTGTGACCAGGGCCGAAGCAACTTCCGGCGGCGGGCTGAACGCACCGGGCGGGAGTTTGAGGACAAATTCCGGCCGCGTGTAAAACTGGGTGGCGACGGAAAGATATCCATAGTCCTTGTTCCCGGGCTGTGCGGCGAGACGGAGGGCCACTTCCCATTGGATGACGATGTTGATTTCGTCGATCTGATCGGCGAAAGAAAAGAAGCGGTGGAGGATCGGCGAAGTGATGTAGTAGGGAAGATTTCCGTAGAGGCGGATGCGCCGGCCAGCGGCGAGAGAGCGCAGGTCGGTTTCGAGGACGTCGCCAGGAACGATGGTGAGATTCGGGTGCTTGGCGGCGAATCGCTGAAGCCGCGCAATGAGAGCGGGGTCGAGTTCGACCGCATAAACAGGAACGCCGGTGCGGACGAGATGTTCGGTCATTTCCCCATGGCCGGCGCCAATTTCAATCCAGCAATAATTTTGATCAGCCGGATTTGTGGCAACTTCCATGCCGTGCGCGGAGACACGAATCGCGCGGGCAATTTTTTCGCGCCAGCCGGCATCGCTCAGGAAGTGCTGTCCAAGTTTCTGTCTGGCCATGAGTGTGTAATCCGTCAGTCTATCAGCAGTTTTAGGCGCCGTGGCCGTTCGGGGCGATTGGACGGGGACTTCCGAGGTGACCGAGAGGATTAGCGTTGGGCGGAGAGCTTTGTGTTGCTGACGATTCGCTATCGGCTCATACTTCGGCCGAAGGGGAAAGTTCATGTCGGATAATCCTTCCACGGAATCTAACGGCGCACTCTGGCTGACAACGGTTGCTTCTTTGGCGGTCGGAGCTGCATTTTTTGCGCTGTGGTTCTGGTTGCTGCCGGGCTGGCTGGGGTTTGACGTTGCGGTGGCGGGCGCGGCACGATGGCGATGGATTGGCGCCGTGCCGTCGGTGTTGGGCTTCTCCGTGGCATTGCGATGCGTTTGGGATTTTGGCAGAACGGGGCACGGCACACCCGCGCCGTTTGCACCTCCTCAGCGGCTGGTGGTACTGGGATTTTATCGCTATGTAAGAAACCCGATGTACGTGGGCTTCTTCGCGGGCTGGATGGGCTTGTGGATTGTGTTTGGCAGGGCCAACCGCACAGCGCTTGTCATTGTGCTTGTTGCGGCTGCAGCCGTTATTCTATTCGTGAAATTCTATGAGGAGCCGACGCTCCGGAAAATGTTTGGCGCGGATTATGAGGAATATTGCCGGAACGTGCCGCGCTGGATTCCGCGAATGCACGCCTGGAGCCGTTGAGGCGCCCTGAAGTGTATCGGGGGCTTGGCGAATTAGTCCGGAAGCAGGAAACCCGGCAATAACTGGGGAAGGAATCAGGTTGACGCTGGGCGGGGCCTCCGATAGCGTAGGAATTTCGCACTTCAACTATGCGCATTCTCTTTGCAGCTTCGGAAGCGTTGCCCTACGCGAAGACCGGCGGCCTGGCCGATGTGCTGGAGGCGTTGCCGCGCGCCTTGGTGAAATTGGGCCATGAAGTGGCTGTGTTTATGCCACTCTACCGCGGGGTGAAGTCCGCGTCGGTGGTGATGCCCAGTTTGAGCATCCCGCAAGGAACGCGGCTGCGCTTTCCGGCTATTAAGAACGGCGCGGTGCTGCGTGGTGTGCGCTATTTTTTTCTGGATGATCCTTTCTATTTTGACAGGGACGGCATCTACGGCGACAAGAATCGCGAATTTCCCGACAACGCGGAGCGGTTTACGGAGTTTTCCCGCGCCACCATCGAAATGGCCAAGCACATCTGGACGCCGGACGTTTTTCACTGCAATGACTGGCAGACGGCAATGGTGCCGGCGCTGCTGCGGTCCTCGTATGCGGATGATCCGGTGGTGAAGGATATCCCGGTGGTATTCACGATCCATAACATCGGCTACCACGGGGTGTTTCCGCCGGAATCACTTGGACGAGCGGGGATTCCGCAGGGATTGTTTCATCCCGGCGGGATTGAATTTTTCGGGAACGCCAACTTTCTGAAGGGCGGACTGATTTACTCGGATTACCTGGCAACGGTGAGCCGCAAATACGCGCAGGAAATTCAAACACCCGAATTCGGATTTGGATTGGAGGGAGTGATTCGTTCGCGCGCCAGCCGGCTGGTTGGAATTTTGAATGGGGTGGATTATTCGGCGTGGAGCCCGGAACGGGATACGCTGATTCCCGCAAAATTTTCGGCAAAAAATCTGGAAGGGAAGAAGTCCTGCAAAGCAACGCTCATCGAAGAGTATCACTTGCTGCGCGACAATCCGAGTTGGCCGATTTTGGGGATTGTGTCGCGGTTCGCCGACCAGAAAGGCTTCGACCTGATTGCCGCCATCGCGCGCGACTTGATGCACGAGGATCTTTTGCTGGCGGTGCTGGGAACGGGGGACAAGCGGTATGAAGAATTGTTCCGCGCGTTGGCGACGGATTTTCCGGGCCGCGTCGGCGTGAAGATCGCTTACGACAATACGCTCGCGCATCTGGTCGAAGCGGGCTCCGACATGTTCTTGATGCCTTCGCGTTATGAGCCTTGCGGGCTGAATCAGATTTACAGCTTGCGCTACGGCACGGTGCCGATTGTGCGCGCGACCGGCGGGCTGGACGACACGATTGAAATGTTCGATTTGGAGCAGGGCACGGGCACCGGGTTCAAGTTTACGGAGTACTCGGGCGGAGCGCTGTTGCACGCAATCCGCCAGGCGCTGCACTATTACTCCGACGAGGGTATCTGGAAGCGTATTCAAATGAATGGGATGGCGAAGGATTTTTCGTGGAACACCTCAGCGGCAGAATATGCGAAACTATATGAGGCTGCCAGGGCGGCAAGAAACCAAACGACAGTTCCCGCATCTAACTAATCAGGAAAGTGGCTGCCTAGTTGCAGCCCAAAGAGGATACCAAGGTTATGGCTGAAAATATTCTTGTGGTGAATGACGGAAACTTCGATACCGAAGTGCTGACGGCGAGCAAGTCGCAGCCCGTCATGGTTGATTTTTGGGCGGAATGGTGCCGCCCTTGCCACATGCTGGCGCCCACGGTGGCGGAAATTGCCCAGGACTACGCGGGCAAACTGAAGGTGACCAAATTGAATGTGGACGAAGCGATGAATTCTTCGACACGTTACGGCATTCGCGGCATCCCCACGCTGCTGGTTTTCAAGGATGGGCAAGTGGTGGAGCAGATTGTCGGCGCGGTGCCCAAGGATCAGATCACCAAGGCGCTCGACCGGCATCTCGGCTAATTGCTCGCTGCGTTTCAGGAAAATTAGAATAACAGCACGGCCCGCTGGCAGAGCGGGCCGTGCTGTTTCTGCCATGGAGTAAAGTATTGGCGGAGGGCGGGATGGCAGAATCGAAGCGGGAACCGATGCGGTGCCACTGGGCGAGCAACGCGCTGAGCATTCCTTACCACGATGAGGAGTGGGGCGTGCCAGTGCACGACGATCACCGCTGGTTTGAGTTTCTGATTCTGGAGGGCGCGCAGGCGGGATTGAGCTGGGACACAATTTTGCAGAAGCGGGCGCGCTACCAGAAAGTTTATGCGGGATTTGATCCGGAAAAGGTGGCGCGGTTTGGCGCAAAGAAATCGCGCGAACTGCTCGCCGATCCGGGTATCATCCGCAACCGGCTGAAAATTTCCGCGGCAGTGACGAACGCGCAGGCCTTCCTCAAAGTGCAGGCAGAGTTCGGGAAGTTCGATAAGTTTGTGTGGGACTTTGTGGGCGGCTCCCCGATTCAGAACAAATGGAAAACGCACGGGCAAGTGCCGGCAGTGACGCTGTTAGCGACGGCGTTGAGCAAAGATTTAAAGAAGCGCGGCTTTAGGTTCGTGGGGCCAACGATCATTTACGCGCTGATGCAAGCGACCGGACTGGTGAACGACCACCTGGTGAGTTGCTTCCGCTACAAGCAGGTGTAGCAAACCCAGCTTGCGAGTGATAGATTCCTTTGCTAATTTGGTGATAGAGCGGGCGTCGTACAATGGCAGTATAGAAGCTTCCCAAGCTTCGGACGTGGGTTCGATTCCCATCGCCCGCTCCAGTAATTTGTCTTTCTTTCCTGGTCCATATTCCTTAACCCACGGCGGGTGGTACCCGTTGACGTGGTAGAAACTCTTGGGTGGCCTACCCTTTCGCTTTTGGAAAAGGTGGGCCCCTCTTCGCCGCTCACTTTTGTTGCCTTGCTGATTCCATCATCCCCAAGGGTCCATTCGCAACAAACCTTCGCCCTAGTAGTAATGACACCAGCTGCTCCACGGCCAATCTCCGGGATGCTTCACGAGCTTTGCCCTCACGGGATTTTCGTGCATGTAGCGGAGTTTCTCCTTCATCTTGGCCCGGGAGTACACATTGAAATCATAATAGCGGCGTTGCCAGAACCGACGGAATTTGGCGCTTCGCTCTGGAAAGCGGAGCGCAAGCTGACCCGGGCGCTTGCGTTTTCTGGCCCGGAGGGCGCGGGAGATTCGCTGCTTGAAACTCTGGATGATCTTGGCGGGGCTGGCGCTGCCGGACTCGCTCAGAAGCAGGTGCACATGCTCGGGCATGAAAACGTAGCCAACGAGAGCAAAGCGGTAGCGCAGGCGGGTTTGCTCGAGGGAGCGAACGGCCAGATTGCGGGCTCGAACGGTGTCCAGAAACGGCCGGCGCTGGTAGCAACAAAAGGTAATGAAATGCAGATCGCCAAAACCAGTGATGCGTCTTAGATTTTTAGGCATCGTGGAGAAGAGGGGCCCACCCTTTCCAAAACCGAAAGGGTAGGCCACCCAGGAGGGCCAGTCTATTACCTATTGTCTACAACTGACAAGTACTTACTAACATAACGTGATAAAATCGAGGAATGGATGCGCCACCCGCCTTATAAAACAGCGAGTCAGAACAGCAACTCAGCTTTTGCAACCGTGTTGAGCGCTTGTGGATTGGCAGACTTAATCCAGTACGCACCGGGTGGAGCATTGGGAACCTCAAACCAGCTACTTCCATCCTCAGGTGGAGGTATTGGCGGTGGAGGCGGCGATGGCTGGTAATGAATGGGAATTTACTAGGCAGCTACGGCAATCGATTCTCGCGACACTGCCTTGGACGTTGTTCTGTGCTCTTGTGGCGCTTATTGGTTGCAGGAGGTTTGATGAATCGCTCACAAGAGGACTCGAAGAAGAGAAATCGTACACGCGACACGCGATGGAATATCACCGGGAGCATCCCGAAAAGAGACGTGGAGATAGTGTACTGGACACGTGGTCAGCGGCCGATTACATTACGCTTGATGTAGCAAAACAGAAACTGAAAGGCGAATGGGCCAAACCCAGCGACCGGTTGGATTTTTTGCCCACAGACCTCAAGTTAGACTCGGGTGGACGGCCATTCTGCGTGATTCAAAGAGACGAAACGATCCTTGTTCTGCGCTTTCTGGACAAAACAGCCATCGACTGCACACTTGCCTCTGCCAAGCAGCTCGATATTTCCAATATCCACTCGGGGGATATGGAGTTTTCAGGGCGGACAGATTACTGGATTTACGTATTAAAATGACCAGTTGGCAGGTGAGCTAGGTTTTGGTGTAGGCCTGCGAATCTTGCTTTCGCCGGTTATAAGCACAGGCGGGTGGCGCACCCTTGATGCGCTAATCAGAATTTGGGTGCCGCATCCTCGTGGTTTTCGAGGGTGCGAGTTTTGCCTTTTGCACCGCAATTAGCTGGCGTCCGCGCACGGAATCGTACGATTTAGCGTAGCCTGACTCCATTTGACTCCAATTGAACTGCGGAACGGGTGGTAACGCCTTTGTTTGGTTCATTCGGATTTGTTCGATTCCCATCGCCCGCTCCAGAATTCCTGATGATTCGATTACCTTTACGCCTGGAATTTGCTGAAAATCGCCACGCAAACTGAGAGTTTTGTTCCAAAGATGTTCCAGAGCCCTTCCAATTGTTCTAAAGATTAGATGGCGGACCGACGTGCCTGCCGATTCGGGCCAATCCGCCCCTTCGTAGGGCTAAGCCAGTTCGATTCCGTGGCCAGACTTGTGCATAGCAGTCCCAGGAAGCAATTCGAAATCGACGTCGCGACATGACCGAAATAAGTACTCTCGGCAAGTTTTGACCGTGATAGCGCCGTCTCTTTCCACCATTAGGCAATGCGCGGACTGTCAGACAGGTCGCATTGCCGCTCTGGCCGAATTTGCATGAGATTGGCGCACGGTCAGTGATACCTAGAGCCCGCCTCGTCCCCGGCAGTCCGGACAAAGAGAACAATGGGCTTCGTGAAGGTGTCTGATGGGGCCCCAAGCGTTGACATTCAATTGTCAACGGTGAACTCTCGACCGTCGTTGATCCCCGAACAGCACGCCGGCCGCATTAATCAAATACTGCTCATCGCTAAGCATCTCAACCAGTTCGTCGGGGAAAGGGGAGATTTCGCTCTGCAAATACGTGGCCAGTTCGCGATAGATTTCCCGCCTTGCGTAAGCCGCCAGTTCGTTGCGCCGGCGCAGCGCATCTTGAATCAGGCTGGCCAGTTCCGGCGTCGCCGCTCGGCGGAGCTTCAGCGCGCTTGTGGGATAATCCATAAACGAGTTGTACTTCTGCCGCGTCCAGAATTCCTCCCCCGGCGCAGCCAGCGGCGTTTGGCGTACAACGAGCGTCCCCGCCACGCGGTCGCCGAAGCGCTGCATCAGCGGATTGCTCAGCGCGGAAATTCCTCCCACCAGATAGGCGAACGGCAGCGCATCGAACACGCGCATCAGATTCCGCACCCACGCCTGTTCGATCCGTAGCGGAAGTCCGGCCTGGTCAATCACCCGCAAATGGAACAGGCGTTTTCCGATCGTCTGCCCGTTCCAAAAGCCTTCCAGCAATGCGCCATAGGCAAACCCGATCGCGAATTCCCCGAGCGTGATCACCATGACTCCAAATCCCGGTGCTTTCGCGAAAATCCAATAAACTAGCAGCCCAGCTCCGTTCACTGTCCCCAGCACGATAGCGATATCGAGCAGCATGGCGTAAAGCCGGGAAGCGGGACCCGCCAGGGGCAATCGAAAGAGCACGCCTTCCGGCGTGGCAATGGTCAGTTCGGCCGTTGTCGCCCAGCGAGTTGGCTGAGAATCTGTCATTGGTTCTCCGAAGGAACTCTGGCATGCGCTTCGGCATCAGTCTTTCTTCGCCCGATCAGGAGCAGATAGACCGTCAGCAGGGCGAGTTCCGCGCCGCCAACCGCAACTTTGAAGCCGTACGGCAGAACCGGCGCGTGATGCTGTGAAAAAAACGCTTCCATCATTCCAGCCCACACCAGCATCATCGCCATCCCGGCGATCAGGACGAGCCATTCGCGCATGGATTGACGCACATCGCGATCCTCGCGCCGGCGCAGCAGCACGCGCGCCAGGTAGAACCCCGCTTGCCCGGCGATTAGGATCGACGGAATTTCGAAGACGCCATGCGGCAACAGCCACGCTGTCATGAATAGCCCGAAGCCCTGCTGCATGTAGCGAACCGCCACGGCCCCGAGCAGCACGCCATTCTCGAACAGCAGGAGCGCCGTCCCGATACCAAACGTTACGCCGAGCGCCGCCGCAAGCATCGCTACCTCGATATTGTGCCGGATCAGCTGCGCCGAGAATGCGGCTTCGGACTGCGTCGAGTGCAAATCCTGATATTTACCTTGCTCTTCTTCATGCACGCGTTGCTCCGGATTGCGCAGGTAATCGGCCGGAAGCAGCACGTCCACGGAGGCGGGATCGTAGCGCACCGCCAGTCCGCCGAACGCGCAGCCCAACACCGTAATCAGCACGGCCAGTGCGAAATAGCGCGATTGCCTCCGGAACGTTTCCGGGAACAACGTGAAAATTCTCAGCCAGCGGCGCGGCTGCCAGAGTTCGGAGCGCGTCGGCGGAACGAAGTGGACCTCTGCATAGGCTCGCGCTACCAGCCGCTCGAGATATTGTCTTTGCTCGGGCGCCAGCGCTCCGTGTGTGACGCGATTCAAATCCGCGGCGGTCTGCGCGTAAAGCTCCTGGAGTTGTTCGACTTCCACCGGATTCAACCGGTGGTCCGGCCGGCCTTCCAGCGTGGCGAGCAGTGATTCGAGGCTGCTCCAGCGCGGCCTCGCCTGCATCTGAAATCGTTCGAGATCCAAAATCACAATCGCTGCTCCCGTTTGCTTTCCAGATATCCTTCGACAGCCTTTCGCAGGAACATCTCCGCAGGAATATACCGGAGCTGCACGTCCAATTGGCGCAGTTGTCGCGCCAACGCGCCGAGACGCTGGTTTTCTTTTTCGCCCGCCAGCGCCGCATACACGTCCTGGTCCGTGCGCAGTTCCTCCCCTGGCGAAAATGCCGGCCGGGCGTGAGCTGGCAAGATACTTGTCATCAAGAGCGCATGTGACGAGCGGACCAGGCCTACTCCGCGGCGCAGCGAGTCAGTAACCGAGCGCTCCGTCAAATCCGCCAGCAACAGCAAGTACGCGCGCCGCCGCAGCCGCACCCGAATTTCGCCGAACAGCGCTTCGTAATCCGCGGTCGTCGGCAACGGCTCGATATTCAATAGACGATCACGAAATTGATGAAACTGCGATTGACCGCTTCCCGCGCGTAACCAGGACTTCGGCTCGTCCGCATAGGTCACCAGCCCGAATTCATCGCCCAGTTCCAGCGCCACCGTCGCGCCCACCAACGCCGTTTCCACCGCGAGATCCAGCAGCCGTCGCGGCGTGCGCGCTTGTGGGACATCGCTCCCGATGGCTGTGGCGGGGTCGAGCGCAATCGCGGACGCCCGCGATTGGTCCACTACAAAATATACTTCCTGCTTCTGCTCCCATTGAAACAGCCGCGTGACCGGAGCGCCTCGACGCGCCGTGGACTTCCACGCGATCTCCGAGTACGTATCGCCAGCCTGATATTCGCGCAGGCGCTCGAAATCGCGCCCGTGTCCGGTCCACGGGGTCTGCCGTGACGCCACAAGCGTGCGATAAACCGGGCTGCGCAGAATTTCCCGTCGCCCGGACCGCAAATCTGCCTCGATTCGCAACTGCTCCGGCGAATCGAACCATTGCCACAAACGCCAGATTCCGAGGCGCGATCGCCGCTCGATGCCAACGCGCGGCCCAGGCCACAGCCCGCGCCGAAGCAAAGCAATCTCGGGCGACCATGGCCAGAGATGGATGTGCGCGGTGCTTGCTGAGGTTGATCCCCCTGCGGCCGGCTCCGGCTGCTCAAGCTTCAGCCGTTGAGGATCGCTTTTCGCCCGAATAGCGATCTCGCTCTCTGGTGTTGCCGGCATGATCGCGACGCGCACTTCACGGCGCAGTCGGCGCCGGCCGGAGCCCGTGAGTGCGAGCGGGACCTGGATGGTCTGCCCTTCGCGTCCACGAAGGCCCTTCCCCGGTGGCAACAGGACTGGCGCACATTCTTCGCGGGCGAGCCACAGCGCGAGCGCGTCATAAGACGCCAGCAGCGCCACAGTCGTGACGATCAGCCCGAACAAAAACCATCCGCGCGCGATACATGGCGCAATGCACGCCGCCCCACCCAGTAGTCCTAGCATCCACACGAGCGATCCCGTTGGACTGAATAGTTTCCCCACCGGCTGAAGTGCGATCCGTTGAGCGGGCTTGTCGCGCGATTCCAGATTGCGGCGTGACGGCTCCGCGGTGGCTTGGACCTCGGCAGCGCCAGCCGCGCGCCTCGTTCCGATGCCCGCGGACTTCTTGTCTACATCCGTTATCATTTCGCCTGCTTCCATGCTGTCGCCTGCCACATGCACCACGCGTGCGGTTTACCGCGGCACTTCGACCGCCTCCAGCACCGCCTTGATTACCTCGCGGATCTCGACGCCTTCCATCTCGAACTCCGGTCGCAGCAGCACGCGGTGCTCCAGCACGGGAGCGGCCAGCGTCTTTACGTCCTCGGGCAGCACAAAATCGCGTTCCTCGAGCGCGGCGAGCGCCCGCGATGCCGACAGTAGCGCAAGCGTCGCCCGCGGCCCGGCGCCAACCCAGATCGCCGGGTGCTGCCGGGTCTGCCGGGCCACGCTGACGATGTAACTGCTTATCGCATCGCTGACGCGCACTCGCGCTGTGGCCGCGCGCAGTTGTTCGAGTTCGCCCTGCTGCAAAACCGGCACGCGCAGATCCTCCGCCAGTCGCCGCTCCGGTGGTTCGCCCGCTGCCACTAGCTTCGCCAGTTCGTTTTCGTCCTCCGCCGTCGGGTAACCCATGCGGATTTTTACCAGGAAGCGATCCTTCTGCGCCTCCGGGAGCGGATACGTGCCCTGATGCTCGATCGGGTTTTGTGTCGCAAAGACGACGAAGACAGCGGGCAGCTCGCAGGTCTGGCGATCGATCGTCACCTGGCGCTCTTGCATTGCTTCCAACAGCGCTGATTGCGTTTTCGCGGGTGCGCGATTGATTTCGTCTGCCAGCAAAAAATTCGTGAAGATGGGACCGCGCACCAGCCGGAATTCCTGCGTCCTCAGGTCGAAGACGCTTGTCCCGGTGATCTCTGCGGGCATCAGATCCGGCGTGAACTGAATGCGTTGAAATTCGCCGGACACCGCCCGCGCCAGGGCCTTCACTAGCAGAGTTTTCCCCACGCCGGGAACGCCTTCGATCAGCGCGTGTCCGCCGGCAAGCAGCGTCACCAGCGCGAGATCGATGGCTTCGCTTTGCCCCACAATCACGCGGCCCAACGCTTCTCGAACACGCCGCGCCCCGCTCGTGATCATCGCGGACGCTGCGGGCGATTGCGTTTCCGCGCCCGCAGATTGTGTCTGCCCTTCCGAACCCACTACCGGTTCTCCGTTCATGCGATTCGTACCTCCTCGGGAATCCGCTTCGGCCCGGCCGTCGGGCTATCAGGCGCAACGCGGCCGGCATGAGCCAGACCTCCTGCGGTTGCGCGGCGCTCGGCGATCAACTGGCTCAGTTCCTTGTACCCCGCTAGAGCAGGCTGCGTGAGCGCGGCGCGCAGCCGCGGGCCGCAACCTGGATCTGCGGAAATGGCCTGCGCATCTTGCGGCGACCGGCGGCGGTACTGCTCCCAGCACTCCGCCACTACCTGTTCGCTCGGAATGCTACGTTGAAGAAGGTGCCGCGCGGCCACCCCGGCGCTTTCCCCATGCCGTACGACCTGCGCGTTCTGGTCGCGCCTCGGGCGCCGCACCAGATCGCCGCTCATGCTCCAAAGCAGACCCAGCAAAGCCGCCCAGAAAAGCATCAACGCAGCCTGCAGCCGGTATCGCTGCACCAGCCAAAGCACGCCTTGATTCTGGTGCAGTCCATGCAACGTCTCATCCACCCAAATCACCGGCCGTCCGCCGGTCAGAAAATCCAGCACCACAGGGTTCGGACGTTCTTTGATTGCCTCGTTCAACAGAAACGACTCCTGGCTCGCGGCGATTAGTTCGCCATTTCCGACTCGCCGCATTGCCATATAAACACGCCCAGATGTGTCAGCCTTCGTGTCTTTCGCGGCGGCTTTCGCGGGCCCCGCATAGAGCGCGGTCCACTGCTCATCTGTCTTGAGCCAGGGGGCATCCGCGCCGAGATACATCATCTCGCTGCCCGCCGGCATTTCGCGGAGATCGGGAGAGATCCAGGTTGGATCGGATTCGTGTGGAGTTTCCTTCCAGTTGTTCTCGACTTCCCAGCCTTGAGACTTCGACTTTAGCTTCCAAACGGGCTCGATCAGCACGACGCGCCCGCCACGCGCCAGAAACTCTTCCAGCCGCCCGCGGAACTTACCTGCGTTCCCGAGGTTTCCTTTCTGGCTTTCCCAATCGTTATAAGGGTAGCCTCTGATAAAGAACGCTGTAGTCTTCTCCGCGTTCTGGCCGGACAGCGAGTCCTCATCCTGGCTGCGCTTCACTTGATACCCGGCGCGTCCATAGGCATTGAACAACAGACTGGTACCATAAGGGTCCTCGCGTAAGCTGGATCCCATATCGCTGGTGGTCGACTGATTCTGGTGCGCCATGAGCAGCAGAATCGCGAATACGGCCGCGAAGATCCCTCCAGCCAGCAAGGGGCCTCGCCAGTTGAGCACCATGCCTCCGCTTGACCTGCTGTCAGACATGGCTGAGCAACTCCCTCTGATCCTGGCGGTAGGCGGCGACCGCCTCTGGCGTCGGCACATGAGACCCATACCACACGCGA
>Ga0206993_1072_pt2 | contig 22090 bp, 12 predicted proteins | sample Alteio_BWMinCont_7_FD_153499 | JGI IMG/M metagenome (GOLD analysis project Ga0206993, IMG submission 153499) | Enriched cells from forest soil in Barre Woods Harvard Forest LTER site, Petersham, Massachusetts, United States -... | ecosystem: Environmental > Terrestrial > Soil > Temperate forest >... | reverse complement strand
CGCGTGTAGTTACCGGGTTGCACTCGATTTGGCGCCGGGGGAGACGGAGCCACCAGCGTTGGCGCGGCCGTACTCGTGGGGGTTGATGTAACCGCTGGAGTCGGTGGCGGCTCTACCGGTCGCGGGATCGAAGGTTTGGGCGCAACGGTGGTTGGGGCCAGGTCTTCCGGCATCGCCTGCTGGGGAATGGGCACCTTGGCGGTTATAACTTCAGACGGATCGGGCGGACCGGAACCTGCAGGGCGCGCGGAAGCCTCAGGCCGCTGGAACACCACTTCGAATCCCGCCGGGATCTGCCGATGAGTAAGTTCCGGCGGTCGCATCTCGGTGGTTGGCATGTCATCCATCCCCGGAAGGGAGGAAGACGGCCCAGGTGGCGGAGGAGCCTTGAAGCTCTCGTCCGACAGCTCGGCAAAATCTCTCAGGATCTTCGTCCCAGAACTTTGGGGCGACGGGCTCGTTGCAGGTTTTCGCAAGGGCTGGGTCAGTTCCACCTCGCTCAGAATTGTTTCCGGTTTGGTCGCAGCTGGAGGCGCCAGGATCATTTCCGCAAAATCCCCGGCAGCGCCCGTGGATTCAGTGGGCCCCGCCGGTGCTGGCCTTGGACCGCCACCCTGAGGGCTGGAAAGACCGGGCGCCGTCTTGAACTGCAATGTAACTCCAGGGTCCTGGAATGGCTTGGGCGGGTCTTTCACGGCTGCGGGCGGCACGGGAACATAGGCCAGCCGTTTGCCAGGGTCGGCATGCGCGGTTTTCTCCCAAAACCTGACAAAGTCATTCGAGCCGGAAGCGGAAGGGGAGAGCTTATGGTGAATTTCGGGTGCCGGAGGCGGAGGGCCTGGATCGTCTATCACCGAAGGTTCGGACGTGTGCGCAGCGGGCGGCGCTGATGGGGATTGCGCAACCGCGTCCTGTCGGGTATTCCAAATCTGCCGGAATGCTTCAGCGGTAAACGCGCGAGTGGAATCAAGGTCCAGGGAAGTCGTCGCATCGTCCTCCGTTTGCTGTTCTCCGGCACTCACCGCTGGTGTCTCAATACCCAACTGTAGCCATTGGCGAAGGTCCTCGCACTCCGGCACATCAGCCGTAACCACAAAAACGCGCCCCTCGGATTCGCCCATGTCAAGAAGTTGCCCGCTCTTTTCAGCCGGCGCGCTGCGCAGGAATCTGAAGATCAATGACGCCAGGTCGGGTTGCGCCGGGGGAGTCTGGCCCGCGCCGAGATGGTGGATCAGCACGGTTCGCCCGGAGGCGATCTCCAGCGCCCGGAACGATGACGCTTCGCCCTCACGTAACGCACTGAGAATTTGGTACTTACCCAGGAAACTCACAATTACTCCCGCCCATGTATGCGGCTTATTTTAGCACGAAACAGCAGGCAGGGTTCAGCACCGCGGCGCGCAAAGCATAGCCAGCCTGCCGGCCCCGCACCAGAAGCAACACGTGCCGGGCTGAACCCGCCTCTACGAAAAACGGTCCGCCTCTGCCCCGAACTCACACCCATCGGCCGTGCTTCATCCCGCTTCCCACACCTCCGCCGCGAATCTGTTTTGCTTAATCCGGAGATGTTGTAACATGAGCCCTGTGAAACCCGGGCAAGGATCCTCGTTCCGAATTTGCGCCACGGGTCAGCCGGAGCGGTTTCGCCTCATGCCGTACGAAATCATCAGATACAATTAAGGCACCCTATGAGCTCTGGTCGTGATACAAAGCGAAAGAGTTCATCTCGCTCCGTGGGTGGGCGGCCAGGCCCGCAAGACTAAGCGTGTCGGCCCGGCTCGGCCGGAGTGCCGACGGGCCAAAGGTTAGGGAATGAGCATCGACGACACCCCGATAACCAACGCACCGGGCGCCGGAGTTCAGCCGTCGCCGCGAAGGGAAAACCTCGCGCTGATTTACCAGGAAGTTTTGACCGTAATCGTCCGCCTGCGCACCAACCGCCAGGCGGTCAAGAACGCCGGAGCTTTTCGCAGCTCGATGAAGACAGCTCTGGCCTCCGCTGAAGCCGATGCCACAGCCAAAGGTTACGCACCCGCGGACGCGCGCCTGGCCACTTTTGCGGTCGTGACCTTTCTGGATGAATCGGTGGAGAAAGGCAATCACCCCCTGTTCGCAGACTGGCCGCGCCTGCCCTTGCAGGAAGAGTTGTTCGGTGAACGCGCATCGGGCGACGTCTTCTTTCAGTGTATTGACCGGTTGCTGGCGCGCAGCGATTCCGCCGAGGACGCGGATGTGCTGGAAGTTTTCTCCCTCTGCCTCCTGCTCGGGTATCGGGGCCGGTATAGTTCCAGTGGACCGGAGGGCGTGCGTCCGGTCATCACCTCCATCCGGGAAAAGGTGCAGCGCATCCGCGGACCCCGTCCGCTGGCTCCGGCATGGGCGCCTCCGCGTGATGCCGCCTTGCCGCTTTCCCCGGACCCCTGGGTACGAGCGCTTTTACTCGGGATGCTGGGGGCCTTAATTCTTACCATCCTGTTCTTTCTTGGTTTCAAGGTCGCGCTTCATTCCGGGGCCGTGGCGTTACACTCGCTTGGTACTCTCACCCGACCATAGGAAGTGGCCGTGAGCACTGCGTGGAAGTATTGGATTCTGACTCTCGCCCTCGTCGTGTGGTGGGCGCTCGCCTGGCTCGCCGGTCCATGGCTGAATCTTCAGGGACAGAACCTCTGGATTCTGCGCGGCGCCCTGGCCCTGATTGGCCTGGCCGCCTTCATCACTTTCGTGTGGTGGTTCCGCGGACTGGATGAGCATCATGCCCTGCGCCTGGCGGAGGAGGGGACGGCGGGCAGCGATGAGATTGACATCCTGCTGCGGAAAGCCCAGGTGCGGCTGCGCTCCACCGGGGCTGGCAAAACCGGGCTCAGCGATCTACCGGCAATCCTGATCCTGGGTGAACCGGGCTCCGCGAAAACCAGCATCGTCCATCAGTCCGGCCTTGAACCCCAACTGCTTGCCGGCAACACGGTTCAGAACAACCTTCCGGTTCCCACTCGCGCTTTGAATCTTTGGCTCGCCCGGCCCTTCGTGCTGGTGGAAGCGGGCGGCCCTCTGCTTCAGGAACCGCCTCGCTGGGCCCACTTGGTGGAAAATTTCTCTCCCGCACTCTCGAGGGTCGTGGGAAAGGGCCCTGCTCCGCCGCGGGTGGCGCTGCTGTGCATCGACTGCGAGAAACTCCTGACTCCCGGGGTGATTGCCGCCACGCTGGGCGCCAGCCTGGATCAGTGGCGCTCGCGTCTTCGCGAAGCCTCCCATCTGCTGGGCATCAATCTTCCAGTCTATGTGCTTTTTACCCGGTCTGACCGCCTCCAGTTTTTTCAGGATTACGTGGCGCCCTTGAGCAATGATGAGGCCTCTCGCGTCCTGGGCGCGGCTCTCGCCATCACCGAGTTTAGTCCAGAGTCCTACGCGGAGATTGAAACTGCCGTGGTTTCAACAGCCTTCGATCATCTCTTTCAATCTCTGGCCGACTCGCGCCCTACGTTGCTGGCGCGCAAGTTCGACACCCCGCAAACTCCCGCCATCTATGAATTCCCACGTGAGTTCAAAAAGCTTCGTGCGATCGTGACGCCCATCCTAGTGGAGATTTTCCGGCCCGGGCACTCGCGCACCAACCCCTTCCTGCGTGGATTCTATTTCACCGGCGTCCGGCCCGTGGTGGTCAGCACGCCGCGTCCGGCCCCTGCCACGGAAAAGGCGTCCGCCGCCGTGGGCGATATGAATGCAACTCGTATATTTGACGTCAATAAAAGTGCCGGCCAAAAGGATGACGCTCCCGGCGCAGAGGAAACCCGCCGCGTTCCCCAATGGGTTTTTCTGCCTCAGCTTTTCAAGGAGGTCCTCTTCCAGGATTCGGCCGCCCTGGCGACAAGCACCTTCAGCACCAGGATCGGCCAGCGCAAGAAAATCCTTCTGGTTTCGGCCATGGGAATTCTCATGCTGTTGATGGCCAGCTTCACCGTTTCCGCCGTCCGCAACCGGCGCCTGGAAGACCAGGTAACGGCGGCAGCGGCAGGGGTTTCCAGTACGAATATTACCGGTAGACAGCTTCCCTCAATGGAGGCGTTGACCAGGCTGGACGCACTCCGCCAGGCTGTCGATTTACTGGAGGTCAATGAGCGCATAGGAGCTCCCGTCACCATGCGTTGGGGATTGTACGTGGGGAATTCCCTGCTCCCGGATGCTCGGCGAATTTACTTCCAAGACTTCAATGAGCTACTTTTCCGGCCGACTCAGGCGGCACTGGTGCAATCCCTCGCCGCGCTACCCGCATCCCCCGGGCCGAACGATCGATACGATCCTGCCTTCGACACGTTGAAGACCTATCTGCTGACCACCAGCGACACCGCACGAGGCGATCGCGAATTTCTTACGCCTGCTCTGATGCGCGCCTGGGTGGGCGGCCGGGATATCGATCCGCCGCGCGCGCAACTGGCTGAGAGGCAATTCGATTTCTATGCCGGCGAATTGGCTGCCTCGAATCCGTTCCCCGTCGCGGGTGATGCCCAGACGGTGCGACACGCGCGCGGGTACCTGACGCAATTCCCCGGCGATCAACACGCCTACCAATTGCTTCTTGCCGAAGCGGAGAGGACCAATCCCTCCCTCAGTTTCAATCGTAAATTTCCCGGAGCCGCCGACGTCGTTACCGATCAGGCCGAGATCAACGGAGCTTTCACCAAAGGCGGCTGGGGCTTTGTCCAAAGCGCGCTACAGAATCCGGGACCGTATTTCAGCGCGGAGGCTTGGGTCCTGGGACAGAAAAGCCCCACTCTGGCTGACTTGACGAAGCGCGCTGACGATTTGCGCCGCACCTATCTGCAGGCCTACGTCGCCCAGTGGCGTTCATTTCTGCAGAGCGCGAAGGTGGTTCATCCCGTCAGTCTGGACAATGCCTCGCGTGAACTTCAGGCCCTGTCAAACGACCAGTCCCCACTGCTTGCCCTTTTCTGTGTTGCGGCGCAGAACACGACGGTCCATCAACCGGATGTTACGGGTGCTTTCCAGACGGTCCAGTCGCTCGTGCCGCCCGACTGCCAGGATCAGCCGGCCGGACCCGCCACTTCCGCTTACCTCAAGGATCTCGGCGATCTGCAAGCCTGCGTGGATCGCGCTGACCGCAGCCCCGCCAGCCAGAGCGAATCCGCCAAGGCTCAGTGCCTGACCGTCGCCGCCCAGGCTGAAGATGCCGTCCAGAAACTCGCGGCGGGATTTCCGGCTGACCCCAACGGCCACACGGACGAGACCTTGAAGAATCTTCTGCAGGAACCCGTGGACGCCGTCGCCGCGCTGCTGCGTCCGGGTCCCGTCAGTGCCGCGGGATTGTGCGCCCAGATGAGCACTCTCGAATCCCTCTATCCCTTCAACGCGCAAGCGCCCAAAGAAGTCTCTGCGCAGGAACTCGCCGCGGTCTTTGCGCCCTCGCGGGGAGCGCTGTCCCAGTTCTACAGCTCGGCGCTCAAAACCCTGCTGGTACCTCAAGCCGGCTGGTACGCGCCCAGCCCCGCGGCGCCTCAAAAAGTGACTCCCGAATTCCTCGACTTCTTCAATCCCGCCGTGGACGTGCAGCGGGCCCTGTATCCATCGGGTGGAGACACACTTCAATTCCGCTACGCGCTGCGTCCCGTGGCCACGGAGAACGTCACCAGCCTGACGCTGACCATCGATGGAAAGACCTTGAACTTCACCGGCGGCAACTCTCCCTTCACATCCCTGAGCTGGCCGGGAACTTCAGGGCAGGGTGTGCGTATGGCCGTAAGAATTCCCGGCGGCGCTGAATGGGGATTCCCCAGCTATGACGGCAAATGGGGAGTGTTCCGTTTCTTTGCCGACGCCGCGGTAGTTCGCAAGAATGGAAATGTCCACACCTTGCAGTGGGTCCTTGGTGGCGACCACCCGATTACCGCGCCCAATGGCAAGCAGATTTCTGTTCAGTTTGAGCTGGATACACTGGGGGCGCGGCCGATTTTGGAAAAGGGAATTCTCTCAAACCTGCGCTGCGTTCCGGTGGTGGCGAAATAATGCGGCGCTCTGCCTCTGGCCGCGACAGTTGGGCCACTGCAAGTCCCGCTAAGGAGCCGGCGTCAGGATGACGGCCACCCCGCCCCCGGGCGCCAGTTGTGCTTTCAGCACGTCCGTAGCGTTCACCATTCGCTGGCTGATGTTCACACTGCTTGCGTTCTTGGCGGCATCCGCGCCATCGGCAAAAATCTTCGCCTGATATTTCCCCTGCCCCAGAAAAACAAGGGGAATCTCCAAATCACGAGCATCCCAATTCGTAATGCCGCCGATATACCATGCGTCACCGTGCCGCCGGGCGATGGTGATGTACTGCGGCGGCTCTCCATTCAAGACCTTGGTGTCATCCCAGACGGTGGGCACGCGTTCGATGAACTCAAATTCCGGCTGACCCTCGTAGGCCTCCGGGTAGTCGGCGAGCATGGCGAGAGGCATTTCGTAAACCACGTAGAGTGCCAGTTGGCGGGCGCGCGTTCCCTGCGATGAAGGCTCGATCATGCGCGGCTTGAACTGCTCGCGCGTGGCATTGTGAAACGATCCGGGCGTGTAATCGAGCGGCCCCGCCAGCATGCGCGTGAATGCCAGGGTCACTTCATGCTCCGGTGTGGCGCCGTAATTTGACTTGTTCTGCTCCAGGCCCAAGACGCCTTCGCGAATCAGCACGTTTGGATACGTCCGGCGCAGGCCGGTGGGTTTGAAGGCGCCGTGGAAGTCCACCACCAGGTGATGCTCCGCCGCCTTGCGGGAAATGTCCTCGTACCAGTTCACCATCTCCTGATCGTCGCGATCCATGAAGTCGATCTTCACGCCCGCCACGCCCCATTTTTCGTAGAGCGGAAACGCCGCATCGGCCTGCTCGAGCACGGCGGTCCACAGCGCCCACAGCAGGACTTTCACTCCTTTGCTGCGGGCATGTTCCATAATTGTGGGCATGTCGATTTCCGGAATCGAGCGGGTGATGTCATTGAACGGCGACCACGCGCCATCGATCAGCATGTACTCAATGCGATGAGCGGCGGCAAAATCAATGTAGTGCATCATGGTGGCGGTGTTCATGCCGGGCGTAAAATCCACGTTGCGCGCGAGGCGCCCTGACCACCAGTCCCACGCGCATTTCCCCGGCTCAATCCAGGACGTATCCGGCAGCGCACTGGGCCGGCTTAAATTGAGAATCAGGTAGTTGCTCTCAATCAAACCGCCGGGCCGTGAATTCACCAGCAGCACGCGCCAGGGAGTGGCCTTGGGGGCTCTGCCCTCCACGATATCCTCAGAGCCGGGGCCAAGCGCAATGTTGGATGACGTCGGGAGCAGCTGCGCGCCCAGACCCGGCGGCGAAAGGATCAGCTTCTGCCGAGCCAGGCGTGCGGTCTTGCCCAAGTCATGCTCCGCATGAACCAGATCAACATAACTCCCGCTCGCGAAAAGGTCATAGCCCGGCACCGGCGCAAGTTTGGAAATGAAGGCGTTGGGCGCGCCCGACACACCACCCACATACATTCCCGCGTAGTCGGTAAGGTCGGCTTCGAGCAGTGCCACCCAGGGACCGCGCGGAATCTCCACCAGCAGCGGCAATCCAATAATCGACTCGGGCTTGATCTGCTCCAGGCTCACGTGGTCGAAATGCGATTCGTACGCCGTCACAAAGCTATCCAGGCGCAAGGCGTAGGCGGAAGAATTCGGTGGGAAATGGAACCCCGTGTTCTCCGCCGAAAGCACGAACGGGTCCATGCCTTCCTGCTTCGGCAAAAAGTAGCGAAAGGCCACGCCTTCGTTGTAGGCGCGGAAAATCAAATCAACACGGCGCGAGGGGGCGTGACGCTCGCGCAGGGAAACTGTTAGCTCGTGGTAGTGGTCAGGCACGTGGCGCTCTGCCCCCAGCGGATTTTCCCACGTGGAATCGTGCGATTGCCGGTCGGTGGCCAGAATCTCAAAATCCTGGTCCAGCGGCTTGGTGTCCTTGAAGTCCAAGCCCAACGGCGAATCAGCCAAAACTTCACGGCCTTTGTAGGAAACCCGGTAATAGGCGCGCTCGCCCTGGAGATAGGGCTGTGGATTGGTTTTTAGTTCGAAAAAGATTGCAATGTTGCCGTCAGGCGAGGTGACAGTGAGAGGCTCCCGGGCGAATCCCGCCGTGGCCAGACCACACACCGCGAGGCAACCCAGAATAATCGCGAAGCAAGTTCTTTGACGCATTCTCAGTCTCCGTTGTTTCGGCAGGTGAACACTCGCTTGAATTTCAGGAGAGAATCCAGTCGCCGTGCCACAATAGTCGTTGCATGAGGGTCCTATGCATATAGTACTTCTCCCCGGAATGGACGGAACAGGTTTGCTGTTCGCAGACTTCGTCTCTGCCCTCGGCCCGGAATTCGAATCGACGGTCGTTCAGTACCCTGCCGATCGGGAACTTCGCTATGCAGAATTGGAAAGCATAGCGCGCTCATCATTACCACGCGATCGCCCTTTCCTCATTATGGGCGAGTCGTTTTCCGGTCCCATTGCCATATCTCTTGCCGCCTCGAGGCCATCAGGTTTGGCTGGACTTGTCTTATGTTGTACTTTCGCCCGTAATCCACGGCCCATGCTCAGAAGTCTGAAGCCCTTTATTAGCTTAGTACCTTTCCATCTCATTCCTTCAGTTTTCCTGATCCCGATGCTCTTCGGTCGCTTCTCCACAGGCCCGCTGCGGTCCGAACATCACAATGCGATGGCTCGTGTTTCCAATGTTACATTGAGAGCAAGGATGAGAGCGACAGTCGAAATCGATGTTTCAGCGCAGCTCCAACATATTGCCGTTCCAATTCTATATCTGCGCGCGTCCGAGGATCGATTGGTTCCCAAAGCGGCATCCGAGCATATCCAAAGAATTGCGCCACATGTTCAAATAGTTGAACTGGAGGCGCCGCATCTTCTGTTGCAAGCAATACCTTCTACCGCAGCCACAATCGTCGGCGAATTTTCACGCCGCCTCGAGGGAGTCGAGCACTCATAGCCATCTAGCTCTGGGCACGCCTTGACACAGGAAGCTCTCTTCGCAGGCGTGAACCTATCTGAGCGCTCCGACAGTGTCAATGGTTCTTGACTTTGACGCCTTGCTCCCGCATCATTGCTTGCCGTGCATGTCCGCCTGGTGCAGGCCCGCAATTGGTGAACGCTCTCCAGGATGTCCAAAGAATCAACTCCAGCTATTTTTTAAACGATAGGGAGAATCGAATGAAGAGAATCATACCGAATATTACTTTCCTGCTGCTTGCCGTGTGCATGGCGCTGCCGGGCTACGCGCAACTGGGGATGTTTTCAAAAGAGCAGCGCATTAATTTGACGCGCGACTGGACTGGTGATCGCTTTGAAGACGGGCGGCCCAAGGTGCCCGATTCCGTGCTTGAGCAGATGAAGAATGTGGATGCGGAAGAAGCGTGGACGGTGCTGAAAAAGAATGGCTACAACAATCAGTTCGATGGCAGCTGGCGCGTCATCAATGACGGCAGCGAGCGCATGGTGGGCCGTGTCTTTACCGCCGTCTTCATGCCCAAACGGCCCGACGTGGACTCCGTCATCATGGAGCAGGGCAAGAAGGAAGGCGGCGTGGGCAATGAAAATTCGTGGCCCATTGACATGCTTCTGCCGGGCGACGTTCTGGTGGTTGATCTGTTCGGAAAGATCGCGTATGGCACTTATGCCGGCGACAATCTGAGTACCGCAATTTTCGCCCATACCCACAACGGCCTGGTGGTGGATGGCTCCGTGCGCGATCAAACCGGCATCCAGCTGATCAAGGGATTCCGCGTCTTTGTGCGCGGCGTTGATCCGACCGCGCTGGCGGACGTGACCCTGATGGGAATCAATGTGCCCATCCGCATTGGCCGCACCACCGTAATGCCGGGCGACGTGGTGGTCAGCGACGTCGAAGGCCTGACCTTCATTCCTCCCCAGTTTTGCAAACGGATTATCGAAGTGTCGACCTTGATTCACTATGAAGACGAATGGGGCCACATGATGCTGCGCGAGGGTAAATTCCGGCCGGGCGAAATCGACGGACTTTGGCCCAAAGCCCTCTCCGATGAATTCAATAAGTGGCTGGAGTCAAAGGGCACCTCGGTGCGGTACACGAACGATTTGAAGTAAAGGCAGATTTCCTGTCACGTCAACCGGATACGGTGTGAACCTTAAGCATGTTGGTGGTTCCGGCCTGGCCCACCCGGTCCCCCACTGCCACGACGATGGAATCTCCGCGATGAAGCCATCCACGGCGGGCAAGGTCATGGTCCACGTATTCCACCATCGCTTCCACCGATTGCAGCGGGGGTGAGAGCAGCGCCGTCACTCCATGCCAAACCGACAACCGGCAGGCGATGGCCTGGGTGGGTGTGAAGGCAAACACCGGGACGTCGGGCCGCTGGGCGGCAATCAGGTGCGCGGTGTGCCCGGTTTCCGTGAACACGGCAATCGCCTTGGCCTGTCCAATTCTCGACGCGCGGCAGGTCAAATCCGCAATGACCTCATTGTAATGCACCAGGGTTCGATCAATGACGCGCCGATGGCGCTGCGGCAAATACAATTCGGCGGATTCGGCGATTTCCGCCATCACGCGCACGGCGTCCGCCGGATATTTGCCGCGCGCCGTTTCCGCTGACAGCATCACCGCGTCGGTGCCGTCGTATATGGCATTGGTAATGTCGCTGACTTCGGCACGCGTGGGCACGGGACTCTCAATCATCGACTCGAGCATCTGGGTGGCCGTGATCACGAAACGGTTTTGCTGAATCGCCTTGTCAATCACCGTCTTCTGAATGTGCGGCACCAGGCCCATGGCCACTTCCACTCCCAAATCGCCCCGCGCCACCATGGAGCCGTCGCTGGCCTGAAGAATCTCGTCAATGCCCTGCCAGGCTTCCCCACGTTCGATTTTCGCAATGATCGGAACTTGCGCCGATTGCTGTTGCAGGATTTTGCGCAGTTCGGTGATGTCGTCAGCGCGCCTCACGAATGACAGCGCAATCATATCCACGCGCTGCCGCACGCCCTCCTGCAGGTCGCGCAGGTCCTTCTCCGTCAGCGAAGGCGCGCTGATCGGCGTGCCCGGAAGATTGATTCCCTGATGGTTTGAAACCATGCCGCCCCGAACCACCGCGCACTCCGCCGTCGCTCCTTCCTTGTTCTTAACCACCAGCTCCACCGCTCCGTCTGCCAGCAGAACCTTGTCGCCGGGGCGAACGTCGTTCACAAAATCCCGGTACGTGGTTGAAGCCTGCTCGTCGGTTCCCTGCATTTCGTCCGTGGTAATGCTGAATGTGCCGCCCGTCCTCAAGGTGGCAAAGCCGTTCCGGAATGCGCCCAGGCGAATCTTGGGTCCCTGCAGGTCCAGCAGGATACCCGCATAAACACTGCACTTTTCTGAGGCTTCGCGCACCGCTTTGACATACTGAATCAGGGTGTTGTTATCCGCGTGCGAAGCGTTGATGCGAAACACGTCGGCGCCGGAACAGATCAGCTGGCGGATCATCTCAACCGAATCGCAGGCCGGCCCCAGCGTGGCAATGATTCGAGTATGTCGTTGTCTCATATCGCAATCCAGCATAGCACGACCGCTGGCGGCTCACAGGCGCGAGCGGTGGGAACAATTTTTCCTTTGGCGTTGGCGGCAGTCAGGCGTAGTTTATCCGTGGCGCCTCGGGCGATGCTGGCAACGCCGGAATGTTTCGCGTCAGTTCGGCGGAACGTCAGATCGCCTCGAACGAGTCTTGCGCCGGGCCACGTGGGCCGAAAGGGGATTCCCCAGTGTCGATCCATGAATGTCTTCGCCGTCTGTTGTTCTGCGCCGCCTCTCAAATCTTGACTGTCACTGCGCTCGGCGCGCAAGCCACGCCGCCCAGTCCAGAGGTAGGTTTCAATCGCGCCTGGGCTGAAAAGGCGTTTGGCGACGCGCAATCGCCGATGACGCCCATCAACCGCCTGATAATGATCCGCGAGGAGCGAGTCGGCGATACCAAGAAGAACCTCTGCTCGCTGGGCGGCAAGATTCGGCTGGGCACAAAAACCTACACGCGGGGCATGGGCGTAAGGTCGCTCAGCGTGCTCCAGGTAAGACTCACCCAGCCCGCCGCCCGCTTCCACGCTGATGTGGGCGTGGATCCGACTTCAGACAACACCAGCACCGCCATCAGATTTCGAGTGGAAGTTGCCGGCAAGCCCATCATCGTGACGGACTATATGAAAGACTCCACCATCGCGCGCCATCTGGATGTGGCGTTGGATGGAGCACGAGTGTTCGACCTGATTGTGGAAGCGGCTCCCGGCTCGCGCTTCCCGGGCCGTGGCAACTGGGCCGACGCGCAGGTGGTGCTTCAGGACGGTTCCCAATTGTGGCTGGACGAGCTCGCTGACCGTTGGGAAGTGGGCACGGAGCTGCCATTCTCGTTCCAGCTCGGCGGCCAACCATCAGGCAAATTCCTGAGCACGTGGAAGCGGAGTGTTCAGCAAGAACAAATTGACGAGCGGCGATTGAGGCGCACCGTGACACTACAGGATCCAGCGACAGGACTGGAAGTGCGCGCCGTGGCGACCGTCTTCACCGATACGCCGGGTGTGGATTGGACTTTGTATCTCACCAATCGTGGCAATAAGGACACACCCATCATTGAAGATTTGAAAGCTCTCGACGTCGCGCTCAGCCCCGGGGTCGGCACTACCCCCGTGCTTCACCGGCTGCACGGAAGCAATGCTGAGGTGGACGATTGGCTGCCGCATGAGAATCCCATCGTCGCCGGGCAGCGAATTGAGTTTGCTCCCACCAGCGGCAGGCCGTCAGAGACAGAATGTCCGTTTTTCACCCTCCAGTACGGCGGAGGCGGCGTCATTACGGCCATCGGCTGGTCGGGACAGTGGAGCGCCCAACTCGATCGGCAGAAGGACGGTAACATGCTCATTCAGGCCGGGATGCAGAACATGCACCTGCGCCTCCACCCCGGGGAGAGCATTCGCAGCCCCCGCATTCTCCAGCTCTACTGGTTTGGCAACGATTATTGGCGCGCCCAAAATCTGTTCCGCGCCACCATGTTCAGCCATGTCGTCCCCAGGATTGACGGCAAGATCGTGGTTCCACCCATCGCCCATCTCAGCACATCGTTTTACGAACTCAATGCCAGCACGGAGAGCAATGTGTTGTCGCACCTGGAAGCCATCAAGGGGCTGGGATTCGAAACGTTCTGGCTTGATGCCTACTGGACGCGAGCTGGTTTTCCGGATGGCATGGGGAACTACGGCTTCCCCATCCAGCGCGCCGAGCCTGCGGACCGCTTTCCCCATGGCCTCAAGCCGGTCGGCGACGCAGTCCACCAACAAGGCATGGATTTCCTGGTCTGGTTTGAACCTGAACGTGTCCACTATGGCACCTTCATCGGGCGCGAACATCCCGAATGGGTAATCGCCATCAAAGGCGAAGGCACCGCGTGGGAGAAAAATCGAGGATTGTATAACCTCGGCTTGCCGGCAGCCCGCGAGTACATGACAAGGTACCTCGAGACCGTGATCAGAGAATACGGCATCGACTGTCTGCGCATCGATTACAACATCGAGCCTGGACCTTTCTGGAAACGCCTTGACGCCGATTACCCGGAGCGCGTGGGCATGGCGGAAATTCGCTACGTGGAAGGCCTGTACAAGATGTGGGACGACATTCTTCACGCCTTCCCCAAACTTTACATTGATAACTGCGCCAGCGGCGGGCGGCGCATCGACCTGGAAACAAGTTCGCGCTCCCTTCCACTCTGGCGCACCGACAGCACCGGGTTTCCCCTGATGAACCTGGACTTTGATCAGTCAGCATTGCAAAACCAGATGGAAACGGCGGGCCTGAGCCGCTACGTGCCCTTCAGCACCAGCGGCCAAATGGGAACAAGCCCCTATCTGTTCCGCAGCGGCTTCAACGCCGGAATTGCGTTCGGGGACGACGTCCGGCCCGCCAATTTTCCGCGCGAAGAGCTTAAGCAGGCCATCGCGGAAGGCAAACGCATTCGCAAATACTACCTGGGGAATTTCTATGCCCTCAACACCGTAACAACCAGCGCAGAAGAATGGTGCGTGATGCAATACCACCGCACGGCTGATCAAGACGGAATGGTAATGGCGTTTCGATGCACTCGCTCGCCCTACGGCAGCTACGCCCTGGACCTGAAAGAGATTGAGCCAAAGGCACAATACGAAGTGACCTGGTATCCCACGTATGCGCCAGCGAACAAATCCGTAATGGCAGGAGCGGACCTCCAGAAAATGAAACTGGAAATTGCCGATTCTCCGGGCTCGCTGCTGGTCGAATATCGCAGGGTCAAGTAACCATAATCGTCTGTCGGCGGCGAGCCGGCCGCCCTTTGTTTTCAATGACATTCTCGGAGTCTCCGCGCGTAACTAGCTTATTTATCATAAACATTCTGGTCCATCCGTGAGCCGCGTTTTTTTGGCCCTTTGTTTTCATGCACATTCTCGGACTCACCTTCATTTTCGCTATGTTGATGACATTTTGTCGTTGTTTTGGGAGAGAGCGATAACCACTGTTTTTATAAATACTTGCGATTTTGCTGGGGGTGCCATCAGGCCTCGTTTCTTCCGTAATTAGCTTTGTTTTCAAACACATTGTGGCGTGGTGCGGGCCGGTGGCTGCCATTGGTGCGGCGGCCTGGCTGGATTTCACGGCCGTCAAGATCAAGGGGCCGGTGCCCGCGCCCGCAGGGGCCGCGTCCACTCCCGGGGGAGCGTGGCCGCGGCTTCACGCTTTTGCACGCAAGACTCATAGCCTCCCGATTATACATTGCATAGGCTAGAATGTCAAGATATTTTGCGGGGGGCGCGTTGAGCCGCGAGGCGGGGCGGCCAGGGTGAGGGCCAGGAGCATCGCGGCGGCCACCACGATTTGCCGGGTCAAGGCGAAGATCTGCGGGGATGAATATTCAGCAGGTTTGTATGTGTCCATAAATCCCTTCTCCTCTGGACTGCTTTCGATGTTACGGCTGCCACGCGTGCGGCCCGCGCCCCTTCGACTGCGCCCAGGACGGGCTGCGCCGAACCCAATTTCTCCCAGGCCCGGTTGGTAGCAGAGTCATTCCGGTCCGGCCGGAATTACTCCGCGGCCTTTCGTCATCGGGTATTGATAGGTATGTGTCCGTTATCATGTTAAGAACCGCAGAGGGATTCGCCTCGGAGCCGAATAAATCTGCATTGCAATACCGTAAATTCTTGCTCTTTTGGCAAGCAATTTGAGCGTCTCGTACGGGCTGGGCTTGCCCTGCCCTCGTTTCATACGACGGCAAAGAACAGGGGCAGGGCAAGCCCAGCCCGTACGAGACGCGTTGGTTGCGGCGCCGCTGCGCCGCGCTGCCCGCTACCCGCGACAAGACAATCCCATTGACAGATCAAATCAAAACGTCCCTTTGGACGGATCGAATGTCATCACCATCAAAAGCACGTCTGCGAGCTCCTCTTTGGTTGGCAACTTTCGCAATAAAGTTGGCCGCATGACCGGGATACTTCGGACTAAATAAGAATGACACCAAAAGTATATTGCCTGGAGGTAATCCCCGCTTATCCAGAGGCTCAAAAACAGTTTTCACACCTGGTCGAATAAGAGCAAAAAGCACTTTGTACCCGTTGACATTTTGTGTTCTGAACCACGCATTTGACTGAACTTCGTCTGGGTCGGCCGCCGCCCCCTCGCTGTATCCACTCTCAAAATTAATGACTAGACCATCCTTTCTTTCGATGGTCCACGCGTTGGCATCAATCGCCCACCCATGGGTTAGCGTGTAGCCATCAAGCAATTTGATGTAGGGGTGGCCCTTATCAGCGACAAATGAACGAGGCTGCATTGTGGCAAGCATTAGCATGGCTGCACTCACCAGTATTGTCTTCATCAGATTCTCCCACCGCATAGATTCATTAGCTGAGCTCATATCATGCTGAATTAAAACGTCAGCTTCCCGAGGGCATGGGCCGGCTGGCGCAGAGCGAGCCCAGCTCTGCGACTCACCTTTCGTTCCGGATCTGTCGATAGAGTGTGCATGCCAGTCTACGGACGCCATTTCGAGGGCGGACAATTGCAATTCATCACGACCAGCACTTACCGCCGCAACCGCCTGGTTACTTGCCAGCGATTCTGCCGAATATTTGGCGAAACCTTGCGCCAATTGCGGCAAACCCCAGGCGGCCAGCGACGTGGTGTATCATTACCGCAATGGGTAGCTCGAGGACTCCCGCACGGTTTTGAACATGGCCAGGATGTTTTCAATCGGCGCGCGCGATTGAACGTTGTGCACCGGATTGAATACAAAGCCGCCGCCCGTACCGAAGATTTTGATCCGCTGCCGAACCTGTTCCTGAACTTCCTCCGGCGTGCCGAAGGGCAGCGTGCGCTGAGTATCCACTCCCCCGCCCCAGAAAGTTAGGACATCGCCAAAGGATTTCTTGAGTTCAGCGGGATCCATATTGGCAGCGGAAGTCTGCACCGGATTCAGAATATCAAATCCCGCCTCGACAAAGTCCGGAAGCAGCGCGCGCACCGAACCGCAGCAGTGCGTAAAGGTCTTCCACCTGGTGTTCTTGTGAACCCAGTCGTTCACAGCCTTATTGAATGGCTTGTACAATTCGCGATAGGTCGCGGGTGAAATGAAAGGCCCATTCTGAGCGCCAAAATCGGTGTAGCTGGTAATCACCGCGGTCACCCGGTTGCCCACGACGTCGAAAATCTTCTGAAAATTCCTGAGGCCGATTTCGCATTGCCGCTCGAAAATCTTGATCAGGTGGTCGCGCCGCGTGATGGTGCTCATCTGCCACTCTTCGATGCTGCGAATCCCCTTGGGATGTTTCAATCCCGGGGCGGTGGTGGCGGAAAAACTTCCGAACGAGGTGCCGCCAGGATTCAGCACAATGGCCTTATCGGTGGTGGTGTAAAGCCGTTCCGCCTCGTCGCGCAGGTAGGCAAGGTCGCGTTCCGCGATGGGCACAAACTCTTCCAGGTTGTCTTCAACCTTTAAAGTGGCGTCGTCGACGGTGGGCAGGCGAGTTATGGGATCGAAGTAAATTCCGTCCCTGGGCATTCGGCCGCTCGGGGGCACGCTGCGATCGTCGTGGGGATAAAGAGGAATGTCACCGTTCGAATCGGGTTCAGTGTTAAACCCTTGGGGCACCAGTACCGGCGTTCCCGCAAATGTCGTCCACGGTTTCCACCCCTCCAGCCTGAAGCCAAAATCGGTGATCTGCTTGGCGAGTGGAAGCACGTCCGCATCCAGCGCCGCCACCAGATCAGGGCCGATTTCACCCAGCATTTGAAACACGTCGATCACCTTAACCGGCGTGCCGGGCGGGTCGAGCCGCAGAGCCTGGCGCAGCAGGTAGACACTGTCCACGTGCATGCCGGTGGTGCCGGTCCCGCCCAAATCCAGAGGGACGCGGTCAGCTTCTTTATGATTGAGAATTGTGGCGATGCGTTGGCGCGAATTCATGCGGTCCTCGTTGATTCTTGGGAATAACCGGGGCGATGGGCGCGGTGCAGTTCTCTCCGGCGGAGCGAGCCACCGTATCACGCGTGTCTTTACTCCGTCAAGCTTGCTAGGGCTGAAAGGTAGGGTTGATTGGCATACCCAATCCTGCAGCGCGGTGGATGAGGCACGGATCGCTTGGCCTTCTCGACATGCGATGGAAATCGTCATACAATCTGCCCGCCGGCCGCAACCCGGCGGCGCGTAGACTGCGCGGAGTCATCATGTCATTCATCGGAATCGATCTGGGCACATCGTTTATCAAGGGCGCGGTCCTGAACCTTGAGACGCGCGAGCTCCACCATGTCCAGCGACTCCCCTTCCCTTCCCAGCTTGAAAATTGCGCTCCGCTGGCGTGCGAGTTCGATCCCAATGAAATTCTTAACGCCGTGCGCAAGCTCATCGCGGATCTGTCGTCATTTGCCCCGGATTGCGAAGGCATCGTGATGTGCGCGCAGATGCACGGCATGGTTCTGATGAATAGCCGCGGCGAGGTCCAATCGAACTGCATTACTTGGCGAGACCAGCGCGTGATGATGCCGCACCCAAGGGGATCGGGATCGTACTACCAGGCGCTCACCAGCAGAATCGACCCCCAACATGTGAAGCAGCTTGGCAACGAATTGGACCCGGGCCGGCCGATCTCGTATCTCTTCTGGTTTGCGGAACAGGGAAAGCTGGGGGCGGGGCTCATCCCTGTTTCACTGCCGGATTTCGTGCTCAGCATTCTGTGCCAGTCGACGCCAGGAGTGGAATTGACTAACGCCGGAGCGTATGGCGCGCTGAATCTTGAAACTCTGGATTGGCATGAGGAAGTGATTGAAGACTTGGGACTCGCCAACCTGCACTGGCCGGAAATCCGCAAGCTGGGCGAGGTGGTTGGCCACCTCGACTTGCAAGGCAGGCAAGTACCCTGCTACACGCCGGTGGGCGATTATCAGTGCGCCTTGGTAGGGGCATTGTTCAGCGCGGAAGAAGTATCACTGAACATCGCGACGGGTTCACAGGTCAGCCGCATGTCGCCGCGACTGGCACTGGGCGATTATCAAACCCGTCCCTTCTTCGAAAGGAAATTCCTCAACACGTTCACCGCGCCTCCCGGGGGCCGCGCACTGAATGTGCTGGTGGACCTTCTGTGTGAGTTGCCGCGCTCTCAGGGCATAAACCTGAAGGATCCGTGGGAATCTTTGGCGCGCGCGGTGGAAGATGTGGAAGAAACGGATTTGGAAGTGGACCTGAATTTCTTCCCCACTCCGCGCGGCGATCATGGCCAGATTTCCAACATCCGGCAAGACAACCTGACCATGGGACACGTGTTTCGCGCTGCTTTCCAGAACATGGCAGAAAGCTTTTATGAATGCGCCATCCGGCTGGATCCCGAGGAGTCATGGAAAAACCTTCTGTTCTCCGGTGGGCTCGCTTGCAAGCTGGAAGTGCTTCGCAAAGTGATTCAGCAGCGATTCGCATCCACCTACCGCATCACTCCCTTTGATGAAGACACCCTGTTCGGATTACTGATCCTCGCCTCGGTCTTCAGCGGCAGGGCAAAATCCATTGAGGAACTAACCCACCAACTGCGGCCGTAGAAACGTCCAGTGTTGCCCTTAAGCCGGCGTTGGCGGACAGGGCACATGGGCCCACCCCCACGCCCTACGCGCCAACCCACCTGCTGGTTACAAACGTGCATGATTGAGGATGAAATTGTCGACTTGCCCGGTGATATCTGCGGGCTTTGCCCCAATTATGTATGGGAGAAGACCCATTAGTGTGAGTACGCCTACTTGGCCGGTCGTAGCGGGGCACGCTGAAGCCGCCGGCCCCCCGTCCTCGTACCCAGTGAAGCCGAACGTGAACAATCTCGCGATTAACCCCCTGGAGGATGCGCAATGAGCCCAACAGCAACCCTGACCCAGCCTTCCTACGCCAAACGCCTTGCCGCGCTTCGCCGCAGCAAGATGCAGCAGACCCTGGAGAAGCAGCGCATACGTGGCGCCATGGATTTCGATGACCATGCCGTCATCCTGCCTCCGGAGGAGCTCCGCGAGACAGTGCAGACGCTCGGCGGTTCGGGCGTGTATTTCACCGACGTGCTGCTGAAATCGTTCCAGCCGACTCCGAATCATCCCAACGGCGCGTTTTACGGTCCGTGCTCAACGGGCGAGAATTTCCGGCGCCTTCTGGAAGTTCACCCGGTGTGCATCGATCCCATGTCATCGCTGGCAGGAGCATACGTAGCAAATTTCATGTCCTATCGGAAGGTCCCGTGGAATCCCGATTACGAGTGCACCGAACTTCTCGCCGAGCACGCCAAGTATCAGACCATCCCCGCCATCGGCGGAGTGCAGCACATGTGCCAGGACATGGAGATGGGGCTGAAGCTGGGCTGGGGCGGCATCCTCGACAAAATCAAACACTATCGGGCCATCAACCCCCAGTCGGAAGACTTCTACGCCGGGCTGGACCACGTGGTTCTGGGAATTCAAAACTTGATTCGCCGCCATGCCGAAGGCGCGCGCCTGATGGCCGCCGAAAACGAGGAGATGAAACAGAACCTCCTTGAGATGGCCGAGATCAATGAGCACCTTGTCTCTAACCCGCCGCGGACTTTCCGCGAAGCCTGTCAGTGGAGCTTGTGGTACCAGAGCGTGGCGCGCATGTACAACAGCAGCGGATCCCTGGGCCGCCTCGATATGATCCTGCTGCCCTATTATGAGGCTGACATCAAAGCAGGAAGGCTGACTGACGAAGAAGCCATCTTCCACATCGCCTGCCATCTCGTGCGCGATACTGCTTACATTCAACTGGGCGGGCCGGACCTTGCCGGCCAAGACGCTACCAACGCCGTCTCCTTCCTCGTGCTGGAAGCAGCGCATCGTTTGAAGATTCCCGCCAACATCGGGGTGTGCGTCGGCAAGGACGTGGACCCGCGATTGATCCGTCGCGCCGTGGAAATCCTGATGGAGGACCGCATTGGCGTGCCCAAGTTCCTGGGCGTTGACAACACGGTGGCGGGCTTTGCTGCCAACGGATTCACCATGAAACTGGCGCGCGAAAGAGTTTACGCGGGATGCCACTGGCTGGCGATTCCGGGCCGCGAATACGCGCTAATGGATATCGTCAAAGTAAATCTGGCGAAGATCTTCGAAGTAGCCCTGAAAGATATGCTGGCCGACTCCACCGTGGAACCCAGAACCGGGGAACTATGGAAGCGCTACCGGCTGCACCTGCGCTCAGCAATCGACACGGTGGGCCGTGGCTACGACTTCCAATACGAGCACAACCACAAGGTATTCCCGGAACTCGTGCTCGACCTACTCTGCCAGGGCACGATTGAGAAGGGGCTCGACGCCAGCAACGGCGGCGTGGAGTTTTACACCTTCGGCGTGGATGGCGCGGCTCTGGCCACGGCGGCCGACTCCTTTGCCGCAGTTGAGCAGCGCCTCGAATCTCAACAGCGCCTGACGTGGAAGGAACTCGGCGCATACCTGGAATCGAATTGGGCAGGAACCAAGGGTGAGCAGGCCCGCATCATGATGAAGAACTCGCCGCGATTCGGCAGCGGCAACTCATTGGGAGATGAGTGGGCCGTCCGCATTTCCCGTGCCTTCAGCGACACGGTCAAAGAGAAACCAACGCCACGGGGCTTCATGATGATTCCGGGCCTTTTCTCCTGGGTGCTGAACCTGTCGATGGGGAAGAACATCGGCGCCACACCCAACGGCCGTCACACCGGTGACGGCATCTCGCACGGCGCCAACCCCGACCCCGGCTTCCGCAAAGACGGTGCTCCCACCGCACTGGCTGTGGCGGTGGCAGCAGTGCAGCCTGGATACGGAAACGCCTCGCCCCTGCAAATCGATCTCGATCCCAGCTTCTCGCATTCGGTCGATGACGTTGAAAAGGTTTCTGCCTTGATCAAGGGGCATTGCGAGATGGGCGGCACTCAGGTGAACATCAACATACTTAGCAGGGAACAGGTGCTGGAAGCGCACAAAGATCCCTCCAAGTTTCCGGACTTGATCGTGCGCGTGACGGGGTTCAGCGCCTACTTTGCCAGCCTTTCGCCGGAGATGCGGCAGTTCGTGGTGGACCGCATCCTTTGCGAGAACTGATCACGCGTACGGTCATTCCTACTGCAAGGCGAATGATGATGGCGGAATACGTGACGTCAAAAACCGAGCCAGAACACGCCCCAACCTCAACCGAAGTACTTGGGCGGATCTTCGATATCCAACGCTTCTCCCTGCACGATGGCCCCGGAATTCGCACCACGGTATTTCTGAAGGGCTGCCCGCTTCGCTGCCTCTGGTGCCATAACCCTGAAGGGATCAGCGCCTCCCCGCAAGTTTCGTTTTTGGGTGAAAAGTGCATGGCGTGCGGTGAATGCGCGCGCGTCTGCCAGCACGGCGCTCACCGGATTGAAAACTCTGACCTCGAGGGCTCTCCGGTTACTCACGGGTATGACCGCTCGCTTTGCGAAACGTGCGGGCGCTGCACGGAATATTGCGATTCAGGAGCGCTGGAATTCGTCGGACGCACCGTGAGCGTAGATC
>Ga0206993_1073_pt1 | contig 22423 bp, 20 predicted proteins | sample Alteio_BWMinCont_7_FD_153499 | JGI IMG/M metagenome (GOLD analysis project Ga0206993, IMG submission 153499) | Enriched cells from forest soil in Barre Woods Harvard Forest LTER site, Petersham, Massachusetts, United States -... | ecosystem: Environmental > Terrestrial > Soil > Temperate forest >... | reverse complement strand
CCGGCGGGCAAGCATCTCTGCCAGCGCAGACTGCACGGCCCTGCTCCGGTTCGGAAAGCGTCCCTCCCTCACGAGGCGGTCTACCTCGTGCAGCGATCCAACATCGAGTGTGACGGCGACCTTCATTGTTGCCATAGTATGGTAATTTATCATACTCGCGAGTGATTGTCGCTTCCCGCTGGCCCTTGCCAGGAATCACGGCTGGTCACTGGATGATGCCCTTGGTAGAATGGAAAAGGTCTCTCAGGCCGGCCAACTAAATTATGTCAATGGGCTTTTCGGAAAAATACGATGTGGTGGTGGTGGGCGCGGGGCATGCGGGCTGCGAGGCGGCCATGGCGGCGGCGCGCATGGGCCTGAAGACTGCGCTTTACACCATCAACCTCGACCTGATCGCGCAGATGTCATGCAATCCCGCCGTGGGTGGAATCGCCAAGGGCCACCTGGTGCGCGAGATCGATGCGCTGGGCGGGGTGATGGGCGAGATCATCGACGCCGTGGGAATCCAGTTCCGCCTGCTCAATACCAGCCGCGGGCCGGCCGTCTGGTCGCCGCGCGCGCAGGCTGATAAGAAGCTTTATCGGGCGAAGATGCGGCAAGTGCTGGAGTCGGAACCGAACCTGCGCATCAAGCAGGCGGAGGTTACCGACCTGATCCTGGAAGATTGCGGTGCTGGTGATTCGCCCGAACACCTTGAATCTGGCGCGCAGAAGCCGCGGCAGCGAGTGCGCGGCGTGCGCCTGCTCGACGGGCGAACCGTGCAGGCGGATGCGGTTATCATCACGACGGGGACGTTTCTCAATGGTTTGATCCACTGCGGCGAAAATCAATATCCGGCTGGACGCTCCGGCGAGCCGCCCTCCGTGCTGCTGGGTGAGGCGTTTCGCCGCCTGGGCTTCGAAGTGGGCAGGCTCAAGACGGGAACGCCGCCGCGGCTCGATGCGCGCACCATTGACTTTTCCAAGTTTGAAGTGCAGGCCGGCGACCCGGTGCCCACGCCCTTCAGCTTCCGCACCAAGTCGATTACGCAGCCGCAAACGGTCTGCTGGATTACCTACACCAATGCGGAGACGCATCGCGCCATTCGGGAAAACGTGCATCGCGCACCGCTCTATTCCGGGCAGATCAAAGGCATTGGGCCGCGCTATTGCCCCTCCATTGAAGACAAGATTGTGAAGTTTCCCGACAAGCTGCAGCACCAGATTTTCCTGGAGCCGGAAGGCCTGGATACCAATGAGATTTACGTCAACGGCATGTCAACCTCCATGCCCATTGACGTGCAGATGGCCATGGTGAAGTCGATTCCTGGCCTCGAGAATGCGGACATGATCCGTCCGGGCTACGCCATTGAGTATGACATGGTGCAGCCAACCGAACTCTATCCGTGGCTCGAGACGAAGAAGATTCAGGACCTGTTTCTCGCCGGACAGATCAATGGCACCACCGGATATGAAGAAGCGGGTTGCCAGGGGATGATGGCGGGCATCAATGCCGGATTGCGCGCGCAAGGGAAGCCCCCCATCACGATTGACCGTTCCCAGGGGTACGCGGGAATCATGATTGACGATCTCGTGAGCAAAGGCGTCGACGAACCTTACCGCATGTTCACCTCGCGCGCGGAATTTCGCTTGCACCTGCGCATCGATAACGCTGACGAACGATTGACTCCTCTCGGATATCAGGTTGGCACCATCAAGCGGAAAGATTACGAGGCGTTCGTGGAAAAGAAGCTGCGGATCAGTGCCGCGGCTAAATTCCTGCTTGAAACCCGGCTGGATTCACGCTCGCAGTTGGGCAGAGTAATCTACACCCGGTTGGGATTAATGGTTGATGGGCACCTCACCGCGCCATCGCCTTTGACCGGGGCGCAATTGCTCAAGCGCACAGAGCTGGGGATCGATGATCTGATGGAATGGGTGAGCGAGGGATTGAAGGGTTTGGGAAGGGGCGGTTCGCGAACCGCCCCTACTGAGGATCCAGATTCCCTGGCAGGGACAATTCATGAACCAACGGCACTCTCCCGCGAAGAAGGCCGGCGCGTGCAAACGGATTTTAAATATGAAGGCTACCTGCAGCAGCAGGATCGGCAGATGGAACGCATGAAGCGCGCGGAAACGCGGCGCATTCCGGAATGGTTCGAGTACGGCAAGGTTTCCGGCCTCTCGCGCGAGGTTGTGGAGAAGCTCACGAAAGTGCGTCCGCTGACCTTGGGCCAGGCCTCCCGCATCCCGGGCATCACCCCGGCCGCCGTCTCGCTGGTCAATTGCTTCATCGAAATCTTTCAGCGACGGGCAGCGGAACAAAGCTCCGGTCAATCCGTCTCTGCGGGATAAATATCCATATTCTGGCACTCGACGAAACCGTCCCTCGGTTGGGCTTGCATTCGTCAGGGAGCCACGCTAGGCTTGAAACATGACAGTTGAAGCCATCAAAACCGCGATTGAGCAACTCACCGAAGCAGAGCGCCGAAGATTAGCAGATTGGATTGCCGAGCTTGAAGAGGGAGCCTGGGACGCCGAAATGGTTCGGGACCTGTCCCCGGGCGGTCGTGGCCATCACCTGCTCGAAAAGACCAATCAGGAAATCGACAAAGGTAAGTTCGCTCCACCGGAACAAGGCTTGCCCTCCCAGCAAGAGCGCCATTGACCTTCACCTATCACGCCTCCTTTGGATAATCCAGTTTAGGGTCGTGCCCGAAACGTTGCGAGTAACGTTGCCTTGACTCTCGCGCGGCTTGGTAGGAAAATCAGATTATCAGAAAAGCGGAAGAAGGACAGAAAATCATGCCCAAAGCCAAGGTTAAATTTGTGCTCGAAGATGCCGTCCGGATGGGGGCGAAAAACCAAATTACCATTCCGCACAGGATTTCCAAAGCGTTACGACTCAAGAAGGGAGATCACATGCTGGTGCGCATGGTTGGAGCGACTGTGGAGTTAGTGCCTGCGACAATTGTCCCCAAGGACCAGCTTTGGTTCTGGACCCCCGAGTGGCAAAGGAAAGAGCGGGAGGTGGATGAAGCACTGGCGCGTGGAGACTTTAAAGAGACCGATTCCGTGGACGAACTACTGAAGGACCTAAAATCGTAGAAACCCGGTACAGAACCAGATACAAAACCTCGTTTATGAGTCAGCAGGAAATCCCTGGGCCTGCCCTTGAGTATCTAACTTTAGTGGCATTATATGATTTAGTATCATTTGGAAATGATGGGGATTGAGTTGGGCATGGACGCATCTTCCAGCGGATCAAGAATCACATGGACCCCGCTGTTCCGTCGCGACTACCGGCGCCTCCCGCGTGAGCTTCAGTCGCGGGCTGACAAGACCATACGGCTCCTGCAGGCGAACGTCCGTCCCCCCTCCTTACAATCAAAGAAGATGCAAGGGGTAGTCGGCATCTGGGAGGCGCGTGTTTCGATTTCGCACCGGATCACTTTCGAACAAGATGGCGACACACTCATCTTGAGGCGAATCGGTCGTCACGACATCCTGAGGAATGAAGCCTTATGAAATCAGTGCTGGCTTCCGCAGGAGTTGCAAATCAACGGTTGTCACGTTTGAAGAGTCTCTAAAATTAATACTCCAGCCAAGGAGCTCACGATGCCCAAACATTTAACCCGACGCGCCTTTCTTGGTCAAACGGGAACCGCTGCGGCACTGGCGGCGGCAAATAGCAATGTGTGGGGCAAGCAAGCTAACGCAAGCGCGCGGCCCATGCGGCTGGGGGGTCCCATCTTCCTTAAATCGGATGATCCCGCGGAGCTTGCCCAGGAGCACCGCCGGCTGGGGTATCGCGCCGCATACGCTCCGCACGTGGAGGTGAGTGACACCGAGCGGATCAAAGCGATCATCAAGGAATATGCGGCCCGTGATGTGGTGATCGCGGAGGTGGGCGGGTTTTGCAATATGCTGGACCCTGATCCGGAGAAGCGCCGCAAGAATATGGCGCACGTGCAGGACCGGTTGGCGGTGGCGGAGCTGCTCGGGGCGCTCAATTGCGTGAACATCGCCGGCTCTTATAACGCTCATTTTTGGTGCGGCCCCGATCCCAAAAACATCACGCCGGAGTTCATAGATGCAACGGTGGAGAATTGCCGCCACGTCATCGACGCCGTCAAACCTACCCGCACCAGATTCTCAATTGAGATGATGCCCTTTAATTTTCCCACGGGGCCGGATGAATACCTGCAGTTGATCCGGAAGGTGGATCGCAAGGGCTTCGCCGTTCATCTGGACGCTTGCAATGTGATGAACTGCCCGGAGCGCATGTACCACAACGGCGCGGTCATTGACGAGTGCTTCAAAAAGCTGGGGCCCTGGATTGCCTCGTGTCACGCCAAGGATCTGGCTTGGGAGGACTATGTGCAAGTTTGCCTGCGGGAAGTCATCCCGGGACGCGGCCAGATCGATTATCGGGCCTATTTGCGCGGGATTTCGAGCCTTCCGAAAGACGCTCCCCTGATGCTGGAGCATTTGAAAACCGCCGAGGAGTTCGACGAGGGGCGGCACTACATTCAGAAGGTCGCGCGCGAAATGGGTCTATCCTTCGGCGCCGAAGGCGCTTGAAGCGATTGTCCCAGAACGGCATTAGTCCTGTTCGGAGTTCGCCTGCCACTTTTCGTACGCCTGCTGCATTTCGGGCTCCGGATCAATGCCAAGGGCGTCGGCAACCCGGTTGATATAGTTGAAGTAGGAAATCACTTCCACGGCGTCCAAAATGTCGCGGTCGCTCAGGCCGTTTTGGCGCAAGGGTTCAAGATGACGCGAGCTCATTGCTCCGGGCGCGCGCGTCACCATCTCGGCGAATCTGCACAACGCCTTCTGGCGCGGATTGAGATTGGCCCGCTTGTAGTCGTGCTTCACATGTTCCGCCAGCTCGGTATCATTCGATTCGGCACGGAGATCCTCCCCGTGAGCTTCCGTTCAATAGAAGCATCGGTTGGCCCAGGAGACCACCGTGGCCATCATTTCGCGCTCGGCTCGCGAAAGGCCCGAAGGTCCATACATGGTGGCGTGATACATCTGCATGGAGGCCTCGAGCGCCAGGGGATTGAGGCTCTGTACCTTGAGGATGTTAAAAACCTTTCCGGCGCGATCCACGGCAGCGTCGTACTGTGTTTTCAATTCGCCGGTTGCTTGCTCGGGTTCAACGACTTTGATCCACGCCATATCTGTTTTCCTTTGTATTTGATGATGGCTCATTCTACCCCGGATGCTCCGCCTCCCCAAACGCGCGACGGAAAACCCTGATGTGAGTCACCGGCAACTTCGCGATTCGCAGCCAGCTATGTTACGATAGAACATTAGCGAAATTGCAGCGACACACGAATCGTGGGTGCCTTCCGGCATCTGGCGATACCTGCGAAGGATTATCCAAGGCGAATGGCAAATCTTGAATCTCCTCACCGCCCGCGCATTCTCAGCGGCATGCGGCCCACGGGTAAACTCCATTTGGGCAATCTGGTGGGCGCCCTGCAAAATTGGGTGAAGTTGCAGGATCAGTATGAAAGTTTCCACTTTGTCGCCGATTGGCACATGTTGACGACGGGTTACGAGAATACGGTGGATCTGCGCCAGGACACCTGGGAGATGGTTGCCGACTGGCTGGCCTGTGGGCTCGACCCCAACAAGGCGACTTTTTTTGTTCAGTCGCGATTGCCGGAGCACGCGGAACTGCACCTGCTTTTTTCCATGATCACGCCACTCGGGTGGCTGGAGCGTGTGCCCACTTACAAGGAGCAACTCGAAAACATTCACGACCACGACATCAATACCTATGGATTTCTCGGCTACCCTTTGCTGCAGGCTGCCGACATTCTGATGTACAAGGCCAATGCGGTTCCCGTGGGTGAGGATCAGGTTCCCCACGTCGAGCTGACGCGCGAGGTGGCGCGGCGATTCAACCAGGCCTTCGGAAAATTGCAGCTGAAGAAGCGAAGCGACCAGGAGTGGATTAGCTGGGCAACGGGCATCCGGAATCTCACGCGCCCTCCCGAGGGCAAAGCGGAACAGTTTATTCTGGAAAACTATGCCAGGGCTTCGCTGGATGTTCGTGCTGAGTATCTGAATCGCGACGCGGGCGTTCTCGAACCCATTTTCCCGGAGCCGGAAGCGCTGCTGACTTCTGCGCCGCGCCTGCCGGGCTCGGACGGACGCAAGATGTCAAAAAGCTACGCCAACGCGATTTTTCTCACGGACGGTCCGGAGGTGGTTTCAAAGAAGCTGGCCGCTTATATGACGGACCCCGCGCGCAAGCGCCGCTCTGACCCCGGCGATCCTGATAAGTGCCCGGTGTTTGACCTGCACAAGATTTTCTCCAGCCGGGAAACGATTGACCGGGTAAATCGCGAGTGCCGCACGGCGGAAATCGGTTGCGTGGATTGCAAGAAGCTGGCCGCCGGGCATCTCAACAATTTCCTTGCGCCCATCCACGAGCGGCGCAAACCGTTTGAGCAGAATCCACAAAAGGTGTGGGATGTTCTGGAAGATGGAACGCAGCGAGCCCGCACGGTTGCGCAAAAGACGATGGCCGAAGTTCGCAGGGCCGTAAACCTTGCCCCGTAGTTGAAGCAATAAGCATTTAACCATGCGTGTGGCTGAGAGACTTCGAAAGCTGAGTGCTGATCGCTGAAAGCTGAGAGGTTTTTCCAAAATGTTTGACGAACCTCGCGAGCCCAATTCGGAGACACCGGAAACGCCAGAGCCTGCTGAGGCACTTCCGGCTTCCGAGGCTGCGGCTGGTTTGCCGGCCAAGCGCGTGTCGCACCTTGCGGCGCCGCCTCCGCCCGTTAAGCTCGGGAACTACGAGGGTCCGCTCGACTTGCTGCTTGATCTGATTCGCAAGCAGCAGATCAATATTTACGATATTCCCATCGCCAAAATCACCCAGCAGTATCTTGACTACCTGCATATGCTGGAGGAATTGAATATCGATGTGGCGGGCGAATTCATCTTCATGGCGGCCACGCTGATTTACATCAAGTCGCGCACGCTGCTGCCGCCTGATCCTACGGCTCCACCGGAAGAGGCAGGCGATCCGCGCGAGGAACTGGTACACCGTCTTCTCGAGCATGAACAGTTCAAGAATGCAGCGGAAATGCTCAACTCGAAACGTCTTTTGGAAGATGCCATGTGGTCGCAGCCGGGCATTGGGGAATTTTCTGAAGCCGAGGATGAGCCCGGTTTAGCGGTGTCGGTTTTTGATCTGATTTCCGTGTTCCGGGAAATCCTGGAACGCACCAAAAAGCGGCCACAGCTGCAAATCCGGCGGGAAGAAGTTAGCGTGGCGAAGATGGTTGACCACGTCAAGCAGGTGCTGCGCACAAGTACCGGCCCTGTGCCGCTCACTGATTTGATCGGCGACTTTCTGTGGCGCCAGGCATTGATCGCGCTGTTTCTGGCGGTGCTGGAGTTGGTGCGAGTGCGCGCCATCCTGCTTCGGCAGAGTGATTTGTTTGCCACCATCACCGTGGCCCGCAGCAAGCGGTTTGAAGAAGTTTTGGCGGCCACCAGCGCGCAGGAAATTGCCGCTGGATTGGACGAAGGTTTTGAATAAAAAAGTTCTCAGTCATCAGTTTTCAGTAATCAGGTGGATCGCCCCCTGAGTGCTGTGATTGATGTGGATGGAGCCAACGACTGAGAACTGACGACTGACAACTGAAGACTTCACTTATGCTGAATGACGACATACTAAAGTCCCTCATTGAGGGCATCATCTATGTTGCGCCAGATCCCGTCACGCTTGACGGCATGTTGAAAGTATTGGACGGCGAAGAGCGCGAGCGAGTGAGGGCCAAGCTCGATGAGCTGGTGGCTGACTACGAGCAAAACACTCACGGAATCCAAATCCGCCAGGTCGCGAATGGCTATAAGTTTTCCACCAAGGCCGAGCATCACGAGATTCTGCGGAAATATGTGAAGAGCCTGAAGCCGCTAGTCAGGCTTTCCAAGCCCGCGCTGGAAACGCTGGCAGTCATTGCCTACCGGCAGCCCGTGACCATGCCGGAAATCGAAGAGATTCGCGGCGTCGATTCCGGCGGCGTGATCCACACCCTGCTGGAAAAGAAATTGGTGGTGACGTCGGGGCGCAAAAGCGTGGTGGGCCGGCCGATCCTTTACCGCACTTCGAAGGACTTCCTGGTGCATTTCGGATTGAAGGACGTGGGCGAGTTGCCCAGTCTGAAGGAATTCGAAGAACTTGCCAAGCGCGCACTGGGCGCAGAGTGGGCCACCGGCGATCTCTCTGCCGCAACGAGCGACCCTGCCGCGGTTCCCACAGGAGAGGCTGAGGGCGCGGCGATTGAACATTCATCCGACAGTTCACCCATCGCATCGCTTCCGGTCGGCGAGGAGAGTATTGCTTCAGAAAACCCCGTCGAATTGGAAACTGCGCCGGCGACAGACGAGGAGACCGGTGCGGAAAGCGTCGAAGCTGATGAGGAGCCATTACCAGACAGTGCGCCTGTGACGACGCAAGATAATGAATCCCCGGAAGAACCCGATGCTGAGCGGACCTCCGCAAGTAATTCAGATACGACACCACCCGACCTTGACCCGAAGCCCTAGAAAGTGTAGCGTCTCGCAATTATGGAAGAACGCCTGCAGAAAATTATCGCCGACGCCGGGATTACCTCGCGCCGGAAGGCTGAGCAGATCATTTTGGAAGGCCGAGTCAGTGTAAACGGAAAATCCGTTTCCAAGCTGGGATCCAAGGCCGACCTGGAACACGACCATGTTCGCGTGGACGGCCGTTTGCTGAACCGCGTCAAGGAGCATGTTTACCTGCTGGTGAACAAGCCGGTGGGCTATGTTTCCACTGTGAAAGACCCGGAAGGCCGCCCGACCGTCATGACACTCGTGCGGGGGATCAAGGAGCGCGTCTATCCGGTGGGAAGACTGGACTTTCATTCTTCCGGCTTGATGATCCTGACCAACGACGGCGAGCTGGCAAATTTCCTGATGGCTCGTTCGTCGGCCGTCCCGCGGTCCTACCAGGTAAAGTTGGAAGGCCGGCCGGACCCTGAGGGCATTGCCAAGCTCCAGACAGGAATCGTGCTGGATGGCCGGCGAACCGAGCCCTGCCAGATTCGCGCCCTCGGACAGGAAGACAAGCCCTGGTTTGAAATCACCCTTGTGGAAGGGCGGTATCACCAGGTGCGGCGCATGTTTGAGCGCATCGGCAAAGGAGTGGTAAAGTTAAAACGCGTACGCATTGCGTTCCTGACGGACCATGATCTGGCGCCCGGCGCTGTCCGCAATTTGTCACGTGCGGAAGTTGAACGGTTGAAAAATTGGAAGGAAACGGATCTGGTTGGAATCAGAAGCCAGGAGCAGGAGCATAGACGGCCGACGCCAGTACCAAGAAGTGAAAGCCCAAGTGCCGTGAGTCAGCGCCCCGCACCCAGAAGTTTCGAGCCGCGAACTGGGGGTCAGCCTTGGGGAACGTGGATCTCAAAACCCAGGCCTGCGGGCCAGGATTTTGGACCGCGGAGTCAGCGTCCCGATTCCAGAAGTCAGGCGCCGGGGGCTCGGGATTCAAAACGTGACCCCAGAAGTCAAAAGCCGGAAGATCGGGGCCAGAGATCTGGCGGTTGGAATGCGAAGCCGGGACCACGAGGCGGAGAATTTGAACCAAAAGATCAGCGCTACGTAGGCGTCTATCAGCGGCCCGACTCTAGAAGTGAGGCGGCCGGCGATTGGAATTCGAAGCCAGGCCCCAGAAATCAAAGGCCGGAAGATCGGGATCAAAGATCTGGCGCGTGGAACCCGAAGCAGGGACCACGAGGCCGGGAATTTGAACCAAAAGGTCAGCGCTACGTAGGCGTCTATCAGCGGCCCGACTCTAGAAGTGAGGCGGCCGGTGATTGGAATTCGAAGCCAGGCCCCAGAAATCAAAGGCCGGAAGATCGGGGCCAGAGATCTGGCGCATGGAGTCCGAAGCAGGGACCGCGAGGCCGGGAATTTGAACCAAGAGGTCAGCGTCCCGTAGGTGTCTACCAGCGGCCCGACTCCAGAAGTCAACCACCGGAAGATTGGAATTCGAAGCGTGGTCCGCGAAGTCAAAAGCCGGAAGATCGGGGCCAGAAGTCTGGCACATGGAGTCCCAAGCCTGGACCGCGAGGCCGGGAATTTGAACCAAGAGGTCAGCGTCCCGGAGGCATGACTCAGCGCCCCGGCCCTGGAAATCCGAAGCCGGAAGATCGGGGCCGGAGGTCCGGATCATGGAGTCCGAAGCCCGGACCTGGAGGCCGAAATTCCGGGCCTCGGGGTGAGCGTCCCGGAGCGGGTAGTTCGCGTCCGGGTCCTGGAACTCGGAAGCCAGGAGATCGAGGTAAAAATTCCGGACCCAAGGATTGGAATCCAGGAGGCAGAAGTCGAAAGTAACGGATTTGGAGTTTTCGTTCTGAATGTTGACTCGTGATTTCTGACTCCCTATAGCCAAAATTCATGCCGCGATCCCCGGTTTACGACATCCTGCCGCCGTGGTCCAGCCGCATTCGACCCTATCCTCCCGGCAAGCCGATTGAGGAAGTCGAGCGCGAGCTGGGGCACACGGCCATCAAGCTGGCATCCAACGAAAATCCGCTTGGCCCCTCCCCCAAAGCCCAGGAAGCCATTCGCAACTACCTGAATAATATTCATTTCTATCCGGATGGCAGCGGATATTATCTGCGCAGGAAGCTGGCGGAGATACAGGGGCTTCCCCCGGAGCAGATCATCCTGGGTGCGGGATCCACCGATCTGATTGAGCTGGTGGCCAAGACATTTCTTTCCGGCAGCGCGGATGAAGCCATCACATCCGAATCGGCATTTTACATGTACCGGCTGGCGATTGAGGACATGGGCGCGGCACTGGTGCAGACGCCAATGCGCGATTTGACGTTCGACCTGGCGGCCATTGCCCACGCCATCACGGCGCGCACCAAGGTGGTTTACCTGGGCAACCCCAACAACCCGACGGGCACGGCTTTTAGCGCTGATGACCTTGACCGTTTTCTGGCGGCCATTCCACCGCGCGTCCTGGTGGTGCTGGATGAGGCCTATTTTGAATACGTCGAGCGCGCCCATTATTCCCGCTCAGTTGATTGTGTGCGGGCGGGGAAGAACCTTCTGGTGCTGCGGACGTTTTCCAAGGTGCATGGCCTGGCGGGGATTCGCCTTGGTTACGGCATGGGCCACCCCGAGCTGATCGAGTGCCTGCAGCGCATTCGTTCACCCTTCAATGCCTCCAGCCTGGCGCAGGTGGCGGGTATGGCGGCGCTGGACGATCGCGAGCACGTGGCAGAATCGGTGGAGCTCAACCGCCGCGAAATGAAATTTCTGACGGGTGAGTTGACGCTGCTCGGGGTGCGCTATACTCCTTCCGTGGGGAATTTCCTGCTGGTGGATACGGGGCGCGATTGCGAAGAAGATTTTATGCGCTTGCTGCACGAGGGGATCATTGTGCGGCCCATGAAGCTCTACGGATTTCCCACCAGCCTGCGCGTGACGGTGGGAAGGCACCAGGATAACGAGCAATTTCTGAAAGCACTGCAACGCGTGCTGGCGAAAGCAGAAGCTAGAAGTTAGGAGCTAGGAGCTGGAAGCTTGAATTTGGAAGTGGGAACGGAGATCGTCCGCGGCTCCTGACTTCTAGATTCTAACTTCTAGATTCCAGATTTATGTCTGACACCATTCGCGAAATCCTGGAGCAGGGCAAGACGCTGGCCGTGGTGGGTCTGTCGTCAAAGATCATGCGCCCCAGCCACGGCGTCTCCGCCTACATGCAGAGCCATGGATACAAAATTATTCCGGTGAACCCGCATGAGGAATCGGTGCTGGGTGAGAAGGGCTACGCCTCGCTGGACGCGGTGCCTGAGCCGTTTGACGTGGCAGTGATTTTTCGCCGGCCGGAGTTTGTACCGGAAGTTGTGGAAGCCGCGATTCGCAAGGGCGCCAAGGTGATTTGGATGCAGGAAGGCGTGATCCACGAACAGGCGGCTGAGCGCGCCCGCGCCGCCGGCCTGAAGGTGGTAATGGACCGATGCATCCTGAAGGAATACGCCAAGCGGTTTGTGGCGGGAAGAATTTAAGGGAGCGCGATTACCATGCGATCTCCTCCGTGATGCCATTCTGCAGGGTAATCCTTCATGCCATCTGCCTTTTCGCACGCCATAGTAGCTACCGCAATCGGTAAAGTCGGCCAGCCGAAACGCGTTCCTTGGTGGTATTGGGCTCTCGGTGCGGCGTTGTCTGCCGTGCCTGATCTCGACGTCATAGGCTTTCACTTCGGCGTCCGTTACGGAGACTTTATGGGCCACCGGGGATTCACCCATTCGATCTTCTTTGCCGCCCTTTTGGCAGGTCTCGTATCCATTGCATTTATTGGCCAGGATCAGATTTCTCGCTGGCGTCTCTTTTTCTGCCTATTCCTGGCGACCGCATCCCACGGTGTCCTTGATGCCATGACAAACGGTGGTCTGGGCGTTGCGTTCTTCTCCCCATTCAGTAATGCGCGCTACTTTTTCCCATTTCGTCCCATCAAGGTGTCGCCCATTGGAGTGGGTCGGTTCTTGTCAGCGAAGGGATTGACAATTATTCGCAGCGAAGCACTTTGGTTATGGCTTCCCTCGGCGGCTGTTTTTGCTGTGGCAACTTTTATCCATCACCTTCGAAGAAGGGAGCCACATGCAAAAGAGCAGTGACGTCGCCGCACCATCAGGCGAGCGTTTCCAGTGAAATCGTCCTCGACTGTCCCGAGGGCAACGTGATCGTGGCGCGCTGGTCCGCTTCAGTGGCAATGGAGATGTGAGCCTCATGGGGCGTGGCATTGGTGATGCTGAGCCTCTGCGCCGTGAAGTCGGCCTTAGCATCCAGTTGGTCGAAGACCGCTAGGTTACGCCGCGGGCGGTCCACATAGATGGAGGGCAATGCGCCGTAGCTGAGCAGCAATCCCGTTGCCCCCCAGCTCGCATTGACCTGCCAAACGTGTCCGCGCGTGCCCAGCTCATCCGTCATGTTGTATTGCTCGCTCATCATTCCCACCTGCATTTTCCCAAACTCTCCCGGCTCGAGGCAGAGATACTGGGGAAGGCCACTCACGACATCCTGCAGGATCTTCAGGTACACAGCCTTTCCGGTATAGCGGTAAAGGCGGAAGAACATGTCGCCCGAGGTGGTGGCCATGGTGGGCCCGATGTGATGATTGCGCGAATTGGCCAGCACGCCGCCCACGGTCTGAAGCTTGATCCGATCGCAATCAGTTCCCGAAGGGAATGGAGCGTTGTAGGAAACCACCCAGCTCGCCAGAATATCCGCCGCCATTTGCGCATACTTCAGATGCGCGGGATTCCGGGTCGCCTCGTAGAGAGTGACGAAGCTCTCCAGAATCGCGGTAGCCGATTCCGAATCTGAAGTGATGCCAATATCCAACGGACCACCGGCGAGCCAACCGGTTTCGACATAGCGCTCAAAGTAGGCGTCCGCCGCCTCCTGAGCGACGGCGAGGTATTCCTTCCCGTTGGGCAAACCCGCGCCCAAGGCCAGCCCTCCGATGCAAAGCGCGCCGGCGGCGCTTCCAGTCTCCTCAATCTTGAGCGTTTCTCGATTCACAAAGTGGCCAAAGTCATGGTTCTGCCGCCACAACCTGGCAAAGGCGTCAAGGTTGCTGACCACGGCGCGCACCCATCCCGGATGCTCCCGGCCGCGGCTTTTCTCCAGCGCGATGGCCTTTTGAAAAAAGAACGCGGCATCGCCCGGCATGCGCATGTGCTGGTGCATGGCGATTTTGGTATTGCCTTTATCCCATTGCCCTTTGCCGTAGTTTGACCAGAAGAGGCCGGAGGGAGAAATGCCGCCCTCGGCAATCAGATCAAGCATGGCGATGGAACGCTGCTGGCTCTGGTCATTGCCCGCCTGCAAAAGTGCATAGCCCGTGATGGAGCCGGCACACCATGCCACGATGAGGTGCCAATCCATGGGCAGGCTGTTGCAGCCTTGCGCGACCGGGTCGTAATCGGGAGGCGAAGCATTGATGTAGTAATTTCCCTTGCACCAATCGATGACGTTAAAGTTTTTTTCCACCATCTCCGCCGCTTTTGACATGGGAAGCCGCGGCGTGCGCACAAACGGAGCCGGTTCGCGGACGGCATGAAAGGCGGAGAAGAATTCCGCCAGCGACCCATAGTGCGTGGGCAGATAAAAAACCGTAACCTTGAAGCTTTGGCCCTGCGCGACGTTCGCGCCCGCCGGAGTGCAGGCTTCGTACACGTGACCATGAAAGTGCTTTTCCCGATAGAGCGGCGCCAGCACCGCGAGCTTGTGCCGCCGCGGCCGCATCTCATAGCTGAACCCGGAAGGGCCAAGGCCGGATTTAACCTCCGTCATCGTGACCAGCGTGCTGCCGGTGGCCTTTTCGTACAGCAGGGTGGCCGTGGTGGAAAGGCTCAGGACGGGCGTATCCAGCTGGAACTGGTTGGCGGGAATCAGGCGCGGAACCTCACCGTCAGGGCGCGCCAGGTGGTTGCCATCATAGAGCAGGCCCGGCATGAGCACGTAGGTTTCATCGGGCGAGGCGGCAAGGTCGGGAACCATGCCGTGCTCGAAGAAGACGTTCTTCGCTTCGCCCTCCAGCAGTTGATAGTTGAAGTCGCAGCGAAAGCCCTCATTCTTCCACTTGCTCACATTTAGTTTGATGGACCACCGGTTGTGGCGCGAGTCGGTGACCGTGGTTGATGCCTCGAGTCCGCCATCAACGGAGTCCACCGAAGTGAACGCAGCATCCACTTCAGAACCATTGCCGCGATGGTCGTAGAAGACGCGCACAGGGTTTTGCACGGATGCGATCCGGCGCACGGTCCGTCCCTGTTTGGTGGACAATTCCAGCCCGAAACCGCTCGCTCCCTTCACGAATCGCAATGAGCTGGAGCCATTGGCGATTTGCGCTTGCGTGGCCCCCGGGCTCTCCTTCGATGCAGGCAGCGGCAGCGCTCTCAAGAGCGAGGGCGAGAGGCTAACGGCAGCGGTTTTACTCAGGTAGGATAATAATGACCGTCGATTCATTTTTCTCTTTTCTGTTCTTGTTTCCACTCTTCAATGGCGTGCATCTTCTCCTTCAACTTTTTCTCCAAGCCCTGGTCAGTGGGGCGAAAATATTTGCGGTCCTTCAGATTGTCAGGCAGGCATTGCATGTCGGTGAGTTTTTCTTCCGCTCTGTGAGCGTACTGATATCCCTTGCCGTAGCCGAAGTTGGCCATCATTCCGGTCACGGCGTTGCGCAGGTGCAAGGGGACAGGCTCGGCCACGGTTTCCTGCGCATCGCGAACGACTTCGCCATAGCCGACGTAAAGCGCGTTTGACTTGGGCGCGAGCGCCAGGTAAACCACGGCTTCGGCAAGGGCCAGGTTTCCTTCCGGCATTCCCAGAAAATGGACGGCCTGCTGTGCCGCCACTGTGATGCTAAGCGCGTTGGGGTCAGCCATGCCGATATCTTCCGAAGCCATGCGAAGGACGCGGCGCGCGATGTACAGAGGATCTTCTCCCGCCTCCAGCATGCGTCCCAGCCAGTAAAGCGCGGCGCTGGGATCAGAGTTGCGCACAGACTTGTGCAGCGCCGAAATCAAGTTGTAATGCTCCTCGCCGGACTTATCGTAGAGCAGCATCTTCCGCTGGATGGCGTCTTCAATCAGCGATTCGGTGATGGTGGCGCGGCCCTCCGCATCGCGCGCGGCCGCGGCCACAGCGGTTTCCAGCGTGTTGTAGGCAGCGCGAGCGTCGCCGTTTGAGAAGACGGCAATCTGCCGCAGCAGGTCGTCAGAAATCTCAATGCGTTGTGAGCCGAGGCCGCGCTTTTCATCGTTCAGCGCGCGGCGCAAAAGCGTCTGCACCTCGTCCGTGGAGAGGGCAGACAGCATGTAGACTTTGGCGCGGGAAAGCAGCGCCGCGTTCACTTCAAATGACGGATTCTCTGTGGTGGCGCCAATCAGTACGATGTCGCCGCGTTCGACGTAAGGCAGAAACGCATCTTGCTGGGCCTTGTTGAAACGGTGAATCTCATCGATGAAAAGCACGGTGCGCCGGCCGTACTGGCGCGACTTCTCCGCCGCAGCCATCACTTCCTTGATTTCCTTGATGCCACTGAGCACGGCGCTGAGACGCAGAAAGTCACTGCGGGTTTTGCGCGCGACAATAGTGGCCAGCGTGGTCTTGCCGGAGCCGGGGGGACCCCAGAGAATCATGGAGCCCAGTTCATCGCGCTCAATCTGGCGGCGCAACGGCTTGGCCGGTCCCAGGATGTGAAGCTGGCCGACATAATCTTCAATGGTCTCAGGCCGCATGCGGTCAGCTAATGGAGAAGGGGCCGCTGTGCGCTGAGTTGGGCTGTCACTACGGTCGGTGGGGGTGGGTTCGAACAAACTCATTTGTGGTCAGATCCTTCATTGGGGTACGGGGGCACTTTCATTGGTTCATTCCAGCCGGGGTAAGGTTTGGCCTGCATACCGCAGTTCCGGTCGTCATACTTCTGCCGAAGATCAACAGCCTCGACCTGTGAGACTGAGTGGATCACCAGCCTAGAGCGATTAGAATTCAAGTGACCGAAACCGGGCATTCCCCGCTTGGCGACCTGAAACAAACCTGTCATGGTGACAGTGACTTCATAGCGATAACAGCCAAAGCACACACCACATCCTGACTTCTCAAGCATCTCTTCCTTCGTCAGTCTCACAAATTGTCCGAAATTGTCGTCGCGCAGTAATCTGAAATTCGCCGGCATTTTTGGCCCGGGGTAGACGTTTCGGGCCGCCATTTCTGAGAGTTCTGCGGGCTCAATCGGGTACTCTACATGTACATAGCATTCTTCTGCCCCGATGCCAAACGACTCGAAACCACGCTCCACCTGGCCGCGGACTCGTACCATTCTGCCGGCATAGTTTCCCGGATGGGTATTGAGTTCACAGATCGTCGTGTTTCGCACCCGATCCTTGGCAAAAGCGAAAGGAGGAAGCAAGGCCAGAATGAAAAGTGCGGTTCGAACTTGTCCCATGGTTAAGTTGCTGCCTCAATACTTGAATCCCCGCTGCCGCGCGGCTTCATAGAGAAAGATGCTCGCCGCGGTTGCCGCGTTTACGGAATCCACTTCCGGGCGAATCGGGATGCTGAGAAGCTGGCTGGCATGCCGGGCAATCTCTTCCGGCAATCCCGTGGATTCGCGCCCGACCAGGATGGCGATCGGCCCCCTCAGGTCCGCTTGCACCAGTGACACTGGGCTGTTGCGCTCCGCCGCCAGAATGCGAACGTGTACGCTGAGAAATGGCAACGCCTGGTTCGGGTCAAGGCCGGAGACCAGGGGAAGCCGGAAAATCGCTCCGGAAGAAGAGCGGACCGCCTTGGGATTGAACGGGCTCACCGTCTCCTGCAATGTCAGGAACGCCGATGCTGAAAACGCCAGGGCGGTGCGCATCATCGTGCCCAGGTTGCCGGGGTCCTGAACGCGGCAGGCAATCACCAATAGCGGCTTGGGAGCGGCCACCACGTGCTCCAGTGTATAGGCCGGAAATTCCACCAAGGCGGCGATTCCCTGCGGCGATTGCGTTTGCGCGACGCTCTCAAACAGTCGGTCGGGAACCTGCGTCAATTCGACATCCGCAGGCAGACGTTCGAGTAGGGTGGAGAATTTTTCCGCTGCGCCGCTGGCCACCAGGACGCTGTGGGTGGTCACGCGCGGGGCCGCGTTCAGCGCTTCTTCCACCAGGAATGGGCCTTCCACCGCCAGCCAACCTTGTTTGGTGGTGCCATCGGCCAGCGCGCGCCGGAAGACTTTCATCAGAGAATTGGCGGGGCTGGCGACTTCTCTTGAATTGGTGAAGCGCATGGATGGCCTTGTTTGTATACCAACGTTTTATAGTGGGGACATTGGTTTTGACCCCCTCACCCGGCTCGCCCCGGCTGGTTAAAGCGCCGGTTGCGAGCCACCCTCTCCCCCAAGGGGGCGAGGGTGGTGAATCCAAAAGCGCGGCTGCGATTCCAGCTTAATCTCCTGGCGCGGGGAAGTCGAGTGCCGGGATAACCTTCTGCATGACTAATTCCAGATGAAACCGCGATCGCCAAGCCGGAGTTACTTGCGATCTTTGACTCGATAGACAAACTTCAGGCCGGACCAGGTGTCATCAACCGCGCAGACTTTCACGTCCACCAATCCATTTTTCAGGCCAATTTCGCGGATAACGTTTTCGTTGAGGTCCGTCGTAACCCCGGAGGAGGCCTTGGGCCAGGATATCCAGAGCATGCCGGTGTGAGCGAGGGACGATTTAAGCAGCGGGAACTTTTGCTCCAGCTCGCGCCGCGACTGGCAAAAGTAGTGAACGAAGTCGTGTTCGGGACGGAGATCTTTGCCCAACTTTACCCGGGGCGGCAGTTCCCCCAGAATTGAGTCGTAATCAGGAGGCGAGCCCAGAATAGCAGCGCGATAACCAGCCTTGATTCCGAGTTTATCAACCAGTGAACGCTTTGAGTAGCCTGCCATACGCTCTGGACCTCCTCGGGCGCGGTGCCGGCGCGAATGTATTGTAGTCCAGGTAAACCTTTCTGCTAGCGTCAATCCCTCGCTAAGCCCGCGCGTTTGAGCCCGGGCTCTCTTGACGGTTGCTGAAATCCCCGTCACTATATTGAATGCAGCTCATGTGGGCCTGTAGCTCAGCTGGGAGAGCACATGGTTTGCAACCATGGGGTCGGGAGTTCGATCCTCCCCAGGTCCACCAATCAATTCAGCAATCTGCGGGTAGCCCCATTTGGGGGCAACTTGGTTTGATTACCATTCTGTGGCGCATCTGGTGAGTAAGTAGGCTTCGTCTTCCGGTGTCAAGGCACGACCGACGCCTTTCCGCACCGGCAGCGCCTTTATATTGCCGTCCAGGAATCACCAGCACTCGTGAGCCTTCAAAATCTGGCGGAACACGCCTAATTCGATGTTTACAGTCTTGCCTTGTGCGTGTTCCTTCAGACGTTATTGCAGGAAAGCGAAGTGATCGAGTTTAGTAGGATGGTTGCGCTCATCATTGGGTGGCAGCCCGATGAAGACCTTGGTGGAAACGGACAGCCGCTGGACCACACGGCCGTCTTGGTCGTGCGTGACGTCAATGATCATAGGGATTCCTCCTTCGCAGGTTCAATCACCTGGGAGCTGTCCCGCAGAAAAGGGGATTCAGGCCGCTGTTCATGCTTCCAGGTAGGAAGGAACCGCGTCTTAGTCCGAGGGCCAAGTTGTAGGATGAGGACATGGGAAGGGTGCGGCGGGTGGATGCCGGCGGGATGGTTTACCGCGCTCTGAACGGGGCGAGCTTTCGCTTGCGCCTTTTCCGGCAGGCAGCGCATTACCTGGGTTTCCTCGCGCTCGTGAACGCAAGCTTGCATTTCGTGCCCATGCGCATTCTGGCCTACTGCCTGATGCCGAACCACTGGCATCTGGTGCTTTATCCGCGGGCGGACGGCGATCTAAAATCCTGCAACGAATTGCCTTGACCCACACGCAGCGTTATCACGCTCGCACCCTGCCGCGTGGTTCTAGTCTACCGCAAGAACCCATCAGTGCTCTCCGCGCCTGCGCACGAACTTCCGCCATTCCGAGAATTGGCCGCGTGAAGCTGGTGGCCTGGCGCGGCAGAGCCGCCACCAAGGCCGTCTCGCAGGGGCGTGATGGCGGGAGGCGTCCCGCCGCCGGTCTTGCTCGCGCTGCTGATGGTGATGGTCAGCGATGCTTTATCTACTGTATACCCTCGCGATTCCGGTCACGTAGGTGAAGTTGTAGTTGCCGTCCACCGCCCCTGAGCAGGTGTTGGCCCCCCGATACGTCCCCGGCGGCGTGGAACTGGTCACCGTCGTTGTGCAAGTTGGAGCGGTCGTCAGGCTCGCCGCCGTGTCACTACCCGCAAACGCGCTGTAAAGGGGAGTGACCGCGGGGGGTATCGCGCCGGTGGTCATGGTGGTGCTGCTGGCAGTGATGGTCAGTGATGCCTTACCTATATTTACGTTCCCGGCCACGTACGTGAAGATGTAGTAGGGGTCCACTGCTCCCGAGCAGGTGTTGGCCCCCGCGTCCGTCCCCACCGGGGTGGAACTGGTTGCCCTCGTCCTGCAAGTGGGAGGTGTCGTCAGGTTCGCCGCCGTATCGGTGTCCGCGAGCCCTCTGTAAATGGGGGTGACGGCGGGGGGGATGCCGCCATACGTCATGTTCGTGCTGCTGGCCGTTATCGTCAGCGGCGCTCTAACTACCGAGAAGGCTTCGGTGCCAGTGCTGGTGGTGTGGTTGCCATCGGGAATGTAGGTGGCGCGGATGAGGTGGCCGCCGGGCTTGAGTGTGCGCAGGGTTAAGATGGCATGTCCGGCTGAGTTCACCGGTACGCCGGTCCCCAGTGTCGCCCCGGTCGTGGTGTCGATGAAGGTCACCGTTCCAGTTCCAGCGGCCAAGGCGTAGCCACCCGAAGATACCGTGGCGATGAGGTCCACATTGTGGCCGTACACTGAAGGATTCGACGACGAGTGCACTTGCGTGAAGGTGCTGGCCTGATTCACCGTCATGTTCCCAGCCACGTAGGTGAAGGTGTAGTTGCCGTCCACCGCTCCCGAGCAGGTGTTGGCTCCCACGTCCGCCCCCGCCGGGGTGGAACTGGTCGCCGTGGTTGCGCAAGTCGGAAGCGTCGTCAGGCTCGCCACCGTATCGTTGCCCGCGAACGCGCCGTAAATGGCGGTGACGGCTGGGGGTGTCCGGCCGTAGGTCATGGCGGTGCTGCTGGCGGTGATGGTCAGCGGCGCCATGCCGATCGTCACGTTACCTGGCACGTAGGTGATGGTGTAGTCGCCGTCCACGGCTCCCCAACACCGGTTGGCCCCCGCGCCCGCCCCCACCGCAGTAGAATGCGTCGCCGTCGACGCGCAGTGCGGAGCCACCGTCAGGCTCGCCGCCGTGTCGGTACCGACGAATCCGCTGTAAAGCGGGCTGACGGCGGGGGGCGTCCCGCCGTAGGTCATGCTGGTGCTGCTGGCAGTGATGGTAAGCGAGGCCTTGCCTACCGTCACTTTCCCGGGGATGTAAGTGAAGTTGTAATTGCCGTCCACCGCTCCCGAGCAGGTGTTGGCCCCTAAGTGCGTCCCCGGCAGCGTGGAACTGGTCGCTGTCGTGGTGCAAGTGGGAGCGGCCGTCAGGCTCGCCGCCGTATCGCTTCCGGCGAACGAGCCATAAAGGGGAGTGACCGCGGGGGGTGTTCCGCCGTAGGTCATGGTGGTGCTACTGGCAGTGATGCTCAGGGATGCCTTGCCTACTGTTACGTTCCCTGGCACATAGGTGAAGTTGTAGTTGACGCTCGCCGCTCCCGAGCAGGTGTTGGCCCCTGTGTCCGGTCCCGCCGCGGTGGAACTGGTCGCCGTCGTTGTGCAAGTGGGAAGCGTCGTCAGGCTCGCCGCCGTGTCGCCGTTCTCAAAGCCGCTGTAAAGGGCAGTGACGGCGGGGGGAGTGCCGCCGTACTTCATACTCGTACTGCCGGCCGTTACCGTCAGCGGCGCTCTACTTACCGAAAATGCCTCGGTGCCGGAACTGGTGGTGTGGTTGCTATCGGGATTGTAGGTGGCGCTGATGATGTGGCTGATGCCCGCACTGAGCGTGTGCACGATGACGATGGCATGTCCGCTTGAGTTCAGCGGTACAGCGGTCCCGAGTGTCGTGCTGGTGCTGGTGTCGATGAAGGTCACCGTTCCAGCTCCCGCGGTTAAGGCGAAACCACCCGCAGATACCGTGGCTATAAAGTCCACGTTTTGGCCGTACACCGAAGAATTCGATGACGAGTGCACTTGCGTCAAGGTGCTGGCCGTACTCACCGTGACTTGCTCGCTCGGGGCGTTGTTCTCGCTGACGGAGGTGTTGTTGGAGTCGCCGGTGTAGGCCGCATTCCACTGGTAGGTTCCCGGCACCGCGCCTGTCGAGGGCAGAGTGAAGCCCTTAGGCGTAGTATACGTTCCGTTGCCATTCACGGTCACCGTCTCGGTGTCCACCAAGGTGGCGCCGGGCGAGTAGAGAGTGAAGGTGATCGTTCCCGTCGGATTGGCGCCCCCGGAGAGAGTGGCCGAATCCCTTAGTGTTGTCGAGGTGTTTCCCAGCGTTACGCTGGTTGGGTTGGGCGTCGTGACGATGGCCGGCGACGCCGCTCTGACCGTGGATTGTTCGGCGCTGCCGCCTTGGTCGTGGGCAGAATTGTTGTTGGCGTCACCCGTGTACGTCGCCGTCCATGTGTAGGTTCCTGCCACAGTGCCCGTCGAAGGTAGCGTGGTGCTGGCCGTGTACGTTCCGTTGCCACTGACGGTGTCAGTCTGGGAATAGAAAAATGCGCCGGGCCCGGTGAGCGTGAAGGTGATCGTTCCAGTCGGATTGTCGCCCCCAGCGAGAACGGCCGAATCGCTTAGTG
>Ga0206993_1070_pt1 | contig 22748 bp, 29 predicted proteins | sample Alteio_BWMinCont_7_FD_153499 | JGI IMG/M metagenome (GOLD analysis project Ga0206993, IMG submission 153499) | Enriched cells from forest soil in Barre Woods Harvard Forest LTER site, Petersham, Massachusetts, United States -... | ecosystem: Environmental > Terrestrial > Soil > Temperate forest >... | reverse complement strand
CGATGGTCGTCCCCAAATCCAGCTTAGGTCGTGGATTGGACTTTTCTCAACAATTATCGGTAAACGCTGGGTGACCAGGCAGGATTTATTTCCTCAAGCCCCGTTCCGGGCAAGGACTCGCGCAGCGGACGACTCAAAGTTCCCCTTTTTCACCGACCGGCGACTCGAGCAGTACTTTGTTGTCTGATCATAACTTGGGCCACGCGCGCAAGGCCATATCCGCAAGGCGAAACAGGTCGTCACGACTAGCGCCGTTGATGGCTTGGACAGTCATGCCCTGGCCAACGGCGGTGATGAATCGCGCCAGATCGGCGGCATCTGCATGTTTCGGCAAATCACCTTCTGATTTTGCTCGCTTAAACCGTCGACGAAGAAAATCCTGCTCCTTCACTCGCAACGCGACGAGTTTGCGCCGGACCGACCGCGACTCCTTGCCGCCGACCTGAGCTGCCTGAATCGTCATGCACCCGCGCCGTGACCGCCTCGCGGTAAGAAACTCGGCTGTCTGATGCAGAATCCGCTCCGCCACCGCATACGCTGTCGGTTGCTCAAGCGCTGCGTGCATAAATGCGACTGGCCCAGCTAAATAACGGTCGAGGGCACGTTCGAAGAGGGCCTGTTTCCAAAAGCTGCGTAGAGGCTTGCCGGCTTAATGCCCATTGCACTGGTCAAATTATTCAAGGAGGCGCCTTCAAATCCTTTTTCCCAAAAGATGTGCATCGCTCGGTCCAGTGCTTCGTCCTGATCGAAGGCACGCGGCCGTCCGACACGCTTTGACGATTTGCCCGCCACAACTCACAAGGTACCATAGTTATGTAGTGAACGCTAAATAAATGTAACTTCGGCACGCCGATGAGCATCCTAACCGGTGTGGTCAAACGAAAAGCCAGAAGGAGAAACAACATGTCACAGAAACTAGCGGGGAAGGTGGCCGTGGTCACCGGAGGTAGCAGTGGAATTGGGTTGGCAACGGCTAAGCGGTTTGTGGATGAAGGCGCGTACGTGTTCATCACCGGACGCCGCCAAAACGAACTGGACGCAGCGGTGAAGCAAATCGGCCGGAACATAACGGGCGTCCAAGGCGATGTCGCGAGATTGGCGGATATTGACAAGTTGTATGCGGCGGTCAAGGAGCAGAAAGGCAAACTTGATGTTGTATTTGCGAACGCCGGAATTGGCGAGCTCGCCCCCATCGGCCAGATTACGGAAGAACATTTCGATAAGCAGTTCGACGTGAACGTGAAGGGACTCCTGTTTACTGTCCAGAAGGCGCTTCCGCTATTGCAGGACGGTGGGGCCATCGTGCTGAACGCGTCTATAGTTTCGATTACCGGAAACCCGGCTTTCAGCGTCTACAGCGCGACGAAAGCGGCGGTCCGTTCGTTTGCGCGGACATGGTCCGTCGACCTGAAAGAGCGAAAAATACGGGTGAATGCGATTAGTCCAGGAGTTGTACCCACGCCGGGCTACAACACAGGTCTGGGGATGACGCAGGAGCAGGTCGATCAGTTTGTCAAAAGCATGGCTGCCAACGTACCCTTGGGCCGCCCGGGTACCACGGATGAGATCGCGAAAGCTGTGTTGTTCTTGGCGTCCGACGACAGCAGTTACGTGAACGGTATCGAACTGTTTGTGGACGGCGGTTTGGCTCAGATCTAAACGCTGTCAGCGCTCATACTCTGTGCGTGGCAAGGCACTTGGCCCTCGTGGGATCGTCCCACTGTTCCGACCACAGCTGGCAGTCACGGGCCCAACAACGGCGTGTAAGTGCTTGATAGGCTGGGTCGACGGGATTGACTGCTGAGGATCTTTTAACGGAGCACTCGAAGTGACAATTAGCTATGCATTTCCAATAACTTAGCGGCGCATAGATTATGAATGGAGCAAAAACGGAGCACAGATTTAACCGCTGGTGGAAATGGAATAAACGCCCAAACCTGCGGGCCAGAACTAGACATTGGAGCTGCCGCCCCCGCATCCCACCCACTGTAACTTCCACCCAATGTGTGGCAATTCCGGAGCGGTTAGGCCGCTGCACGGACAGATTCGGGCGTGGAAGGGCGTTTGCACTAGCGTTTATCATTCCCAATCCGGGGATGCACTCCCTCATCATAGTTTCCGAGCGCCCCGTCTTTCCGGAACCACGATTCCAGTGCGCCCAACACTTATTCAGATTTGAGCGGTCTGCGGGGATCTTGTGCATGGTCCACGTATTCTGTTGAAGAGGGACCGAATCCGGTAATCTGGACTACGACAGGTTCGTCAACCGTTTCTGCAAAATGGGTCCGGCCGGATGGCTCTGTGTAAAAGCTTCCGGGGGGAAGAGCCTTCAGTTTTGCCTCATCGAACCTGTCCCCGTACCCGATGCGCCAGGTGCCGGAGATCACGGTCGCCACCCGGTCATCGCGATGGGAGTGTGCTGCGATCCGCGTATGTGCGGGCACGCGAAGCATGATCGTATACACCCCTGCTTGGTCCGGATCGCCCTTGAGCACGACGGTGGCAATTCCGCCCACCCCCGAACTCCCGGTACCTGGATTACCCTGCGGTGGGAACTCGTACTCGGCTGGGGTGAGACGCTTTTCGCCGAAGCTGCCCGTTGCAGTACCGCCGACCTCCAGGGAATCCAGGAAATCACGTATCAGGCTCACGGTATAGGCGGGGCGCTCCTCCATTAACCAATGTCCGGAACCCTGCACGACCGCCTCGCGAACGTCGGTCGCCACGTGGCGCATGATCACTGCCTGCAAAGGACCAAACGACTTCTCGCCGCCGACAGCCAGCACGGGCATCGTCAGCTTTATCCGCTCAAAAAGTTTGTTGTCCACTGCATCCTGAGAAAAGGCGGTGAACTGGGCGAAGCCGGCCCCCAGGCTGTGCGTAGGCAGCCGCAAAGAAATTTCTAGTGGCGTCGTCGGGTTCGGACGGATCCCCCGTGAAGTCGTTCCATATACGGTCAAAGTAAATGCGCTCACGACCCTCCACGAGCCGTTCCGCATCGGGCCCGTGAAAGTTGAAATGCCAGACTCCCGGCGTCAGGAGAATCTGCGACCATGGCTCGATCCCCGGTATCGGCGCGTCCATTACCACCAACCGGTCGACCTTGTCCGGGTACATTGCCGCATAGGCGTAAGCCACCATGTTCCCGATGTCGTGGGCGACGACGAAGGTTTTGTCATACCCAAGCCCGGTCACGACGGCGCGAATATCTTTGGCCTGCGTTTTCTTGTCGTACCCACCCGCAGGCTTTGAAGAGCGCCCTATTCCCCGAAGATCCGGGACGACAACGGTGTGATCCTTCATGAGGTCTACTGCCAGCGGAGCCCAAGAGTCACTGTTTTCCGCATAACCGTGAAGTAGTAAAACCACCGGCCCCCTTCCTCCCCAGCGTACAAAGATATCCGCCCCTTCCGGACTATGGATGGTCTTTGACTGAAAGCTGGACGGCAGGGACGGTTGAGCGGCGTGACTGACCGTCACGACGGTGACAAGAAGGGCGAAAGCGAGAAAGCGTCGAAGCATATTTCCTCCGCAAGCGTTCAAGTTGAATCCGATAACCAACGCGTATCTGGACTGCGTCGTCCAGATACATTATAGACCATATGGTCCATTATGGAATCACAAAGATTGTGGAGAAGGGTAGCTCGGCCTGAACGCGCAGAATTGCCGGGTTCTTTCCGGACGCGAACGCCAAGAGATGCGGACCCAAGCCTCATTCCAGTGAAGTTAAGGCAACCGCGGCGATGTATTCAAGTTCTCGCCGGTCATGATTCAGTCGACCGAGTGCCCGCATTCCCTGGATTGTCGCCACAAAAAACTTTGCCAAAGCGACTGGATTCTGCTCTCGCCCGATCTCTCCGCGCGCCTTCGCATCCTTCAGGGCCTTGGTGAAGATGCTTTCGACGGTCTTCTGATTGTCGCGCAGGAACTCTTTGACTTGTACGTCATCGATAGGACGGCTCAGGTTCGTATTCAGCAATAGGCATCCACGTTCATGCTCCATTATAGTTTCGCGGCTCATACCGAGAAGCAACTCGGCAAACCCCTTTTTGACCGACTTCTGTCGTGCAAAAAGGTCGCGGAGCCTGGCGTTAGTTTCGTCACGGTAGTGCGTCATCGCCCGAAAGTAGAGCGATCGCTTATCCCCAAACGTGTCATAGAGGCTTTGCTTAGAGATTCCCATCTCTCGCATGAGCGTATCGAGGGAAGTATGCTCATATCCAAGCCGCCAGAAAACGTCGACTGCTGTTTTAAGTGCCTCGTGTGGATCAAACTCCTTGGTCCGGGCCATAGGTAAAGGGTAGATTCTATCGACGGAGAAGTCGAGCCCGGATTGTCGGCCACTCGGATAGTACTTTCCGATTGTTCGTCAAAAAACTCACTCGCCCGCGTCACCGCAAGTTGCTGCCGCTCTGATGGTTCTGCCTCTATGAAGGATTCGGCCTGAAAAGTGGCCTTCCCGGATGGCATCGTGTCGGCTCGGTGACTTAGGCAAAATGCGGTTTAAACCTACTTGATCTATCTGTAATTAACCAACCGCCAGAACCCTTCCCATTCTCTTCTCGTATCGTGCCAAACAATCTCTTTGTATCCTGCACCCGACCCTTAGGGGTGAAAAAGATGGTGACAGGAGGGCGATAGAATGCGAACACGTTATCAGCAAGGGTATCTTCGGCTTGGTCGTAGGAAGACCGGACCCGCCTGCTGGGAGTTCCTTTGGTGGGACACTGAGCCCACAGGTAGGCGTGTGCGCCGAAAGGCCGTCATCGGAACTGTTCAGCAATATCCCAACGTGGAGGACGTCTGGCAAGCCAGCAATGGCCTACGCGTATCGATCAATGAAGCTCGAAACCGCCAGCGGGAACAAGCGATAACGGTCGCGGACCTGGTCGATCATTACAGCAAGACGGAGCTGGACGGCGGTCTCGAAGACGGAGGAAAGTCACACGCCACGAGAATCGTGTACAAGGATTTTCTTTACAGGTGGGTCAGACCTGCCTGGGGATGTCTGAATATTCGTGCCGTCCGCACTACTGCCGTTGAACATTGGCTTCATCAGCTGGCGTGTAGAGATGGTAATCAATACGTCGCGCGGGCCAATCGTCGAAGAGCAAGCTTTGATCAGGGTGTTGAAGAACAAGCAAATCGCTGGCGCGGCAATCGACGTATTCGACGTTGAGCCGCTGCCTCCGGATCACCCCTTCCGGGCGCTGGACAACATCCTAGCAACACCGCATATCGCCTACGTCTCGCAGGGTCTTTACAAGACGTTCTATGAGGATACCGTCTCGAACATTCGGAAGTGGCTCGACACCCGTTAGGTGCCCGTAACATAAACGTACTCTAACAAGGCACAGAACATGGCTGAGTCAAAGGAACGAAACAAGGCCCTGGTTGGTTCCGAAGGCATTCGACAAGTTGTTCAACAAGCGCGACTACTCGGGCCGCGGAGCGCCTTCTGGTAAAGATGGCAGTAGTTGACAGGACATAGAACCATGGGAAACGAAGGCTCTTACGCAGCTCTCGGGCTGAAAGTATGGAAAGCCCAAATCGAGCGGGCGGACAAGCTTTTTGGAACCCTCTCGTCCGAGCAGGTTCTACAGGAAATAGCGCCTGGCAGAAACAGGCTGCTTTACTTGTGGGGACATCTGACAGCCATACACGACGCGATGCTGCCGCTGCTGGGGCTGGGAAAACGACTTTATCTCGAGTTTGACGTCGCCTTCGTCATTAATCCTGACAAGTCGCAAACCGCCACTCCTTCGCACGAAGGGATTCGCCGAGCGTGGATTACCGCAAACGGTGAATTGTCGGAAGGGTTCGAAAAAATGTCGCGGTCCGACTGGCTCCAGCGGCACTCTGCTGTGTCGGAAGAAGAGTTCGCTATAGATCCTTCGCGCAATCGCTTCTCCATCCTACTGAGCCGCACAAATCATCTCTCCTATCACCTCGGCCAGGCGGTGCTCGGTCTCAAGTGATCGAACGTGAAGCATCGCAGCCGCAACAGGTGCCTTGACGACAACGAAGGGAAAACCGTAAAAGGTAAATTGGCCGCAACGTAGACGAACGGCTAAAGGTCATTCGAGCAGGCGGAGGCTTCGTCGGTACGTCCGGCCTTCGCGAATCTTTCGCCGGCGCCATACAATTGCTGGATGCCGGAATCGGTCTGCTTGAGTATGATCTTGGGAAATGCGCTGGGCCGCGCTTTATCTCCGTCCTCCAATTCTTCGTGGTGTATCTGCTTCACAGATTCCTGCGGATCACGCCGCAAACCAAGCGCGGATAAACGCACGTTACGGCCCGTCACTTCCAAGTTCGCCCCAGTTGCGCGGTGAAGCTGCATCGGCTTGCCCGGCGCGATGTAATGCTACTCCACACCGATCTCCCCACACCATGCGAGTACGGTGTTGGACGTGAGTTCCGTGCCGTTGTCGCTGACGATCATCTTACATGTGGCTGTCGATGAAGTGCTGGGTGCGGCGCCAAGCGATTTGAGCTGCTTCGGCGGCAAAGCTATCGCGTTGGTCGCACTGGAAGCCGTGATCAGCGTTATAGGTGTAGACGTCGACCGACGGCTGCTTCGACTGATCATCTCGACGTCGCTCATCGGGATGTGCGCGTCCAACTCTCTCGATAGTCGTTTCTTTGCCGATGTCTCGCTCCAGCAGGTATACTTTTGTGAGACGATCTTTGCGTCGATCAACCTGGGGTTTTTGTTATGACAGAGGCCCGAACGTCAAGCGCCCTCCACAATCAGAGATCAGCGACGTCGCCCGTCTACCCACACACTCTTCCCAGCGAAGCGGTGCTCGACGCGCTCAAGCTGATCCTCATTGGCGCGCCGCTCAACGATGTCTTGGCGAGTATCGCTCTCCTTATTGAGGCGCACACTGAAGGAGCGTTGTGCTCGGTTTTCCTCCTTGATGAGGACGGTGTGCACCTGCGATACGCCGCGGCCCCAAATCTGTCCAATGAGTATCGACTCGCCACGGACGGTGTGAGCATTGGCCCGCATGTCGGGTCGTGTGGCGCTGCGGCTTACCTGGGACAGCCCGTATTTGTGTCTGATGTGCTCTCCCACCCGCATTTTGCATCCTTTCGGGACCTTATCGCACAAACGGGGATGCGCGCCTCCTGGTCGTCGCCGATTATTTCCCACCACGGCAAGGTATTGGGCACCTTCGGTATGTTTTACCGTGAAGTTCGAGAGCCGGGCCCAGCCGAAATCCAACTGATCGAGGGTGCCAGCCGCATTGCCGGAATCGCCATCGAGCAAAAGCGGGCGGAGGAGAAACTCGGGCAGGCGAACCAGGAGATCAAACAATCCGAGGCCCGGCTCCGCAAGATCATCGACGTGATCCCGACACTCGCGTGGTGTAGCTTGCCGGATGGGACAGGCGAATTTTGGAACCGGCGATGGCACGAATATACGGGCCTAACGCCTGAAGCGGTTCGCGGCTGGGGATGGCAGGATGCTATTCACCCGGAGGATTTGAAGGAAATAACAGATAAATGGCGGGGATTTCTGGCCTCTGGCCAGCCGGGCGAAGTCGAGGGAAGGCTGCGTCGATTCGACGGAGTGTATCGATGGCACTTGTTTCGGGCTGAGCCATTGCGTGACGAGTCGGGCAAGATTGTTAACTGGTATGGAACGGATACCGACATTGAGGACCTGAAACAGGCCCAATTCAAACTCCGGCAGGACGAGCGCGAGCTCCGACAACTCATAGATTTCCTTCCCCAGCATGTCCTTGTCCTGGATACTGCGGGATTTCTACTCCAGGCGAACCAGGTGATGCTCGACTATAACGGACATACCCTTGAAGAGATGCAAGGCGCGGGAAGTGATGAGCGACATAAAAGGGATCTTCATCCAGACGATCTCGAAAGAGCACGGAATGAACGACGCCGCGGCTTGGCAAGTGGAGTGCCGTTTGAGATTGAAAAGCGCATGCGCGGCAAAGATGGGCGGTATCGGTGGTTTCTGTTTCGCTACAACCCGTTGCTTAATGAACAGGGCCGAATAGCGCGGTGGTTCGCGACGGCTACTGACATCGAAGATCGCAAGCGCTCCGAAGAGAGAGTGAGGGGCGAAAACCTCGCGTTGCGCGAAGAGATTGACCACTCTTCGATGTTTGAAGAGATTGTCGGGTCCTCCCAAGCGCTGCGCAGAGTGCTGTCGCAAGTGGCGAAAGTGGCCCCTTCGGATTCCACAGTTCTCATTTTGGGTGAAACGGGGACAGGAAAAGAGTTGATTGCCCGTGCGATTCATAAGCGGTCGAGGCGTTCGACGCGGGCATTCGTGCGTGTGAATTGTGCTGCCATTCCGCCATCGCTGATACCTTCCGAGTTATTCGGACACGAAAAGGGGGCCTTTACGGGCGCGCTGCAGCGACGTTTGGGACGTTTTGAGTCGGCCAATGACGGGACGATCTTCCTGGACGAGATTGGCGACCTCCCGCTGGAGGCTCAGGTAGCCTTATTGAGAGTCCTACAGGAGCGGGAATTTGAGCGCGTTGGGAGTAGCCAGCCGATTTCTGTAGACGTTCGAGTCCTGGCTGCCACGAACCACGACCTAAAGGCTAGAGTTGCAGGAGGCACATTCCGTGAGGATTTATTCTACAGGCTCAATGTGTTCCCCATTGAATTACCGCCCCTGCGGGAACGAGTGGACGATATTCCTTTGCTGGTCGAATACTTAATCGATCGCTATGCGGAAAAAGCCGGGAAGAAGATCCGGAGCATAAGCAAGAACACCTTGGAGTCCTTTCAAGCATACGACTGGCCCGGGAACATTCGTGAACTCCAGAACGTAATTGAGAGGGCAGTTGTCTTATGCGAGGGCGAAACATTTACTGTAGATAAAACGTGGCTCAAGCGGGAATCGCCCAGATCATCTGGGCCGACCGTGCCCTTGGCCGCCCACCTTTCCGAGCGGGAAAAGGAAATGATCGAAACCGCGTTGGCGGAGAGCCATGGCCACGTGTCAGGACCAACCGGGGCAGCTGCCAAACTGGGAATTCCCAGGCAGACCCTTGAATGGAAAATCAGAAGACTGGGCATCGACATACATCGGTTCAAAACGGCGTAGTCTCTCCCACACGCGCATGCTGCAAGTGCCAGCCCTCATAGCGGTTCGCGTCGTTTGACCTACAGATCCATACTTCTCCTGGCTCAGCGGGTCGCTGCGAACCAAATGCGACCCATGCCGCGGCGTTTTCTAGCCGCGAAGCCCATTTTTCAGCAAATGCCAAAAAACGGGCTTGCCGCCCCTTTTTAAGACTCCGCGATTCAAGAGATTACAATGGCGCCGTTATTGCAATCAGTCAGACCGTGCAACGTGGGACAAGACGAAGATGACCTTGAAGATCGAAAGGGATTCTGACGGGACGAGAACGACGATACGGCTGATTGGCCGAATGCGGGCGGAGCATTTGGAGGAGTTAGAGAGGCAGATTCGTGAGAGCGGACCGGCAATCACATTGGACCTGGAGGAAGTGACCTTAGTCGATGTGGAGGTTGTTCGCTTCCTCGGGACTTGTGAAGCACGAGGCGCCACGCTTCTCAACTGCTCGCCCTACATACGCGACTGGATCGGCAAAGAGCGAGATTAAACGAATAGGGAGAAACAATGCCTACAAAACTGGAAGGAAAGATTGCACTGGTTACAGGCGGCTCGCGCGGTATTGGTGCCGCAATCGCAAAGCGTCTGGCCGCCGACGGAGCGAACGTGGCTATCACCTACGCGAAAGGCACCGATGCTGCTGCGTCAGTCGTCAAGGAGATTGAACGTTCCGGTCGAAAGGCGATCGCCATTCAGGCGGACGCCGCTGATGCCAAAGCCGTTAAAGCTGCGGTCGATAAAACCGCGGCAACCTTCGGTCGGCTTGATGTGCTCGTGAACAATGCGGGTACGGCCATTCCGAAAACGTTCGAGAAGACGACGCTGGAGGAGATGGATCGCGTGATCGACATCAACATCCGGGGTGTATTCGCCGCCACCCACGCGGCACTAAAGCACATGAAGGATGGTGGTCGCATTATCACGATTGGTTCGGCGGTGGGCGAACGTGCCGCGTCGCCATGGCTTGTCCCCTATTCGGCCACGAAGGGAGCAGTCAAGATGTTTACTCAGGCGTTGTCCAGAGAGGTCGGGAGTCGAGGCATTACGGTCAACAATGTCCAGCCGGGGCCGATCGATACGGATTTGAATCCCGCCTCTGGCGATTGGGCGGTACCGCAAAAGGCCGCCACAGCGCTCGACCGCTATGGGAAGGTTCATGAGATCGCGGCGATGGTGGCTTTCGTCGCCGGTCCGGAGTCTTCCTATATTACCGGGTCGAATCTCACCGTAGATGGCGGAATGAATGCTTAACCGCAGTTTGGATTGAAGGGAGGTCCAATGCTTAACCTGGTGAAGAAACACAGCATTTCTTTCGAGCTGGCACAGAAAATGGTGGCTGCAGCAGTCGCGAAAGCCGGAGAAATTGGCGTCAGCGAGAACGTTGTGATTCTCGATGATTCCGGAAATCTCAAGGCGTTCGGCCGGATGGACGGGGCGCCGATCCCTACGATTGAGATGGCGCAGAATAAAGCGTACACCGCTCTGCTCGGCGTCTCTACGCAGGAGTTTTTCAACTTTATCCAGCGCGATCCGTCGCTTTTGGCCGGCATTCCCACGCTCTCGCGCATTGCGGCGTGGGGTGGAGGGTTTCCCGTCACGGTGAACGGAGAAGTTATCGGGGCGATTGGGGTGAGCGGCGCGCCCACGGTGCAGAACGACATCGATTGCGCGACAGCAGCTCTAGCGCTCGTATCCGATGCAGTCGGTGCGAAGAGTTCGTAGGGCACGCTCTCAAGGAGACCTTCGATGAATAGGCAAGTTGTTTTGATTACTGGCGCCTTAACAGGCATCGGTCGGGCTGCCGCCATCGCCTTCGCGCAAGACGCGTCACAGCTTGTTGTGTCCGGTCGCCGGGATAAAGAAGGACAAGGGTTGGTTGCAGAGCTAGCCGGGCTCGGAGCGGAGGCGATTTTTGTTCATACCGACGTCCGGAACGAACAAGACGTGCGGGATTTGGTGGATAAGGCCGTCGCGCGCTTTGGTCATCTGGATGTTGCCGTCAATTGCGCTGGAACTGAAGGCAAGCCCGGTCCGGTGACGGAACAGACCGCGGAAACCTACGCCGCGACCTTCGACACAAACGTCCTGGGCACGCTGCTCAGCATGAAGCATGAGCTGCGCGTGATGCTTGCCCAGCGACGCGGAAGCATCGTCAACGTTTCGTCTACGTACGGTCATACTGGCGCTGCCGGCGCGTCCGTATACGCAGCGAGCAAGCATGCAGTTGAAGGACTCACGAAGTCAGCCGCGCTCGAAGCTGCCGAATCGGGGGTACGGGTTAACGTAGTCTCCCCAGGTCCAGTCGAGACCGGGATGCTGAATCGCTTCACCGGCACTCCGGAAAGAAAGGCGAGTCTGGCGGCGACCGTGCCACTCAATCGTGTAGGAACACCGGAAGAGATCGCCAATACCATCACGTTTCTTGCATCTGACAAAGCTTCGTTCATAACAGGTGCCTCGTATCTCGTAGACGGTGGCAAGTCGGCCCGGTAAGCCAAGGGGTGTCGAGACATGGCTACATATATGATTTCAGACATGACTGTTCGCGATCGCACAGCTTTTGAGATCTATCGAACCCGTGCGGCGGACGCGATTCATACCTACGGCGGCCGATATCTAGCACGCTTGGGAGAGGTGCAGGTACTCGAAGGATCGTGGCATCCCAACATGATTGTGATCGTTGAGTTTCCAAACTTGGAACAGGCTCGTGCCTGGTATCGCTCGCCCGAGTACGCATTCGCCCTCGAAGTGCGCGACACAGCGCTCAGCCGCAACCTTATTCTCGTCGATGGGGTGCCACTGTGAATGGTGACAGCGGGATTTGGGGAGCGGACTAGGGGATGCTGCAAGGAGAGCAGACGTGATGACACTTGAAGGCAAGACCGCGTTGGTAACTGGAGCATCCCGCGGGATTGGTCGCGCGACCGCGTTGGCACTCGCAGAAGCAGGCGCACGCGTTGTGATTCACTACGGCTAGTCGGCGTCGGATGCTGAATCCGTCGTGGCCAGCATCCGCGCCCAGGGAGGCCTGGCAGACTTGATCGCGGCGGACCTAGCGACTCCGAACGGTGCGGTTGTCTTAGCCAACGAGGTTCACAAGATCCTCGGCGAATGCCGGCGTTAGCAAGAGCGCCACGCTCAAGGATCACACAATCGCCGACTTCGACAGTCTTTTCGCTACGAACGTACGAGGTCCGTTCTTTCTAATACAGCAGCTTGTGCCTGCGCTCGGACGAGAGTCGAGCGTCGTCGTGATTTCATCTCTTGGCGCCCGGGGCGTAGTTGGCAAGCCCGATCTGGACAATCGCTCGCTCCTTCTTTATGCCTCAACCAAAGGCGCCATCGAAACTCTCGTCAAGAACTGGGCTGCACTTCTTGGCCCGCGGGGCGTTCGCGTGAATGCTGTTGCCCCAGGTGTCATCGAAACAGACATGTCGAACTTCACGAAAACCGAGGCGGGACGGGAGGTCACGCTTGGGATGCAGGCCTTGAAGCGAATCGGCAAGCCGGAGGATGTTGCGGATGTCATTGTGTTCCTTGCATCGGACGCGGCTCGCTGGATCACCGGGGCCAGTATCCCGGTCGACGGTGGGTCGAAGCTCTAACGCGGGCGTGCAGCAGATGGTGGCGGTGCGGAGAGTTTTCTCCAGGATAGCTCGGCACGGGCGGGCACATTAGCTGGGAAGGAGAGAGTCCATGAACGGAACCGTCTCTAAAAACACAGAGTTGTCCAAGCGCAGTAAGAAAGCGAGCACTTACCGGCGTGTTGTAACGGGAAATGTAAACGGTAGGTCCGTCCTTCAAGGCGACGAGCAGATAGAGGCCTACCAATTTAAGACTGTTCCCGGCTACGAGCACACGCTCATCTGGGTTAACCCGGCGACCCCGGACCTCAGCAAAGAGCAAAGGTTTGACCGCTATCCCGACTCCGTCGTTCCGGGACCTGGCGGCACGAGTTTGCACTTCGTGATTTTTCCGCCCGATTCGGTCTTCGCGGATCCGTCCTTCGATGCCGAGGCCGCACAAGAAGAGGCGTTGGTTCGTCTGCCGGGATTAGCCGATCACTTCGAAAAGGAAGATCCAGGGATGCACAGAACGAACACGGTCGACTATTCGGTTGTCTACGACGGAGAGATTTGGCTTGAGTTGGACGACAGCGAGACCCTGCATTTGAAGCGCGGCGACGTGGTTGTGCAAAATGGGACGCGGCACGCGTGGCGGAATAGAAGCACAAAGCCCGTCACGATGCTCTTTTTCCTGAATGGCGCAAGGACATGAGGAACCCGTTAGAGCTTGCTCTTGAAGCGCATGGAGGGTTGACGCGCTGGTCGAAACTGACGGCGGTAACTGCCGTTGAAACCGTTGTCAGGGCTCAATCAGCAAGTCAATAAATCGTGGGATGCAGGTTCGGATTCCGGAATTGGGCGGGGAACTTTTTCAAGGAGAAATTCGATGAATACCCAAGTTGTCTTGATTACAGGAGGACTGACAGGCATCGGACGGGCCACCGCGCTAGCCTTTGCCAAGGAAGGAGCGCACGTTGTTTTCGGTGGCCGGCACGACGAAGAAGGCAAAAAGCTCGTCAGTGAAATGCGCAAGGCAGGTGCGGAAGCGGAGTTCATCCGCGCCGATGTGCGCCGCGAAGAAGACGTGCGCAACTTGATCGACAAAACCGTGGAACGATTTGGCCGTCTGGATGTGGCTGTCAACAACGCCGGCACAGAAGGCGTGCCTGGCCCGGTGACAGAGCAAACTGCCGAGAGCTACGCGGCAACGTTCGACACGAATGTGCTCGGCACATTGTTGAGCATGAAGCATGAACTGCGCGTAATGCTCCCTCAGGGAAGCGGTAGCATCGTCAACGTTTCGTCCACCTACGGCCACAAGGGTGCGGCAGGAGCCTCGATCTATGTGGCAAGCAAGCATGCAGTTGAAGGCCTAGCCAAGTCGGCGGCTCTGGAAGTTGCCGGAACGGGCGTGAGGGTGAATGACATCGCCCCAGGTCCAATCGAGACGCCCATGCTGAATCGATTCACCGGAACTGCCAAAAGAAAGGCGGGTTTGGTCTCGACCGTGCCGCTTAAGCGCGCAGGGAAACCGGAGGAGATCGCTCAAACCATCGTATTTGTTTCCTCCGACAAGGCCTCTTTCATCACGGGCGCTTCCTACCTCGTGGACGGCGGAAAGACAGCCGCGTAGGTCGAAATCTGACGGCACCATCTGTGGTCGGAGAACACCAGCGAACACAGGAGAAAGAAATGAGTCAGACGATTGAATCAAAAAATAAAGAGCTGGTCCTTGATGCATTCGACACGCTATTCAATAAGCGTGACTACGTCGCGGCGGAGCGCTTCTGGTCTCCCAACTACATTCAACACAGCGCTCACATCGCTCCTGGCCGCGACGGCCTGTTTAACCTTATCAAGAGCATCCCGCCAACCCTAAGGTACGAGCCGGGAATGATCGTGGCGGAAGGGGACTTTGTAATAGTGCACGGGCGATTTTCCGGGATCGGCCAGCCCGTGAACTGGATTGCGGCGGACATCGTCCGCATCAAGGATGGCGTTCTTGTCGAGCATTGGGATGTCATCCAGGACGAGGCCACGCAGGAACAGTCAAAAAGCGGTCTGCCGATGTTCGGCGACAACTTTGTTGGGTGATTGGTGAATTCTGCCGGCGCACCGCTGAGATTTATGGGATCAGTATATGAATGACTTACTGCAACGTGCTGTCGACGCCCACGGTGGACTGTCGCGGTGGAATCAATTGAAAACGGTGAGGGCGAGCCTTGCGATCACGGGTACGATCTGGCAACTAAAGGGTAGACCCGACGTGCTCAAAGACGTCAGCATTGAAGCTGAACTGCATCAAGAACGATTGACGACCCATTTCAATAGCCAGGGTAAACGCACGGTTTTCGAGCCAAATCGAATCACCATCGAGACGGAAACCGGTCAAGTCCTCGAAAGCCGCGGGGATCCGCGCTCCGCCTTCCGAGGTCACACGCAGCAGACTCCTTGGGGCGATATGCATGTCGCCTATTTCAGCAGCTACGCGCTGTGGAACTACCTCACCATACCTTTCCTTTATACCTATCCCGGTTTCGTGACGGAAGAACTTGCCCCCTGGGAAGAAAACGGTGAGCAATGGCGGACGCTGAAAGTGATTGTTCCTGATTCCATCGCCAGTCACTCGCGCGAACAATCGGTTTACTTTGGTCCGGACGCCCTGTTGCGAAGACACGAGTACACCGTGGACGTCATGGGCGGCGTGTCGGGTCTAAACTACGCCACTAACTATCGCAACGTCGATGGAATCGTTGTGCCAATGAAGCGCAGAGTCTATGCAACTGACGCTAACAAGCACAAGATCTCGGAGCCGGTGCTGGTGGCTATCGACCTCCGCGATATTTCATTCAGCGACGGGAAGTGACACTTTTTGGGGATCAAATTTAGGGGAGGCGACAATGGCGAAGATGAGGGCCGTGGAAGTAACCATGGCGGGAGGGGACTTGCAAATCGTAGAGCGCGAAATTCCGCAACCTGGTGCGGGACAAGTGAGGATTCGCGTGCAAGCTTGTGGAATCTGTCACAGCGATGTGATCACCAAGGAGGGCCTTCTGCCGGGAATCACGTACCCACGCGTCCCAGGCCACGAGGTGGCGGGCGTGATCGATGAACTCGGCGCGGGAGTGAAGGAATGGCGGAAAGGCCAGCGCGTTGGAGTTGGTTGGCACGGCGGGCAGGACGGCACCTGCCTAGCGTGCCGCCGCGGAGATTTCGTGAATTGCGCGAACGGAAAGATTTGCGGCATCACCTTCGACGGCGGCTATCAGGAATACATGGTCGCGCCGGTGGAAGCGTTGGCGCAGATGCCGGAGTCGCTCGACGCAGCCGAGGCCGCGCCGCTAATGTGTGCCGGGGTTACCACGTTCAACTCCCTGCGTCATAGCGGCGCGCTGCCGAGCGATTTGATTGCAGTTCAAGGCATAGGCGGCCTCGGCCACTTGGGAGTCCAGTTCGCAAAGAAGTTCGGTTATCGAGTCGCTGCGATTGGACGCGGGTCGGCCAACGGTGCGCTCGCGAAAAAGCTCGGAGCGGATGTTTATATCGATAGCACCGCAATTGAGCCTGCAGCCGAGCTGCAGAAACTCGGCGGCGCGAGCGCGATTCTTGCTACTGCGCCGAGCGGGAAGGCGATGTCAGCGTTAGTCGGCGGCCTTGGTGTGAACGGCACGATGATGGTCGTGGGAGCGTCGACAGATCCAATCGAGGTATCACCCAATCAGTTGCTTTTCGGCAAAAAAGCTATTAAGGGTTGGGCCGGTGGTATTCCGAGCGACTCCCAGGATACGCTGCGGTTCGCGGAAATGACGGGCGTGCGTCCCATGATCGAAAAGTACCCGCTCGCGAAGGCCGCCGAAGGATATGCGCGCATGATGAGCGGAAAAGCCGAATTCCGCGTCGTCCTGACCATGTGAGGTCCCGCGGTGTTCGTTGAGAAGCCTCGCTCCAGGGTTCGGGTACCGAAGTCCTTGATGAATCAAGAAATCGAAGATTTCGCCAAAGATGCTTCACGCAATCGCCTCACGATCCTACTGAGCCACACGAACGATCCGTCATATCCTTCGGCCAGGCCGTGCTCGGTCTCAAATGATCAAGCGTGAAGCATGGGAGCTGGAGAGTTCCAGTTCCGCAACAATGGAGAAAGACAATGTCCAAAAAGCTCGAAGGCAAGACCGCCGTCATCACCGGTGGGACAGAAGGGATTGGGTTGGCTACGGCAGAACTTTTCGTCAAGGAGGGTGCCTATGTCTTCATCACGGGCCGCCGCCAGAAGGAACTCGACGAGGCTGTGAAGACAATCGGCAGCAACGTTTCTGGAGTTCAGGGAGACGTAGCCCAATTGGCTGACCTTGATCGTCTTTACGAGACCGTCTCTAAGGTGAAGGGACGAATCGATATTGTTTTCGCCAACGCCGGCTTTGGCGAATTTGTTCCCTTTGGGGCCGTCACCGAAGCGCATTTCGACAAAGTATTCAACATCAATGTGAGGGGAACGCTGTTCACGGTGCAAAGGGCCTTGCCGCTCCTGAATGATGGTGGCTCTATCATTCTCAACGGCTCTGTCGCGAGCGTTAAGGGTACTGCTGCCTTCGGCGTCTACGCCGCCAGTAAGGCTGCCATCCGCTCTTTCGTGCGAACCTGGACTACAGATCTGAAGGACCGTCGTATCCGCTCAAACGTGGTCAGTCCGGGTCCGATCAATACGCCGCTGGTGAGTCGGCAATCTCCAGACGTGATTGCGCGGATTGTGTCCACCATCCCGATGGGACGCATGGGGGAACCCGAGGAAGTTGCCAAGGCGGCGCTGTTTCTGGTTTCGGATGACTCCAGTTTCGTCACGGGCATCGAACTGTTCGTTGACGGCGGCCGAGCCCAGATCTAACCGAAAAAGCGGGAGCGACGAGACCCGAACCCGCGCCTCCTGCAGTGACAGACTGGCGATGCCGTCTTCATTCATGCCAATTCGGAAGGTTGCGGGGTGTTCGTAACTCCACTGCGGCAGAGCAGTTTCTCGTTGTAGAGGCCTGCAACCATCCGAATTGTTTAGTCCTGCCCTTTAAGGTTGGAACTGATCCGACTCGCAGCGTAGGCGGCGTGCGAGGTCAAGAGTCATGGGGTTGCTGATTACTTCCGTGTAGCGTATTCGGAACTTATTGGTGCTCAGTAGTTTTTGGTTGGGGAGGCCCGATACGTGCCGAACACACTATTCTTGAGCCTACCGTTTCGCAGCGAATTGATTCACGCGGCTGCCTAAAGCTCATGTTTTCAAGGACCACGCAACGAACGGCGGCCACGGTCAATTCAGTCCAGTGCCGTCGGCAATGAGTCATCCCCGTGAACTAGGTTTCGAGCCCGCGACCTCTTCCGGTCGATTGAAAAAACTTGTATCCACGTTGTGCTGTTAAACATCACATGTGGTGGACATGAGTTAGTTAAATAACTAACTCCTCTGAGTCGGAGAATATGCGAACGACACAACCGGACAAGCGAATGCGGCTAATTGAGACGGCGACGAAGCTGGCGTATGGACGCGGTTTCCGAGAGACGAGTCTGGCGGACATCGCCCAGGCGGCTCGCGTGCCGATAGGGAACGTCTACTACTACTTCAAAACTAAGGAAGAACTCGCCGAAGCCGTGGTGGAGCGGCGCCTGGAGGAGTTTCGCACAGCCCGGGCGGAGTGGGACCGCCGGAGTTCTCCGAAGGAGCGGCTGTTAGCTTTCGTGGATACCATCCAAGAGAACCGGGAGCAGCTGGTGCGCGGAGGATGCCCTCTTGGCGGGCTGTGCACGGAGTTGCACAAGGAGGGCGGAGCTCTCGCGAAGAAATCCGCGGCGCTCTTCACTGAGCCGATGGGTTGGCTTGAGGAGCAGTTCCGGGCCATCGGCCATGAAAAGGATTCACGGGAACTCGCGGTCCATTTCTTCTCCACATTTCAGGGTATGGCGACTGTCGCGCTCGGCGCCAACGACCGCGAGGTGGTGGTGATGGAGACAAAGAGGCTTAAAGACTGGATCGGGACCCTGTGATACGAAATCATCGAGCAACCAAGGAGGATCAGCACCATGAAGAACCTTGAAGGAAAGGTCGCGCTCGTTACGGGAGCGGCGCGGGGAATCGGCGCAGCGATCGCAGAGCGGCTTGCGGCAGACGGAGCATCGGTCGCTGTTAATTATGCAAGGTCGAAGGATGACGCGGAAGCCTTGGCCGAACGCATCCGCGGTAACGGCGGGAAGGCAAGGGCGATCCACGCGGATATCGGCAATCCTTCCCAGGCGAAGGCTTTCGTGGATGCGGCAGTTAAAGAATTCGGCCGGCTCGACATCCTGGTCAATAATGCCGGGACGTTCCACATCGGCCCGATTGGGACGGTCGAGGAAGCGGATGTACGCTCGCAGTTCGCTGTAAACGTCGATGGGCCGATCTTTGCCACGCAGGCCGCCGCGTCCCACTTCTCCAAGGAGGGCGGGCGGGTCATCAACGTCAGCTCAATCGCCGCGACACACTCTTTCCCGGGCCTCTCAGTCTATTCCGCAACCAAGGCGGCCCTCGATGCGTTGACTCGCGTTTGGGCGGCGGAACTCGGTCCTAAAGGGGTCACGGTGAACGCGGTTTCTCCCGGCCCGGTAGATACGGAAATGTTTCGTTCGGCGGGCTACGATGAGAACGCAAAGAATTTCATGATCTCGCGTACTCCCTTGGGTCGAATTGGAACTCCGTCAGACATTGCCGATGTAGTGGCATTTTTAGCTTCACCAGATGCTCGCTGGATTACCGGGCAAGTGCTCGACACGACTGGCGGAATGGCCCCCTAAATTGAAAATGCATAAATTAATTCCTGAGATCAGAAACGAGAATGGAGTTTTTATGAAGATTATCTTAATTGGCGCTAACGGAACAATCGGCGAACTGGTTCAAAAGGCATTGGCGGGTGCTGGCCATGAGATAGTCAAGGTCGGTCGCAAATCAGGCGATCTCCGAGTCGAGATCGAGAACCGCGAAAGTGTCAAGAAGCTTTATCAATCCGTCGGCTCATTTGATGCCGTGGCCATTGCAGCAGGCGAAGTCGCATTCGCTCCGCTTTCGGAGCTGACCGCTGAAAAGTGGCAGTTTTCGTTGGGAAGCAAGCTCATGGGTCAGATCAATCTAGTTCAGCAGGGGATCCCTTTCATCAAAGAAAAAGGATCCTTCACTTTGATTTCGGGCGTTCTTAACGACGAACCGATCTTCGCAGGCGTCGCGGCTTCAGCCGTCTCGGGCGCGTTGGAAGGTTTCATTCGGGCTGCCGCAATCGAACTTCCTAAGGGATTGCGTATCAATGTGGTGAGTCCTACGATCCTAAAAGAATCCGAAGCTCAATTTGGTCCGTTCTTTCCCGGCATGATTCCAGTCGAAGGATGGAAAGTTGGACAAGCCTACAAACACGCTATCTTGGGGGCGCAAACCGGCCGCGTTTACAAAGTTGACTAAGCTTACCCGGCTTACCCGGCGTTCATTCGAAGACCGCCCGGGAACCTAGCACTCAGTCACCGGGCTGACTCATAAACCCGGCGGCCATTGGCTGCCGACATTTATGACACCACAAGCCCCAAGCAGGCAGAACGGAGCAAAAAGATGAGAGCAGCGCTGGATAAAAGGCGGTTCGGGCCTTGGGCACTTGTCACGGGTGCCTCATCCGGAATAGGTCAGGAATTTGCGCGGCAAATCGCAGCGTCGGGGATCAACGTAGTGCTGGTGGCCAGACGGGAGGCTTTGCTTCAAGAAGTGGGACGCAGTGTCGCGGCCGATTTCAAGGTTGATTACCGCGTCTTGGCTATGGACATCTCACAAGAGGGATTCATAGCGGGACTCGCCGACGCTACGCACGATCTCGACATCGGCCTTGTCATTTCCAATGCCGGCACCGGAAATCCCGGCGCGTTCCTGAAGCATGATCGGCAGTTGCTCAGGGAGACCTTGCGACTCAACACCATGTCTCATTTAGAGATCGCCCACCATTTTGGCGCGAAACTCGCCGAGCGACGCCGGGGCGGCTTGATCCTCGTTGGGGCGATGGGTGCGGACAACGGCATTCCCTGTTTGGCGAACGACGGAGGCGCGAAGGCGTATGTACACAGCCTTGGCGAAGCGCTTCACTATGAGTTCAAACCTCTAGGCGTCTACGTCACTGTACTGGCAACCCCGTTGACGGAAACACCGGTGCTCGAAAAATTCGGCCTCCATCCGAAGACCAGCCCGCTGAAACCGATAAGCGTCGAGCAGTGCGTATCTGAGGCCCTCAACGGTCTGCGCAAAAACCGTTCCAGAGTCATTCCAGGCCGGCTGAACCGCATCATGAACGCCCTCGTGCCCGTTTCACTTGGGCGGAGGATGCAGGCAGACATGATTGGTAAAGGGGTTGCCAATAAGGCCGCATCTGCCGGTCCGTCAAATGCTTGATCCCTTGTCCAGGAGCGCCGTCATGTCCGTCCAGCCTCTCTTTACCCCGCTCCGCATGGGCGATCTGGATCTGCCCAATCGCATCGTCATGGCACCGCTCACCCGCATGCGCGCTGGGTCGATCGATCATGTGCCGACCGCGCTACAGGCCGAATACTATGCCCAGCGGCGTTCGGCCGGACTGATCGTCGCCGAAGCAACCGCGATCAGTGCCGACGGCTTTGGCTATGCCGATACCCCCGGATTGTGGAGCGCAGATCAGGTGCGCGGATGGCGCCTGGTCACAGACGCGGTGCATGCCGCCGGCGGGCGCATCATAGCGCAGCTTTGGCACACCGGCGCTATTGCCCATCCCGACATGCGCGGCGGTTCGCAGCCTCTGTCGGCATCCGATGTCAACCTTCTCTACGAGTCAGTGACCGCATCTGGCAAAAAGCCCACGGTTGCTCCCCGACCGATGACAATCGCCGAGATCCGCCAAACCGTTGCCGACTATGCGCGCGCAGCTCGCAACGCAATGGAGGCCGGATTCGACGGATTGGAGATACTCGCCGCCTACCTCTACTTGATCCCACAATTCTTGAACCGGACCACCAACCGTCGTACGGATGAATACGGGGGTTCGATCGAAAACCGGGCTCGCATCCTGTTCGAAGTCCTCGAAGCGGTGGTCGAGGAGGTCGATCCATCGCGAGTCGGCGTCAAGATCGGCCCGATGCATGACGGCGGCCCCATGGCAGCCAATGACAAGACGTTGCCGACCACAGAATATGCCGTGCGCAAACTCGACGGCTACGGTCTGTCGCACCTCTTGCTGATGGGCAACACCACCGACTTCACCGGCACCCCTCTCGAGCCTCTGATGGGCGACGGCATGTTCCGCCACTTCCGACCCATTTTTCGCGGCAAGCTTATCGCCAGCGTCGGTATGACCGCCGAACGAGGCAGTCGCCTGATCACCGAGGGGCTTGCGGACTTGGTCGCGTTCGGACGACCCTACATCGCCAATCCCGACCTAGTTGAGCGGCTCGCGACCGGCGCTCCGCTTGCCGACGTTGACTGGAAAACCGTCTACGCGTCGGGACCGCGCGGCTATACCGATTACCCCACCTACCAACCACAGGCTAACCACGAGAGCGGACCTGCCAAAGACAACACCTCACGAGGGCTGAGTGAGCCTTAACCCTCACGCAGCTATCACACCCATCCAGAACTGGAGAAATCATGAAACTCACGAACAATACGATCTTGATCACCGGCGGCGCCAGCGGCATTGGTTACGAACTCACCAAACAACTCACGGCCCTTGGTAACAAGATTCTTATCACGGGCCGAGATCAAGCTAAGATGGACCGTGCGAAAGCGGCCTTTCCAAAACTTCACACTTTTCGAAGCGACGTTTCCGACCCGAAAGCGATCGCCACTCTTTACGAAGAGGTCACCAAACAATTTCCCGAGCTCAACATTTTGATCAACAACGCCGGCATCATGCGTAAGATCAATCTTAACGACAAAGGTGGAAGCCTCGAAGATATCACTCGAGAGATTGAAATCAATTTGAGCGGTCCGATTCGCATGGTGAAACAATTCCTGCCGTATTTGAAAACGAGATCAAATGCGG
>Ga0206993_1069_pt1 | contig 22939 bp, 18 predicted proteins | sample Alteio_BWMinCont_7_FD_153499 | JGI IMG/M metagenome (GOLD analysis project Ga0206993, IMG submission 153499) | Enriched cells from forest soil in Barre Woods Harvard Forest LTER site, Petersham, Massachusetts, United States -... | ecosystem: Environmental > Terrestrial > Soil > Temperate forest >... | reverse complement strand
TATGAAATGCTCCGAACTCGTACGGCCGGCTTCTTTGCCCGGGTAGTCTTGGCTGCAATGTTTTATCTGGTTAGTTGCTCCTTTGTGTTTGCGAAGGATGAGATGACTTCAAGTTTGTTGATTGGAAACGCTCGGATTGACATCATGATCGAAGGCGGCACGCTGCGAATGCCTGCGAAGGATTTATTCCTCTGGGTCAAATCGGCCGCTGAGTCAGCGACTGCCTATTATGGCCGCTTTCCCGTGCCTCAAGTTTTGATTCGAATCGCTCTTTTCGAAGGACGAGGGGTCCGCAACGGCATGACATTTGGCGATCGAGGAGGAAGAATCACCATACGCCTCGGCAATGAGACTGTTCCTGCGGAACTTGCCTCGGACTGGATGCTGACCCACGAAATGGTTCACCTGGCTTTTCCCTCCCTGGACGAAGGCCATCATTGGATCGAAGAGGGCATAGCCACCTATGTCGAACCGATCGCTCGGATTCAAGCACGGCATCTCCAAACAGAGCAGATGTGGCTGGACCTTGTTCGGGACATGCCCCAAGGCCTTCCTCAGGCTGGGGATCGCGGACTCGATCACACGCACACTTGGGGGAGAACCTACTGGGGAGCGGCGCTGTTTTGTCTCCTCGCTGACGTTGAGATTCGCCGCCAGACAAACAGTGCGAAGGGTTTGGAGAATGCCCTTCGTGGCATTCTCGACGCCGGCGGCGACATCCGGAAGGAATGGAATCTTGAGGATGCCTTGAGAACCGGAGACCGCGCGGTCGGGGTAAGTGTTCTTCAGCCGCTGTACAAAAAAATGAAAGACAAGCCGGTGAGCGTGGACCTGGACAGCTTGTGGATGCAGCTTGGGGTCCGATCGGATGGAGCCAGTGTCCACTTCGATGATAGCGCCACACTGTCTGCAATCCGTCGAGCCATCACGGCAGGAGAATCCGCGGCGGCGCGGCATTCCCCGCCCTCCAAGCCTTTCACGGTATTTGCAGGCCGGGCCGTAGGCTCTCCGTGATTGGCCCGGCGAAGTGAGCCGTTTCAAGGGGTACGATTTGTCGGTGGCGGAAAAAACCGGACGATCAAGGGCCGATTCGAAACCAGTGCGTGTGGCCATTGCCCAATCCGCCCCCCCTTACCTGGACAAACGAGCGAGCCTCGCAAAGGCCTTGGATCTTATCCAGCAGGCGGCCAAGCGAGATGCACGGCTCGTAGCGTTCGGTGAAACTTGGCTGGCGGGCTATCCTGCGTGGCTGGATGTGTCTCCCGGCGCGGCACTGTGGGAAAACTCTTCCACGAAAGAGGTCTTCGCAAGGCTCAGGTGTAACAGCCTCGTAGTTCCCGGTGAAGAAGTGCATGCGCTCAGCGAAGCGGCCCGGGATCTCAAAATTGCGATTGTGATCGGAGCGAATGAGCGCGTGGATGCCGGTCCGGGAAACGGAACACTCTACAATGCGTTGCTCACTATTTCAGAGGATGGACGGCTCGCAAACCATCATAGGAAGCTCATCCCGACCTACACGGAACGGCTCGTGTGGGGTAATGGTGATGGCCACGGGTTAGACGCAGTGCCCACTTCTTCGGGGCGCGTTGGTGGATTGATTTGCTGGGAGCATTGGATGCCGCTCGCGCGCATGGCCATGCACAATTCCGGCGAGCACATTCACGTGGCGGTATGGCCGACGGTCCATGAATTGCATCAGCTGGCCAGCAGACACTACGCCTTCGAAGGCCGCTGCTTTGTCTTGGCCGTGGGTTTGATGATGCCGGCTGAGGATTTGCCTCGCGAGCTTCGCGATGGCGCAAAATTGCGGCCGGGTGAAGGCCAATGGATCGAGCGTGGAGGCAGCGCGATTATAGGCCCGGACACTCGGTATGTCCTCGATCCGGTGTTCGACCGCCAGGAGCTCCTCGTTTCAGATTTGGATCTGACTCAAATTGACCGGGAGAAGATGACCTTCGATGTTTCAGGGCACTATGCACGTCCCGACCTCTTTCGGTTTGAAAGGAAAAATACGGATGCGAGGTGAGAGGACGAATCAAGTTGAATTTAGAAAGGGGCAGGTAGAAAGTGCCTGAAGACTGTAATCAAGAGCGTAGATTTGAAGCATTGCGAAAGGAATTTGTGAATGAGTTTCAACGCACCAAAGAAATTGCCCACAGGCTCGTTGATGATCTGACAGCCATCAGCGGATACGCTGAGATCATGCTTACGAGTACCGAGCCCGTGCAGACATACACGGATCTCAAGAAAATCGTTGATCGAGCCAAGAAATCGATGGGCCTTGTTGCATGATTGCATCTCGAATTTGCACGAAGTGGGACGGAAACACTCATAACGCAGCCGCAAATTATTTCCCATGATTTCTACACTCCACTGGGGATTCCAATAAATCGAAAGGTCGGACTTGATGGGACACGAATTTCAGGGACAGAAACTGATCGTCGTCGGAGGAAGCAGCGGAATAGGCAGGGCAGTCGCCCAGCTCGTGCTTGAACTCGGAGGTAAGGTGGTCGTCATTGGGCGCCGCGTAGACAAGACAATCGCTGCGACCAAGGAACTCACTTCATACGGCCCGGTGATCGGCGAACCGGTGGACATAACCAACAGGGCTGAACGGATTGCGCTTATGGATCGTCTGGAGGCTCAACACGGCGACGCTACTATGCTGGTGAACGCGGCGGGCGTCTTTCTTCCCAAGCCGTTTCTTGAGCACACTGAGGCTGACTATGATCGCTACCTTGAAATCAACAGGGCGATCTTTTTCATCACGCAATGCGTTGCCAAGAACATGGTCGCTGGAAGGAAAGGTGGCTCCATTGTGAATATCGGCTCGATGTGGGCCAAGCAAGCTGTGCAAGCGACCCCGTCTTCGGCCTACTCGATGGCAAAGGCCGGACTGCATTCACTGACGCAGCATCTTGCCATGGAACTGGCAAGCGCTGGCATCCGAGTGAATGCGGTATCGCCTGCCGTCGTGCGCACTCCAATCTTTGAGGGTTTCGTTCCGAAAGAACAAGTCGACTCGGTTCTTCAGGGTTTCAACGGTTTCCACCCAATCGGCCGTATCGGACGCCCCGAAGAAGTTGCCGAAGCGGTTGCATTTCTGCTTTCGCACAAATCGTCCTGGGTCACTGGCGCGATTTGGGATGTCGACGGTGGCGTGATGGCTGGGCGCAATCAGTATCATTCCTGAAGGCTAGTGACAATGCGCCTCCGCTCCTCGTGAGAAAAGAGGCCGCGATTTCTCACGCGCATCACAAGGAAATATCCAATCGATTGCGGTCACCCGAGGGCCAGCCTGCTGTGCTTGGACGATAGGCCCTCACGTGGGAGCCTTCCGATCGGGCGCGCCCGAACGCGCGACGCAGCTCTGAACGAGCTGGTCCAGCTCCTCAAGACGGGAGTACGACATGAGGACGCAGTTTGGGTGCGTATTCCCGGTGATCAGTAGAGAAATCCTGTGCCTTGCGTCTCGCTCAAAAAAAAGGATTGTTTTCTTTGCCGTTGCTCCGAGGAGATAGCCGGTTTCGAAACCAAGCCCGAACGAGGACCCGGTGACCTCGGCGATGAACAGGTCGCACTGAGCCAGCCAGTTCATATCACGCGCAAATACTTCCTGAGGGGATACGCGGCGATCTGCCTCCCAGGCACTCTCGCTGACCAAGTGACTCGTGAGGACTTCGTGCCCCAAGGATTGGAGAGCGACCAGAATCTTCTTGGCTGCCTCGATCGAGGAACGATTCCCGGCAACCGTAAAACCCAAGTAGACTTTCATAACACAACAGAATACCCGTCGACGCCTGCGGCAGGTACTGTGCCCCCGTCATGCGAAGAGAGCGGTGACCGATAGTCGGAAGCTGCGTGCTGTACCCCAGTCAACACGACGCCCAGTAAGATTCACGAAAGGGAGAAAGGTTTCAGGAGAATCGAAGTTTGGAGAGCCTTTTCTTCATGCTTGAGATAGCGTTTGCTGCAGCCCTGTGAAAGGCCGTGGACATCCACTTTTGGTACGAACCTGTATTTGAGTTTAGACGCCGTGAAAAGAAGATTCCTTACTGCATGCATTCTGTTGGTTATGGCGGTTTCGGCTGGCTCGCGGAGGCTCAGCGCCAAACTCCGCGCCTCGCGAAAGCCACCTCAACTGGCACCCATGGTCCGATGCGGTCTTCGTGGAAGCCAGGCGTGGCCACTGTTTCGTCTTACTTGATCTCGAGGCTGTGTGGTGCCACTGGTGCCACGTAATGGATGCCAACACCTACAGTGATCCGGAAGTCATCAAGCTGTTGCAGGCACACTACATCACGGTCAAAGTGGATCAAGACTCCCGCCCGGATCTCTCGAACCGCTACGAAGATTACGGCTGGCCGGCGACAGTCGTTTTCGATGGCGATGGCCACGAGATTGTAAAACGCCAAGGTAATTTCGTTCGTTGAAACTTTCCGATTACTCGTGACTCTCATTAGCGTTAAACGGCAGACCGATCCTTCAAAGCACCGCGTAAGGGGCGGCGGGCCAGAGACTTGCGCTGGAAACGCTCCGAACTGGGAACCGGTTTGCTATGGGTGAACGAATCGAAAGGGGAATTGAATGATCGAACCAACGAAGAGACAAGAAAGCACTCCAGTGGGCAGTTCTCGTAAAAAGGCCATCCGCCTGATCCGGTCGGGCACCGCGGTTCTCTTATTCGCGGCTTCATGTACGGCACTCTATGGCCAAGCTCCCGACACAGTCAAGACTGCGGACAGCAAATCCCTGCTGTCTCCGCAGGAACAGAGCGCGCGGCGTGACCAAGCCTACGTGCGCGCGCTTCTGGAAAAGGGGAGCTCAGACGCGAAGGTCGAAGTCTCTCTAAAACTAACGAGTCGATTCACCAGCTTCAACTCGGCGGGTGACTTCCATGCGTATGCCACCAAGCTCATTACCGGAGAGAAGGCCACTCTGAAGCAGGTGAAACACGCTCAGCAAGCCGACAACCGTTCCCAAACACCGTCTGCGGCCGCCGTCGCAGGTAATTCCTCTGGAGTAGTAAGCGGAAATGTGGCCGCTCCGTCGAATCCCGTGGGAATCAGCAACGTGAAGATTTCTCAAGAGAGCAGCCAGAACAGCACTCAAGACACTACCTCAACGACCACTCCCGACAATAATCAGAGTCAGGCGGCAGTTTCCAATGCTCCTCCGGCAGTCTTCGGGGGCGGCATATTTGCTCCTACTGTCTCTGCTCCGTCGAATGGAGGCGGGTCCCTTCAGGCCGGTTCTGTGGGCACCAATTCGAACTCTTCTGTGACAGCAGCCGCTGGAACCTCGTCCGAGAATGTATCATCGAGTTCCGGTACGTTCAACTCTGATCAAGGCCCCGGACCGGGACCGATCGGACCGGGACCCGGGTGCAATTTGTTCCCGGCACCGCCCTCCGTCGGCGCTAGCGTTCCGCTGACTTACTTTGGGCCGCCGCCGTCGGAAACCAATCCGAGCCTGGTCGGTCCCGTGCAACTACTGAAGTCCGGGACCGTTGACGCGGCGCACGGAACCATCACCTTGCCGCTTTATTTGGGCCGCATGAAGGGCAGCGGGAAGAACGTCTGGTACATCTTGACCGATGTGGACGATCCAAACGTGGCTGCCGAGTTGGGCCTGAACTTCTCTGCAAAACTTACTTTCGCATCCAACGCGGCAAGAACTGCCAACCTCGCCGCGGATGGGACTCTCGTGTTTGATAAAGGCACAGTCGATTTCTCGCCTGTCCGCAGGATCGTTCCAGGACCTCCCGGAGCTGAATTTCCGCCGGTTTCTACTCAGCCTGGCGCTGTCGGCGATTCAGACTACAGTCCCTTTGTGCAGGTCGTAAATGCCGGAGGCGTGATTTATAACGCGCCTATCGTGGCTTTTGGTGTGGACGCCAGTCAAATCAACTTCCCCGACGGGAACGTGGACTATAGCAAGGTACACGACGAAGTCGTGGCGATCGATCCGATCAACCAGACGGTGACTATAAACCTGATCAATGGGTTTAGCTTCGGCCGGCCCGTGTGGTACATCTCGATGGACACGAGTATTCCGCTTGGCGCGGCCATCGAACACAACACATTCGCACCATTGATGCAACAGCTTCATCTGGGTGGGGATGACAGCTTCTCCAGCCCTATCGAGCGGATTTTCATCGGCACGAACGGCGCCGAGTCGGGAGGGTGCAACAATCCTCAACGGCAAGGTCTGTCGGCGGATTTGGCTGATGGTCACCGCCCGAATAATGTCCTTGGTGGAATCCCGACCATCGCGCTGGATTACAGCCCCGCTTGGGATGCCCAGTTGTTTGAATGGACCAAAGATGCAATCGAGAACGGTTTCCGTGGTCAGGTGCGCGAAGAGTTTCAAATTCTTACCTTCGTGCAAGATGGCCTGATCACTGGACCGGGTGGAAAACCATTCGGGAGTTCCGGCTTCGCCATCAACTGCCCGATTGCTCAACGCCTCGACTGACCAGCTGATCCCATCGAAATTCCAACTCGCTTCCGGTTCCGACACCGTGTCGGAACCGGAAGTTTTAGCTAGCATGCGAAGCCGGCGCACGATTCAGCGGGGAGTCCTGCATATTCGTTATCCAAGCCAGGCAGGAAAGCGAGCTCAGAAAATAATGGATACGGCTAACCAATTCTTACCCACAGAAGAAACGCTGGTGAAGGCGTTGATGCGCGCCAAGTCCACGAGCTCGTTGGAGAGAGTGGGAATCTATGTCTCGCGCTACGGCCTGACTCCGGAGTGAGCCGTCAAGTCATTCGAGACTGGTGTGGACATTCTTCGGACAAGACGATCGACCACTACACGAAGCTGTTGCGCCAGCATCACGCGCCTGAAATGGCCAAGCTGAAACCGTTGTTGGACCCAAGTTGGACCCAAGTTGGACCCAAGAAGATGTAACGCAGTCTTTGCTGAAGTTGTGGTATAACAGTTATACTAAGATGCGATTCCACTTCGACGAGCGGAAGAGCAAACGGTTAAAGGCGAACCCCAAACGGGGGATAGGGTTTGATGAGGCGCAGGAAATCTTTTCGCATCCCTACTATCTTGACCAGCGTTCCGACATGCCGGAGCAGTGCAGAGCTATCGGCTGGGTGGGAGAAAGATTATATGCGCTTATCTTTGAGGTGCGAGAAGACAAGGAAGGAGAGTATTACCACCTCGTGACTCTATGGAAAGCAACCGAGCAGGAGCGACAACTTTATGAAGAGCACTCGTAAACAGCCCGTGGCGGCAGAAACCATTGCGCGTCTCGCCGACAAGGGAAAGGATGTCTCGCGTTTTTTCACGAACTCAGGCCATATGATGGGCCCGATCCAACGGGTCAATGTAGATTTCGCGCCGCCAATGCTCAACGAACTGGACAACGCTGCAAGAGAACTGAACATCAGCCGCCAGGCGGTGATCAAAACCTTGATCCGACAGGCGCTTGACCAGCATTATCTGGCAACCGCACGCCAGCCCGCTGTGAAGGAGCGATAGGTCAGCAACCTACTCACGCGACGGAAGCGGCGGCAAAAGACGAGTATCGGATGGCGGGTAACGAATATCTCTACGACGTCCTCGGGCTGTACTGGGACTGGAAGGTCCAGCTACTACCTGGGGCGAAGAGATTGGCGTGAAAGTTTCTGCCACCGGAACCGACATCCCTCAAACCGCCCGGCGCGAAGCGGTCTACTTGCTCCGGTCGTTTTGAAGCTCCGCTTAGGTTGCTCCAATAGTGACCTGGAGACTGTGCGGTTTCCATCTCTCCTATCCCGTAGCTGTAGCCAATCTGGCGGGGCGGCCATAGCCGGCACTTCTATCTGCAAAGGCTCCGCCAAAGGTACAAACTGAATTGGGCATGTGTGAAAAAAGAGCCGACAAAACGTTATACGGATGCGGAGTGCCAAACCCTGTTTGCGTCTCTGTTTCCCGCGGGATTCGCGGGAAAAGATGTTCTCAAGGAGATTGCGCCCGAAGGATGGCTAGATTCCACACTCCAGTTCGTATTCCACCCGACGCTTGAGCAGGTCCACTGGGAATCCGTCCAGCTTCATCGCAACCTTCGGAACTGGCCGTGGTTTGCGAAAGACCGGCTGGACGAGCCGGAGCCCACGCTAGATAGTATTCACGCAGACTACAAGGACAGTCCTGTTGACACTGCGCGCGAGGTGCGAGAACTGGTCGCTAAGTGCTTGTGGGACGTGTTCTCGAACGAAAACAACGTGGTCGACCGAGATGGCGGGCTGGTGGACATTGGCTCCTGGCGTGGCGCCGCCGGATTCCTGGCCGACCAACTGAATCGCGAGACCGGGGAGCGGCAGTACGACTATATAGATTTCTACATGGGGACTTTCTGGGTCTCCGAGCGCGCCGACTTGACGCCCGTGTATGAGATGATCTTCCGGCGATTGAAGGATAGGTTGTTGGATTGGCGGTATCGTTTTCCGAAACTGTCCTTGATCGAATTTCCTTGCGAAAGACCGGACGGTCGAAGAAGCTATGAGCTCGAAAAAATGAGAGCTGATCTCGAACAGGCGCACTGCCAAGCAATCGACGATTTAAAGCTTGCGCCCGTGCCCGCCGTCGTGCTTGCGTACAGCAATATTTATGGCATCTTTCCCCATGGTTGGCCGCCATGGGAGTTCAACGAGCGTGACGATTGAGTTACGAACGATTTGTAGAGATCGCGCAAATAATCCGGCAGCACAAACACGAGCCGAAACTGCTCTGCCGTCTTCAGGTGAAGATCAGTCAGGATGTCGAAGGTCGGTTCTTGTGCACAGTGCGCCTATACCGTTCGAGTTCAGGAGTGAGCGCCACGATGCGCGCACCGAGCGCCCTGGCCTCGGAATCAATTTGCTGTAGAGCCTCCAGCTCCATATTGCAGTAAGGTCACCAGGCTCGAAAAACCCTGGATCGCAAATGAATCCGTGCTGAATTCAAAGGAGTTAACGTCAGGACCTGCCCTGCCTGACGTTGAGGGATTTTCATGAGGTTTCGCGGGCGTGCAGCAAGGCTAGAAGTCAATCCAATGGGTGAAAGTCCCATCGACAGAGCATTCCAGTGGCTGTCGTAGTTATATCCAGCGTCGAGAAGTGCGACCGACTCGATGGAAGCCTGGAAGTAAAAGTCCCGACGGCTGGGAAAATTCCCGGTCAGATCCGCGCAGGGGGCGAGCAACTTGACAGGCCGCAGCAGAAGTGAACCAGGAAGCCTCGTAAAACTTCACCTGCGAGAAGCGGATTGCAGCCGCGCCATCGCTCTACTCGACCGTGGGCCCTTAGAGGACAGGCTTGGAAATCCCGGGATTTCTGTGCAAGTTTTCCCCTCGACGGCGTTCTAGCAATCAGAGCGTAGCCAGCGATGAACCAACAGATCACTCCTCCAAAAATAGTAGGCCGTCGGTTGTGCTTTTCCGTGTGTTTGCTTGGCTGGTTCGTTGCTTCTCCTTCCTTCGGCCAGCATTGCCCTCACGGTCGCATCGACTTAGCGAAATTGGCCGCGGGAATGGAAGAGACCAAAGACCCAAACGTGATCCTGCGGTCCACGGCCATCGCCGGGCCTGCCGTAATCTCCGTGCTTCGTCGTATCTCAAAACCCGGAATGCCTCTGGATACGGTACCCGGAGCTGCTCAAGTGAGCCTGGCCAAGCTGGACGATGAGAAAGCGATGGCGGAACTGAATGCGGAACTCAACGGCAAAAACACTCACAGAGACCTGCGGCTAGCAATCCCGAAACTCCTTTTCGTGGACAACAGCAAATCCATCACGATCCTTCTAAAATTCCTGAACGCGTATCCCGACCCAATTATAGTTGGCTACGAGGTGGACAACCCCCATGACCTGCGGAGATTGTTGATCGTCGCGCTCACGGATATGGTCGAATATGCGGACGACCGGGCGTACGGCAAACACCCACGATCTACGGAGGAATGGGAGGACTCGTGGAAACACGGCAAGGCAACACCCACACCCCTTTCCCTCAGTATCGATTCGCAAAATCCGTATTTGGAATGTCTCTGCCGAAAAATTGAGTTCGGCTTTCCAATGGCGATGATTGATCTCGCAGCCACCGGGGATCCCCGGGTTGTGCCCATCCTGCTGAGGCTTAAGACGATCGGCTACCCGAATGAAGGTTATGCAGGATCGAGAGCACCGTACGTCTGGGTTCGCCACGACTATGTGGAGACATCGCTGGCGAAATGGGGCGATGCTGAGGAGTTTGCAATTCTCGAGCACGCACTTCAGGTAAACCAAACATCGATTCTGAAGCTGCAAGCCATTGGTGGCAAGAAAGCTGTGGCTGCGCTATTGGAGTCGAACACCAATCCCAATTACGGCATGTACAATCAGGCTCTGTTCAAGTCGCTCGCCGAGATGGTGCAAGATCCTCCCTTGCCAGGCAACGCAGATCCAACCGTCGAAAATCTGCACAAGTGGCGCGATTGGTGGGCTAGGAATAAGGACACGGCTAGACTCGTTTATCCGGCTCCTTACGAATAGGATTAAGAGAACTCTGCGGGTCGAATATGTATACGCGGGTGACTTTCATTTGTAGCGACGAAGACATCAATTGAAAGGAACAAGTTCTGCACGTGTTGGGCCAAGTCTAGCGAAACTCAGACTGCCTCGATCTAACTCGTAAGTTAAATTATACAAAAACGCTGTCATTGAGCAAGAAGGGGCTTGCGTGACACGCGGGAGTTGCAACGGCCCTCGCTCGGCAGCCTTCGTTGAAAAACGTCTTCGGTTCGCAGCCGGACACTCTTTTGATTTGTTGCCAGGTCGTATCAGTTCATGTCCCCAATCTTCCAACGCATTCTCTTGAAAAGGTCGCCTAACTATCACAAAATGGGGTTGTTTGCCGTAGCTCAACCGCAGCGCATTTAGCGGTGGTTCCGAAAGGTCATGGCGCGAATCTGCTTCCTGTAATAGAATGAAAACAAGAGCGTTGCGCGGTTCCCCGGTAGCTCAATGGTAGAGCATTCGGCTGTTAACCTAATGCTCATTCGTTGATTCTGCACCGTTTAACCCCGAAAAAGCTGCCTAAAACCGGGCCTAGTTGGACCCAATGTTGGACCCAAGGAATTGGCCCCGACTCGCATTCTGCCGAGCCGGGGTTTTTCTTTCGCTACTGCCATCCTGACATAGCCGAGAACCGAAGGCTTCGCTGCGAACTTTCCAGAACGCCGTTTCAACGAAGCCCCCACCCTTAATTTGATCGGTTCAGTCAACACTCATCTTCAGACGAGAGGTCGTCTTGCTGGATCCTCTGCCTCTGAGGCGATTGTGATGAAGCCTTTGATCTTTGCTCTCTGTGTTGTACTTGCGTTCGGCGGTGTCCGCGCTCAGACACCTGCCTGGCAGCCATCGCCGGGACATACGCAAATTCCGATATGGCCGGGGGCGGTGCCGGATGCACAGCCTGCCGCGGGGACGGAGGTCACCGCGACGGCGAAGAATCTGGTCGCCGGAAGGCCATGGGATTACGTGGAGAACGTATCGCGGCCTACAATGACGGTCTATTCCCCAACGGGAAAGAATACGGGCAGTGCGGTCGTCGTGTTTCCTGGCGGGGGCTATCAGATTCTGGCCATCAATCTGGAAGGCACGGAGGTCTGTGACTGGCTGACGTCCAAGGGGATCACATGTGTGCTGTCGAAGTACCGCGTGCCGAATTCGGGAATGCATTGGGATGAAGGGTGCCAGTGCCATCTGAGGCCGAAGGCGCCCACGGCGTTGGAGGATGCGCAGCGGACAATGGGGCTGGTGCGCTTGCACGCGGCGGAGTGGCACATTGATCCGCACAAGATTGGCGTGCTGGGATTTTCGGCAGGCGGGCACCTAGTGGCGGACATCAGCACGCATTTTGCGCAGCGTTTGTATCCGGCTGTGGATGCGGCGGACAAGGAGAGCTGCCGGCCCGATTTTGCAGTGGCGCTTTATCCGGGGCATCTGTGGATTGACGATAAAAAGTTTGAATTGAATCCGGATATTCGCGTCACAAGCGAGACGCCGCCGACGTTTATAGTGCAGGCGGAGGATGATTCTGTGGACAGCGTAAGTCACTCGCTGGTGTACTACGTCGCGCTGAAGAAGGCTGGGGTTCCCGTCGAGATGCATTTGTATGCGCATGGTGGGCATGCGTTCGGGCTGCGGCGCACCGAGCTTCCGATAACGGGATGGCCTCAGTTGGTGGAGACGTGGCTGGGGACGATCAGGATGATTTCGGAGTAGGCGCCCGGGGATCGGAGGCTTCTTGCGCTCTGCTTTGTAGTCCTAATAATAGCTACCATCTTGCATATAGGCTTAGACTCAGAAAGCTGTTGAAGAGGTCACAAAGAAATGAAGACACTACTCCAAAACAGAATCGAGGAACGCCGTGAAGAAGATTACCGTTGCTATTCTGCTGGTGTTGTTCGCGTGTACATGGGCGGGGTCAAAACCTAACCCGACAGAACCCAACCCGGCGGACTACACCACAACCGTACATGTCAGTGCATGCCACCTAAGCTTTGTGTCTGTCACCACACTCCAAAATCTAGATGTCGCCATTAATGGAAAGGGGTACCAGCTGCAAGCTGTATCAAATGACGGCGTATTGGCACTGGGCGACTACAAAGCGAAGCTCGTCCAAGATTTGCACAAGACTGCGTACGAATCGTCTCAAACCTATGAGCTTCTGTTCCCGGACATGAAAGTCAGAAAGTTCTCGGTCATCGGGCAATCCGAGTGACGGCAATTCCGTTGCCTGCCCTGGACCCCAAAGTGATTGATTAAAACCTTTCGTGTAGACTTCTTTCCCCGCTTCTACCCGCACCTACGGTGACAATCGGTTGCTCGGCGATGCGCCGGGGCACTTGTTTCTCGAACACGAAGCGGAAGACCTAGCATCCTTCCTTCAACTTTCAATGCTGAACGGCTGGGGTGGCTACGTCTTGACGGAAGCGAACTGTTGTCGGCACGGTGTCTGCTCGGAGATCACGGTTGTCCACCGGCATCAGGGCGGAGAAGGAGATGGTACGCCGTCACATTGCCGTTCGAAGAGAGCCGGAAGATGGCTTTGGCTTCCTGATCGCCGACCCAGACTCCCCCGGTAGAGTCGATGGCGACCGACGAGGGTTGCCGGAACTCCCGAGAATTCGAAACCGTCAGCAATCTACCGGTCTTCACGTCGGTACGCCACACCTTTCGTCCCACAGAGTCGACGATGACAAGCGTTTGTCCGCTCGGATCGAGCGCCAACCCGCTCGGTTGACCTCCGATCTTGAAGGTCCGCAAGATTTCTCTCGTTTGAACGTCCATGCCCAAAACGACGCCGGCTCGTTCATCGCCCACATAGAGGGTATGCCCGCCGGGATCGAACGCCAAAGGACCCAGGATTTGCGACTCCCGGAGACTGGTAAGAAGTTTGGTCGGACTGGCTCCCGGATCGTTCCAATCGAACGCGTAAATCTCATTCTTCAGAGCTCCCGAGAGAAAAAGTCGGTGGCCGGCTGGATCCGGAGCGATCCCCGTCAGGAGTGTCTTCGAAATCCAGGAACGTTCAAACTGCCGATTTGTGTAGCAAGCGAGCATGCCGATGGTCTCTTGCCCGAGCAGCACGTAAATCCGATCTTCCGATCCGACACGAACGGCCGCCAGGTCGATAGCTTGCCAGGAAGGGCGAAAAGCGGCGACCTTGACGGAATTTCCGATGTAGAGGTCGGCACCTCCGCCGGGAATGTAGAAGAGACCTTCGGTTCGATCGAGCGCATAAAGCCCCCCGGAAGCTGCAGGCCAAAGAGCCACAGGTTGAAGTAAATTGGGGGTATCCGCGCCCCTGAAAACCAGTGAGCCCGCGAAGATGCACACGATGGCGAGGAAACCCCACCGAAGAACGACCCGCCTTATCATGCACCCTCCGGAGTTTCTTCTGCCGGTTCGGGACCCGCCTTTGTGAGCCACTTCTCGAACCACTTTTCAATGACTTTAAATCCCAGAAAGACGGAAATGGCCCCGAGACAGAACGCGGGAATCAAAAGCGTCGGATTCAAGTTGACGACACCGATTTGAATCTTGGAGTTATCGAAGGAAAACAGCACAATCGCAATCAACTGAACCACTAGCGCTAGACCGATGTTTGGGCTCAAGTACCTAAGAAACTTCTTCAGACCGGAGTCTTTTCGCACGCCGAAAAACATAACGATTGCGGCAACCAGCGCGCCGAGGATGGAAACGCTCACGAGGGCGAAAAAGGAGGGATAGAAATAGACACTCCGGTAGACCTTGATCGGATGCGGAAATCCGCCCTGCGCGGGAACGTAATACACTGAAATCTCCAAGCGATCGGCAGCGTCGGGAAACGTTTCCGGTTCGCTCTTCGGATCGGAATTTTCACTCTCGCCGGTCTTCGAAAACGGCATCAGGGAATCTCGAAGAATGCCCCAGGCTCGCGGCTCCACGCTCCACACCAGGGTAACGTGATTGTTATTCTCGTCGGAACCCAGAACAATCGGGAGCGTTTTCTGCAACTTGGGTTGCGAAAGCCAATGGGAGTCAGAAACCTGGTCAATTGCGGCATCCGTGATTTTGACCGGCAAATGGTAGTTGTTGACGAGGTCCACGGAGATCGTATCGCCTGAAAGGTGGATTTTCGCGAGAGCGTCCGGCCTGGCCGATAAGAAGTTTCCCGACTTTAGGCTGTGCACGGGGAGAGACATATCGACGGTCCAGTCCTTGACACCATCCTCTAAATGGAGGAAAAGGCGTTTGAGCTGATCGGGAAAAGCGTCGTAGGGGACCGCTTGTATGGTGAATCGGGTTACCGGACTGTCCGAGGATGCAGAGGCGGACCGGACGTAAAATACGTAGTTTTCAAAGGCCGGATAGACCGTAATTTCGTCGACGCTGGTGAAGACGGTGAAGCGTTTGTCTTGCGTCTGGCCCGCCACCATCCGCCCGAGCGTTTCGGAGGGAACCGCAACTTCGATCGAACTCGTTTCGAGAAACGTTACCGCCGCCCCGTTGTCGAATCTGGCGTCCTCGATCCTTAGGTGCAGATCGGAGCCGAGGGTTCGCGCGGAAGAAGAAGACAAGAGCGACACGAGGGCGACGAGCGTCCTCGAAATCCCGGCTCGAGACGGTCCGCGAGAATAACGGCGAAACATTGACGGTACAGTATGCTTTACGCATCGAATGGTCAACCGCGGTTCCCGATGGGTTCCCGCTACCTGTGGTCCGCGAGAATTCCATGCAGCGATTTTCAATAATATGTGTTAGTGCAGCCTCCCTCTTCTTGAATGTCGTTGATTTCAAAGGCATTCAGGCCGGATAGCATTTTGACGACGGACAGGGCACGTCTTTGATCATCACGTCTCGGAACGCCGGAATGTTCTTTGGCGATAAAAAGCGCACAATTATTGACTATGTGACTCTTGAGCGTGCGCTGAAGAAATGTGATGGGAATATGGCTTTTTTGTTGAGGATCTTCGTACGTTTCTCTGATTCACCATAGCGGTTCCACCCATGTTGCGGCGGGCTATCGCCAAAACGCGAAGCTCAGACTGGTCGGTCCCGGTAAACGCCGTACATGTCCAAGTGGAAACGAATCGCCACAACGTGTAAGGTCAAACTGAACGGGTTTTCCCCTCTATGGCTCTGCTCGCGCTTTTCGCCTTGCTGGTTTCGTGGCAAACGGCGGATCAGATTCCTCCGATTGGAATCATCGACTTTTACGGAATTCGCAGCGTGCCTGAAGCACAAGTCCGCCAGGCACTCGATTTTCACGAAGGAGACCAACTTTCTAGCGATCAGTTCGGAAAGAAAATGCAAGCGGCCGAACGTAAACTCGAAGCCCTGCCCGGCATAAAAAAGGTGCGTCTCAGTTTTATCTGCTGCGCTGAGGGTAACAAGGGCATCCTCTTTGTCGGAATTCAGGAGACCGGCGCAACTTGCCAGGAGTTCGCCCCTGCGCCGCAAGGGACGGTAAGGCTACCCGCCGACGTGGTCCAAGCAAGCAAGGATATCGATGCTGCGTTCGAAAAACTACAAGAAGGCGGCCTCGAAGAAGACGATTCGCAGGGCTATGCGCTTTTCCGCGATCCAGGAATGCACGCCGTACAACTTCGGTTTCCAGCTTTGGCTGAAAAACACCTTATTATTCTTAGACACGTTCTTCGGAACTCTTCCGATGCTGCTGAGCGCACCTTTGCGGCCGAAGTTCTTGGTTATGCAAAGGACAGACAGACCGTCGTTCCCGATCTCTTGGATGCGATGCGGGATGGTTCTGAGAGTGTGCGCAACAATGCAATGCGCGCTCTGATGGTGTTTGCCAGATACTCGCCGAGGGCACCGGGCGAGACAGTCAGGATCCCGGCACAGCCATTTGTAGAGATGCTGAATTCGTGCATTTGGACGGACCGCAACAAGTCGGCCGCCGCGCTCTCTGAATTGACGAAGGGGCGAGAACCGGCGATTTTGACTGAGCTGAGGATGCATGCTCTGCCTTCACTAGTGGAGATGGCACGGTGGAAGTCACTCGGGCACGCGACGTTTTCCTTGTGGATCTTGGGCAGGCTGGGTGGTCTGTCGGATGAAGCAATTCAGATGAAACTGGATCGCCGGGACAGGGAGAGCGTGATCGCTGCTGCTTTGCAGGTTGCCCGGGTGAGTGAAGTAAAGTGAGGCGGGCCCCCCGTCAAAAAAGAGGGTTCGGATTGATATGCTCTAGTAGTCGCGTGCTGCCCACGGTCAGCCCAGACTGAACTCGAATACTTGGTCATGGCCCTTCTTAGTTGTCCGTATGTTGTCCGCAGAATGGAAAAAAACTCAGTGAGGCTAGCGTCTTATTGCGGTGCCATCGCGTCGTGGGCAGGCTGAAGGCGGCGGATTGCTAAACCAACCTGCCCGATTCGCACTGACCGATTTTCACGTGTTTTGTTTGCATTAGGCGCTGCTCAGTTGCAGCCAGATGCTCTCATTTGCAGCCTATAGTTCAGCAAGAGTTCAGCAGATTTCTCCTGCATCAGCGCTGACAAAAGTTCAAGGCTTCTCCCCTTTGCCGAAGACTCTTTCGACGGCGTCGCCGATCCCGTCATCACATCCAACCCAGCAGTTGCCCATGTCGCGAGGGCCGCAATCGCTTCCGAGCGGGCAGCCATTCGTCCAAGATTGCTGACAACTCCCTAATCTATGTACCCCTTTTGTCATGTGGAACGAACCCGTTCATCCTCAATTGTGGTAAATGTTGGTTCGTTGTGGTTCGAAGAACCATAAATTATTCATACTGCAGGGCGACCAAGGGATCGATTTTCATGGCGCGGCGGGCGGGAATGTAGCAGGCCGCCAGCGCGACGAGGATGAGCAGTGCGGCGACGCCGATCATGGTCACTGGATCATCCGCATGGACGTCGTAGAGCAGCGAACCGAGATAACGGGTCGCGCCAAGCGCCACGGCGATGCCAACAAGTACTCCTACAAAAGCCAGAACAATTCCCTGCCGCACGATGAGGCGCAGCAGGTTTGCCGGTTGCGCACCAAGCGCCATACGGATGCCGATTTCGCGCGTGCGCCGTACAACTTCGTAGGAAAGCAAGCCGTAGAGACCGATGCAGGCAAGAATGAGCGCCAGTAAACCAAAGAAGCCCGACATTTCCGCTACAAGACGTTCCTGCCAAAGCAACAGGTCGATTTGCTCACTTTGCGTGCGGAAGTCGGAAACATCCAAATCGGCATTGACCGCTTTGACGGATCCGCGCACAAGTGAGGGCAGCGCCGCGGGATTGGCGGCGGTGCGCACTTCAAAGCTTCCCCTACCCGTTACGAGGGGAACGCAAATCTCGGGATGGATTGTCCGGCGCAAATCTGAATACTTGGTATCGCCAATAACGCCCACAATCTGGAAGTCTGCCGCTTCCGTTCCTCCCGTTCCGCCGCCCTTCGCAAAGTCGCGGCCCCGTGGGTTGATCAGCACGCCAATCGGGTTGCGATCTGCGAGATATTCGTGCACAAATTCGCGATTAACAAGCACAGGGGCGGGAGCTACAGTTGTCGTGGGCTGATTGCTGGGGGGAACCTTTTTTCCTGTCGCATTTGCCTGCTCCGTCTGGGCAAAATCCGCGGGCGTGAACGAACGGCCCTCCAACAAGGGAATTTTCATGGTCTGCAAAAAGTTCGGCCCCGCTGCGAGCATGTCCGTATACACGCTGTCCGGCTGCCCGATGATGGTGACGTTGCTGCCCCATAAACTGTTGCTCAGGAGAGCTTCGGAAGAATAGCTGACGGAAACCACGCCGGGCATTGCCGCGAGTCGATCGGCCAAATCGCGATAAAGACTTTGAATCTGCGCCTGTTTGTATCCGAGGAGCGTTGGATCAACCGAAAAGAGCAGCAGATTGCGGGTGTCGAAACCCGTATTGCCGTTCCGAAGATTCCCCAGCGTTCGCACGAGCAAACTTGCGCCGACCACAACGACGACTGACAGCGCTACCTGTGCAACCACGAGCAGAGTGCCGACATTGGGTCTGCGCATGCGGGCCACGCTTCCCGCACTGTCCTTGAGCGCGGGCGTCAAATCAAGGCGCGTGCTGCGGAATGCGGGCACAACTCCGAAGAAAACTCCAGTAAGAACCGACGCGCCTAGCACGAACAAAAGGACGCGCCAATCCGGTGTAACGGCGAACGGAAATGCCTGGCCGGAATTTCTCGAAACGAACAACACAATCGCGTGAACGCACCAATACGCAAACAAGATTCCCATCGCACCGCTGGCGACGGAGAGCAGCACGCTCTCGGTCAAAAGCTGCTGCCAAATCCGTGCTCGGCCTGCGCCCAGCGACAGCCGCACGGCTATTTCACGCTGGCGAGCTGCGCCGCGCGCAAGCAGAAGCCCCGCTACATTCGCGCAGGCAATCAACAAAATCAGGCCGACGGCAACCATCAACACGTAGAGCTGCTGCGAATAGCTGCCACGTCTGCCGGTCAAGCCATCCTGCGCACGCAACAGGACAATTCGAGGATCGTCGGCTTCCTGCGCCATCGGCTGCTCGGCGTGCAATGCTATGTTGCGGAAAATGACGGTTGCGGCCGCCTGGGCTTGCTCCACCGAGAAACCCGGCTTCATCCTTCCGAGCACCACAAGCCACCAGTTGTTGAGAGTGTCGATCCTCTGGCCCCAATCGACACGTAGTCGCGGCAAAATGTGGATGGGGAACCATAAATCCTGCGTTTTACCTGGAGTAAGGCTCGTGAAACTCGGCTCCGCAACACCTACAATCGCGAAAGGGACATCGTTGAGTTCGATCGTGCGTCCCAGAACGTCGCGGCTTCCGCCGAAAGTACCTTGCCAAAAAGCGTAACTCAGCACAGCGACCGGTGATGCGTTAACGGAGTCGTCGCTCGGAACGATTGTCCTGCCTAGAATCGCGTTGACGCCGAGCGTAGAAAAATAATTGCCGGCGACGATTTCTCCGCCCACGTGGCCGACCAGGCCCTTTCCACTAAGTTTAAGGTCGGCAGGTCCAGCGAAGGCCGTCGCATCTGAGAATGCATTCACCTGCGCACGAAACTGCTCGAACAGCGGAATTGGAAATGAACAACCGACGCGATTTCCGCCACTGTCGCCGTTCAGGCAATCGCTGAACGAGCCATAGTGGCCATTGACTCGGAATTTGTGAGCCTGCCACCTTAGCATCACGATCTGCGAGGGGTTCTTAACTGGCATCGTTCGCAGCATGACGGCGTCAATCAAGCTGAAGATCGCGGTGTTGGCACCGATGCCGAGGGCGAGGGTGAGAACCGCGACGGCGGTAAAGCCGGGGGATTTGCGCAGCATGCGCAGGGCGTAGCGCAAGTCCTGAATCAGCGTTCCCATACTGTCTCCTCTCTCTGGGCCAAGGAGCACGCGGGAGCAATCGTATCGCAAGAGATACATATCACTCCAGCGCATCCGACGGTTCCGGGCGAGTGGTCGGCAACAGGAAATAATAGTGCGAATCGGCGAATGGAATTACTTCCGCATTGCCGTCATCCGGCAGGAATCCGGTTTTCGAGCGCAACGTCAATGAGTGACTTGGCCATTTATCAACAATTGGCATGAAGGAATCGCGGACCCCGAGAGCGAATCAGCTGAACCCGCCGAAGACGCGATCGCCCGGGTGGCAGTCTCCTTGACGGGAAAGGAGAGAGCGCGTACTCTCCTATTCCAGATAGGAGAGAGCTTTGACGAAACCGGTTGAACTCCCGCAGGGCACACTCGAGGTACTCATCCTCAAGGCGGTCTCGCTCGGTCCGCTGCATGGCTACGGCATCCTGCAGCGCATCCAGCAGATCTCCGGCGAGCGCCTCGAAATCCTGCAGGGTTCCTTCTACACCGCCATCTATCGTCTTGAGCGCCGGGGCTGGATCAAAGGCGAGTGGGGTGAATCGGAAAACAATCGCCGTGCCTGCTTTTACTCGCTCACCGCTGCCGGTACGCGTCAGCTCAAGGCCGAGACCGCCAAATGGACGGACATGGCCGCTGTCGTCGCCGGCATTCTCCGCAAGAAGGCGGGCGAGATATGAGTCTCCTCGTCGCAATTCGCAAGCTCTGGCACTCCATCGCGCCACGCACCCGCAGCGACGTCGAAGAAGAGTTTCGTTCTACCCTCGATGCCTACCAGGAAGATTTAATCCGCCAGGGCCTCACCGTAGAAGAAGCGCGCCGCAAAGCCCGCATCGACCTCGGCCAGCCCGCCGCCCAAAACGAAACTTACCGCGACGCCATCGGCCTCCGGCTCTTCGATGAGTTAGGCGGAGACATCCGCTACGGCCTTCGCGCCCTCCTCCGCAACCCTGGCTTCACCGCCGTCGCCGTGCTCTCGCTCGCGCTCGGCATCGGCGCCACCACGGCAATGTTCTCCCTCATCTACGCCGTTCTGCTGCACCCATTTCCCTACGCCAACGCCGACCGCATCATGAACCCCCACTTTGTCAAAACGCAACAGCCTGACGTGTTTCAGTCGTTTACCCTTAGCGAGACACAGTTGGATGACCTGCGCCTTGCAGCCCCGGTTGATTCGGTGCTTGGCTTCACGAAGGGGGATCTGGAGATCAGCAACGACGGGTTGCCGGAAGACATCCAAGGCGTGTACCTCACAGAGAATGCCGAGACGTTCCTTGGCGTGCGCCCCCTTTTTGGACGGATGATCGAGCCGTTCGATGCAGGCCGCCCGGTGGTTGTTCTCAACTACCGCTTCTGGCAGCGCTACTTCGGCGGCGATCCCCACGCCATCGGGCGAACGCTGGAGATGGATCACGCCCCGTACACGATCGTCGGGGTGATGCCGCGCAGCTTCGCATTCAATGACGTCGCCGGCGTCGGCGATGTTTATCTGCCGGCCAGTCTCATGGACGCTGTTGCCAACGGTCCCGCCCCCACCTACCTGCCGTGGATCAAGCTGCGGCCGCACGTCACAGTGGCCACCGCCAACGCGGCACTCGAGCCCATCGTGCGCGAGATCATGAAAATCCATTCCGAAGCCTCGTTGGCCTGGCATCTCGGGCTGCAGCCGATCATCGTGCCTTACCAGCAGGATCTAGGGCGTACGCTCGCGCTTCTGCTGGCCGGTGTCGTCCTTCTGCTCATCATCGGCTGCGCCAACTGCTCCATTCTTCTGCTGGCCCGGGGCCGCACGCGCCGGCATGAACTCGCGATCCGCACGGCGATCGGCGCCAGCCGCTGGCGCATCGTGCGCCAGTTGCTCGTCGAAGCGCTGGTCATCTCCTGCACGGGCGCCGTCCTGGGCGTGGCTGCGTCGTACTGGCTTGCCCGGCTTCCTCTGGTGCTGTCCCCGGACTCCTTTCCAGCCGAATCCGTCATCCGCATAAACGCTCCCATCCTCGCGTTTTCCGTCGCGCTCGCGCTGCTTTGCGGGATCCTCTTCGGTCTCGCCCCCGCCTTGCGTCTCTCGCGCAACGATCCTGCGCGCTCTCTCCCGGGCCGGCAGGCTGGCGTGGTCGCTGCTCCTGCAAGGCGTCGCTGGAGCGTTCTCATCGCGGCGCAGGTCGCGCTCACGCTTCTTCTTATGGCCACCGCGGGCACTGCCATCCGCGGCTTTCTGCGGCTCACGCAGATGCCCCTCGGCTACGATCCCGCCAACGTCATGGCGCTCGGCATCTCGCTGCACGTCGACAACCCGGCCGAGTGGAGCAGCCTTCAGTCGCGGGAAGCGCGCGCCGCGTATATCGAGCAGATCCGGGAGAAGATCGCATCCGTCCCCGGTGTTTCCACAGTCGCTGTCGGCGCCAATGCCACGCCGCCCGGTGCTGATGTTCAGACCTCGTTCGTCGTCGACAGAAGTGGCGATGGCGAGCAGCCGCAGGCTCGTGTGATGCTGGTCGGCCAGCGGTATTTTGACGCGCTCCGCATTCCGCTGCTGCAGGGTCGCCTTTGGAGTACGGATGAAAACAGCAGGGGAGACTTCATCGCCGTCGTCAATCGGACTTTCGCGACACGCTATCTCTCTTCGTCCAATGCCTTGGGCCGACAGCTACGCATTCCCGCTCTCCCCTTTCAGAATCGCTTCACGGCCAGCTCTGCGCAAAGCACCGACTGGCGTCAAATAATCGGCGTCGTCGGCGATGCGCGCAACGACGGCATCGGTCGCCCCGTCGTCCCCGCCATCTACCTTCCGTACACCACCCTGATGCGGCAATACGTGGACTTCTTCGTCCGCACCCAGGGCGATCCGCTCACCTACCTGCACTCCATCCGCGCCGCGGTCGCATCCGTCGCCTCCGACCAGCAGATCTCCAACGGCGCCTCCACCCTGATCGAAGCCATCGAGCACGACGCACTGTACAGCCGCCAGCGGCTCTTCTCCATCTTATTTGGCGTCTTCTCGGCCATGGCGCTCGGGCTCGCGCTGGTTGGCATTTTCAGCGTCGTCGCTTACAGCGTCGCGCAGCGCACTACAGAGTT
>Ga0206993_1065_pt2 | contig 23389 bp, 15 predicted proteins | sample Alteio_BWMinCont_7_FD_153499 | JGI IMG/M metagenome (GOLD analysis project Ga0206993, IMG submission 153499) | Enriched cells from forest soil in Barre Woods Harvard Forest LTER site, Petersham, Massachusetts, United States -... | ecosystem: Environmental > Terrestrial > Soil > Temperate forest >... | reverse complement strand
TGCTCCCGCTGTGCATAACTCAACGAACCGTCGCCGATCGCATTTATTCATGGGAACCTCCCTAATAATTTTGCGGCGCGACTGCTGCCGAAGAGCCTCTCACTCTGAAAACCGGAGGAATCTTCCTTTGCCTTACCATCGAACGAAGATGCCTTCGTACTCTGCGAGCACGGGAACCGTCAAATGAACAAAGCCATCCTCGAACTTGGCGTCCACCCTCTGCTTGGTAATGGTCGTCGCTTCTCTGATCCGGGCCGCTGGAGCTGCGACTTTGATCCTCACGTTTTGGACAGGAACAACTTCCGTCACCCAGTGGTACTCAGTTCCCACGTCTCGCCGCAAAAACATCGGGTTAGTGGTCCGGTTGCTAAGAAGACAGAGAAATCCATCCTCCAATGCGGGGCTTTCGAAGACTTCCGCCTGAACACTACTGGGACCCTCAACTTCAATTGGCGGCGGACCGGCGACCAACCTAACGGCATTAGCGATTAGCTGCGAAATCTCCGGCCATCCCCACCGCAAAAAGGCGCCGTCCAGCTCTCCGGCGAAATAGACTACGCGACCCTCCTCTTTAGCAACAATCAAGGGAAGACCAGGCTGACCCGGCCACCACGACCACCAAGCAGCAGGAATCGTCGCCTGCTTGGCGTAGTTGTAATCTAGCGCCTGCGCAACGACCGTTGTTTTTCCTTTTTCGCCCATAATGCGCGGTGACACTTCCATCTTGACCATGCCGCCTTCGAAAGTTGAAACCCTACCCTCCAGCCCTTTGCCTACCGGGCTTCCCTCAAGAACCCTGTACCAATTGGTTGCCTCTCGTCCAGTGGCCGCGGTTCCACCACCACCCGGGCGCACAACGAGGCCCATGGTTTGAATTCCGAGTGACTGGGCTAACCCCATTTCATCTCTTTCTTCTCCTTTTTCATTTAAAATGGAGGAGCGGTACGTAGCGAGCAGTCCACCACCCGCATTTACAAAATCACCGATAGACTTCACCGTGGAATCACTCATGCACATCGCATTGGCAAGGATGAGCGCCTTGAACCGCCTCTTATCCAGACCTGACTCGATGTCGTGTTCGGTCACGATTTCGAAGGGAAGGTGGTGGTTTAGTAAAGCCAGGTTCATCCCCTCGAGGCTGTCCATATAGGCGCGTTCATTCTTCCTCGGATAGACGAATTCCTTGGTTGCGATCGAGTGAAGGAGAGCTACATTGCAGAGCCGGCGCGCATCCCGCAAGTATGGAACGACCTCTTTCACCCTACCAAAACACTCCTGAAGAGTAGAGAACTGCGATCGATCGACGTCAAACACATTCTGCTCGATTGCCACAGGCGCTTCCGCATTAATCATCGATTCGCCTGCCCAAAGCTTGATCGACGCGGCAGGGACACAGGCCAGGTCATTGTCTGGGTTCCGAGCCATCCAGTACGTATACCAGACGGGTTTTTTCGTCTCCGCCACCATCAGTTGCTTTTGCATCCCCACTTTCCAAACCTGCACGCCAGTACGCTCCCAGTTGGACTCGAGGGTGAAGACATCCGTGTATTGGCCTAAGCGGACGAGGTCATGGCCAACGTGGTAGTAGGACTCAGTGCCCCAGGTGTTGAGGAAAAGCAGGACGGAAGGAGCTAATTCGTCGATGGCCGCATGAAGGGCTTGAACAATTTCCGTCGCGGCGTCTACTCGAAACTTAAACACGGCAGGATCATCCGGATCCTTGGGGAGATCGCGACCGTAGCGAGCTTGAAATTCTGTGCGGCAGTACTGGCAATAGCAGTTCCCCCGCAATTGGCAAAGCCCGTCGAAGTAAATCCCATCCACCGGGTAGCGTGTAATTACCTCTTTGACCTGCTGAAGTAAAAGATACTGGAAGGGCGAGCGAAGACACATGGAGTTGCTCCCGAGGTCATTCCAATTCCCGTTTGCGTCCCTCATCGGCTTGCCTTCGTAACTAACCTGTAGCCAAGCGGGGTGCTGCTGCACTTGAAGCCCGACGCCGTACATCCCCATCCAGCACGCCACCAGTTTCAGGCTGCTGGCCTTGGCCTCTGCCGCGGCCTCGGCGAGAACATCAAAGTCAGCAGCGAAAGGATAGCGTTCGACCACATCACTCTTGTAAAGCGCATAGCCCTCGTGGATGACGAAAAACATTAACACCTGGCTGCCACTATTAACGGCATCACGAACCTTGCTTTTGATCTGTTCCTTGGTGGTCTTTTCAGCAAATGCAGGATAGGTGAAGTAAGCCGTCGAGAACTGCTTCCAATCGTCCGACCCAGCGGGTGGCGTCGAACGGGAGTGCTGGCGCGGAGACTTATTCGGTCCAAGACGTTCATCCTTGGCTAAGCCAGAAGCCCCAGGAGTGGCCCCTAGGAGTTTTGAAAAGGTTGTTCCTGCCGTGCATAACTCAACGAACCTTCGCCGATCGCATTTATTCACGGGGGCCTCCCTCATAATTCCGCGGCGCGATTGCTGCGGACGAGCTTCTCACAGCGTTACCGTCACCGGCCGGTTCAATCTCTGAACCACATTTTGGAACAAGATGACCGCGTCATCAAGAAACGGATTTGTGCCCAACAACATTTTCGTCAATTCGTTTGTGGGCGGAGGACGATCCAAGACTACGAGGTGATGAACAAGATTCGGAAGGGGCAAGTGCGGCAAGTGAATAAGGACGACGTTCGAGCCCAACTCCTATTCATTGATGTGGTGTTCGGCCTCCTCTCGTGAACTCACGCCGACTGTCGCCATTTGAGTCGTGGCACGCTCCTCTCTCAGTCGGTGCAACATTCCCCTCATTTGCGCAACCCGGCGGCCCGCTAAAGAAAATCGCGCTACCCTGACGCCGGCCGAGATAGCGCCGCAAGAGACGTCGGAGATATAGTCACCTTAGAAGCTGAATCTCCCTGAGAGTTGAACACTACGCGGGTTGGTTACCGCCCCGTTCCACATCCCGAAGGTAGAATCGCCCAAATTGAGGTCGAACGCACTCTGCCCGAAGAAGCTGCCCGTACTGTTGAACGAATGCCAGTTCCAGATATTGAAGATTTCAGCGCGGAACTCAAATTTGGCCTTTTCGGTAACGTGGATATCTTTGGTGATCCCCACGTCATTATTATAGTAGGGGAAGCCGCGGTAGTTTGAAATGCGCTGGCCTTGGCCTAGCTGGAAGTTGAAGTCATTCTCGAAGGCATTCTGCTTGAACAAGGGCAAGTTAGGGTTGAAATTGCTCTTGCTTTGAGCCCACGGACTCACTCCGGGCAGGACGCCAGGAATGCATGCTGCTGCGAATTGGCTGGGTACGTTACAATAGCTGGAACGGAAGAACAACGGAATGCCTGAGGAGAGGTGCAGGAGGCTGTTAATCGACCAGCCGCCTACCACCTGGTTCGCGACCCGAGGCATGTTGGCCCCCCAGCGCCGGCCTCTTCCAACGGGAAGCTCGTAAGCAAAGGCCTGTGACAAGGTTTGGGGGACATCATCCATGGCGAGCGCCTTGTCGCGTTTGCGTTCGAAAGGGGATATCACGCCTGTAGCCCCGAACCACGCCGTGGTTACCTGCTGTGCACTGTCGGAGTTAGTGAGCGTCTTTTCTAAGGTGTAGGAAGTGAGCATCCAGAGCCCGTGCGAGAAGCGCTTCTCGGCCTTGACCTGAAAGGAGTGGTAGGTACTATTGCCGGCATTTTCGGTAATGCTATAGATGGGCCCACAGTATTGGGGATAGGGCACAAGGGCCTGCGCCACAGAGGGTGCGCAGGCGGTCATTTGGCTTGCCCAGCCTAGATAAGGCGCTGGGACTCCGTCCACGGAGGTGTCACTGGGACCAAAATTGTCGTTCAGCGCCGACCCCATGGACAGATACTTGGGATCAAGAGCATTGAGAGCCACGACGTTCGAAGGCAACCGCGTCCCCTTGTTGCCAACGTAGGCGACGTCGATGGAAAAGTTGTTGGTGAATTGGTGCTCGACGGTAAGATTCCACTGCTGTGCGTAAGCCCGCCGGTTGGAGTCAAACGCGCGGTAGCTCGGGGCGGTCGACCCATTCAGAAAAGTCGTACTGATGTTGGGTGGATGGACGAAATTCTGGGGAAGGCCTTGGTTCAGCAAGAAGGCAGCCGTCAGCCCACCATTCGTGCTTGAGAAAGTGGGTACGGCATAGAAGCCGCTCTGTTTGGATCCACCGACCCATCCCTGGTAGAACATCGGGGCGATGAAAATGCCGTAGCCAGTGCGTACGACTGTCTTTGGGGTAACCGAGTAGGCGATGCCGAGGCGAGGCGAAAAACCCTTGTACCAGGTTAACTCAGGCGTCCGTCTGCCAAAGCTCGCCGCTCCCCATTGGCTACCTGCGAATACCAAATCACCCAGTCTTCCTCCTGCTCCCGGGTTGGCCCCCAGGGGGTCGAAAAATGATGACTGATTATGCTTTTCCGCTGCCGGCGTATAGACATCCCACCGCAGACCGTAATTCACGCTGAGTTTGGGCGTTACTTTCCAGGTGTCCCCGATATGCGCTATATAAGCAGCAGAACGATCGTAAAAAGACGCTACAGCGTTGAAGGTGGCGCATCCAGAATCCACTTGGCCGAGAAGGAAACTGGCGACGGGACTCCCACTAAGGATGCCTTGCAGTCCGGTTTCGCCGGAAGCGAAGCTGAAGCTGCCGGCAGGGTTGCAAGGAAAACTGCCATGGCTACTCCACGCCAGCCAGCGGTACTCTCCGCCGATTTTTATGGTGTGTTTGCCCTTGATCGAGGTTAACAGGTCGTTAAAAATGAAGGCGGGCCGAGATGTTCTGTTGGCAGTGTTGAAACCGTTACCACCACCAAAGTTGGCAAACGGAGCCAACCCTATAAGGGGCGGCCAACCGTGAGTGGCGACACCCGGAATTTGCGGAACCTGTTTCGCGTAGCTTTGGTCGAGGTCTCCGTTGCCCTCTTGACGGTCGGTGTAGCCCATTGCGAAATGGTTGAGCAAAGTTGGGCCGAGGGTGTGGTCCCAGTTCAGCCGGTCGGTAAAGGCATACTCAGGGGCCGTAAAGGTCTCGTTGCTGATCTGAACTGGTAACGATGATACCAGGTTGGCGTGCGCGCCCTGGTAATATATAGTGGCGGAAACGTGGTCTTTGTCACCAATATACTGGTCCCCTCGAATGTCGAGATAGTTCGTGTGGCTGAGAAGTGCCTCGGCCCGCGGCTTCGGGACTATGTAGTTGTTCAAGAGTCCGGGGAGATTAGGGGCGGGAAGATACTTGAACCAACCCGGTGCCAGAGAGTTCTGGAGACGGGGGTCCGTAGGGCAGATGACATTGGGCGTGCCGCCGTTGCAACCCATGAATTGATTCCGCAGATAGGGCAAATTGCCGGCTCCCTCGGCCTGGTTGGGATTGAAATTCGGATTGGCCCGTAGCGTGTCTGGGTCATAGACGGGAATTAAATTGCCGCTCGAGTCCACCCAGTCGCTGAAATCTCCACTCCGCTCCTTCATGGTGGGCAAGCTCAGGATAGGACTCTGAAGTCCACCACCTATGCGGAACGACTCCAAGTTAATGAAGAAGAATGTCCTGCGGCTCTTGGGCCAAAGATGTGGAATCCAGACTGGCCCCCCCAGCGAGCCGCCAAAATCGTTCTGGATATCTTCCGGCCTATTCGGCGCTCCAAATTGTCGTGCATTCAGCACTGTATTGCGCAAATACTCGTATAGCGTCCCATGGAATTGGTTTGTCCCCGCCTTCGTTTCCATGATGATCTGCCCGGAGGTTGTAGACCCGTATTGGGGTTCGTAGGTGCTGGTGAGGATGCTCATTTCGCCGACCATGTCCGGCGTAGACGGCAGATCGGTTTGAATGGCTATCATGCCGCTCTGGCTCAACATCCCTTCTTGCAAGGAGATGCCGTCCACGATGGCCTCATCGCCTGATGCCTGGCCGCCATTAATGCGGGCGTTATATGCGTCGCCATTGCCTGCCGTGCTGACTCCGGGCAATAGCGTCGCAAAATTCGCCGCAGTGCGGACTGTACCGCTAACCTCCAGTGGTAGCGCCGAAAGGATCTCCGGCGCAATGCTCCCTTTTCGGGTGGAATCCTCTACGTTCAGCAGCGCAACGTTAGCAGACACGTTCAGGGTCTGCAAGGCCTCGCCTAACTGGAGCCTCACCTCCTGATGCGCCCGAGCGTTCATCGCCAGCTCGATGCCCGTTTGGACGTAGTCGCGGAATCCTGGTGCGGAAGCCCGCAATGCGTAGATACCAGGCTGCAAGTTGGGAAAGGAATAGGCGCCGTCGGCGCCAGAGACGACTTCTGCGACAGCGCCAGTAGCCACAGCAGTGAGCTTCACTCGTACTTTAGGCACGGGCGCCCCACTCGGGTCCATTACCGCGCCGCTGAGAGTAGGGTTAAAAGACTGCGCTCTGGTCACTGCGGGTAAAAGCACAAATAAGAAAGACGCGAGCACCCAGCTAAATACATACGTTTTGGCCATTTCAACCTCCCGCCAAAGAATCTGACCACCGTGATACGTATTCGCCGTTTCTGTGCAATTAAGATACTTCCTAAGGATGAGTACCCGCGCCACGGTCAACTTCCAAAATTCTTCTCGACAGCCCTGATCAAGTACAAGTGGTCAGACCATATACCGCATTGAAAGGTGTTGTCAAGAGAAATCTTGTAATAACATTGCGTGACGGCTTGAAAGTGAAGGAGTTGAGCGCCACGGTTCTTTTGATCCAATTTAAGAATTGGTTTCCGGCAAAATTCTAACACCCGAAAGAGGGAAATTTGCCGTGAAGCAGAAACGATTCAGTGTGGAACAGATTGTGGGGGTATTAAACCTGAATTCCGAAGTTGGACCTTGAACGTACCGCGCTGAAGGAGGTCTTCAGGGAGCGATTTACCCTCCCGCGAGCGGTTGAAAATCCAACTTCGGCGAAGTTGGATTTTCATACTGTAAGAGTTTATCGAACAGCGGGTTACGCTGGTCGAGTCCTCTCTAGGCGGCCGACAGGCGGAGCACGGTTCGATGGGCGGCCCGTCCCAGAATGGCCCCGCAGAGGAAAACCTGCGCGTGCAGCGTCGAGGGCTGTCGATAGCCGCTCATCCCCGTAGCGCGTTGGAACCCGCCCAGCAAGTTGAAGAGCATGAGAATGCCCAGGAAGGGGGCCTCGGTGGCGAAGAACTCGCGCAGGCAAAAATCATCCGCGGCCAAGTCCGCCTTCAACTCCTCAATGCGTTGCTCGATGCAGGCCCGCTGGTTGTAGTCGCGCCAGATCTCCTCCGGCGCCTCCGCTCGGTTGGTCACGAACACCCGAAAGGTGTAACCGGGAACTTCCAACAGCTTCCGCCCCAGCGAGCGCTTCGTCTCGCGCACCTGCTCCCGCACCACCACGAAGCGGCGCTCCCGCTCCCATCCCAAGAGCTTCAACCGGAATTCTCCCACCGCGTAGGTCTCGTCCAGCGCCCGCCAAGTTTGCACCCGCGCCGCCTCCCGCTTCAGCCACTTGGTCAGGCGGGCCACCACGATGTAGTGCTGCTCCAAACTCTCCAGATATTGCAACAACTCTTGCGCGAAGAACCCGGAGTCGGCACGCACCACTCGAATCCATTTCCCACTTTCCAGTTTCGCCAACGCTTCCTTCAGAAATTCCACCACTCCGCTGTCGGACCGCGTGTTCCCGCTCCGCAGCCAGCCGTGCAAAATGAAGCCGGCTTCTCCCAGCACCGCCAGCAGCGGATGGTGTGAAGCCCGCCCGCGTTTGCGGGGATTGTACCCGCGCTTCACTCCCTCCTGTTCCCCATAGTGCTCGAACACCGTCGAGTCCAAGCTGTAACCCCCGGCGCGCTCCGGCACCCGGGCCAATCGCCACGCCCAGAGCGGTTCGTAGAACTGCACCACCAGACTTTGCCGGAAACGCTTGAACAAATTCCGAATCGTGTCGTCGCTGGGAAAACGCTCGATCCCCAGCAGGGCATGCAGGGCCTTCTCCGTCCGCAGCACCGCCGTGTGCGCAAACCGTCGCGCCCCCGCCACTACCCAGATCAGAAACGCCGTGAACGTCTCCTCAGGGTTGATCGCGTTCGGCGACTGCAGATGGACCGGCATGTGCTCACTCACCTGCTGCGGGTAACCAATCTTCTGCAAGAACGCGATGAACACGCTCAGCCCTCCGAACGGCGTCACCGCCCGCGGCGTCTGGCGCAAAGTCACTTTCTTTTCTCCCCAAAGCGAGGTAATTTTTCGTTGCACTGTTCTGTTCCTCCGAAGATTTCGTCTAACCAACTTCAATCTAACGGATTAGAACGGAACAGTGCTCCCTAATTTCGGAATTCGAGTTTATTGGTCTCGTCGTCTCCGATCACCTGCTGGGCATCGGGGCAAAAGCGGAGCGTCCTGCCCAGGCAGGGGTTGACGCGGTCGTCGCGTGAGTTTGGGCCATTGATTCGCGAATCAGTGCAAGAGGTACGGCGGCCGCCGTGTTTTTTTTGTGCTTGCAGTGAGAACAGGCGTGATCTGTGTGCGTCATGTGTGCAGCGCATCAGAATTTTCGGAAGATGTATGGAGTCCGCAAGATCTTTCACTCCGTATCTGAAGGAACGTCCGCCGACTCACCGACGAATAGGTTAACCACACTTTTTGACCGTCATCGCAAGTTGCCTTTTGTTCTTTCTCTTCATTAATCGCTTCTGCCGGCAGATACAAAATGGGGCCGGGAGAGTGACCACATCTCACTGGCGGGCGATGCTGGCTCGACCGTGGCGTAAAATGTACTTCTGAATCTTCCCAGTGGCGGTTTTAGGCAGCTCAGTCAAAATCGTGAACGCTGCTGGAACCTTAAAGTGAGCCATTTGCGCGCGCGCAAATTCTCTCAGCTCCTCCTGCGTCACGACCGATTGTTCCTTGAGGACGACAAACGCATGCGGCGCTTCGCCCCATTTTTCATGCGCCATGCCGACTACCGCGGCCTCCCGCACGGCGGGATGCTTCAGCAGGATACTTTCAACCTCCACCGAAGATATGTTTTCGCCACCGCTGATGATGACGTCCCTGAGGCGATCGCGGACTTCGACGTATCCGTCCGGATGAACTACCGCGGCATCGCCGGTGTGCATCCAGCCGTTTCGCATGGCCTCCGCCGTTGCCTCTGGGTCGCGGAAATAGCCTTTCATGACAACATTGCCTCGGGCGACGATCTCACCTACCGTCTCACCATCATGGGGCACCTCACGGCCGTCAATATCCACGACTAGCAATTCGCCGGAAGTAATTAACTCCACGCCCTGACACGCTTTGATGGCAGCACGCTGTTCAGGCGCCAGCGCCGTGTGCTGTGGCCGCGGCTCGCAAACGGAGATAAACGGAGATGTCTCCGTCATGCCGTAGACATGCAGTACGTCCCAACCGAGATCGCCTTCGACACGCTCGATGGTCGCTGCGGCAGGTGGCGCTCCCGCCGTGAGCACCCGCACGCCGCGACGAACGCCCCGCCGGAGCTCCTGCGAGGCGTTAGCCAGTCCGATGAGCACGGTTGGAGCGGCGCAAAGAATGGTGATGGATTCCTGATTGATCAACTGGAACGCGGCCTCGGGCTCGACTTTGCGCAAGCACACATGCGTGCCGCCCACCGCGGTCACGGTCCACACGAACGTCCAGCCGTTGGCATGAAACATCGGCAGCGTCCACAGATAACGGTCGGCCGAAGTCATGGGCGCATGAAGCAGGGTACCGACGGTGTTCATGTACGCGTTGCGGTGCGTGATCATGACGCCCTTGGGCCGCGCGGTCGTGCCGCTGGTGTAGTTGATGGTCAGCAGATCGTTTTCATCGAGCTCCGGCCTGACAAATAACGGGGGCGTACCGGCAAGGGCCTCCTCGTAATCCAGCCAGCCGTCGCGGCCACCCTCCAACGCCACAAAGTGCTCCACCCCGGGGACATCGGCACGAATGGAGTCGATGGAATCCAGGTAGCTGGAGTGCGCACACACGATGCGCGAGCCACTATGCTGTAGCAGGTAGGCGAAGTCCGCCGCCGCGAGCCGGTAATTGATGGGCACCAACACGGCTCCGATTTGCGGGATTGCGTAGAAGGATTCCAGTTGGGCGTGAGTGTTGGGTGCTATATAGGCAACGCGATCACCTCGCTGGATCCCCAGCGATTGCAGGACTGCCGACCAGCGGTCACAGCGATCAAAGAATGCCGCGTAGGTAAGCCGACGGTCGCCGTCGATGACCGATTCAGCATCCGCATACAGTCGGCGGGCGCGACGCGCAAAATCCAATGGGCTGAGAGGAGTCTCCATTTAACCTCGCACGGCTTTTACATTAACGCAGACCGTGGCCGGTTATAAAGAACTCTGACGGAAGTGCCTCCGACTGCCGGCAAGGTCATGCGACTACTCCTTGTTGTCTTAACTCCTCGATTTGCTGAAGCGAGTACCCAAGCGAAAGAAGGGTGGATTCAGTATGCTGCCCCGGCGTCGGCGCTTGCGAACATTTCGCGGGCTCGCAGCCGGTGATTCGCACGGGAGGGCGCACGGCGCGCAAAGCTCCTTCGCGCGGATGATTTTCCTGGTAGACCGTTTCACGCGCCGCAATTTGCGGGAGTGTCTCCATCTCTTCCGGCAGAAGAACAATTTCCACACACGTCTCGCACGTGGAGAAAAACCGCTGCCATTCCTTTGCGGATCTTTGCTGGAAAATGGAAGCGAGCTGTTTTCTGATGTTGTTTTGTGTGGGTTCTGGCGCGAATTGCAGTGGGATCCATTCTTCTTCACCCAGGGCCTGGCACAGCGCCGCCCAGAACTTAGGTTCTACGCAGCCCAGAGTGAGGTAGCGCTCGTCTTGAGTGCGATACACGTTGTAGCAGGCCGACTCTCCCCTTAAGAACCCATTGCGAATCCAGGGATGATGGAAGTTGCCGGCAAATGGAGCAAGCCAGGAGATAAGCCCGTCGAGCATCGAAATATCCACCATCGATCCCCGGCCCGTCCGCTCCCGTAAGTGCACTGCCAAAGAAATACCCAGGGCGGCTGGTAAGGCGCCGGCACCGATGTCAGCGATTTGAACGGGCGGCAACGAAACCTGACCCGTTTCCGACTGCAGCCCGAGGATTCCGCTCAGAGCCAAATAATTGATATCATGTCCAACCCTGTTCCGGGCAGGTCCATCTTGTCCGTAGCCCGAAATGGCACAGTAGATCAGCTGGGAATTAAGCTCTTGTAAACGCTCCCAGCCGAAACCGAGGCGATCCAGAACTCCCGGACGAAACCCCTCGACCAGAACGTCGGCGTTGGCGACCAGTTTCTCGAATATTTCCTTCCCGAGCGGATGTTTCAGGTTTATTTGGAAGCTGCGCTTACCACGATTAAGCCCCAGGTAGAAATAGCTGGAGGAATTTTCAGTGGTGGGCGGAAACTTATGACCTGCTTCTCCTCCCAAAGGCTCAATTTTCAAGACATCCGCCCCGAACTCGGCCAAAATCCAGGCGCAGAAAGGACCCGGCAGGAGCTGCGACAAATCGAGTACCTTGATACCGGTCAGAGGAAGCATCTTTTTCTCCCGAACTGTGAAACCTTCCGGTGTGCCTCACCCGTTCATCAAATTGAGCACCCGAAGCCGCATCATGCGGCCCACTATATTTCGGACCCCGTGGAAAGATCAAGCGCGAGTGCGCTGCGCCTCGTAAGCTTGTTATCCCTGTGACGGGTAAAATGGGCGGCCACAGTTGCTGCTTGAGAACCGATGGTTCCCCACCCTGAAGTTTGTTGGCGACGTCATCGAGAATAGCGATGCCAACGCCCGGTGCATCCGTGAGCCTCAGAACGGCTCGGTCAGCTGCGGGCAGACCCGAGAAAATCTTCCAGAACAATTCGTTACCGGTATCCGGCTCCATGTCGGGGAAGTATTCCACGATCGGACAGACATCACCCCCCTCGCCCCGCGGGGCGCAGGACAGACGCTACCAACTTCCATCAGCCAAAGTCACGCAGCCTCGCCGAATGGACACCATCGATAGAAAGCACATCCGCGTCGACAACAATCTCAGGACGGATTGTCGACTCCCGGAATAGTTACTGTTTTCGCTGCCGTAATGGAGCGGAGCCGCCACGGTACTTAGCGCGTCAGAAGTTCGGACTTGAGGGACTCGGGCAACTCGGGCACGGCGTCCAGCTCGCAGTGGAGAAAGACGGTCCGCGCCATTCCTCTTTCGTTCCGCGCGCCTTCCGAAGGTCGGATGATCGGAGCCCGCCGTCGTACAAATTACCCCTCTTTAACGTTCTGTCTGCCCGTCGTCTCTTGTTTCCGTCCCGCTCTGCCTTTATGAAGGCTCCACCGTAAACATTCATCCTTGTTGAGAAATTGGCGTTACTTTGGCGGGATCAAAACCAGGCCGGCATCACAGCGGATAGTCTGGGATGGACGGCCGCGGACCACTACACCTGTGGTCTTAGTAAATCCTCCGCCAATCTGCATCGCATCGGCTGACCGAAACTCATAAATGATCCCGCAGCGAGGGTTATCAGACTGGTTTGGATAGGAGCTGTGCAACGTCAGAACATGGTGGATGGATATATCTCCCGCCTCGAGCAGTAGATCCACGGGCTCGCAGTGCGCCTGGTCAAAATTCTCGTCATTCACATAACGTAGGAGCTTACCATTCTCGTCGACATGCTTGAGTTGCCCGAGCTTATGTGATCCTGGTATAACACGCATGCAGCCGTTCTCGGGTGTGGTCTTATCGAGCACAAAAAAGGCCGCGCAAAGGTCGTGATTTGTGTGCGGTAGATACGGAAAATCTTGGTGCCATTTCACCTCACCTGCGCCTTTTTCCGGCGGCTTCCAATTAATCTTGCAATGTTGGATCTCGATGTTTGGGCCAACCAAGTCCTCGATAACATCCAGAAGTTTCGGCAGAAGCGCCAACTTCAAAAAGGACGGGTGTAAATGTATGATGTCATGGATAATCGAAAGTCCTCCGTACTCAGGACGGCGGTTTTGTTCTCGTGCCTGCTGGATGAGAGGGGATTTGATCGCTTCCGACAGTTCGTGTAGTTCGCTCTGGCTGAGCAAGTTCCTCACAATCAGGTAACCTTGCTTGTCGTACGTTTCTCTTAACGTGCTCATCTCGCCTCCTCATGGTCTGGTTGTTGATTCTCCTGAATTCTTCGAAAGAGGCCGGAGGTTTATGTCGAATTCGGCAATGGTAATCCCGAGTAAGCCGTTCTTGTAGGGAGCAAAGGCAGCAATAGCTGGCTGCTTTGGCGAAGGGGCATCTGCTCCGTCATAGCTCCCCTCAGCAGTGGCCTTAAACGCAGCGCCCGTGGAATCCACCGATTGCCGATCAAAGCGACGTTCCGCTCCATCTTTGTCCAGAACGATCAGACAGCGACTATGGGCCGCGTGCTCGCAAAAATCGTATAAAACCTTTCTTTCGCCGTTTTTTCGATTATGCACAAGTTGAGGCTGGCCCCAAAAACCCCATTTCCAGCTTGGCCAGGCAGGATCAAATGCTCGACTGTAATTGTCGGTGACGAAGCGCAGTTGGAGTGGTATCTCGAAGATCTTTTCAACCGCGCCTAATGGAATTTCCCAATGTTGCCACCCGCTATCTTTTTTTAAGAGCGTACGACGGAAGATGGTCCGCCATTGGGCGTGGAGATTGACCTGAATTGTAAAAACCGTTCCCAGACAAAAATATTCAATCGGGTCACTCAGGCCAAGGTTCACAACCATACCGACATCACCGGCGCCCAGCCTTTGTTCAGGAGGGAGTGTGTCGGTCATCTTCTCCCATCGAACACTGTCTGGGGAAATGGCGAGCCCGCGAAGTGCCTCGGGAGGCTGAGTTTTCGCTCGTTCGGCTTGCACGCGGCTTAAGCCGCTCTTTTCCAAAACTTGATTGCAAAGCGTTTCCAGTTTCTGTGTAACCTCGGCTCCTTTGTTTCCAATACTGTAATCGTCGTCATAATTACAGTAGTAAAGCACCTGACTCTCTCTCGCTTCCTCTAGAGCACGAGACAGGTCCGCCCACACGCTGGCAAGATCGCCCTCACCGGCGGCGAGCATGGCATTCGACCTACGCCAGCGAAAAGCTGCATCCGCAAGCAAGCGAGAGCGACGCGTTGAGACCGCCAGCAAACGAAGGCGCTCCGCCTTAAAGAGCTGATCCCTGGCAGTATTATACCCATCCCATGCGAACTGGTCGGAGGTGTAGACCGGATTTTTTAGATCAGGCTCGCTTCCGCTGAACAGTTGATACGCAGCGTGGGCATGAGCATCGGCTGCATCCGCCATTGCCGCCAACAATTGTGCTTCCCGCTTCAAGGAATTCCCCATGATAAGGCCCACGAGATAATCCGGCTTCTCACCTAGTGCTACCATCCACTCATTGACACACGAATTCGTGGAATAGGCCTCGGCCACGACTTTGCCTACAGCATCCCCGTAGTACCGTCGATAGGCATACTCGAGAAAACAAAAAGCATCCTTGTTGCTGATGCCAGGAACCCCGAGGTGCCTCCACTGGTACTGAGCTGCGAGGTATCCGAAAGCTTCCGTGGAGGTCCACTGGAAGATATAGCCCATAGCTCCGAAGCCTCCGGCTTCGCAGAGCCGCTGCTGTTTGTCGCGCTCCTCTCCTAAGTCCATTCCGATATCACCGTGGGAGCGATCCAGATTGAGGGAAGCTATTCGGTGAAACCCGCTGGCCGCGCCGCCCCGCCCGCCTAAGGTGGCCACACGATCGCCGCCGAGCAGTTGCACATACTCCTTCTCGTGGTCTTCGGCAATGATGTAGGGCAGTGGGCGTCCATGTTTTTTATCGATAAGACCGAACCAGCGCGTCCGGTCTTCCACGGACTTCGTTTCGCGCATAATCCGGTCCTGAAGGATATGCGCTATCAAATAAATGTCCGGCTGGACCCGGAGGAGTTGTGCCTCGCTTTGGATCAGCTTGTCAAACTCCCGGAAAAGCCAAGTCGAGTACTCCAGGTGAACGCCGAGCGGAGGCTTCAGACGATTTGTTTCGCCGACGGAGGAGAATCCGTACTCGCCGGCCCATGGCTGCCAGAATGTGCGATAACATTCCTCGTTTTGGTTCGGAACGTGATATGCCTCCGGATCTTCAAAGACAAAACCATTGAAGCCGATTTCAATTATGCGCTTGATGAAGGCCCGCCAATAGTCTTCCAGCCCTGGGGCGAAGGGGAGAGCCTCGGCGACAGGGCTTTGAGCGTTGCTTTCACGGTGCTGCTGAATGTAAGTGCCATTGTAGGAGTTCTTACCGATGTAAGCATGGACCTTAATCCCACGAGCATTCGCGTATTTAATTACGTCCGGAAAGAACTCCTGGCGAATATTGGGGTGAACGTAACGACGGGGAGTCTTCTGGCCACTCTTCGGATCGTAATAAAATGTATCGTACTGAGCAGTAGTCTCTTCGTATCCAGGCAGCGTGAATGGCCAGGCACCGTACATGCACACGGCCCAAGCATTGCACTTGTGCAGTAACGTCCAGTCAGCCAGCCATTTCCACTCCGCCACTGACCAGTTTCCGATATCAAATCCTTCATAACGGGTAAAGCCGGCATACCAGGTAAGTTGGGGAGATAGGCAGCGCCACTTCAGGTCTGGCCAATCTCTCATCTGCAAACAAGGCAGTTCGCTTTTGCCTTCGCCGCGCGCGTCGATGAAAAGCTGGTTGATGGTTTGAGCTCCGTAAAGCATGCCCATCCTGCCCTTGCCCACAGCGGTGACTCCCTGTTGCGTAATGCTGATCACACTCGCTTCCGAACTCGTTGCCTTAGTAGCAAGCCACTCGTTATCGGAGGCGGACAGCCACATACGTTCATAACCATCTTCCAGCGAGCCAAGACTCACCATGAGTTGCCCGGAACGGTCACCGGCGTATTCCAGGAGTGACTTCATTGCAATTTGCAGTGCCGGTGTTTTCTCCTGCTGAAATCTAAACTGCGGCTTCCCCATCGCAACTGACCCTTCTGTGACGTTCACCTGCTGAGGGAACGGCAAGAGATTCAGCGTCGAGGATTGTGCACGCCCTAAACTGCTGCTGAACATCGTCGTTTCCGATAGAAGGTGCGTGCTCGTCGATGATGCTAGTCCAACCATAGACGAACCGAGCATGAATTGGCGGCGATTCACGTTGATGACCTCACATTATTTGAGATTCTGTTTGAGACCATCTGGCTTTTCTGTCCAATTCACATTCACACCGTTAACACAACACAACGAAGCCACAACCAAACGGCTGGCGCGCTCTTGGCAGGCCATGAGATTCACCCTTGCGGCTCGTACGGGGACTCCGCAAACCGCGCGATCTCCTGAGCGATAAGATCGGCCGAGCGCAACGCCGTTTCGCGGCTGGAGCCGGCAATATGCGGTGTAAGAGTCACATTGCCGCACTCCAGCAGCGGGTGGGTAAGATCAATCGGTTCGACATCGTAAATATCCAGTGCGGCCCCGGCAATCCAACCTTCCTTCAAGGCCCGATGCAAGGCACGATGGTCCACCAACCCGCCGCGCGCCGTGTTGATCAGGTGGGCTGATGGCTTCATCATCCGAAGCTGCCTTTCGCCCATCATTTTCTGGTTCTGCGAAGTAAGTCGCGCGTGCAGGGAAACGATATCGGCCTGAGGGAGAAGATCGCCGAAATTCATTGAGGTTACCTGCGCGTCCCGGAAAACCTGGGGATCAACATAAGGATCATAGGCCAGAACTCTCATTCCCAAGCCGCGCAGCATGGGCGAAAGCAGCTTCCCGACGCTTCCAAAGCCGATGAGCCCGATCCCTAGTCCGGGCAGTTCCCGGGGAGCATTCTCAAAGCGATAACAATCTCCCCGCCATACCCCACGCTTCATGTCGGCATGGCATTCGGCAATTCGCTTCGTCTGGCTGAAAATCAAACCCACAGTGAACTCGGCGACAGCCCGGGAGTTTCGTCCAGGAAGATTGACGACGCGCACTCCCTTCGATTCGGCGAATTTCGTATTGACACTCACGGGGCCGCCCCTGGCGACGGCAATGAGCTTGAGAAGTGGTGCGGCCGCAATCATGCGCCTGGTCACGGCACCATAGTCGGTCACGATGATATCAACATCACCCACCAGGCTCACGAAGGCGTCAATATCCCCCACCGCTTCACGGACTTCTTCGATGTCCTTCAATGGGTCGTCTGGCCAAGCTGTCTCAACAACTTTGTAGCTTGCTGTCTGCCCCACTCTGGCGAGGCGCCTCTCAATCGCCTCCCGAAAAAGCTGGTGGGTTACAAACCGGTCGCCGATGATCAAAATCTTCAACTCGCGATCGCCCATTTCATCATCCTTTGGTGGGCCATATGGGATTGAATACCCAGGGCTCCAACCCGTTCACGATGCAAAAAATGCTGTACCGAGCTCCGCGGTATGTCCAGTCGAATTGTCTCACGGGTTTGGTGCAAAAGAATCACACCTGACATGCTCTGGCGGTGCGTAACTCTTTTAGACCAACGCGGTAAGACAATTCGGCTTGACTCCGTTCAAGGCGAAGCGCAATTTGTCTGAAACTGACTTGTTTCGTGGGGTTGCGGGTATAACAAAACTGTCAGGAGGGTTATTTAAGGCCGGGATCAATCGCTGGGCGGGAAAAGATGATTTTAATGGCAACATCAATTTCGGATTTGGAACTCAGCTTTGGAGCGAGGAACAATGGCGATGGTTTATCGACTGGTGCCTCCTGCATAAGATCAACGGTTTCGATCTCTGCATTTACGGTTACTGGCCATTCAAATTTCCTGGGTACCCCGAGATCACTCTCGCCAACATCCCGGTGAAGACCTATGACCCGCAGACCGAGAAGACGAGTATCGTTCGAACGACTCATCCGGACATGGAACGAGAGTTTCTTCCCGCGTTGATTGGCTATGCCCAGACGCGGGGAATTCGAGTGAACGCCCGCATCGGACTCAACACGTTCAACGGCGGATACGCGCGGGAGCATTCGGAAGCCCGCCAATGTTTCTCTGGGCCCCAGGGTGTTATATATTGGATCTCAGCAATCATGCAGCCCGCCAATACCTGCATGATTCACTGCGGAGAATCATGCAGATGGGGTTTGACGGCGTGACCTTCGAGGTGATTGAATTGCCGGGTTCTGTTTGTACCAGGCCCGCTTGCATCACCAAGTATTGGACTGGGTTCGAGGATACGATTCCCCCGAACCCCGTTCCGAAGCTGACTCCCCTTCCGGTCCGGATCCGGGCGGACGCGGATATTCTGAACGACCTTTACGCCGTGATGACGCGGGTGAACCCCAATGCCGACGTGGGGTTGATTTAGCATCGGATCGTTGAAATGTACGGGTAGAGCGCCGAGACGCTGGAATCATTTCGAAAATTTCGGGCCATGATTCCTCCGAAGGTTTACTTCCTCCAGGGACCCCGAGGCCCCCGCGACGGACCCATCTAGGGGTCGGAATTCGAAAACTGGTTCAATATTGACAACTCTCGAACCTGCCGCCATTCGAACAATATCGAGGCGAGCCACGCGGGTCGGCAGATGCTGCTGAATATCAATAACGATCCGGAGACGCGCGGTGGTGAACCCGTAGCTTCTTTGGAATGGGAAATTGCCCAACATCGGGCGACAGCGAAACTGCATCTCTAGGGTGCGACGGGTTATGACTTTGAATAGTACGGCGGCGAGGTTTATCCTCTAATCCTGGAACAATACATTTGGAATTCGCGCGGACCCGTGGGTGTGACGGATCACGAATTCCTTGAATACGGTTGCCAAACGCTGTACCGAACCCGCGTTGGCGCCTGGTGGCGAAAGCGCTGGCGTTGTCTCCACCGACGACGGATCATTACCCTTCCTCCTGGGTTGGACCGGCAAACGAAGCCGCCGCGATCGCCAAGCAGGCATTGGAGGCCTATTCGGGCGCCGAACAAGAGTACCGCAACAGTCCGGACGGCGACGCAGCGCAAAGCGTGGTTCCACGAAGTCGAGCGACTGGAGGAGGCCGCTGGAAACGGCACGCGGAGTGAGCTGAGTCTCAGGGTTGTCAAGGCAAGGAACGGGTTTTGGCAGGCGCTTTGGTGAATGCTCGGGACATCTGTAACCTGGTCGTTAACGGGAAGCCGCGGGATAACCATATCGATTGCTATTCCGAGGGTGAATGTCGTCCCCTGTTTGCGGTAATTGAAAAACTGGCGGGAGAACCTAACGTCGACGTTGGGGACGAATTGAAGAGGCAGTGAGATTCCGGACGCCGGGAGCAAGCCGGGACGCTCGATCCTGCCTTTGAAGTCCTCAACAGCTTGGAGGAACCTTGGGATTACCGGTCGGATTCGGATTGTGCGCGGTCCTTCTGGGAGGTTTTTTTCAAGGGACCATGCTCCTCCCCATGAAGTTTACGCAGCGCTGGCAATGGGAGAATACCTGGTTGTGTTTTTCCGCGACCGCCTACCTACTGACCCCTTGGATCCTGACCTTCTTTCTGGTTTCACATTTCCCGCACATGCTCACTGAGGTCAGCCCCCGTGCGCTGGCCACGACTTTCTTGTTCGGAGCAGGAATGGGCGCAGGGGCGCTTTTGATGGGAGTAGGTTACCGTTATGTCGGTATGGCCATTGCCTTTGCGATTGTGTTGGGGATCTCCTCCACCATTGGCACTCTTGTTCCACTCATCGTGTTCGCGCCGGATCAGATTACGAAACATCAAGGATTGTCCGTCATGGCGGGGGTCGCCATCGCCTTGGTGGGAACCGCGGTCGTGTCGCTGGCAGCGTGGGAACGCGATGCCAGGGATAAGCGCGACCTTTCTACATCGCGGCCGGACTCAGAAAAGAGAACCCGGAACGCGGCCATCGGATTGGTTCTCTGCATCTCGTCTGGAATACTTTCGTCATGTGGCAATCTAGGGTTTGCTTTTGCCGGCGAGATTAGCGAGAAAGCGCGCCAAATGGGCGCCGGGCCGACGGGCGCCTCCAGCGCCATATGGACCGTGATTCTTTTTCCCGTGTTCCTTTGCAATTTCATCTATAGCTTGTACCTGCTCCGCAGGAACCATACCAGCCAATTGTTTTTCGAGAGGGGAACAATCCATTACTGGGCGTTGGGAATCCTCATGGGACTCGATTGGATGGCGGGGATGGCTGCGTATGGGGCGGGGGCCCTCTCGCTCGGGAAGCTCGGGACCTCGATGGGCTGGATCCTTTTCGTGGCTTCTATGATCGTCGTAGCCAATGTTTCCGGGGCCCTCACGGGAGAGTGGAAAGGATCGAGCCCGAGGACGCTGGGAATCATGGCTGCCGGCATTGCCATCCTCATGATTGCGATCCTGGTGGTCGGCACGGCAGGAAAGCCGGCATATGCGAAGTCGCTCTCGTGTCCTTCGACGCGGGCCGCTCAGACGGCCGGTCCTCGAGTTTGCCATGAACGCTCTCATGTTAGTGTAGTGCGTCACAGATAATGCAACTTGTGGCACCGTCCTTGAAGTCGGCATGCCGGGCTCAAGCCCGGGCGCTACATCACGTGCGCCACAAATCGGATGTTGCAGGAACTGCTACCCATTACGCTAGTTACCACAGAAGCCCAAGTGTTTTCTTCCGAGTATTCTCTATTACGAGGGGTCGACCATGGAAATGGACCGGCGTAAATTCTTGAGTGTCACGTCTACGGCAGGACTTAGCTTGGTGGGCCGAATGTCAAGCGCCAATGGCGGTTCGACTCCTCTGCCGGAAGCGGAAGCGTACCAATATCGGCTGGCCTTTGATGTTTGGATCAACGATGTCCGGAATAAAGCCATGACATTGGAAAACTGGCCGTACGGTGTTCTTGACGATCAGACAGTCGACGGCATCGTCAGCGCGATGGACGTCCAACAGCAGTCCGGATACACGGCGATTGATCTCTGCGGATTATGGACAACCGACGCCTGGCCCGTGGACATTGAACACGTCGTAGATAGGGACCGACAGCGTCGCATCAATCAGATTCTGAAGGCTGCCCACGAGCGGAAGATGAAAGTCATCTGCTTTCCTTCGGGAATATTGAATTGGGGTTATGACGAAATTATCAAGAGCCGTCCGGAACTGCAGACGGATAACGAGAGCGAAATGAACCCGTTCAAGGATGAGTCATGGCAGTGGTTATACAAGGTCTTCGACTACGCGGCCAACACCTACGATATTGATGGTTTCCACCTGGAAGCCGCCGATCAGGGCCGGTGCAAGACGCCGGAATGCATGGAGAAATGGCCGGACAACGTCGCATACTATTGTTATGTCACCGGAAAGTTAGCCGATTACCTTCGCCAGAAATATCCGGACAAACTCTTAGTCACTACGATCCAGGGATTCAGCACCTGGGGTAAAGGCTTCACCCCGGAGCAAACCGAGCATATTGTCGAGCTCAGCAAAAGGGTCGATTGTCTGTTTGACCAGGGCCACCGCGGCACGTACGTGCCCCAGTCCGACTGGAAAGACTTCATTCCCAAACTGCACTGCGCTTACGGTACGTCGGGGGGATTTTGGGTATACCCCCCGCAGCGTTGGGAGCGCACTCGCTGGTTTTTGCCTTACGTGCAGCGCACCGGCAAGCATATGAAAGAGCTTTTCGCGGCGGGGGGGCGAGGTGTGATGTACTACCAGGGCCCCGTCATGAATCCCTGCACCGAGGTGAATATCGATGCGGGTGGACGCCTGATGACCAACATCGGTAAGAGTATTGAAGATACTTTGAGCGAATCCCTGGAACATATGTATCGCCCGAAGAATCCAAGCGCTCTGCAAAAACTCGTGCAGGTCTTCCTGAAAGCGGAAAGTATTTATTTCGATCAATGGAATCCGGAAAAAATCCTGGCTTCGCAAAAGGCCCCCATGCCCGGCGAATTGCACCTTATGAATCTGTTTGGAGGCACCCCGGGCGCCGCCACCTACTTAATGGAGCCATTCCTGGATACCGAGGGGCGGGGCGATTACAAACAGGGGCTGATCAGTGTTTTCAAAGATATCGAGGCCATCGAAAATTCGTTTGACGACGGCGGAAGGATTACCAGGATCAAGCACGGGATTTCCGAGACCTTAGTTGACGTCAACAACGTCGCCCGGTGCAAAAACGAAAAAGCAGTCTGGGACGACTCGCAAGCGGGGCGGAAATTATGAGTTATGACTCCTGATTCCGACCCAGACCGTTATCAGAATCGCCTGGCCTTCGATATCTGGGCGAATGATTGCCGCAATGAGGCGATCACGATAGAAAACTGGCCATTCGGAAGGCCTGACGATAGAACCGTCAGTGGAATCATCAAGGCCTTGGATCTACAAGCGGAATCCGGCTACAACGTCGTAGATATTTGTGGTTTTTGGGCCACTTACTTGTGGCCCGTTAACATCGATAGCGTAAGGGACAGGGACCCCAACCGCCGCATTAATCAACTCTTGAAGGCCGCCCACGAACGCGGTATCAAAGTCAGAACCTTTCCTTGTGGCATCATGAATTGGGGATTCGACGAGATCATCCAAAGCGCTCCCGCCATGCGCAGCGACAACAAGCACAATATGAATCCGCTGCGGGAGGAATCGTGGCAGTGGGCGAACAGAAGCTTCGACTTTGTGGTGGATAATTGCGAAATCGATGGGTTTCATCTTGAGTCCGAGGTTCATGGCCGGTGCAAATCTCCGGAGTGTGCGGAGTAGTGGCCGAACAACGTGGCTTACCATTGTTTTGTTACAGCCAAGATGGCCGACCATATTCGGAAAAAGTATCCAGGCAAGTTGGCTATTGCGACGATCCACGCGTTCGCCCCCTATGCGCGGACTTTTGATGGTGAGGAAAAGGGATATCTCGTCGAGCTCAGTAAGAACATCGATTGCCTCTTTGATCAGGCGTGATGTTGAATCAGCGGCCTGTGGCCAATCCCAGCACAAAGGTCAACTTGGCCTTTGGCGGCCGAATCATGATGTATGTGGATCGCGACGTCCCCGACGCCCTCGAGCAAACTCTGGAATCACTCTATCGGCCCAGGAACCAGCACGCTCTGCGGGGACTTCTGGATATCTTTCATCAGGCAGAGAATGGCTATTTTGAGCAATGGAACAAACCGAAACTTCTGGAGGTCACTAAACGCCCGGCCCCCGCCAATTTTCATATTACCAATTCATTCGGAGCTTCTCCCGGCGCTTCCGAGTGTCTGATAGAACCCTTCCTCGATACCGCCGGACGCCAGCGATACAAATGCTGTCTCATCGACCCCTATGAGGGCATCTCGGACATTGAGCGGGACTTTGATGACCAGGGGCGAATCGAGAGGATTAAGCGATCGATTGGGGAAGCGCTGGTTGACATCAACAACATTGCCATTTGCAAAGGCGAAACGCAGGTCTGGGACGACCAGAAAA
>Ga0206993_1066_pt1 | contig 23428 bp, 15 predicted proteins | sample Alteio_BWMinCont_7_FD_153499 | JGI IMG/M metagenome (GOLD analysis project Ga0206993, IMG submission 153499) | Enriched cells from forest soil in Barre Woods Harvard Forest LTER site, Petersham, Massachusetts, United States -... | ecosystem: Environmental > Terrestrial > Soil > Temperate forest >... | reverse complement strand
GTAATGATTGCCGCTATCAGTATTTGTCGATGGCAGGAACGGTTTTCCATCATTCCCCTTTGCCGGTTACGAATGGTTTCTCGCGACCTATCCGATTTGCGAGTCGAAGGAGGGAATGTCCGGGATACAGATTAAGCGGAGGCTCGGAATCTCCTACAAAACCGGGTGATATCCTGTGCCATCGAATCCGCGAGATAAAGTGTGACACGTCCGAGAAACTCAACCATTTCGATTATGTTCAGCCAGGAAGAGCTTGTCGGCGTGAACTGCGTCTGCGGTGAAATACCTTGTCGCACCAGTCCAGATACAGGTTGGCCAGCAAGGGCGAAATCACTCCGCCCTGCGGTGTTCCCTGCTTCTGCCTCGGCGGCGGATGTCACTCTCTGTCGATTGCAGCACTTCAAAATCCGCGGAGACATGTAGCGCGATTGGTCCTCGCCTCAGCTTGGAGCGTGGGCCATTAGTGCACCGGCCCCATCGTTTGCTTATCCACGAACGAATCCGCCCAATCATCCGTCCGGAAAGGTGAGGTCGGCAACCCGGCGCGGTTATACAAATTGCAGAACGGGTTCATGGCCCAGGCATAGCGCACGGCCACAGGGTGCGCGAGCCCGTCTCTATGTACAACGACCGTGTCACCCTCGATTTTGGCGTCGGCCGCCGCGAATTTTTGATCGTCGCCCGCAATCTCAAACCCAATGAGTTCTGGCCCCCCCCACACATTCTTCGCCGCAACCAGGCCCCCGTAAGCGTACTGGAAGCGTAGTCGGATTTTCCCACCCTCTACGTCCATGGACTTATAAACGGGACCTGAATAGATCACATCCCTTCCATAGGCGATGCCCTGCGCAGCAAGAGCGAGGCGATAACCGACGGTTTGCTTGTCCTTAGGGTGAATATCGCTCCCGTCGCCGATATCAATGGTGACAGCCATACCAGTCTTCGGCAGCGCAAGCGCCATCAGTTGGGCTTCGCGCGTCATCGGCCAATCCTCGGGCTGGTAGGCGCCCCAGTTAGCGATTTGAACGTAAAGGAAGGGGAAATCGCCCTCACCCCAGACGCGCCGCCAATCGCGAATCAATGCCGGAAAGAGCTTGCGATATTGGAAGGGACGGTCGGCATTTCCCTCTCCCTGGTACCAAATGACTCCGCGGATCGCATAGAGCGTTAGCGGCATGATCATGCCATTGAAGAGGCCGGCGGGGCGCCAGCGATCCCGTCGCAAGTCATCCGGGATGCTCGGAGGTGCGGGCAGCAGCCCCCCTTCGGATTCGGCTTTGTCGGCAGCTTGCCGCCACTGAGTAAATTGCTCTTCAACGTCTCGAGCGCTTATAGGGTACGGGGAGAGCAATTTCGATTCGATATCCAAAATAGACTTGAACGCGGGATCAGATTCCAGCGTGCTGTGGCTCATCCACGACTCTGCCGGGGTTCCGCCGACGGAACTGTGAATGATGCCAACCGGTACATTCAACGCCTTGAGCAATTCCCGCCCAAAAAAATACCCCACGGCGGAAAAGTCGCTCACGGTCTCTGGGCGTGTCGCAACCCAATAGCCTTTTACATCCCGTTGAGGTTTTCCAGCTACGGCCATCTCAACCGTGAACAGCCGAAGCGTGGGGTAGTCAGCGTGGGCGATTTCGTCCCCTGCATTTATTACGCGGCTAACGGCCATGGTCATATTGGACTGTCCGGAGGCCACCCAGACCTCACCGACGAGTACATCGTGTACCGTAATTGTATTTTTGCCGGCGACGGTCATCGTGAATGGCCCGCCAGCATTGAGTGGCCCTAATTTCACTTTCCACTGGCCCTCGCTGTCAGCGATCCCGCTCACTCGTTGATCCTTCAAAGTCACGGTAACCCGTTCACCGGGGTCGGCGGTCCCCCAAACATTCACCTTCGTGCCTTGCTGAAGGACCATGCCGTCAGACAGCAAACTGGGCAGCTTCACCTCGGCGCGCAGACCGAGCACGCCAAGCGTCAATGCGCAAAAAAAAAGCATCGCAATTGACTTTGCTTTGGACTTCATCCGATACATAGGATTCCCCCTTCAAATTACAGCGATTTCTGGGACCTGCAAAGCTCTGAACGTCCAACTTCCCCAAGTGCGAACTCCCCGACACTGCAACTCGTGTGGACACGCGCAAGAAGCCGCCGGAGCGTCGCAAACACTATTAGAAAACAATAGGTTGGCGTCAAAGGGTCATTCCACTTGAGTGGTGAACATCCGTTGCAAGTGCCACCCCAGCCGAAAGATTCTCTCATCCAGCCTACGGCCACCCTGCCCTACCAGGGCGGGAATGGGCAGAAGGGAGGCTGCGCCTACGGCCGTGTTGGCCCCCGTTCTGCCCTCGAAATTACTCAAAATAAGGCAGCATAACAAATATGCTCTAGTGTTGCGTTTGGAAAATGAGTATACTTATGTAAAACATGTCAATTCGTTTTAGCGCCGGGCTTTAGCCCTGCATTTGCCGCCCTAAACGGCGGCTCTAAGGTAAACGCATTTTCCAAACGCAACACTAGAGTGAGCTTCCGAGTTAGCACGAGTTAGAACCTTGTCTGCTTCTTTCCCTCGTGAACAGGACGTTACATAGGCCGGCGAGATCCCCACAAATGGTGCGCTTTCGGCTCATATGACGGCATCACCCCGCCTGGAACTCCCCTGCCCCCAAGTGCCTATGGGGTATATATACTAATCAGGTCAAGAATCGCGATCGCCCCGGGTCCAACCTCGCCTCCAAGTGTGGGCCTCCGGTGGAGCCATCCGGAAAAGGTCAAAACGGTCACATGACCCACTATAGAGGAATCTCCGCGGCGGGCATAAGTTAGTATCTCGATGAATGCAACTCCATATTAGGCGCCTCGTCCGGTGGCAGTTGCATCGCCGGCTTTCTTCCACGACCTGGCGATTTCCTCTAGGGACCGTCCTTTGGTTTCCGGAAGCAACTTCCGTCCCCAGAAAAAGGAAATGACGCAGATGGCCGCATAGAACCAGAAAACGCCGGCAATGGTTCCCATGACCCTTCGAGATGCGGCTTCGAGCGTTGGGAACGCAAACGGGCCAGTAAACCCGGCAATCCAAAGAAAGCTAGTCGAGATGCTTACCGCCCTGGCGCGAATGCGCGTAGGATAAAGCTCGGACATCATCAGCCATGGCAGCGGCCCTAAGCCGATGGCATGTGGGACCGCGCACAAGAAGATTGTCGCCACCACGACGGGACCTTTAATGTTTAGTTGAAAAATCAAACCAGCGGCTCCGAGGCAGAAAACCATCGCAGCCGAAGTCACCAGCCAAAGCGGTCGCCTACCGACTCGGTCCACCTGCGACATCGAAATCAGCGTAAGAAATACGATGCCCCCCACGACGACCGCATTCTGCCCAATGGCATCGCTAGGTCGTGAATAGCCGGTTTGTTGGAGGAGGGTTGGTACATAGTAGCCAATGCTGGTCCATCCCGTCCAATTATTGAAGAGTGCAAGCACAACTCCGGTAGAGAGCGCCTTCAGCATCTCAGGTTGGAATAGTTCGCCCAAGGTCCCTGTCTCCTCAGAAAGAGAGGCTTTGATCTCTTCCAATTCCTTTCTAGCATGTTTTACCCCATCGATTCGCACCAGGGTCTGGAAAGCTTCATCGAACCGTTGTCGGGCCGCCAGCCACCGAGGGTCCTGCGGCACTTTCAGGAGCAAAAGCACGAAAACAACCACCGGAACCATCATCGAGGCGAACATCCAGCGCCAACTGACGCTGGACGACACATAGCTTGCCAACAAGTAAGAGACAATAGCGGCTGCCAGTGACCCGAGGGCAATCGCAAGCTGGTACATGATTCCCAGTCGCCCCCGCAGGCGGGCGGGTGCGATTTCCGCGATGTACAACGGCGCAGCCAGAGAAGACAGTCCCACCCCGAGGCCGCCCACGATCCGGAACAGATTAAAAATGCTGATGGTTCCCGCCAGCGCCGCCCCTATCGCCCCGATGCCAAACAAAACTCCGGAAATCACCAAAGTGCTCTTTCGCCCCGTCCAGTCACACAACCATGCACCGAAGGAGGGGCCCACGATGCAGCCCAGAATCGCGCTGCTAACCGCAAAACCGAACTGGGCGGGAGAGAGTGCAAAATGAGCTCTTATGAAAATTGCAGCTCCCGCAATGATGTCTAGGTCGTAGCCGAACAAGAATCCGCCAGTGGCAGCTGCGAATGCCAGAAAGAACGCGTAAAATCTCCCACTTTCCGTAGCCAGCGTCGTGCTGTCCTCGTTCTCAACGTTTGACATAAACCATCCTCCGGCTGGTCCTTCGATTACGTTTGAACCGGTTGGGGAATCGTGGTTCAAAAGTTCTTTCACAAAACGGCTTGAGTGAGACCGAACCATCAAACAAGTTGCCTCCAAACTTACGCTATGGACGGTGAGACTTGCATTTCACCATAACAGACACCGCCGGACCGCTCGGGGCACCTCGGGAAGTTCCTGCACCGGCGCCACTATCCCTCTTCCGACTCGCGCCATGCCGTTGCAGAGATCATGGTTTCCGCCTGGGAGCTCGATCACATGCAGACGGGTGAATTGCTGGACTATGGGGGAGCGGATCCGGGCCGGTGTTGAGCCAGACGTCGGAGATCACGATGCCAATTCGATCCTGCGCTCGCGCTCGGGCGATCTGTTTCAACCCTGCTTCCAGCCCGCGAATAATGTCGGCGCAACCCTCCGGCCGCATGCTCAGAATCTCGCGGATGATCTCGTCATGCGCCCGGCGTCGGCCGACGGCCCGGAGCGTTCGGCCGTGGTCATTGAAGGCCACTAGCCCCACTCATCCCCAGGCGCGAGATTAAGAAACAAGGTAGCAGTGGCCATAGCAGCGGCCACGGCTTTCCGGCGGGATAAGCCTGACCTTTTCAAAGTCGGGCTTGTTCACGAAGCTCAGATGGGTGTGCGCCTCGGTCAATCCCGGCAATAGCATTGCCCCATGGTCATTAGTAAAATGCGCCCTGTTGCACGGCACTTTTCTATCTCCCTTAGCTACCGCGCTAATCCGATTTCCTTCGATGAGAACTTCGCCAGAATAAGGCTCAGCGCCCGTACAATCCAGGACGTTGACATTCGCAAACAGAATGCCCTCCATTGTGGCATTCTCCTTTCTCACGCGCTCAAGCCGCTGATCGAAAACCAAGCGAGTGCCCCAGTTTTCCGGAGTGCCTGCTTGGTTTTTGTCGCTTAGTTATGGTCGGTACTTAGAAGTTCCTTCCAGCACTCCGTGCTCTTTGAGGAATTTGAAAATTGCCGCCTGAGCACGAAGGGCCTCCGCGGGCGAAAACGAACTTACCCCGTGCCCTCCCTCCGGAATTGTCACGAGCTGATTAGGGACCCCGGCGCGGTCGAGTCCTTCGTGCAGACGAACCGCCTGCGTGTAAGGAATGGCGGGATCTTTCGTGCCGTGAATCGTGATGATGGGAGGCAAACCTGCCCGTATGTAGGTGAGTGGCGATAACTTCTTTGCTAGTTCCGCACGGTCCGGAAGGCTCCCAAACCACTCCATCGCCCACGTCTGCTGATTGGGGCCTTCGACCACTTCGGCAACGTCAGTGATGCCGAAGAAATTGACGATAGCTGCAACTTTGATAGGTTGATGCCCGATCGACATGGCGCAGGCATTATCAAATCCCGCGGTCAGATCGAGCATTCCGGTCATCAGGGCAAGATGGCCACCAGCTGATTCGCCGGCCACCACCAGCTTCGTGGTGTCGAACCCGTATTCCTTGGCGTGGCGATAAACCCACTGAAGTGCGCATCGGCAGTCCTCAACGGCCGCAGGCGCCGGCGCCTGGTTTGCCACCCGGTAATCGATATTGACCGTGTTCATCCCCTGGGCGAGGTAGGGGAGCAGATACAGGATCCGATCCTCCCTGGCGAGATGCGCCCAGCCACCACCGTGAATCCAAATCAGGGTCGGCCGCGCTTCGGTTTCAGGGCCAGCTGTAATGACATTAAGATTGAGGTCGATGTTGTTGGCTCTAAGGTAAACGATGCCCGGGCCGGCCAGCAGTGATCGCTCGTGATCGGGAAATAGCCGGTATTGGAAGGGCGCGAGCGTTGCCCATCTAGTGACCGGATCAAGCTCCTGGCCATAAAGGCCGACATTCGCTAGGGCAAGAAATATGACCAGCGCAGGATTGAATTTCACAATGCCTCCTTTTAGGAATGGCTGACCCACAAAATTTCGCTTCCTCTCTCCCTACACTCGCGACGAATGGATCGCGCTCGTGTCTTTGACATGCCCGATCACTTGCTAGACCGCATATTGGGGCGGAATCGCAATCATCATGTGCACATCATCCCACCGCAGATGCCTTCAGCACGGCTTGGCCGCCAACGCAACTCGTGAGCAGTTGCCGCTGAACCTCTGGCTAGCTTTGACAGTGGCAATTATTTAAAGGGAACCTCACACAATCGCCCACACAAAAATAACATACTCTATAATCTCTTTTCTATATTCGTAAACTCGACTTGTCAAGCGAAAATTCGACGGCTTGTCTGGTGGCGCGGAATCACCCAAACTGACTCAAAGCTCTAAAAAGCTTTATGGGACAGTTGTTGATTCATTCGGTGGGCGTTCCATCTCTAAGGAGTCGATCATTACAGAACTCCAGAGGGCAAAGAGACTAATGGCGAAGCTGAGGCGCGGAGAGGCATGTCGTAGGGGCGCAGATTTCAGTGAGTCACCCCGCTGTTGCCGAGATCCTCGGTCGGGCCGGGTACAACTGGCTTCTCGTGGACACCGAGCATACAGCCAACGGTGCGCTGACCGTGCGAGCGATGTTGTAGGCAGCCGCACCGTCTGAGGCCGCGGTTCTGGTACGTTCGCTGAGCCTCGATGCCGATGAGATTCGGCGGTTCATCGACCTTGGATCTCCCGGCGTCTTGTGCCCTTTCATCAACTCAGGCGCACTGCCAATCGCTTCTCCTCGCACCATGCGCCGGTGGACCTTGACCTTCCGGGCTACCCCGGCAATCGTCCCCACCCCAAATTCATACTCGCGTCGTATCTCTTCAAATAGCTCCACCTTGGCTCTCCATTCCAACGGTATCCCCCTTTTGGGCATTGCCCAATTCAGGGTATCCGTTCGCTGCCAAGGTGGGCCAATTTAAACCGCCGAACTGTGCCAGTTCAGAGTACCGAAATCACGAGGGTGCAGGTGACTTGAGTCGCTTCGAGGTTAAGCTAGTGCTTTGTTGCAAAATTGGAGTCTGGGCGGGTCGTGGGCTTCCGCCAACGGACTCCACAAGAATCGGGTGAAGCGATGGAGAAACTCCTCGAATGGGGAGTTCCGCGCGAGCAGGTTGTCCTAACTTGGCAGAACCTACCTTGGCTGCAGTTCTGGCGGTGCCATGCTAGTGGGATGGGATCGAGCGCGGCGTTTCGTGATGGTCCGGAAGGAAATGCGCGAGAGCAAGCGCTCGCCGGGCCGAAAGTTGTAGGAGGTTCCGGGCTGCACCTTTCGGGTGCTGCTGACCAATCTCACAGACCTGCCGGAAGAGATTTGGCGCGACTATAACCAGCGGGCCTGCGTGGAGCAACGCATCGAGGCGTTGAAGTCAGATTTGCCCGCCGACAATTTCTGTCAGCGCGAGTTCTTTGCCACCGAGGCGGCCTTCCTGAGCATTCTCATGCTGTTCAACCTGCTGGGCGAGTTCCAACTCGCCTGCGGGATGACCGCCTATCGACAGCCGGCCAACTTGCGTCTACAGGCGTTCCTGCGTGGAGCGATACTAGCCCGCGCGGGCCATAGAATGGTGCTCCATTTGTCCGCCGCCTGGGGAGGACTTAAAAAACGCAACCCGCTGTTTGACCAGCTCTTAAACTACGAACTTCCAACTTCGCGCAAGTTGCAGTTGCAACCCCACGCGGCAGGGTAAAAATCAGACTTCAATCCTCCCCCAGAGGGCAAGAAATTCCTTCAACTTAGCGCTTCTAAAGTTAAACCCTCAGACGATAGAACCGAATTGCGTTGGCGCCAAACACCTTGTTGTGTTGTTCGTCGCTGATTTTTCCGAGGGCTTCATGGAGCGCCTGCCAAACGCCCTGGTAACTTGAGGCAAGAAGGCAAACGGGCCAGTCGCTTCCATACATCACGCGATCCCATCCGAAAACATCGACGACATGCGCAACATAGAGTCTGAGGTCGGTCGGTTTCTGCCTACCCCAATCCGCTTCCGTGACCATCCCTGATAACTTGCAATAAACCTGCGGATACTTCGCGATCGCGGCCATATGCTCTGCCCATCCAGGAGAACCACCTTTCGCAATATTGGGTTTAGCAATGTGATCGATGACCATCGGCAGATGGGGCACCTTATCTAGAACTTTAAGCACGTTTTCGAGGTGCTGTGGCTTGACGACCATGTCAAAAGCCACATGCTGCCGCGTCAACTCACCCAAGCTTTCCATGACAGGTTCGCGCACGATCCAACCAACGTCAGGTTCGCCCTCGACGACGTGGCGGATTCCTACAAATTTCGGTTCCTTGCGCAAATCATCGAGTGCCGCACCGGCCCGTGCGGGATCCTCGAGGTCGATCCAGGCAACTACGCCCCGCACAAAAGGCGCGGCGTTTGCCTGGCTAAAATACCAGCGGTTGGTCTCGGGGGTCTGTGGGTATCCTTGCACCAGCACCGTGCCGTTTATTCCCAGCATCGTTATCAACTCTTCCAATTCGGCGGGCATATACGGTCGGGCTAAAACCGCAGAGCTCGGTGAAAAGGGAGGCAACCTGAGGGCGGCAGGATCCCAAAAGTGTTGGTGACTATCTACGACTATCTTCATACTTCCCAATCTTGAGTTTTCAGACTTAACCCCGTCACAGTTCATGTTTGACCTCATCGCAAGACCGGTTAGTACCACTGTTCGGCAAACGGTTTTTTCCAAAAAAGTCCTGCGATTCGTCCTCAAGTTCATCTCCCGCACCTCGATTCAGTAGCCGACTCCTTCAACTTCAGGCATTTCTAAACTATCGACTTCAGACGCTGTGGTTGCGGGGCCAGACCCCGAGTTTCAACAGCGACCCACTCACAACTGCAACGCCGTACCTGCACCCACGGACCGATGAGAACCCCATTTTTCATTCCCAGCTCTTGGACCAATGCTGCTGATCTCAACGGGACAAAACCAGGATTCAAGGCGGTAGAATTCCCCTTGAGGTGAAAGTCATCACGCCTGGGATCCACGAAAAAAAATCCGCAATGATCGAATCCTTGTCATACCCAAGAGTTCACCACTAAGCGCTTGGCGGGGATGCACTCGAATGATGTCCTTGTGTATGCCAACAGCGTCGTCAGGTTGCCCCGCCGTTCGGCACTCTTCGCTTCCGAGTGTAGGGTCTGTGCGCGGGCACTGGAAGTCTTGCAAAGACGGAAAGGATCCTCGCCCCCTAAACCTTCGGTCATCATCAGGTGCAATTTAGGCTTCTATTGGAGGTGTTACTCCTGCTCCACCAACAGGATACTTCGAGCGGGAACCACCGTAGTGACTTGGCCAAATTTCACTTCCTCCACAGTCACTTGCTTGCGTTCGGCAGCCGTAACAAGGGAGGTTGTCCCTGCCTTCTTCACCAGCCCCAGCGTGACCTCTTCCGACGCGCCGGTCCAATTCACCAAAACATAACCGATCTTCCCCGCCGGCGATCGCCAAACGCTGCTCATCACCGCCGGAATGTCAACCGTGGGAGGATCTATAACCTCCTTGCCGGGAGGAAGCCACTCGTCCATCCGTATCTTTGACGTCTTTAACTCAACAGGCTCCAACATCTGACCAAGAACTTGGTAAGGCCGGGCGTACGTCCTTTGGGCGTGAAAGAGGTTCCTGAGCAGGCCAAAAATCGGGTAGTTCGGATTGGCTTCGAAATCGTAGTCGGTGCTCCCGATCATCAGGAAGCTCTGATTCCCGGCTATAAAGTTCACCGTCTGCAACATCAGTTCGGCTTCGAGATGCGATACCCAAAACCTGCCGTCGCCCCCTAGTAGCGGTATATACTCATGGTAGATATAGCTGAAAAGGGGAATTCCGTGCGGTCCGTAGGGGCGATTGAGCATTAGACTCATATCTTGGATCCATGTTTCACACACCCCCTCCATGCTAAGGATCGAGTCACGGTTTCTCTGGCGAGCCATCTGCCGAGTACCCCGCATGAACTCTTGCATTTCTTGGTGCATCCAGGGCCCGTATCCAGGAGGATGGCCGTGTTGGTCGCTATAACAGACTGCGGGATAACCGCCAACCTGGTGATCAAACTCCAGCGCTACGGCCCCGAGATCCATCAGCTTGCTGAACCACTCTGTGTATAGCTTTTGGGCTTCATGGCTGCCGACGCATACCTGAACGAATAGTTTTTCCATGTTGCCTGCTATGTATCGACTTACCTCTCCTTGGTCGTTGATAGCTGCCAAGGGACGCCCTTCCTTTTCGAAGTGCGCCCATCCGTCATAGCCGGCCATACTTCGCTTGTAGCACCAATGCATACCCCAGATGGCCATGAAAGGATAGTAGCCGTCACGGGAGAGATCTGCCATCGCAGCTTTTAGACTTTCCTCCCCTTCCAATGGCGGGAAAATGTCCACTGGCCCGCACGGATCCCCGATCTGCTCCCAGCCGTTGTACCAAACCACAACCGGCGTTCCAAAGATGGACACGAATTCTCTCGTAAGAGGGATCACCTTCTTTGCCGGCCAGAATCTCCCGATCGGATAGTCGGACTGCGGGAAGGTGGTAGCGCCTCGACCCCGCTGGTAGTCACCACGGCATTCATACTGCAAGGTCGGCCGAGGCTCCTTCAGCCAAGCCGGCAAATCGTCCCTCTCGACAATTTTTCGGGCGCACCACGACTGCTGGGCTGCCCACTGCTTATACAGGTCGGCAGCGGCATACCAGTTGCCGTGAAAGATCCCCAATACGGTGTCATAAGGCAAATCAAAACTCAGGCCCGGCCGCTCATCGTAGTTGTGCTCGATGGAGATATCCAGCCCATCTTTCAGACGCGTCAAACCGAAGTGCTTGACATTACCGCTGCCGTCGTACGTGGCCATGTAAAGCCCCGCGGTTCCGTCGTAGTACGCCTGCATCTGCAACGAGATTATGCCTGGGTATTGGTCGGGTAGCCAGCCCCACATAGGGGAGGCGCCCCGCCCGCCGTCTGCCCGAAACTCCGCTCGACTCTGCTCGGGCAAATCATGCGGTAGGATGAGGCCCAATTTTTCACGCCGGTCAGGCAAACTTTGGCCCGGCTTCCAGTCCAGTTGTCCACCAAATCTACCCCACGCAAAATAATCGTCTTCGGCCGAGTCGCCGAGTACGAGTGGTGCCTGCACTACGGGGTATTGAATCGCCCGAATCCCGTACGGAGTGTTGTTCTTGACGCTAATCCGCCACTTGCTTAGGGGTGAATCAGCCTCCAGCAGAACGCTGCAAACCGCCGTTATGTCCAGAGAACGATGCCGACCGTATGTGAGCGTCAGCTTTTCGCCCCCAACCGCCACCGACCGCTCTACGCTCAGGGTTGTCGCGTCCAGCGAACTCAGCTCCACCAAATCCTTGCCTTTCTGAAATAACAGGAAACGATAAAGAGGCGCTGCCTTCGCAATAAAATTTCGTTGAGACCGCAGGTCCGTAAACGCGCTCAGCCCTCCTCCGCCCTCTTCAGAAAGAACAATCTTCACCCGGTTGTTGCCTATCGTCCACGAACGCGACGGCGGTAGCTGCGGTCCGATTCCGATGCCGGTTGCAAGCCCCAAACTTGTGGGGAAAGAAACCTGAAGAAAACTCCGTCGATTCATTGACCGCCTCCCGATTGACTTCTCATTTCATGATTTCTTATAACGGAGTTCCCTCCAGACGAGTTCGCTCTCATTTCATCTGGTACAAAAACGCGGTCACGTCACACCCCTGGCGCTCGCGTCGGCCTGAACTACTTATAGCTACGACTGGTTGATGAACCGAAACTTGTTCTTTTTGGCAGGTCCCGCCACGTACCCATCAGAATTGTGATAACGACCCTCGTTTACAACAGACTGGCGATACCCAGTGCCACGTCCTGATCATCAAGGAGTGTGTCGCGGGTTCCCTCGTTCGGGACCTTGCAAGCGAATCCTCGATGTTTGACTGGCATTGTACGTGGGGGCGCTCGATTCAAATCGAGCACAACAAAAAATAATCTATAATCTCTAGACTTATAGGACCCCGAATTCGTTTTGTCAAGCAATAATTTGTTCGGATTTGCGCCAGATAGAGTCTCTTTGGATAAGGTCGCTTATGCGGCGCTACGCGAAGCCTTCCAGGTGGCGGACCAACCTTCCCCCCACGTGTTGGGTACGCTCCCTTACTCAGAGGTCCTGCTGGTGTCGTCGGAACGGAGTGAAATTCTCAATCGGGAGAGGTCCACCCCTTTGCGTCTGGAAAGCGAAAGGGTAGATCTTCAAGGCGCGTACAAAGTGTTTGCGGATCTGCACCTTCCTTTTGACATTGCCAGCGAAAAACAACTTTTGACCTCGGACCTCAAGAATTATCCCTTAATCGTATTTCCATATAGCGCCTTCCTGCCGGTTGAGCTTGGTGTGCGACTACGGGAGTATGTTGAGCTGGGGGGCGTGCTATTCTTCGCCTACCGGACGGGGCAATGGGATGAGAACGGAAGGACGGCGGTAGCTCCACTTTTCGATCTCTTGAGAGTGGGTGCGGACTGGGACGACCAAGTTGCATTCATGAAGCCGACAACCCCCTTGGGTGAGACATACCTGCGTGTCGCGGAGGTGGCCCAGTTCGAGTGTCTCCAGGATGTTGAAACCCTGACTACGCTCACGCGCGCGGCGCTTCGCAGCACGGAAACAGAATGGGCGACGCATAATGTGATACCGGGGAAGGATACTCCTCATCCGACCATGATCCGCGGGAGACTGGGCAAAGGGGTGTTCATTTACTGCGGATTCCGCCTATTCAAAGAACATATCATCCAGGGACTTGGAGTTTACCGGCAGCTCGTGGACCGGGCGCTCGATGGTGTTTACCAACCAAGAATTCAGGTCCATGCTCCTCGCGTGGTTGAAGCGATCTACAATCGAATCGACCGAGAAATCCGCATCATTATTGTTAACGGCGTAACGAACAAGCCAGCAGGAAAAGACCACTTGATTGATATCGATGAACTCATCCCGATAACGGGTGTCTCGGTCGTCGTTCGAGATGAGATTTCCTTTGTCGAAGATATGAAAGGAAAGCGGTTGAGTTTCAACCCAGAACCCGAGGGCACCAAGAGAATTGAAGTTCCCAGGCTCGAGCAATTCGAAATTGTCAAAGTGCACCTCGCGACAACAACTTAGTTGAATACATCCCCGCCTTCGAAGCGTTCTAAGGCGAAAGAATATAGGGCGCTTATCCTGGGAACGAGGAAGGAGCTCAGGTCAGTGGGTGATCAACCAACCAGGGGAACACATTATGAGTTTTTTTACTAATTCCTTTCCCATTAGGCCCTACTGCCGGCACGCCTGACTGATGGCGCACGATCAGGTATTACCAAGGCCGAGACAGTGGTCTACTGAGGGCCAGTCAGTCTACTTATTCTCATCACGGGAAGACGGCCACCGGTCCCTTCGTTCTCACTATTCCTTGAACTTCGCTCGCGGGCAGGATTGATGCGGTCGCCAGTGATTCTCGGTATCACCGAAACGATGCACCCGACCACGTGTTTTGTTCGCCGTGTAACGCTGGCATTGAAGATTTGTGTGCGAGATGTGTGCCTGCTCAAGGCTAAGGACGGGCGTGTCCACGGTCCGCGTGTGGTACTCCAGTCAGCGTGCACTGAACAGCGTCGGCAACGAAGGCGCGCCTCGCCGCCGGGCCGATCAGTCACGGACTGAGCAATAGTTGGGGAGGCACCTCCACTTTTCACAGGGTGTCGCGCACCGCGAGATCGACGAGGCCATTCCCTCTTCTGTGACATGACCACCGAAGCCAATTCGTAGAGATTTCGGCTCGGAGCCAAGGGAACAGAACCGCGGCCCGTTCAGGGCTTGCCCAAAAACCTCACTTATTAGCCGTAACCTTTTGATTTTGCAATGATCCGAGATGCTGAACGCCTCGCTCTACGATCACAAGTTTCCGGACAGGGACCCGAATACAAATTTTTGAAAAGTGTCGTGCTTGACCTACCTAGGAGAGGGCGCGGGTACGCGAGAATATTTTTCCCTGCCGAATTTCAACTGAGCGCTATACTCTCCCATCAATCACATTGGAGGCGCATCGTGACGGTCTGTGTTGCTGCCATTTGCAGAGACGGAAAATCCCTCGTGCTGATCTCCGACAGGATGATAGGGGTCGGGTATGCCGAGGGAGAGCCAGAGATAAAGAAGAACGTCCGATTACATGACCGATGGTGGGCTCTATTTGCCGGTGATGACATATCGCCTGTGTTTGATATCCTAGACGAAGCCAAGACTAGCCTCACGGGAAAGGAAGCCAATGTTGAGGATGTTATAGAAGCGGTCACGAAAGCCTACCAAAACAAACGGGCGAAAGATGCCGAAGCTCTCTACCTCGCTACTAGGAACTGGACGCGGGAGACATTCCGCGAGGAAGCTGGAAAACTCATTCCTGAGAATATCTACAGGGAAATCGACCTAAAGTTAGAACAGCATGAATTCTCAGACCTTGAAATCCTTGTGGGTGGATTCGATCAATCTGGCAAGGCTCACATTTTTGCAATAATGAGTGCGCTTCGGGGGATCGCCAAGAGGTGCGACATTCCCGGCTTCCATGCTATTGGAAGTGGCAGCACCGGAGCAATCTACATGATGTACAACCGGAAGTTAAGCCCTAAGACCCCAGCGCGAGAGGCATTCTATTATGCGCTTGAGGCTAAATATTTCGGCGAGCAAGCCTCTGGCGTCGGCCCAAGCACAGATATGTATATTGTGAAACCAGATGGGTCCCTCACAGTTCTTGATGATGAGAAAACAATCGAGAAAAAACTCATCCCAATCTGTCAGAGGCTGGAACCCCGTAAAATTGACAAGAACGCCAGGAAAGTTCTAAACGAACTTCCTGAATTGGAAGAATTTGAGAAAATAGAAGAGCCAAAGAAAAGCTCAAAATCACCCTCAGATTCTTCCGAGACAGCCCCCGATCTGTAATCCCCGCAAGTTTATCCTTTCGTTTATTTGCATCGCACCTTAGTCTAAGCCCCAATAGCAGTCCGTTTCCCAGCAGTCATCGTTGCCAACGCCGCGGCTTTCCTTCTTTGCTTCCATTCTACACAATGCGGTAGGATTTGAGCGGTAGGGGGCCTGCACTGGCGCGGTCGGGGGAAATGCATTCAGTCACGCCCTCTCGCCGACGCTCGCCGTAAATATGTTCCTTGCCCATATTCAGGGGCAATAGTAGCGATAGTAGCGACTGGCAAAGTTGGCTATCGCGGAGTAATATCTGTCTGGCCTTTCTACTCCTTGCTTGAGCTGTTTCGACGAACATGGATAACGACTTTTTCAAAAAGCCCATCTTGAACTCTCCCTATGAGTATCCGGTGCGCCACTGGGAGCTCGATGCGCTGGGGCAGCCAACTCAGAAAATAATTGAAAGCCGGCGCCGCGCCGAGTTTATTGTGCCGGTCCCCAAGGCTCGAAAACAGAAGGGTGCAGCCGAACAGAAGGCCATGGTGTTCGATGAAGGGAAAGGTCTGTCCAGTCAGGCGCAGCAATACGACCCGACCCCGATCATCAATGAGTTACGCCAGCACATCGATCCGTGGCGCAAGTTAAAAGACCCGAGCGACTGGCACGTCACGCCGGAAACTGCCCGCCTGTTGCAGCACTGGCGAAACCACCCGTTCAGCAGCGTCCGCCCTTTTTTTTGTCAGGTTGAGGCGGTGGAAACGGCCATTTGGCTAATGGAAGTGGCCCCCGCGCTGGCGGCGCGCAAGAAGTTTCTCGATCACCTGGAAAATGCCAACAACGATGCCAATCCGGGGTTGGCGCGGCTTGCACTGAAGCTGGCAACAGGAGCCGGTAAAACCACGGTCATGGCCATGCTGATCGCATGGCAGACCATCAACGCCCATCGAAGGCCGGGCAGCAAGAAGTTCACGCGTGGATTCCTGGTGGTGACTCCCGGGCTGACGATCCGGGACCGCTTGCGCGTTCTCCAGCCGAACGATCCCGACGCCTACTACCAGTCCCGCGAACTCGTCCCCGCGGACATGCTCGCCGATCTTGACCGCGCCAAAATCGTCATCACCAATTACCACGCCTTCAAGCTGCGCGAGCGAATGGAACTTTCCAAGGGTGGCCGAGCGCTTCTCCAGGGCCACGGTGAGGCGCTCGAAACTGAGGAAACCGAGGGGCAGATGCTCCAGCGTGTCATGCCCGAGCTAATGGGAATGAAGAACATTCTGGTGATCAACGATGAGGCGCACCACTGCTATCGAGAAAAGCCTGCGTCCGCCGGCGAAGGTGAGCTGAAAGGAGAGGAAAAGAAGGAAGCCGAGAAGAACAATGAGCGGGCCCGCCTTTGGATTTCCGGCCTGGAAGTAGTGAGCCGCAAGCTCGGCGTTGAACGCATTCTTGACCTCTCCGCAACGCCCTTTTTCCTGCGCGGTTCGGGCTATGCGGAGGGCACTCTGTTCCCCTGGACGATGAGCGATTTTTCCCTGATGGACGCCATCGAGTGCGGAATCGTCAAGCTGCCTCGGGTCCCCATTGCCGACAATATTCCCGGGGCTGACGTGCCCATATTTCGCAACCTCTGGGAGCACATTCGCAGCAAGATGCCCAAGAAGGGGCGGGGCAAGGCCCAGCAACTGGATCCCCTTAGCATCCCCGTCGAGCTTCAGACCGCCCTCGAAGCCCTTTATGGGCATTACGAGAAGACCTTCGAGTTGTGGCAACAAAGCGGAATTAAGGTTCCGCCCTGCTTTATCGTGGTCTGCAACAATACGTCCGCCTCGAAACTTGTCTACGACTATATCTCTGGCTTCCAACGAGAGAAAGAAGACGGCTCCACCATGCTGGAGAACGGTCGATTGCCTCTTTTCCGCAACTTCAATGAGCACGGCGATCCCATTCCGCGTCCGCCAACCTTCCTGATCGACAGCGAGCAGTTGGAATCCGGCGAAGCCCTTGATGATAAATTCCGCACCATGGCCGCAGACGAAATCGAACGCTTTCGACGGGAAATCATCGAACGCACAGGAGACCGCAGCCAGGGTGAGAACATCAGCGACCAGGATTTACTGCGGGAGGTACGAAATACTGTGGGCAAGTACGGGCGCCTCGGTGGTGACATCCGATGTGTGGTTTCCGTTTCGATGCTGACCGAAGGCTGGGATGCCAACACCGTGACCCATGTACTAGGGGTGCGCGCGTTCGGCACGCAGTTATTGTGCGAACAGGTCATCGGCCGGGCGCTGCGCCGGCAATCTTACGACCTGAACGAAGATGGCAGGTTCAACGTTGAATACGCAGACGTCCTGGGCATTCCGTTCGATTTCAACGCCAAGCCGGTCATCGCACCTCCCCAGCCGCCGCGCGAGACGATTCACGTTAAGGCTGTTCGTCCCGACCGCGACAACCTGGAAATCCGCTTCCCCCGGGTCCAGGGTTATCGTGTGGAATTGCCGGAGGAGCAGCTGAAAGCCGATTTCAATGAGGACTCCGTGTTGGAGCTGACGCCCGATCTGGTGGGACCTTCCATTACCCATAATTCCGGCATCATTGGCGAGGGGGTTGAACTTACGCTGATCCACACCGGTGATTTGCGGCGCTCCACCTTGCTCTATCATCTTACGCACCGGCTGCTGTTCACCAAGTGGCGCGACCCCGGCGAGGAACCGAAGCTGCATCTTTTTGGCCAACTGAAGCGCATCACCAAAGAATGGCTTGATGAGTGTTTGGTGTGCAAAGGAGGCACGTATCCGGCGCAGCTCATGTATCAGACGTTGGCCGATATGGCTTGTGAGCGCATCACGGCAGGTATCACCCGGGCCGAGATGGGCAAGAGGCCGATCAAGGCGTTGCTTGACCCATATAATCCCACCGGCTCCACGATCCATGTCAATTTCAACACCTCAAAGACTGAGCGCTGGGAAACAGACCACCGCCGCTGCCATATCAATTACATTATCCTGGATAGCAACTGGGAGGCGGAATTCTGCCGCGTGGCGGAGTCGCACCCGCGTGTGACGGCCTATGCCAAGAACCACAACCTCTGGCTGGAAGTGCCCTACCGGTATGGGTCTGAAACCCGAACCTACCGCCCGGATTATCTCGTGGTGGTCGATGACGGCCACGGCAAGGACGACCCTTTGCGCCTGATTGTTGAGATCAAGGGTTATCGACGGGAGGACGCGAAAGACAAGAAGTCCACCATGGAAACTTATTGGGTGCCGGGGGTAAACAATTTGGAGATCTACGGCCGCTGGGCTTTTGCGGAGTTCGGCGACGTTTACCAGATGGAGGCCGATTTTAAGGCGAAGGTTGAAAGTGAATTCAATAAGATTATCGAGTCGGTAACCACACCGCAAGTGGTTGGGACAAATTAATTATGGTCAAGAAGCTCGCCAAAACCGTCGATGTATTTAAGCACGACGCAGACAAGAGGAAGAATATTCCCACCGCCGAATTCCAATCCGTGCTCCAGAAAGATCAGGAGATTCCTCGCAAGGTGAAGTATCCCCGCAATACGGACCTCGACCCGCAACTGGTGTGGCGCGGGAAGGATGAGCAGGACTGGTCGGAGTTGGTGGTTAACGCTCCTCCGCTCTATATTCAGGAAAAGGTTCACCCCAAGGTACTAATTGAGGATTTGCTGCGCGCCAGCAAGAAGAACAAGGACGAGGCAGGGACAACACTCGACCTTTTCGCCGATTTCAACGGGATGCCGAAGGGAGTGGATAAGACCGAGTTCTACCAGCACGATCAGAGCTGGTCGAACCGGATGATCCTTGGTGATTCCCTTCAGGTCATGGCCAGCTTGGCCGAGCGCGAGGGCCTGCGCGGTAAAGTGCAGTGCATTTACATCGACCCGCCTTATGGCATCAAGTTCAACAGCAACTTTCAGTGGTCAACCACGAGCCGTGATGTGAAAGACGGGAATACCGAGCACATCACCCGGGAGCCCGAGCAGGTGAAGGCGTTCCGCGATACTTGGCGGGACGGCATTCACAGCTATCTCACTTATCTCCGTGACCGTCTCAGCGTTGCCCGCGATCTGCTCACCGACTCCGGCTCCATCTTCGTGCAAATTGGTGACGAAAACGTGCACCGCGTCCGGGCACTTATGGATGAGGTTTTGGGGGAGGAACATTTCGTTTCCCTCATTACGTTTAAGAAGAGTAGTTCGGCAACAGACAGATATTTGGCGTCGACAAGTGATTATCTTCTTTGGTATGCGCGGACGATCGATCATCTGAAATATAGGCCCGTCAAGAATGAGCGGCTTTTGGGTGCGGAAGGTGCCGACGCGTACCGTCTGCATGAATTTTTGCCAGGCCATTGGAGGGCGCTTTCGGATTCCGAGCTAACCGATGCCGCCAAAAATCCCGCTGAATACCGGATTCTGCGCCTTCAAATTCTGACAAGCCAACGCCAAGGACGGGACACTGGGCCAACAGGAGCCATGTCCTTTCCTGTTCTCTTTCAAGGCTCGACCTTTCTACCTTCGCGTGGACGAGGGTGGACCACAACGCGGACAGGGATTGATCGGCTCATCCGCGCGGACCGTATCGGACGCACGGGCGACTCCATCAACTACAAACGCTATCTGCTCGACGCTCCATCCTTTCCTATCTACAATATATGGGATGACACACAGTCGGGAAGCGGGATGGAAAAGGTATATGTTGTTCAGACTAACGCGAAGGTAGTAGAACGTTGCCTTCAGATGACCACCGATCCGGGCGACCTCGTCCTCGACCCAACCTGCGGTTCAGGAACCACGGCATACGTCGCCGAGCAATGGGGTCGGCGCTGGATCACCATTGACACCTCCCGCGTAGCACTGGCATTGGCCCGTGCCCGCGTCATGGGTGCGCGTTATCCTTATTACCTGCTTGCCGATTCCCGCGAAGGCCAACTGAAGGAAGCCGAGGTCACGCGCATCGCACCGAGTTCCCAGCCCGTCCACGGGAACATCCGCCAAGGCTTCGTCTACGAGCGCGTCCCGCACGTTACATTAAAGTCCATCGCAAATAACGCGGAGATTGATGTCATTTGTGAGAAGTGGCAAGCCGCCCTGGATCCACTGCGCGAGAAGCTGAACACCTCACTAGAAAAGAACTGGGAAGAGTGGGAAATTCCGCGAGAAGCGGATAAGACTTGGCCAGATCTCGCGAAGAATCTGCATGCCGGCTGGTGGGAAGCGCGCATTTCCAGGCAGAAGGCGATTGACGACTCAATCGCCGCCAAGGCCGAATTCGAGTATCTCTACGACAAACCCTACGAGGACAATAAGACCGTCCGCGTAGCTGGCCCGTTCACGGTTGAAAGCCTCTTACCTCATCGTGTGCTGGGAGTGGACGAGAATGATGAGCTAATTGACTCCCTTGCAGATTCGAAACTCGGTTACAACGCGGGGCAGGATTTTGTCCAGATGATTCTGGAGAATTTGAAGGCTGCCGGGGTTCAGCAGGCGCACAAGGACGACAAGATCACTTTCACCTCGCTCGCACCATGGCCTGGTAAACTCGTGTGCGCAGAAGGCCGCTACGTGGAGGGCAGTGGGAAAGCGGGCACGGAGAAACGCGCCGCCGTCTTTATAGGTCCTGAGTTCGGCACCGTCTCCCGCCCCGACCTGGTGGCCGCCGCCCGCGAGGCGGGTGACGCGAATTTTGACGTGCTGATCACCTGCGCCTTCAACTACGACGCCCACTCCTCGGATTTCAATAAGCTGGGACGCATTCCCGTGCTCAAGGCGCGCATGAATGCCGAGTTGCACATGGCCGACGACCTCAAGAACACAGGTAAGGGCAATCTGTTTGTAATCTTCGGCGAGCCGGACATCGAGATTCTTGATGGCGGTGAAAACGGCAAGGTCAACCAGATTCGCGTCAAGATCAAAGGTGTCGATGTGTTCCATCCCAACAGCGGCGAAGTGCGCAGCGACGGTGCCGAAGGGATCGCCTGCTGGTTCATTGACACCGACTACAACGAAGAAAGCTTCTTCGTCCGCCACGCCTACTTCCTGGGCGCAAACGATCCTTACAAAGCTCTGAAAACCACCCTAAAGGCGGAAATCAACGAAGAAGCATGGGAAACGCTGCACAGCGACACCTCCCGCCCCTTCGACAAGCCCAAGCACCACCGAATCGCGGTGAAGGTGATCAATCACCTCGGGGATGAAGTGATGAAGGTTTTTAAGGTATGAACCGCCTGTGTATCGAGACGCGTGGAATCAGTAGCTGGCGGGAACGGCTGGCCAGCCCTGACCGCCACTGGAAACGATACTTTTCCGCATTTGAAGCCGCCGTCTCGTGGGAACTCGCTTCCCGTAGCAAATCAGGAATCCCGGAGCCAATCGAAAAGTTATTTCGCGCCAGCGGCTATGGCGACCCCGAGCTAGTCCTTGCGGTTGCGGAGCATAAGGTTCCACTTCCCGGCGGAAACGCTGCCTCGCAGTCCGACGTCTGGGCTGTCGTGAACACCTCGTTGGGCATGTTGTCCCTCACCGTCGAGGCGAAAGCGAAAGAACCCTTCGGCGATGAAATACTTCAGAAATGGCGGGAGGGAAACGGGTCCGAGGCGTCAAAGCGCAGTCGCGTCGCCCGATGGAATTACGTTTGCTTCCATCTTCCAAAGGTTGATTCGTTCGAGCAGGTCCGCTACCAGATTCTCCACCGCTGTGCTTCCGCGGTGATTGAGGCCAAACGGCTCGGATTCCACCACGCCGCATTAATCGTGCAGGCCTTCGAAACACCCCGCGAAAGTTTCGAGGACTACGCTGTGTTCTGCGAAGCCCTTAAGATTTCCGCCACGCCCGGGAGTATGGTTTCGACCAATGTGAACGGCATTCGTCTCAGTATTGGCTGGGCCGACTGCGCGCTTGCGAGTGACGCAGACATTGCCGTCACAGCCTGCTAGGATCACGCTGATGGAATTCCGCATTGCCGACACGTTCTCCGACAGCCTCGCTCGCTTGACCGGGGACGAGCAGAAGATCGTAAAGACCACCGCTTTTGACCTGCAATTGAACCCCGCCAATCCCGGAATGCAGTTTCACAAGCTCGATAAGGCCAAGGACAAGAACTTCTGGTCCGTAAGAGTCGGCGGTGATATCCGGCTCATCGTGCACAAATCCGACAAAAGTCTGCTCCTATGTTACGTAGCCCACCACGACAAAGCCTATCATTGGGCGGAGCGGCGGAAGCTTGAAACCCATCCCAAAACTGGCGCGGCACAACTGGTCGAGCTTCGCGAAACAGTTAAAGAAATCACCGTTCCCAAATACGTGGCGGCCATCAAGTCCAAGCTGCTACCCGCCAAGCCACCATTGTTCGCGCGCGTCTCTGATGACGATCTGCTCGGCTATGGTGTGCCCGCCGAGTGGCTGGACGATGTGCGCCGCGCCAACGAAGATTCCATTCTGGAGATCGCCGGGCATCTGCCGGCGGAGGCGGCGGAGGCAATGCTCAACCTCGCTACCGACGTAACGCCTCCTGTGCTTGCAGGGGCTGTCGTCGGTGGCGACCCATTCGCCCATCCCGACGCGCAGCGCCGATTCCGCGTCATGGCTAACGTCGAGGAGTTGGCGCAGGCGCTTGAATATCCGTGGGACAAATGGACCATTTTCCTCCATCCGGCGCAGCGTCGATTGGTCGAGAGGGATTACAACGGCCCGGCGCGAGTGGCGGGTTCAGCTGGCACGGGCAAAACGATTGTCGCGCTCCATCGAGCTGTCTTTCTGGCTCGCGCCAACTCTGACTCTCGAATCCTGCTGACCACCTTTTCGGCTACGCTTTCGAACGCTCTTCGCACGAAACTGCGACGGCTGATCGGCAACGTACCGCGGCTCGGGGAACGGTTGGAAGTCCACGCCATCAATGCCATCGGCCAGCGGCTTTATGAATTGAACGCCGGGCGGGTTGACCTTGCTTCAAGGGACGTTCTGCGCGAGCTCATGGAGGAGGCCTCAAGGGCGGCTGAGCATTAATTCAGTTTGCATTTCCTGCTGACCGAATGGTAGCAGGTGGTGGACGCCTGGCAACTGGAAACCTGGGAAGCATACCGGGACGTTGGCCGATTGGGACGCAAAACCCGCCTTGCGGAAAAACCGCGGCTTCTGCTCTGGTCGATCTTTGAGCATTTCCGATCCGGTCTAAAGGCTCGCAATTTGACCACGCGCGCCGCCGTATTCACGCGGCTCGCCGCCAGCCTGGCTGCGGTCAAGAATCCCCCGTTT
>Ga0206993_1063_pt1 | contig 24154 bp, 18 predicted proteins | sample Alteio_BWMinCont_7_FD_153499 | JGI IMG/M metagenome (GOLD analysis project Ga0206993, IMG submission 153499) | Enriched cells from forest soil in Barre Woods Harvard Forest LTER site, Petersham, Massachusetts, United States -... | ecosystem: Environmental > Terrestrial > Soil > Temperate forest >... | reverse complement strand
CTCGGCCATTCGGAATGTATTCTCTGGGGCCATCGATTCCCAAGGCAATGAGCTTTACTCAAGTTGGCCGTACGATGTGGGAATCAGCGACCCCAAGTGGATGATGTGGCCTCTGGGCCTCACTCCCCCTGTGACCATCCCCGTGAGTTACCCCCATTCCGTACTTGTGCCCCTGCCGATTCCACCATCTCCTGCTTCCAACATTACCCAGGGCGCCCAGTCCGCCATGTACCTCTTCTCTACTCCACCCAATCCTTATCTCAATCTGTTCACGGCTTCGATGGACGAACTGAATCGCGAGGCGAATTCCACCAGTGCCATCTTTTCAAAATCGGCCGTTGCCTACATGGAGGCGACCTCAACAAACCTGGATACGTTTACCGCCCACAACGGGAAGATCATCTTCTTTCACGGGGAAAGCGATCCCGTGTTTTCGATGTATGACACGGTGAGCTACTATGAGCACCTGTCATCGCGGTACGGTGCTGATACGGGGAGCTTCGCCCGGCTGTTTCTCATTCCCGGAATGAACCACTGCTCGGGCGGGAGTTATGCGCTCGACAGCTTCGATCCGCTCTCGGCAATTGTGAACTGGGTGGAGGATGAAAAGGCCCCCGACTCCATGCTTGCCGGCAACTCGTTTAAAAACCCTTCGAATCTCGTGTCCGGCTCGGCTCTGCCTCCCGGCCGGACGCGCCCCCTGTGCACTTATCCGCAGTATGCCCATTACACCGGAACGGGCAGCAGCGAAAAAGCTGCGAATTTCAAGTGTGTTACGCCAGGGCCGGCGGCAGTTTTCACTCCCTTGAATTAGCAATGCCCCCGGTAATAGGTTGAATGCAGAGGATTTTGTTGGTCGCGGCCCTGTCCCCTATGGAGTCTGTGTGGCCACTTCGAGTTGTAGCGGCGGTGTGTGACCTATGTCCGCCGATTGGAGCTTATGCATTTTCACCGCAGCGCTGACGAACCGGTGCTTCGCAGGGCTGTAACCACCTCGGCCGGTAACCACCCCGGCGCTAGTGCGCCACCCCTCCTGAATCAGGAGGGGAACTTTTCCGGGCTGCCGGCGCTCATACCGGCGCTCATAGAGCGCCGACAGCCCCCCGGGCGAGGTTGTCACACAGGCTCCTATGGAGCCGGGTTGACCAATTCCCAGATGCGCGCCAGGTGATGGTCGTCGTGTTCAGCGACAAAATACAAGTGGTCGACAAGGCGCATGGGCGTCTTGAGTCGCGGATGGGGAAGGGCTCGGGTAAATAATGCCGCATCCAATTCTTCCACACGCTTCAGTAATGTTCCCCTCGCCGCGCGGAAATCCGCTAAAATTTGTTCCCGGGCGCGCGCATTATGGTTCGCTTCATCGGTTTTTCGATTGCTCAGGTCGGCCACGGTGAGCTGATCTCTACCCGCCACGTAATCGCCCACTCGCGCCAGCCACAGCGGTTCGAGGTCAAGCAGATGGCCCGCGTGTTCCTGAGCCGACCACTTTTGTTGCGGCTTTTTGATCAGGCTTTGGGAAGAACGGCCACGCAGCGCCTCCTCCAGTCTGGCCGGAGTGCCGCGCAGGCGTGCGCACAGGTTCGGACACAGCTCCACCGGAAACGAAAACTCGAACTTACGTTCAAACCAGATTGGAATCTGACTCATGGCTTCCGCCCATTAGAAGGATACCGCATCAGATGCGCGAAGAGCTTGAGATGGTTCGGGCCTGCGTCTACCTCCCAGGATGTTTTACGTGGATGCGCGGGAGGCCCCAGGCTCAGGAATGACGGGATTGGCGACTGTTAGCGCCCATTCTCAGTGCGGGCATCCAAACCGAATTTTCGGAGCGCGGTCCGTCGGTTGACAGATCGCCGCTTTTCATCACCGCAACTGGTTGCGGTAAACCCCACGGCGCTGACGAGTCAGCGAACGAAAAAGCGGCAGTCAGCTGCTGCACTCCCAAATGTGTCCCTTAGTGGTTCGGGCATCCCCCGGGAAATAACGTGGGCCTAAACGCGCGCCTCTCCTGTCCGCGGAGTTTCCGGCAATTCGGGTGGGCAACCGGGACCGCAGTGACACGCATTCGATACCTGAAGCAGCACCGCGTCGAGACGGTCAATTTGAATCGGTTTTTCCAGGTAATCGTCCATCCCCGCTGCGAGGATGGTTTCGCGGTCTCCTGCCATGGCGCGCGCGGTCATCGCAACTACAGGAAGGTGGCGGCCAGACGGGCCTTCCGTTTCGCGGATGCGGCGCACGGCTTCCAATCCATCCATTTCCGGCATTTGGATATCCATCAGGGCGAGGTCGTACGAATCTCGTTCGAGGGCGGCCAGAGCCTCCACTCCATTCCCTGCCACCGCGGTCGCATGGCCCCGTTTGCGAAGCAAGGCCAGGATCAAGTGCTGATTGACCCGGTTATCTTCCACCACGAGGATCTTCAAGGGCTGCACCGCCGCCTTCTCCCTGGACTGCACAGCTTTGGCTGGTGCCGAAGCCGCCGGAGCTTCAATGCTGAATGAAAATGTACTCCCCTTCCCAGGTTCGCTTGTGAGTAGGAGTTGGCCGCCCATGGATTCCACCAGCTTCTTTGAAATCGTCAAGCCCAGCCCGGTGCCTCCGAAGCGGCGGGAGGTGGAGTTATCCGCCTGCTGGAAAGCCTCAAAGATGACTTCCTGCTTTTCGAGTGGAATGCCGATGCCGGTATCGGACACGGCAAACTTCAGATGGTTTTCGGAGTGGGAAACCTGCAGCGTGACGGCGCCTTGAAAGGTGAACTTCAGAGCATTGCCCAGCAGATTCACCAGCACCTGCCGCAGGCGGCCCTGGTCTGCACACACCCACCCGGGAGCGGAATCCTCTACTACATTCTTCAACTCGATTTTCTTACGCGCCGCCTCCCGCCCCAGGATGGATGTGAGGTTGGCGATGAAGGGCCGCAGAGCAAATGGCGCCGGAACGATCTCCACCCGCCCGGCCTCCATCTTGGAAAAGTCCAGGATATCGTTGATCAGGTCCAGCAAGCCCTGGGCAGAGAGATTTACATTATTGAGGTAATCCACCACCTCGGACTGTGCCGCCATTTGCAGAGCGAGGTGGGTGAAGCCAATTACCGCGTTGAGAGGAGTACGCATTTCATGGCTCATGTTGGCCACAAATTCGCTTTTGACGCGGCTCGCATGCTCCGCACGCGCCCGGGCGGCGTTCAGATCACGCGTGCGCTCCTGCACTGCAACCTCCAGTTGGGCGCGCACTTTGCGCTGCAGAGCCTCCCGCCGGAACCACCCAAAATAGAGGATAGTGGTCAGCACGAGAAGGATAACCAAACGGAAGAACGAGGAAAAGTACCAGGGTGGCTGAATCTGAAACTGCATGAGAGCTGGATGGCTCCAAACCCCGGGTGACACTTCACCCTGCACCTCAAATCGATAGGAGCCGGGGGAAAGTTCTGCAAAACTCACATCGCGCGCTTGCGTCATCATCCACGGATCGCTGCCGGTCCCCAAGCGGTAGCGGAAGGTGGTATTTTGCCGCAGGTACGAAAGCATCGTGAATCGAAGATGAAGTGAATGAATCGATGAATCGAAATCCGCTTTCTGCACGGCCACATCGTTGCGGCGGACGGAAGTGATAAGCGCTTGGGGCAGAATAAACGGGGGAAGGACGGCGGGATGAAAGCGCGACAGTCCGGCGCTGGTTCCGAACCAAACCGCGCCATCCGGGTCCGCCAGCGAAGCGTGCGCGTTGCAGTCATTCCAAATCAGACCATCCAAAGTGCTATAGGGTGTCCAGTGTTGGCCCTCGAGCACGGCGACGCCATTGTCAGTAGCCACCCAGTGGCGGCCGCGCGCGTCAAAGAACTGAGAGTAGATGACATTGCTGGGCAGGCCATCGTCCACCGTAAAGTGGCGAAGCTGAACTTTGCCCCCTGCCAGATCGACCCGGGTGATTCCGGACGCGGAGAAGTAATCGATCCACAAGCCGCCGTCCGCTCCCACCACGACCGACTGAATTCCGTTATCCTTCAGGCCATTCGCTTTGGTCAGCAAAGTTTGCAGGGCGCCCTGCTGAACATACAGACCTCTTTTACTGGCGACAAAAAATCGGTTCGCGGTTTTCTTGACGTCGAAGACAGATCCGCCGTCGGTCGGCAGAGGCACGCGCTCAAGCTTTTCGCTGCCCGGAAGAAGGCGCATGACGCCGCGCGGTGTGGCCACCCAAATCGTGCCGGACGAGTCGCGGCTGAGGTCGTAGGTGGCGAATTGCTGGAACGGTTCAGCCGGCGGGTAGGGCACCTTGCGGCCAGTTTGGGGATAGTACCGCAGCAGGCCATGCAGTGAGCTTTGAAAAGTCCCCACCCACAGTGAGCCATCGGGTTCCGCGGCCAATCCATACACGGTGAGACTGTCTACGGCATCGGTGCGTTTGAACCGCCAGGCGCCATGCCTCATCGTGCCGTGGAAAAGGCCGCGATTAGTGCCAATCCACAGGTCACCCGCGGCGTCGCGTACGATGCGCCAGATTCCTGTATTTTCCAGCCCTTCGTTCTCGGCAAAACCCTGCCACTGATTACGCCCGAGCCATCGAGCCAGGCCGTGCCCGCTGTAGCCAAGCCAGATTGAGCCTTCGCGGTCTTCGAGAGCAGCGATCACTCCCGCATGCTCCAGGCCGGTTTCGGGGCCGTAGTTCCGGCAATCGTCGCCATGGCAAACCATCATCCCCGCGTCGTACGGAATCATCATCTCGCCGAGATGGCTGGGCACCAGGGGCGCGCCGTAGGTGGAATTCACCATGGGAAGGCCTCGGAGAGCATGAAAATTCAGGGCATGCGGATCGCGCACCAGAACCCTTTCGCTGGAGCGAATCCAGATGCGGCCGGTGGTATCCTCTGCGATGCTTGACCAATAGCCGGGTGCCACTCCATCCTTGCCGGCCCATTCGCGTTCTTGCCCATCCCGCACCGAGCACACTACCGAGCCGCACCCAAACCAGACCGTGTGATCGGACGCCACGTAGACACTCAACGACAGCTTGCGGGAAACGAAACCCGCAGGAGGTCCGCCACGTAGAGGCAGCGAGCGGAGACCGGCTGCGGTGGCCACATAAAGCCTGGCGGCATCACTGCCAATCACCTGCCCGCCTTCCAGATCAGCTTTCTCGAAGCCTGGCACGGCGGCGAAGCGCTCGCCCGTCCAGCGAAACAAGCCCAAAGCCGACCCCGCCCAGAGTTGCCCGTCCGAGGAACTATAGAGAGACCGTGTGTCGCCCCGACTCGCAATGGGGTCGCCGCTGAAATGCCGGAAGCGGTCGCCGTCATAGCGAAAAAGCCCGCCCTCGGTGCTAACCCAAAGAAAACCCTCATGATCCTGATGCAGGGCAAGAATGGTAGGATTGGTCAAACCCAGGTCAGTCCCGTACATTTGGAATTTCCAATGCTCAGCCCGCGCCGTCAAGGCACAAAACAGCCAACCCGCACCGAAAATCCAGATACGCAACTTCATACACCCATCCATGTTCTTTATCGGTCGAATGTACCCGAGGCTTGAGTGCTGAATTGCGGGGACGAGAAGAGCTTTGGTGGGTGGCGAGCGGGCCTGCTCTGCGACGACACAGGCCACGGATTGTACGCGGTGTCAGAGATGTTGCGGGTTCACCAACCTTGAAAGGACATGTATGCGGCACTCGCGGGCATCCCGTTAGGGCCGGAGAATTTGCGAGACGCCGATGATGGTATTCTCATCGGGCCGCGGCAGGTCGCCGCACGTGTGATACTGCTTTGCGGATGCCGCGTCGACCGATAACACTGCTTGCACGGGGTTTCCCCGGCTCAGCGTAAGGGACTGCCCTTTCACTTCCAGGTTTCCCTTTACCCCCTTGGAGTAGTACGCCATCACCTGATCCGCGGTGTCGCGCGTCGCGAAAGTCTTCCAGTGGATTTCGATCTGCTTGCCGTTGCTGAAGGCCAGAACGGATTCACTACAGAGTGGGCGGGCTCCCGCATAGGGAGTAAAGCCGAACCAGTCCGCGTCGGCAGGTCGTTCGGCGTCCTTTGTCCTGGATTCCCCACCAACGATTTCCCGAATTCTCCTGCAGGCCGTCAAGCCGGTAGCAGTGGCCAACAACGAGCCCAGCAGTTCCACGCAGGCGCGCCTCGTCTTGGTCATGCTGTTCTCCATCTTTGGGGATCGCCAGAAGCCGTGCTTTCCTGTCCTGATCGTCAAATCTTCTCACACCGATACTCGATCGGCAATGGAGGGACGTCACAAGAACTCCCGTTTGTGTTCCAAGGCTCATGCCGGCTGGAAAGGCGGGGTGGCTCGATTCCAGCCCTGGGCCGGGTAACTCATGAAACCCTGCGACTTGGGCATCGACGCACATTGTTCGACCGAGGCGCCGAGCAATGCTCTGAGCCAACCCATCGTCAAACCGCGTGTCATTTGCATCGCATTCCGGCGGGTTAAGCTGCTCGCGCTGCCGCCTTTTCCAGCATTTCGTGAATGAGTGTTTGGTAGGGCATCGACCGCCGCGCCGCGCGACGGCGGATTTCCGCGAGTAAGCGCGGCGAAATGCGAATGGCGATGAGTTGTTTTGCCTGACCCGTGCGGGGTCTGCCGACACGGCGGGCGCGTTTGAGTTCGGCGCCGCTCGATTCCGGGATATCGGAAAAGTCGATTCGGTTATCCGGCATAGGCTTTTCGCTCTTTCTGGCTCGCGTGCCGCGCGCTGATGATACGGGTTGTTTCGACGCCATCTCTTAACCTCCGCAGTGTGTATACGACCAGAAGAACACGGCCCTCTGCCGAAAGAGCAAGTCTCTTTCAGCGCGGTTCCCTCTCTGCATGTTCAAGGTCCTCCCAGTCCAAACCGTTCGGATCGGCAAATATCGTCGCAGCTTCTGCAAAACGGATGCCATGCTTCTTACGATTCCTCACGGCTTTCCGGGCATCCCACGAGAACGTATTACTGTATATACGCTAATTGCCCAGGTGGCGTCAACCGGTTAAAAAAATGGCAGCGGGTAGCCACAGCCAGCGAATTCCTGACTATGGGCTTTTGTGGTATGCAGACAGGGAAAGTCCCGCGGTAAAGACGGCATTGAATGTGCAGGGGATCACCAACCTGCTTACTTTCACTGGCCCGGACTTTACCCGATATCCGGGTGTCGATGTGGTCCATCCCAATGACGTAGCGAAGGCGTCCAATCCGTAACAAGCGTAGCTCTCAGCGCAGAGTTGGGCGCACTTTGCCCTACTCTGCGGTTGTTCACATGACAACGAATACATATCCAGAAATACCCGGTAACGAAAGGCCGCGGAGCAATTCCGGCCGGACCAGAATAACTCCGCGCTACGAACTGTTCAACGGCGGCCAAGGCTGCATCCACGACTGCCTCCACCGACTCGTAGGAACCCCGGCTCATGACGTCGTGGACCCGCCGCTCTTGCTGCATGCCGGTTTATCCGGGCGCACTTCCTGACCCCTTTTTCCCGTGACCTGTGGTGTTTATCTAGGGAACCTTCTTGAACGCCTGCGGATCCAAGCACATTCCACGGCGATTGGCCTTTCTAACAAATAGGCGCCGTCTTACGTTTCGGACGGCATCCAATAATGCGGGAAAGGATTTTTCGAGATAGGCGACCAACCTGCGCCGCATTTTAGCTTTACCCGATTGGTTCTGACCAGTATTCTGGCGGTTCGCTTGCCACTCCAGAGAGTAGTCACTCTGTTGCGGGAAGGGAACATCACGGCTCGATTCCTCTACCAGCTTGCGCGCCACCACAAAGAGCAGGATTTGCGATCGGGTGGCAGGCAGTTCCGCCCGCCGGCCAAGTTTCCGAGGGTCCTGCACCTCAAACCTCGATCCGCCGGGCTCGTACTCAAAGGCCAGCATGCGTTCCATCCGGAAACCTCTCTCCGGACTAAACAATCGAAAAAACAATTCAGGGCTGAACTGATAAAACCCATGCCCAATCCAGTTATTGGCGGGAGTCGCGCCGATGTAGAGTCCTGAGCACTTCAGCATGTCCACGCAGTTTTGGATGGCCTGCGGAAAATTGTAAATATGCTCTAGCGTTCCGCCGTCATAAACCAAGTCGAAAGACCGATGAAGATACGTGGGAACTGCGGAATTCATGTCGTGCGTGATGGCTGCGCCCTGATAGTCCGAGTAGTCAATGCTCACAACCTCTGTGGCGCCCAGAAGCCGGAAAAAATCCTCGGCATATCGAGATTCACACGCGGCGCGCAGCGCCGACAATGTCGGCGGCGTCCTGAATGTGCCGAGGAGAGTCTTTGAGTAATTTGGCTGTACGAAGACCTCCTGCCTGCCCAGCGTGATGACCCGTCCTAAAGGCCCGACTTCGTTATACAGTTCGACAAGCGCTCGCGTCTCGTGGTGAGTAATGCCCATGACTATGAAAGATTTTAAAGAAACTGCCGCTCCAGCGCTCCGAACTAGCGGGCGGTATTGGAGATTAGCCGTGTTGTTGATAAACCAAACTGTTACTGCGAGATCTTAATCCACTTTTGCGCCTGCCATTTATCCCGAAGCTTGCCATTGCGATACCGAGGCATTTTCTCCAGGATTGGGCGCCTATAGTTACGGCCTGGGCCTGATCATAAAGCTTTCGACGCCGCAAGTCGAGCGAAACCCGCGCATGGCAATACACCCGACCCCTGCGCCGTGCCTAGTGCTGCGTTCGGAAAATGAATCGACTTATCAAGCAGCGAGCGGGTAGTGCGGCCTTCTGTCTTGCAAAAGAATGGGGCGATGACCATCTTGTAACAGTAATAGCTCTTAACATGACAATGAACACATATCGAGCAATACCCAATAACGAAAGGCCGCGGAATAATTCCGGTCGGACTGGAATGACTCCGCTATGCAATACCGTAAATTCTTGCTATTTTGGCAAGCATTTGGCGTGCGGTGCGGCAGCTAGGGCTGGTCAAAATTTGACGCAGCGCGAAGCCCCTTCGGAGTGCGGCAGCAGCAGCTACCGCCTTTCCAGTCGGGGTGTTTGCACTACGGCCATATACAAGGCAACAGGGATTGCCTGAGACGCAATGAGAAAGCGGTAGCTGCTGCTGCCGCACTCAAAGGCGGCTGCGCCGCAGCAGACTTCAATCCTCGACACGAAAGCGGTGTTTTGGTTGAGGCTCCGCCGCGCTGTGCTACCAACCGGGCATGGAGAAGATTGGGCTCGGCGTAGCAGGTAGCGCCGGGGTATTCGGCTCCGAGACGAATTCCTCTGCGGTTCTAAATATGAAAACGTCCACATACATATTAATACCCGATGACGAAAACGGCGAAGAGCCGCAGAGGAACGCAAAGAACGCGTACCTCTGTGCTACCCGCTCTGCAAGGATGGTGCAATGCGACAGATAGGAATTGTGCGTGCCATGCTCATACTACGTAGAGTTGTACTCAGCATATGCTGTCTTCTGGGGCTGGCCCAAGCTGCGTTTGCTCAGACGGTAGCAGCAACGAGAGATCTTCCCGAAGCCGTAATCGCATATGGGTTTCTCAGTTCAAATTACGCCGATTTCGACAAGCTACTCGCGAGCGGGTCAACCTTTGCAGTAGCACATGACATGAAAGCATTGCAAAACGTGCTGGATTCTCTCGACTGTGATTTGGTAATTCGCCTTCAATTCTCTCACAAAGACCTCTTGGTTTCCCCTTCGCCGCTCGGTCAATGGATTGGGTTTCCAAAAATGGAGGATACTCCGCCCAATCAGGACACGCTCTTCGTAATACATCCAATGCCCCAATTTCCTCACCGGGTTTGGGTCGTGCTGGCCTCTGTGGCACCGGCAAGGACGACAGTGTTCTGGCTCCAACAGGATAAGTCATGCTGCCAGACCGGGCTCGTTTACGATACGTTCAACAAGGGTGCAATAAGGAGCGCACCCTATACCTCGATAGGGGCTGTCACTGCGGTAAGTATCGGCGAGAAAGGAGCCATTCTTCTCAAGGAATGGCGAGAGCGGGGCAGTGGCCCACACGGTATCGGACTTGCGGGCAGCGTATATGAGGTAGACACCAAACGCGGCGACGTTCGCCTAAAAACTGAGGGAACCTTTGTTAACCTGAGGCCCAAGTAAAGGAGTAGAAGCGGGCAGAGGTATTCGGCTCTGAGACAACTTCCTCTGCGGTTCTTAACATGATAACGAACACATATCCAGCAGGTAGCGCAGAAGTATTCGGCTCCGAGACGAATTCCTCTGCGGTTCTAAATATGAAAATGTCCACATACATATTAATACCCGATGACGAATACGGCGAAGAGCCGCAGAGGAACGCAAAGAACGCGTACCTCTGCGCCACCCGCTCTGCCGGCTCATTGCCGCCCCTCATGGTGCGCGGAGCGCCTTAGAGTGCGGTAGCAGCAGCTACCGCTTTTCCGCTTCGAGTGAGTGTACGATGGCCCTAGGAACGGCATCGGGAGTCGCAGGAAACGCGGCAAGAAGGCGGTAGATGCTGCTACCGCACTCAAAGGCGGCTGCGCCGCAGTATTCTCTGAAAACCGCCGACAGACGAGGCGCGGATGTGATTGTTCGCACGACCCGCTTGACAACGTCAGCTGAATGGTATAGGCTAGGTTTGCGATGAAAGATTGGCCCAATTCGGCCCCCGCGACGGCTCCGCACAACGACAAACACTCCACACTGACCAGCCAAGGCCCCCAAAGTATAAAAAATGAAGGTCGATCCGGAAATGTCTATGAAAACAAAGGACACATGGACAAAATGACCGAGAAAATGTCGGACATTTGCGCCCGGTTGACGCCATTTTACAGAAAAACCCGGATTCGGAAGGCCAATTTGCACGGACTTACGGTTTTGGAACGCTTTTTTTTCCAACTTTCACGCCGAAAGTTCCCTTTGAAATCGCGATTCGCAGGGCACGATTCTGCTTGCGGCGGCGCCGCGCCACGCGCGCTTTCGTACGGAAGCAAAACCTCCGCTTGGTACCGCCATCCATCCGGCACGGCGTGTCAGGGAATTTTAAAAATGAAGGAACCTCCGGGGATGTGCATGAAAACACGTGCGGCGGCGACAAAATGATCGCACAATCTGCGATTTCCCCACCGGATATTCGCAGTTATTGCGGAATTGAGGGCGAAACCAACGGCACAATGGCGGCGAAGCAGCGTATGTCGCCGGCGTTTTGACGGGGCGCTTTGATGTACCGTGGGCGTCCCGCCTCAAGCAATCAGGGTGGACAGCCCACGTTAGACTCCGATAGGCAATGTGAGATTGGCTACTGACGTGACAGTTCTTGTTTTCAATGACCCAATGACCCGATGAATCAATGACCCGATTGCCTCACTGGGGTTTCGACCCAAACGGTGTAGCCATTCCGCTTTGGGCGGCGCGCAGAGCCATGGGGAAGGCGGCGGCGGTTACGAGCGCGGCGTGGTACTGCACCAGGGCGGCATCGCGCTTATCGTTCAAATCATCGAGCCGGCCGAGGTAGATATGCGACCAGGTCACAATGCGCAAATCATGGGCGATGGCGAGGGCTTTCTGAAAGTACTCCTCCGCCAGGTCGGGTTTGCGCAAGTTGGCGTAGACTACGGCCATGCCGTAAATGGCGCGCTCGCTCTGGGGATTAACGGTTTCGAGCACCGTGTGGTAGGAGGTCTTGGCCTCCAGGTATTTCGCCTGGAAGAACTGGTTGTCACCCTGATCGAGCAGGCGATCCTCCTCCGACTGCGCGGGCGCGGCCTTGGTGACGGCAGCGGGTGGGCGCGTGGCAAAGTGCACCGGGAACAGCCGCCGCTGCTCCGCATGAAGATCGATGGCCACCATCATGGGCTTGTAATAGGCCATCATGGAAATGGGCTGGTGCTCAAACACCAGCAGCGACTCATAGAAGTAATGGACCATGATAAGTCCCTGCGCGGTCATCTCATCCAGCTTCTTTTGCGCGTCCGCCACCGCCACCTTATCCATGCGCAGTTCCAGGGCGCGGATCAGGCATTCGGTAACCAGCAGGCCGAAGTCATTCTTGAAGTCCAGCGCCAGCATGGGCGCCTGCATCGCGTAGGAGCGCAGCGGATTTTTCTGGTCGATCTCCGCGCCGTACTTGGCCGCGAGAGGGTCCAGCAGAAAGTGCAGGTACTGGAAGCGGATCTCGCTGAGTTTCAGATTCTGCGAGGGCGTGACCACCAGGAAGTAGTTCATGCCGTAAATGCGCGCGTGTACCTGCTCGGGCGCGCCCATCAGGTCAATGTAAATGGCGTAGGTGCGGCCCAGGTAGCTGCCCACGGGAAGGCGCATGTAGGCTTCTGCCAGCACAAAGCTTTGGCGCACCGCATCCGTGTAACGGGCCACAGCCGATTCGTATTGCTTCTGCACCTTCGACCAGATGAGCAGCATCTTCGCCTGGGCGTAATAGGTCCGAAGCAGGGGAAGGAATCCCACCACGTCGCGCGCGTCGGGAGGAAGCTCGGCTTCGTTCACCGTCAGCTTGAAGTCGGGAGGCGGGCCGACCATCAAAGCGAGAGAAATGTACTGCCCCAGGTCGCGGGCGGGATCGTCCTTCACGCGATGCAGATCGTAAAACTCTTTGAGTTTGGGGAGGATGGCGGTGTTCTGCGCCGCCAGGTATTCGCGCACGGTTCGCCGCGTATCGCCGGCGGAGGCCGATCCCATGCCCTGGTCATAGCCCGCGGCATTCAAGGCGGCCAGCACGCAGAAGAGCTGCTCATTCGGTTCCAGCAGAACGTTCCCTGCCCCTTGCGCGCGAGCCGGAGCGGGCAGCAACAGAAGAGCCAGAAGCGCGGCGATGAGAAACCCCATTCCAGGCAGGGCGCGCGCATGGCGGGGGCTGAGAGTCTCCACCAAACCTGGCGACGGTTGTTCGTGGGATAGCCGGAAGGGCAAAGGAAGGATTGGGATCAATGGCAAACGGACTACCCCCGGACCGTGATTCGCCGCAAGGACAGAACCACTTCGCCGTCCGTTGGCTTTCCAAACATGGTGGCCGGCTGGAAGACGCTGAAGTAAATCATCCGGTCAAGCCGATGCATGATTTCCGGCGAACCCGTGCCGGAGAGAACGCGATAGCCCTTCACGCGGCCCTCAGCATTGATCTCAGTCACCAGCACCATACCGTTGTCACCGGTGCTGAAGTCCATGGGGGCCAGCGTCTGCACGCGCGCCGGCGTAACCACCTGCACCGTGACGTCAGGAACGTTGGTCAGGGGCACCACTTGCGAACCCATGATCAGGCAGAAGCAGATCACCGCCGTCAACAATCCTCCCGTGGCGGGAAGCAGCAAGGGCTTGAGGGCGTTTTCAAAGCGCACCCAGCAATCGGTGAAAGGCTTGCGGTTGAGCTCCTGCGACACTTGCACGCGCAGGCGCAACGCCACTTCCGGGGGAACCTGCTGGTGGGGCAGCGCGCGCAACTCTTCCCGAACCGATTGCCATTGCTCAAGCTGCTCTTCGCAAACGTCGCAGAATGACAGGTGGTAGCGGATGGATTTCCTGGCGTCCGGCGTGCAGAGGTCGTCAAGGTAATCCGAGAAATGATTGCGAATTTCCACGCAGGTTTCAAACATGTTCCTTACCCACATAGCTCGCCAGCTTTCGACGGAGCAATTCCCGGCCGCGCAACAGCCGCGATTTGACGGTACCCTCAGCCATACCCAGCACCTGCGCGATTTCCTCGTAAGCCAGGCCTTCAATTTCGCGCAACACCACAACGGCACGGTAGGGAGGCGCCAGGCTCGCCAGAGCGTTCTTCACCACCACTTCCCTCTCCGCCTGCTCGAACACCTGATAAGGACTGCGCTCGTTCGAGGCAGCTTCCGAAGCCGCGGCGGCAGAAGGAGATTCGGTGTCATCCACGGAGATCGGCTCGCGAAAATGGCGCCGAATCCAACCCCGGCGATGGTTCGATGCTTCGTGCACAGCAATGCGGTAAATCCAGGTCCGCAAACTGCTTTCGCCGTTGAATCCCTTGATCCCTTTGAAGACTTTCACAAACACGTCTTGCAGAACGTCCGAGGCGTCAGCCTGGCTCTCCACGATGTGCCACACCAGATTGAAGACGGGATTCTGATAAACCGTCAACAGGCGCGCAAAGGCGTCTTGAGAGCCAGCCCGAAGTTCGGCGACGAATGCCGCATCTTCATTGACTGCCGGCATTGCCTGCTCGAGCGTGATGCCTACCGACCGCGCGGTGCCCATAACGCCCTCAAGATACCAGTTCTAAACCTGAACTTCAATAGTACGCCTGCGTGCCTGCCTCGCTTTCTAATTAGACTGACACCGCAGGTGAAAGGTTTGTTCCAAAAAGTTGGGCGGTGTTTGAACATGGGTTGGGGAAATGCTTGACCGTCTGCCATTCGAGGCTTCCAGAGGGTCAGCAGGATTGCCAAAGTGGGCACGCTTAAATTTAGTTAAATTGTTTAGTTTAAATAGTTTACATGGGTTTCGTGAGTGCGGCCAGGCTTTTGCTGCGAACGGAGGCAGGGGACTATCCTTGAAAGCCGAAAAGCCCTGCGTACTGAATGTCCCTTGGTTGACACGCCCGCAACCGCGTGTTAGAAATAGAGGGTTAGTGGTTTTTCAAGTGGGCCTGTGGCGCAGTTGGGAGCGCGCATGACTGGCAGTCATGAGGTCGAGAGTTCGAACCTCTCCAGGTCCACCAACCCAACACTCACAATCCAAAGCGCTAATTGACCATCCCGTTTTCGTGTACCTCTGGTGTACCCTTCGCGATTTCTACCGGTCTTTGTTTGACAATCAATGGATCAAGCCACCTTGAAGAGTTTCACCAACTTGCTGTGCCAGTCCCGCGCCAGGGTGCCTGGTAAGGACTGCCCGGTCCAGAAAAAGTAAAGCGGATTTGTGCGCGGACAATCTTTCAGCGCGTCGAGTACCATCGGTGGAAGCGGGCAGGCAACGTGAGTCCCAGCATGCCCTTTTCGCGGCCCAGATTCTGCAAAATGTCGCGGTAGTGGTGTTCGAGGGCGATGCCTTCATATTGAAACAGGCTTGGCCAATCGTTTTCGGCGGGAATGATCGATGGCTGATTGAATGGCGGTTGCGTCCGTTCGTGCGCCATCCCGGAGAAGGATTTTCTCCCTGCGGAAGCGGGGCCGCACACTACACTCTTCAGGTTTCCAGCTTGAATTTGGTGGACGCCAGGCCGTAGAGCCGGCGCCAAATAAGGCGATTGAGGGTGACCACCATCGCCGCCATGCAGATCGTAGCCGCCAGCAGCACGCGAAAGTTTCCCGTGTCCGTGGCGTGGCTGATCACCGCACCCAATCCCACTGTTGATAACGTTTTTCCTTGAAAATGGAAATACTCGGCAACGATGCTCGCGTTCCACGCGCCACCCGACGCCGTAATGAAGCCCGTAATCAGGTAGGGGAAAATCCCCGGCAGGAACAATTTCTTCCATCGCTCTAAGCTTCCCAACCGGAACACCCCACACACTTCTTTCAGATCGGTGGGAATAGCGCTGGCGCCGGCGATGACATTGAACAGGATGTACCACTGCGTGCCGAGCAGTAACAGCACCATGGATCCAATCCCCATCCCGCCTCCGATCCGAATCAGCATCAGGAGAACCACGGGAAATAGAGCCGTGGCGGGCACCGAGGCGGCGATCTGCGCGAGGGGTTGCACCAGGGCGGAAAGCTTTGGTCGCATCCCCACGTAAACTCCCACTGGGATTGTCCATAGTCCCGCCAACACCAGCGCCATTTCCACGCGCAAAAACGTTGCTCCTACGCCCCGGGCAATCCCCATGATTTCCGCGCCCGACAGCGCCAACAGCATTTGCCCCATGCGAAATGTTGCATAGGCGATGGGTGCCAACCCAACCAGCATGAACGCGCGCCATGCCCACGGCGGAAGTGGAGCCCTCCGTGGATGGCCGCTCTGCTTCGCACTGGCTCTGGCAAAGTGGAGAGTCAGCGTCTCATCCGCCGGCCTGACTGACACTCGCGCGACAAGCGCGATGATCTTTGATTGCCGCAAAAGATCCAGAACGGGCGAGCGCGCAGGTTCGGCCGACTCGACTTGTTCAAATTTGAATTTTTCCGCCCACGCAATGACGGGGCGCCAAACCAACTGGTCGATCGACACGATGATCGCTACCATCACCCCCACACCCCAGGCTATGGAGCGCGTGTCACCGGCGTTGGCCGCCGTTTGGAGGTAGGAGCCCAGTCCGGGAAGCCGCAGGTCGCGGTCCCCCAGCACGAACATCTCGCACGCCATCAGGAAGAACCACGCGCCCGCCACGGACATGATGGAATTCCAAATCAGCCCTATGGCCGCATAGGGAAGTTCCAGTTGCCACAGCCGCTGCCACCAGCTCAAGCGGTAAACCTCTGCGGCTTCGTGCAGGTCGCGGGGAATACTCTTCAAGGAGGAGTAGAAACTGAAGGTCATATTCCAAACCTGGCCTGTCAGGATCAGCACGATGCATCCCAACTCCACTCCCAATTGACGGCGGGGGAATAAGGCAATCATGCCCAGCATTACGCCAGGGAGAAAACTGAGCACGGGAATGGATTGCAGGATGTCCAGGAGCGGAACCATAATCCGTTCCGCTTTAGCGTTGTAGGCAGCGACATATCCGTAAACCAAGGTGAAAGCCAGGCTCAGAAAATAGGCGATGGCAATTCGAGCGACGGAGAAAAAGGCGTACTTTGGCAAGGCGCCGGGGGAAAGCTGGATTTCTGCCTGAGTGTTGAAGGGGCCGACTCCATAGCGCGCAAAAGTGAGCAAACCATAGAAGAGCGCCAACCCCGCGATCAGGATGGGCAGGTCCCTCAATAGCGATGGGGCCGAGGAGGGAAACATTCCCCACGGTGGAAGTCCGGCAGAGGATTTGGGCGGTCGAGGCATTATTTCTGTTGCAGCGAGGTCGGCTCGGAATCTCCGGGGTGTTCAAGCCGGTGCAAAGACAGCTTGTCGCTCTCGGAATCGTACGAGAAGATTTCGCCGTACCGGCCCCAGTACAGGGCCGTGTCAATCTGGCGTTGGGTTTCATCTTCGGAAAAATGTTCATCCAGGATGTCCCGAAAAAACTCCAATGGCATCGTGCCATCAGACTTGCTGGCAAGGCTGTTTCTAATCTGCTGGAGAAGCGGAGCATGGGCGAGGGCGGCATCGCGGAAAAGGGTCTTGCGCGTCGGAATATCCGCAACCGCAAACTCGCGTCCTCTGTCCGTAATTTCCACATCGCCTTTCTCCGTACCGGCAAAATCCAGCAAGGTCGCGGCCTCGATGATGGGGAGCAGGTCGCCCACATCCAACAATAGTTCATCGGCGATCCGGTACAAGTCATCCTTCCCGCCGCGATCAATCAGCAACTCAAGCAATCCTGCCACGCCGCCGGGCCGCGCGTGGGGCAACATCGGGTAAGGCGCTTTCAACGGACGCACGCCGACGGAGGGAGGCGCTGGCGCAAGTTGCGGCTGGGTCATCAGCTTGTAAATATAATCGACGTAGACCAGGAATTCCGCAGAGTGGCGGTCCCGCGGTTGCTTCAGCGGAATACGGAAATCTGCCCGGATGCGAGCGGGGTTTCGATCGAGCACCAGAATGCGGTCAGCCAGCAACGTCGCCTCCTCGATGTTGTGGGTCACCAGGAAAATACTCCGCGTCAGGATTTTCTTGTTCAGCCACAGCTCCATCAGCTCGCCGCGAAGATTTTCCGCAGTCAGGACATCAAGAGCCGAAAAGGGTTCGTCCATAAACAAAATCTCCGGCTCCAGCGCCAGTGCCCGGGCGATGCCTACTCGCTGCTTCATGCCTCCGGATAGTTCTTTGGGAAATGCCGATTCAAACCCTTGCAGTCCTACCGCGTGAAGCGCGCGCAGGGCGCGGTGGTGCCGCTCAAAATGGGCCATGCCGCGCGCCAGCAAAGGAGTCTCTACATTGTCCAGCACTGTGAGCCAGGGGAAGAGGGCGAAGCTTTGGAACACAATCGCCAGGTTGGGCGCGCAGTCGTGCAGCGGCTTGCCGTGCCAGAGGACTATACCTTTTGAAGGTTGCACCAGGCCCGTGATGATTCGCAATAGTGTGGATTTTCCCGAGCCGGATGGACCCAGGAGAGCAGTGATCGTATTGGGCTCAATGGATAAATCCGTAGGCGCAATGACTTGGATTTGCCGGCCATCGGGTTGGAGGAAGGACTTCTCAACTTGCACGGCTTCAACAATGGGCTCCCCCGCCGCGATGGGGCGGGAGATGAAACCGGCAACATCCGTGCCCACACCTTCGGCCCCCTGACCCGTGGGGGAATACTCGCCCGAGAGTTCATCCTTGACGCGCTGCCAGGCCTCCCCCGGCAGTTGCTCCATGAACTGCGCCCGCTCGTCGGGCTCCATGGCGTTGATGATCGCACGCAGACTTTCCAGTGACCGCGTGTGCAGCAGAACGTACGAGTGGTAGTAGGGAAAGTTGCTAATCAGTGCCGCGGCAAAATCAACCGGGATGATGCGGAAAAGGACCTGCTGATCTTCAAACGGGATGCCCAACATCAGTTCCGCGGCGGCCGCAGGGCCGACTTGTTGGAGCAGCGTTACCGCCTGGTCCCACTGTCCATGGGACAGCATCTCGCACACTTTATCCGCCGGCGGGTTCATCGAACGCACCTCATGAGGAATTCTGAGCGCTCAATTAAAGGGCTCGCCAGTGTACACCAGCCGGCGCATTCGGGGAACCCACTGCCCCGACGTGCAACCCGGACCGCCGAATTCTGAAAGACGCCTCGCTTACCCACAGTACCCGCTATGTTTATGTCGAATATTTGAATCGAAATTGATGGGGGTTGTGCTTGTTGAAATAAGGATTGTCATGCCATCCTTGCCCTCCCGTGGCAGGCATTCCCAGGATGGGTGAAGAGGCGCAGGCGAAACATCAGCATCCAACGATTCCTTTTCCCGATTTGGCGGAACGCGAGCTTTGAATTCGAGGCCGCTCGCTTGGCTGCCGTACGAGATCGATGGGACTCCGCTCCAGTTTCTCCCACTGGACAGTTTGGATGGACTGCCAGCCAACGAGGGCGAGATGGCCGGCCCCGTGCCGCCTCCAGCAATGCGACGAGCGGAATCCTTCGGAAAAGCGTATGGCATTCCAGAGGGATTGACCCTTGATCCCGGCTCAATTGTTGATCGTCTGGTAAGCCAGCGGTACGACTTTGGAATTAAGATTCAACCGCCCGTGCCGACTGACCACTGGCAGTGCTGCGCTGGGCGGTGCCGGCCATCACGATGGACGTGATCAGCAGGGCCGCAACCATCAACACGGAAGAGCGGAAATTCTTTTTGTACATCTGCTCGCTCAACTTTTTCCCTATCGATCCACTACAGACTATAGCGCGGGCGGTCCGCCAATCTCAAATGCCATTCGCGCCGGCGGAGCGCGATTCCGGGGGAGCGCACCCTGAATGGTAGTGCCGCCCAACCCGAAAATTGCAATCAGCGATGGTCAGGTGTATTTTACTGACCGGGCAGGCGATCAATAGTAGAGATTCCGATCGGTGTCGAAATTCCGACCAGGGACTGGAGCCATGAAACGACGAACCTTTCTTGTCGCCGCGGCGGCAATGGACCGCAGAGAGCACCCGCAGCTGAATGCTTACGTCATATTTTTAATCATTTCCACATTCCTCTTGGGCGTCGCGTCCGGACCTGCCTTGGGACAGCCCGCGCCGCGTTTCGACAGTGTGGCCATTGACGCGCTCGATCCGGAGGCATGGAACGGCATAACCTTCCTGGCGAGGGCCTTCAATCAACCCACACCATTTGCACTGCGGGTGGGGTCGCGCAGCGAGGGATTTCTGGATGGCAACGAAATTTTCGATGCCGTGGGTGAGGTCGGTGCGCATGCCCCCGACGCCTCCTACTGCCGCATGGCCTGGCGGCACCATCCTCGCGAGGCCCTGGTTAGGCTCGAGTGGTCGCGTCTGGACGAAACGACAGTGGTCGGACGGCTTACCGCGCCCCGGGATTTCCAGCTGGTTCTGGAGACCTATTTCCCCTACCTCGAGGTAAGCTGGGGGACGCAAGGGTATTATTCCGTTGCTGAGTCCGGCCAGGCCATCCAGGGTGAGCGGTATTTTGACAACGTCTTCGGTCCCACGGCGCGATTCATTGTGATGGTGGACCAGCCCACAATCGGCACCGGGATCTATCCGAGTCTGGCGCAATTGCGCGAAAACATGACGGGTTCCGGCAAGCTGGTTGCTTCGATCGCCAACCAGCCCACAGCCGGGGCGGCAGGGCTGGAGTTCGTGACGGACAACTCAAATTCCGCCCATTTTGTGGCGACCCTGGGTTGGGAAAAGCACGACATGGTTCGCAAGGCGGAGGAGTTGCTCACGGCTGGAAAGATAGACGCCATCCTCAGTGAGAAGGCCGCAGCCTACGCTGCGCGCCGGCCTGGCGCGAAAGGACTGTTCCAGGGAGCGCCGGAGGCGATAGGCAATTCGATGTTCTGGAACACCCTTTATGCGCCATCGAACGGGCTGATTTTCCCGAGCATTAGCCGGCACTGGGCACACATGTGGGGAGGTTGGGTGGTCGGGGAATGGGATTGCTTTTTCGGCTCCTTGCTGACCAGCCTGGAAGACAAGGCGCAATCGGTCGCGGCGATAAGGGCCATATTGCTTGCCCAGACGGAAACAGGCCTGGTGCCGAATATCGCGGCAGGGTCAGGCATAACGCCGGATCGCTCCCAACCCTCGATCGGCTCCTATGTAGCGTGGAAAGTCTACCAGCGCACCCGTGACAGGGAAATGTTGGAGTGGGTCTACCCGCGCCTGATGAACTGGCATGCATGGTGGCTGCACGACCGGGGTGACGGACAACCCTGGCGCGATGGTAACAAGGATGGTCTGCTCGAGTGGGGGAGCGACCGGGGCTCAGCGCCCTCTACCGGCGGCCGGGGTTCGCTGCAAGCCGCCAAGTATGAATCCGGCATGGACGACAGTCCCATGTACGACGACGTCACGTACGATTCCCGAACCTACACGATGCGCTTGAATGACGTGGGCTTAAACTCCCTGTACGCCCTGGATGCCGAGTGCCTTTCGAAGATTGCAGTCATTTTAGGCCGCGATGAGGAGGCGAGAAAGCTCGCGACAGAATACGACCAGATGAAGCAGCTGATCCGGGAAAAGCTGTGGAACGAGCACGACGGCATCTATGAGAATCGGTTCTGGGACGGCCAGTTCTCAAAACGTCTGTCGCCCACCAACTTCTATCCGCTCTTCGCGGGAATCGCCACCCCTGAGCAGGCGAAAAGAATGGTCGAGGAACATCTCCAGAACCCACAGGAATTCTGGGGAGCCTATGTAATTCCCTCCATCGCGCGCAACGACCCGGGTTTCCCTGACCAATTCTATTGGCGCGGCGACATTTGGGGGCCCACCAATTATATGGTCTACGAAGGAATCAATCGCTATGGCTTCGACAAGCTTGCCCTTGAATACGCGGAAAAGAACTACGATCTGTTCATGGGCGACTGGAAGACGAATCAGCACGACAATGAGCAATACCACGCCTGGGGCGGCAATGGGGGCGGCGATACTCACTATACCTGGGGGGCGCTGCTGTGCCTGGTGGGGTTGGAGCAATACATTGATATGAACCCCTGGGAAGGTCTGCGCTTTGGGGCACTCAACCCCTCATCCAGCGGCGAATTTCATGGCAGCAGTTGGGGCGGACGCCTTTACGATGTGACGATTGGGCGGGAGAAAACAACCATGGCTCGTGACGGCCAGTCGCGGTTCGAAGCGACGGGCGGGGTGGTGGTGCGGCAGTATCAGGTCGACGCGCGAGGCCTTTCCTTTACGATCAAGTGCGAGAAAGTCGCCCGGGTTACCACGGCCGAGTTCGATGCCGGAGAGTTCACCCTGAGGACCGACGGAAAGCCGACGGGTGAGATCAGCATCCGCCAAGGCCGCGGTAGCTTTGATGTTCCTGCCGGCGAGCATAGGGTCGAGCTTCTTAAGTGAGGCTTCTTCCGGATCTTCGCGCTGAACTAGCGGGTGCGTTCTTACATTCCGGAAAGGTTACCCGAGGGTCTGCGTTCGGGTTTCTCCAGTCGGTCCTGCGGAGATTTGCGAGTCCCTCTCATTTGCCCGGCAGGTAAGCGACCGTAAAGGAATGCGGTGGGAGTTGAAAGGTCATACGATCTCCCGCTTTGGGCGCATCGAGGAGCTGTGGGACCACTCGCTTGGGAGATTCAAAAGTGTTAAAGGCCTTCAAGTCCGGCCCCGTCATTACCTGGCAGTCACCCACCCGCGCCGGCGCGCCCTCACGCCACAAAACTTCCAAATCCCGGGCCTTGGCCAGATCACGATTCAGCATGAACAATGTTGTCGATGCGCTGCCAGGGTCAAAGGTTCCAGATATATCAATGTACGGTACGCTGCCAATCTCCGGCACCTCGTAGGCCTCTGACTCAACTTTCAAGTTGAGGGCATTTCCGTGCGCATACTTCAACGCCCAGGAATAGGGGTAATAGATGGATTGTCGCAGCACGCCTCCAGGGTTTGTTACCAGGGGAGCAATGTCATTAATCAGTTGTGCCTGGCAGGCCATCCGCACCCGGTCGGAGTGGCGCAGGAGGGAGATGATCAGGCCTCCGAACACCACGGCATCTTCGAGGTTATATACTTCCTCGACGAGATGGGGGGCCTCTTTTCCTCGCCCGTTCGCATTCTCGTCGTTATTCGTCCGGTACCATACGTTCCATTCATCGAAGGACAGGGCAAGCTGCTTCTTGGACCGTTTGCGGCCGCGCACCACCTCGCACACCGCGGCCATTTCTTCAATTTGGCGGTCCATGGTCAAGTTGACGGCCAGGAATTTCGAACTGTCGCTGCCCGTCGCCGCGTCGTTAACAAAGTAGTGGTGCAGCGAAAGCGCGTCCACGTCGTCATAGCACTCCTCAAGGGTCTCCCGGTCCCATTGAAGATAAGTCGGCGAAGTAACTTCGGCGGACCCGCAAGCGATTAACTTTATTGAAGGGTCCACGGTGCGCATTTGCAGGGAGGCGTCTTGGGCCTTAATGCCATACTGTTTGGCAAACATATGGCCGAGTTGCCATGGGCCGTCCATTTCATTTCCAAGACACCAGTACTTTATGTTGTAGGGCCGTTCAACGCCATGCTGCCGGCGCAATTCGCTCCAGCGTGTCCCCTTTTCCACATTGCAGTATTCCACAAGGTTCGCTGCGTTTTCCGGCGTCCCCGTTCCAAGATTTACTGCCATCATCGGTTCCGTGCCCACAGCTCGACACCATGTGAGAAATTCGTTGGTCCCGAATTGATTGGATTCGATGGAATTCGAGGCGCGGTTCAAAAGGCGTGGCCGGTCTTTTTTGGGCCCGACCCCGTCCAGCCAGTTGTAACCCGATACGAAGTTACCGCCCGGATAGCGAATAATCGGGACGTGAAGTTGGCGAACCTCTTCCAGCACGTCTCGCCGAAATCCGTTGGCATCCGCGAGCTTCGAACCCGGCTCATAAATGCCGCCGTAGATGCAGCGGCCAATATGCTCCACAAAGGAGCCCCACAGTAGGGGATCCAACGTTGTAAGGGGACGGGCGGGATCTACAATGACCCGAGCGCGACTCGAAGATCGGGCTTGGACCTGCGCTGATCGGCCAACCCAGCTGTTCCCCGCGATCGCGGCGCCTGCAGCGCCCAGCTGGCCGAAAAATTTGCGTCGAGATGTGCTGGCCATATGGAGACTCCTTCGCTCTAAAGCCCATCCGGGATTATCGAACCACTCGCAGTTCTCCAGCAACTTGTAGCAGTGCTGACCCCGCAGAAAGTACGGTGGCGGCCGCCAATTTTACCGGGATTGGGGCCTTCCTATTATTGCTGATTCAGGGATTTATTCTTGGGAATCGAAGTGCCGTCACAGCCCGGAGCCATTTGCCGCAGCTCCACCAGAAACCCGACCAGCTCTTGAGTATCCAGAAGTGCCCATCGGGTGCCGGGTCTGATTCCTGTACCCGATTGCAGAACTCCAACCCCTTGATGGGACAATGTCTCTATCACTGCATCCATGTCTTCGACCTCGAAGAGGACATGATGAATTCCCTCGCCCCTTTGTTCCAAAAACTCCCGAAAGGGGTTGCGCTCTCCTTCCAGGGGCTGGATAAACTCAAACTC
>Ga0206993_1017_pt3 | contig 24584 bp, 15 predicted proteins | sample Alteio_BWMinCont_7_FD_153499 | JGI IMG/M metagenome (GOLD analysis project Ga0206993, IMG submission 153499) | Enriched cells from forest soil in Barre Woods Harvard Forest LTER site, Petersham, Massachusetts, United States -... | ecosystem: Environmental > Terrestrial > Soil > Temperate forest >... | reverse complement strand
GAATATTACGGAGCCTTAGGTATTGGCTCGACAAGCTATATTAGTAGCAATCGTTTTTTGGTTGAAACGTTGCTTAAACTGCGCGAATTGAAATTGGCGCAATTGCTGAAAAACATCATACAAAAATTAGTAAGTGTATTTTCCGGCAAAAAAACAGATGACCGCGAAACCCTGATGAAACGCATGGCTGCCCGGCAGGAGATAGCTTTCGGATCAAAGGATTACAATGCTGGAATCGTACCAGCGATAACCTACCAATATCCCTTCTTTATAAGTGGTGTTCAGGTTTTCGCCGGGATAACTATTCAATGCAAATGCGGGTGAATCGTTCAAGGATACCGGGAAGGTAAATGGCATTTTGCCTGATGGATTGATAACGCCTTTCAATACATCAGCCAGTGCATTGCCTGCCTCTGAGCCATTAAACCATGACCAGACAATCGTATGATTTGATCTTTTGATCTCATTAAGATCGTACGGCGCGCCGGCCATCATTACGATAATGGTATTGGGGTTTACGGCAGTTACCGCGTTAACCAGCGCCTGCTCACCAAAGGGAAGCGCAAGGGTTTTGCGATCATGCCCCTCGCTTTCATACTCACGGTTGGAGCCAATGCACAAAATGGCTATATCCCTTGTTTTCGCAATCGCGACTGCTTCGGCTATTAATTTGGGGTCGGGTATATCGTAACCTGCATTTTGTTCATCGGTACGGTTGGCTAAATAATTGGCTTTATAGCCTTGTGCGAATTTAATATCGGCAGTTTGCCAAAACCTGGACCGGATGCCGGCCAACGCCGTGATCTCATATTTTGCTTTAACACCCGCACCATACCCTCCAGACGCAAACGTGCGGATGGCGTTATCACCAATTACCGCTATGCTTTTTATGTTATTTGTTTTTAAAGGAAGCAGATGCGCATCGTTTTTTAATAGTACGATAGATTCAGACGCTATATCATAAGCTGCTTTGCCATGTGCCGCGGTAGCTATAGAACCTTCGGGATGATGATCACTCATAGAAGTATGGTACATTACCCATAATATACGCCTCACTTTATCATCAATCGTTTTCTCTGAAACCTGGCCTGCTTTAACAGCTGCCAGCAGCGGATTAGCAAAATACCATTGGTCGTAGGGCCCGCTTGATCCCATCTCAATATCCAGTCCATTATTGGCGGCTTCAACAGTGTGGTGGACGCCGCCCCAATCTGATATGACCGCGCCTTTAAAGCCCCATTCTTTTTTTAATACTTTATTGAGTAAAAACTCATTCTCAGAACACCAGTAGCCGTTCACTTTATTATAAGCCGACATAATGGTATAGGCATTACCTTCCTGCACGGCTGCTTTAAATGCCGGTAGATAAATTTCGCGCAAGGCACGTTCATCAACTTCTGCGTTGATGTCATTGCGGTTAACTTCCTGGTTATTGGCAGCGAAGTGTTTTACACAAGCCGCCACATGCTGGCTCTGGATACCCCTTACGGCCTGCACCGCTAACCGGCCGTTCAAATATGGGTCCTCGGAATAGTATTCATAAGTACGGCCGTTAAGCGGCATTCTGCAAATATTAAACGCGGGCGATAGCATCACATCCTTTTTACGGGCATTTGCTTCCTGCCCTATAACAACGCCATATTCGTTAGCCATATCTGGGTTCCACGTAGCGGCTATTGCCGAACCATTTGGAAGAAACGTTGCCGAATCGGTTGTCCAGTTAGCAGAGTTCCAGTCGAAGCGTTTTATCTCTTCCCGAACACCTAAGGGGCCATCATCGCAAGTTAATTCGGGTATACCCAAACGCTTTAACCCGGCCGAAGAGAACAAGGCGTTACCATGCAACATCGCTATCTTTTCTTCGAGCGTCATCTTTTTAATTATACTACTGATCTTATTCTGTAAGGCGACCTCATTTTTATTTTGGGCGGAAACATTACCAAACAAGAAAAAGGCCACAGCAAATGCTGTTATATATTTTATCATTTTTAACTTTATATTGAATTTCTATTCGGATCTATTTCAGTAATGCTGCTGTATAATTTTAGAACATCGATCCTATATTATTTTTTGCCGTCAGCCACCAGGAAAATAACCGACCGTGGCGGGGCCAAAACTTTTATGCCCCCGGTTAAGCTGGATGAAACCGCTGAAAGGGTTTGGTAACCCGAAGGCCCTCCTACCGTGCTAATATCAGGTCCGTTTCCATTTACGTAAACCTTTTGCGAAAATTCTCCATTATCTGTACCACCAACCAGGGTATAATAATAATATCGGGTGCCAGGCACAAAATTTGTTATATTAACGCTTACAGTTTGGCTGGCGGTGCCTTTATTTACAATAACCACACCAGCTTCGCCCGAAGTAAACGAAGAAGCATAGGCTACTATATCGCCAATATTTTGAGTCAATACCGCGCTGCTGTTTTGAACGGTAGATTTAACCATCCGATCACCAAAATATTTCTGGAAATAATACATGTGGTAAAACACAGGTTGCGGTGTATTGTCCGTTACACTTGGTTCACCTGAACTAAACATGCCCATGTCGTCCCCGGTTGTGCCCCATCCGTTTATCAGGTCCCAGCGGCTGGCCATCCCAAATTGATTTTTCAGTAATTCGCCTAACACCAAATCGGCATGCATACCGGCAACATTCGATACCATTTGGCGGCTGCCCGTTGCAAAAATATTCCATTCGGTAAGCGCGATAGGTTTTAAAGAAACGCCGTTTTTTGTGGTTGTGGCATTCATATAACTCATAACAGCCGCCGATTCGGTAGTAGCTGTATTAAGAATAACGGCAGCCGTTTCGTTATCCGTTCCGGTAAAATAATCATGTACTATGTAAAAATCGGCAGAGTTACCGGCAGAAGCAAAATATCCTTGTTCCCAGGTAAGGCCCACGGTATTCCAGGAAGCGGGGGCTGTACCGTTTAACAGCGCCCCAATTTCAATCTGGGCGCCAACCTCACTGGCAGCAGCACGCATCGAATCTGCAAATACTTTAAAGTGCTGCCCATATAATGCCCCTGTGATAATCGCCGGCTGACCATCTTTGTTGTTGTTGATATTTATTTTGTAGCCGTCCTCCCACGCACCATAGTCTTCGTTGCCTATCTCCCAGTATTTAGTACGGCCGTTATCGTGCCGTACCCAATTTGCTGCCAAATGCGCCGCCACCTGATCGGGATGTGCACTTGTGCCGTACCGGGCATAACCATAATTAATGGTTATTATGCCTGTGCTGTTTGTTTGCTGTAAAGCAGTATAATAGTTAGCCAGCGAAAGCTCCCAGGCGGGTATATTGTTTCCATACCAATAGCTCACTGGAGCAGGGTTTCCGCTCGAGTCAAATAAACTATCGGGCACGTCGGTCGGCACAACGCCATCCCAAAAATAAACATCCGAAATACTGCCCCCCGGGAACCTGAGTATATTGGGCGATAAATTTTTTATGCTGTTTATCAAACCTGGTGACGTAGTCAGTTGCGGCACAAACGCACCGGCGTTATTACCGAACAGGTATTTGGGCACCTTTGTAATTACCGTGCTATAATCAACATTTATGGTTACGGTGGCATTGCCCGAAGGTGCAGCAACCGTTGAATAAGCCGGGGCTACAAAAGTTTTCGGGGCCCAATCATTGAGAAAAAAACCTTCAGACTTAGCAATTGCCGGATCTTTTTGCGGGATAACCGCAACCGTGGTATCATTATTAACCTGTGTGGCACCGGGACTGCCTTTCTTGCTACAGGCCGCCAGGGCAAGCAAACAGATGGAGCAGCATTTAATAGGTGTTAGTAATTTCATATATTTATTTTTTGCATGGAAATTTTAATTTGAAAAATATTGGTTTGTAATTGCAGCTAAAGCACTACTATTTTTTGTTTTCTGCTACCAAAAAAATAACCGACCGTGGTGGGGCCGAAACTTTTATGCCCCCGGTTAAGCTGGATGAAACCGCTGTAAGGGTTTGATAACCCGAAGGGCCCCCTATAGTGCTAATATCAGGCCCGTTACCGTTGATATAAACCTTTTCGGAAAATTCTCCATTATCGGTTCCGCCAACCATGGTGTAATAATAATACCGCGTGCCCGGAACAAAATTGGTTATTTTAACGCTTACAATTTGACTGGCAGTACCTTTGTTTACAATAACCACACCGACTTCGCCCGAAGTAAACGAAGAAGCATAGGCTACTATGTCACCAATGTTTTGAGCCAATACCGCGCTGCTGTTGTGAACAGTAGAGCTCACCATCCGGTCACCAAAATATTTTTGAAAATAATACATGTGGTAAAAAGCCGGGTGCGGTGTATTGTCGGCAACACCAGGCTCGCCTGTACTAAACATACCCTGATCATTTCCAGTTGTGCCCCATCCGCTTACCAGGTTCCAGCGGCTGGCCATCCCAAACTGATTTTTAAGCATTGCGCCTAAAGCCAAATCGGCGTGCAAGCCTGCAACATTTGAAACCATCTGCTTACTACCCATTGCAGTAATATTCCACTCGGTTAGCGCTATTGGTTTCAAGGAAACTGAGCCTGCCTTAGTACTGGTATTCATCCAGGCTGTTATAGCATTTGTTTCAGTAGCAGCGGTATTTAGTATAACAGCCGCAGTTTCATTGTCCTCCCCCGTAAAGTAATCGTGTATGACATAAAAATCGGGGGAGTCACCTGCCGAGGCAAATAAACCGTTGTTCCATGTTTCGCCTGGTGGGTTTGAGGAGTTTACGGGGTTTGTTCCTATAACCTGGGCACCTATTTCTATCTTTGAACCCACCTCAACAGCCGCGGCGCGCATGGAGTCGGCAAATACTTTAAAGTGTGTTCCGTATAACGCCCCTGATATGATCTGTGGCTGGCCATCTTTGTTCTTGTTAACGTCTATTTTATAGCCTGCCTCCCACGATCCGTAGTCTTCGTTGCCGATCTCCCAATACTTGGTACGCCCTTTATCGTATCTTACCCAATTTGCTGCCAAATGCGCCGCTACCTGGTCAGGATGGGCACTCGTACCGTATCGGGCATAAGCATAATTAACGGTTATTATACCAGTGCTATTTGTTTGCTGCAATAGTGTATAATAGTTAGCCAACGAAAATTGCCAACCTGGTACGTTGTTCCCAAACCAATAAACGGCTGGGGCCAGAGTGCCTGAAGTAATTACACTATCGGGGGCGTCGGCTGGCATTACACCATTCCAGAAATAACCATCTGAAAGACTGCCACCCGGAAACCGCAGCACATTGGGTGATAAATTTTTTATGCTGCTTATTAAACCCGGCGCGGTAGCCAGTTGCGCGGTATACGCGGTGGCGTTATTACCAAACAGGTATTTGGGCACTTTAGTTATTACCGTGTTATAATCAACATTTATGGTTACGGTGGCATTGCCCGAAGGTGCAGCAACTGTTGAATAAAGTGGGGCCACAAAAGTTTTAGGAGTCCAATCATCCAGAAAGAAACCGACAGATGATGCTATTATAGGATCCTTTTGGGGTGTTATTGCAGTAGTATCGCCGCCAGATGTTACAGGCTTGTTGCTTTTGCCTTTTGAACAGGATGATAAAGCTAATAAACTAAGTAAACAATATTTATAATTTGCTTGAACTGTCATATTTACATTTTTGTGAGTTGAAACAAAAAAATACCCGCCCCTGAACTTACAGTCACGGGTATTCATCAATTAACCAATTAATTAATTTTCACTACACGAATATTGTCTATTGCCATCGTGAAAGCTGCAATCGAGGTTAAACCATCATTGATATACCAAACATTCATACCAGTGTTACCACTTGCCCCAACCAGATCTGTAATAGAGCCTACCGGAGTGCCGGTACCATTATTTGTTAAAAAGCTTGATAACGGAACGGTAACGGTTATCCAGCCGGTTGTACTAAACGGCGTTATTGTACCCGCGGCGTTTATCCACGGCCTGTACCGGGCTATATAAGTAAAGCTACCGTTTGCTGCCACATAAATAGAACCGCCACTCCATGGAGTAGATTTAGGAATCGATATTTCGAACTTCACAGCATAGCTGGATAAACTGCTATCGATATCAGCAATTGGCACCCATTGGCTGGCACCCATATTTACCCCACGACCACCATTGTACCAGGCAAAATCATTTGCCGATAGGTTTGTTGCGGTAAGTACATTGTAGCTTCCGGTATTGCCCGGATAATCTGTTGAACTGTTGTCGGTATTTGAACCCCATGGATAAGTGTTTATATTATCCCAGTTTTGAAAAACACCATCTACAAAATCCTCAACGTTATAAACCGTAGTATCACCGCCCGATTTTGTGATAACCGATACCGGTCCGCCGGTTTGTGGTATACCCGGCGGTACATTCAGCGTAATTGTCGTACCATCGCTAGACGAGGTGTAATTTGTAATTGTTTTGCCACCAAAAGTTACGCTTTTGATAAGGAAGAAGTTGAACCCATAAATTTTAACCGAATCTCCGGCAGGTGCATCTTCATCAGAAATGCTTGTTATTTGTGGCGCAAGAGGATTGATAGGAAAACTAAATGTGGTTTGGCCATGCGTAGTGATGTATTGTATGGTATTTAATTGTTTTGCCGGCACCAATGGGAATGCGATAACCGCTGGTATCAGTACAATCGCGCTGGTATCAGAGAACCAGGCATCATTGAACGAGGCTGCAGTGCCATCAAAATTGATCTGTAGCGCGCCCTTTAAATTGCGACCCGAAATAACTACCCACAGCCCAGTACCCACTTTTGTTAAAACTGAATCGCCCGGATGGGCAACGTAATTACGTATGCTGGTAATAACGGGTGTACCTGTGGACGATGAGGAGGAGTCCTTTTTACAACTTTGTTGTGTGAGGATGCCTGCCGCGAGCAATATCAGCAGCAAACAGCTATTAACATGTTTAAGTAGCTTTTTCATATTTTTTAAGGATAATTTTAATTCCAATATCTTTTTATTAATAATAAGCCACAGGTGCTTGCAGTAATTTAGGATCAGCAGTTTGATCGTTTGCCGGTATAGGCAAAGTAAATGTTGCAACTGTAGCAGGGGTAATAATCAGGCCGCTTGGCGTAATAGTTTTTATGCCCGTACTCGGGTCGTAGGTAAACTGATCCCTTTGCTGCCCGTTAAGAGATGCAATAGCGGCCTGCGGATTATAGTATGACAGGCGAACCAAATCAAACCAGTACTGACCCTCGAACGCCAGCTCTATGCGCCGCTCCGTCATTAAGGACGCTGTTGTAATGCTGGTGACAGGCGGAACACCGGCCCTTATACGCACTGCGTTAAAATATTGCAATGCCAGCGCATTGCTGGTTGAACTGCTGTTACCCATCAATGCTTCCGCATATACTAAATATACATCGGCCAGCCTTAAAACTGTATTATGCTCAATAGATGACCAAAGGTCCATAGTAGGCGAATTATTATCGGCAGCCGTGCCTACAATATGTTTTTTAACATTAGGGGCCGTTGCGGTGTAGCCCCCGCCTGCTGCGTCCAGCTCGGGATAGTAATCGCCGGTAAGCATAAAAGTGGCTTTACGGCGCACCGAATCTGCAGGGACGTATAAATTAGCCAGATCTATGGTTGGGCCAATAGCGCCACCCCAACCGCCACCACCGGTAACCAAAGCCCCGCTTGGTGCAAACTGTGCTTCAAGATCGTTACCGTTGCCATAACCTACGCCCGGTGCCCATTGAAATGCAAAAAGAGATTCGGGGTTATCATTATACTGTGTTCTGAACAAATTATAATAGCTTGGCAACAATGTTAAGCCGCTGGTATTGCAAACATTGCCTGCAAAGTAAGCCGCGCTATCCAGGTCGGTTTGGTTGCGAGTCATGCTTTGGCCTAAACCCGCCCTGGTCAAATACACCTTTGCAAGCAAACCCTGTGCTGACCACGTTGTAACACGCCCTGGCTGATCGGAAGTTGGCAAATTGGTAGCCGCGAAACGTAAATCGTTTATAATGAATTTATAAACATCGGTAGTTATATTACGCGGCACCAAAGGGTTAGCTATCAGTTTGTCGTTATCCTCAATAATAGGTACCGGGCCCCATAGCTGCACCAGATAAAAATAAGCTGTTGCACGCAAAAACCGTAATTCGCCGAGTGCACCGTTCTTACCTTTCACCGATACCGAATCGGGCAGTTGGGTATTGATAGTCTTTATATTGATGTTGCAATGCGCTACAATATCGTAAAAACCTTGCCACGCTTGTGTTACATAGGAATTATTACTGGTGATAGAAAAGGTGGTGAACTGTACCAGGTCTGAATTATAAGGTTGCAACATATTACCGCTCATAATATCACCGATGCCGAGTATCGGAAAATTATTCCAGGCAAACCAGGGCTGCGCATAAATGGCTGCTGTAGCCAGGCGCAGGTCGGCGGTGCTTTTATAAAAGTTATCAGTTGTTAGCCCGGTCAGTGGAGGTCTGTTCAGGAAAGATTTTTTACAGCTGCCTACCGCAATGGCGATAAGCAATAGGAGAATACTTATTTTAATCAATTTCATGATAATAAATTTTATTTATTTTAGAGATACATTGGCGCCAATTGAAATAACACGGGGCTGCGCATAATAACCGTTATCAATACCAGCCGCTAATGGGTTCCACGAACCAATCTCCGGATCGTACCCTTGATATTTAGTGATGGTAAATACGTTACTAACATTGACATACACCCTCAATGATGCTATATGCAATTTGGAGATCAAATCCCTGTTAAAATTGTAACCTAAAGCAATGCTCTTACATTTAAGGAACGATCCATCTTGAATATATCTATCGGAAAAGATGGTATTCTGATCACCGCTGCTCTGGCTTATCCTTGTAATATTGGTGCTTGGGTTAGTAATGTATACATTGTTGATATCGGTTGAGGAACCTGCAGGGTTTATCAGGCCGATATGCGCGTAATTAAGCACAGACGGGAAATAACCAAAATTTTGGTTAGGATCATCGCCATTTACTATTACCTGGTTAAATATCTTGTTACCATACTCGCCGCTCATAAATACGGTCAGGTCAAGTTGTTTATAAGTAAATGTATTGTTGATGCCATATTGGAAATTAGGCAAAGGTGAACCTAAAGGAGCTTCATCATTGGCATCTATCTTTCCATCATGATTGTTATCCTTAAAAATAACATCGCCAACCCAAACTCCTCCAGATCCTGGTGTAATAGGTATAGGCCCGCTGCCATTTTGCCATACCGCCGGATATTTGGCAAAGTCGGCTGCATTTTTATAAAGGCCTAGTGTTTGATAACCATAAAACTCACCGATAGAACCACCTACAACCGATTTGGTGTACGTACCATAAATGGCCGGTGTGCCTGGGTTTAAAGCAAGTATTTTGTTGATATTGCGCGAGAATACAAAGGTACTTTTCCAGTTAAAATCTTTTGATTTGACGTTGTAGGTTGACAATGAAAATTCAAAGCCTTTATTACTTATCGCGCCGATGTTCACATAAGGCGCTTGAATTGCACCGGGTGAATATCCGCCGTTAGCATATGTACCTGAATAATACGGCAAGTTAAGGGACAGTAACAGGTTGTTTGTTTTTCTGTAATAAGCATCGGCAGTAAGCTGTATCCTGCTATTCAATACACTCACATCCAGGCCTAGGTTATATGATTGTGATGTTTCCCACTTTACGGTAGGATTACCCAAAGATGATGTTAACTGCGAACTACCCGATAGACCGGTGGCTACTGTGGTTAAAGTTGATCCATATGCATAATTACTGATATTTTGGTTATTAACTAAGCCATAACCTAATCTAAGTTTCAGGTCGTTAACACCTTTTATGCCCTTCATAAAATCCTCATTTAGAATCTTCCATGCAAAAGCACCTGAATATGAGGTGTTCCACCTCTCAAGCGGTCCGATTTTAGAAGTACCATCGCGACGTATAGTACCAGTTAACAAATATTTATCATTGTAAGTAAAGTTTGCACGGGCAAAATAAGCTTCCGTTGCTGCATCCGATTTTGTACCGCTGTTGGTTGCCGTTGTTGCGTCGCCAGTGCTTATTGTGGTTACATCATTACTGGGAAAATTAGTACGCGTGGCCGAGACTAACGAAGAGTTAAATAGCTGCGCTTCATGGCCTAAAGTAGCACTCACAAAATATTTGGAGGCGAAAGTGTGCGAGTAATTTAAGAGGCTGGTTACTGAATTATAAATATTTTGAGCACTGGTAGTGGTTCCCCTATTGGTGGTATTTGTGTATAAGCCCATTGCATAGGTAGGGAGGAAATAATCCTCGGCAGCGAAGTCAAAATTACCCGACACCTCGTTACGCAAACTCAGATCCTTGGTAAACTGAATTTCGGCATAAGCGTTGCCTATACCTTGGTACCTGCTTTTATGATCGGTTACGATAGATGCCAATGCGAACGGGTTTGCGCCATAAGCACCGTAAATATTCGGGTCATTGCCTCCCCATGTGCCATCGGGATTTTTAACTTCCACATCGGGCGTTTGGTTCAATGCCTCTAAAATTACACCTTGATTGCTGGTGGCTACGTCTTCTGACGTGTGGGCCAAATCCAAACTAATACCTACTTTAAGCCAGTTGGTTGTTTGGTTATCAATATTTGCTTTGATAGAGGTCCTGCTAAAATTAGAACCTAAAGCAATACCTTCCTGCGAAAAATAAGTAGCCGATATATAATACTTGGTACGGGCATCACCACCGTGATGGCCACATTATGGTTTTGCATAGGTGCCGTGCGAAACAATGCTTTTTGCCAGTTGGTACCCTGGCCCAGGTATTGCGGATTGGCAAATTGCGGACGCAGGTCATAACCGATAATGGCCGCTTTTTCGTTCATGAAAGTAGCATACTCCGGCAAATTCATTACATCGTAATACTTGGGTAATGACTGCCAACCGTTATAACCATCGTAACTGACGGTTGGCGTGCCTGACACGCCTCTTTTTGTAGTGATGATAACCACACCGTTGGATGCCTGTGAACCATAAATAGCCGTAGCTGAAGCGTCTTTTAATATATCTATACTTGCTATTTGTGACGGATCGATGGTAGCTAGCGGGTTACTGCCTTCGCTGGGATTATTGGAATTACTTCCAGGGCCCGATGTACTGGGTGATTCGGCATAAGGTGGTATCTGAACACCATCTATCACATACAAGGGCGGGCTTTCGTTAAAACCACCTATACCGCGTATCTGAATATTAACATCGCCACCTGGCTGCCCCGATATCTGCTGTACTATAACACCTGCAACCTTGCCTTGCAAAGCCTGATCAAAAGTTGTGGGCTGGGCCTCAATAATATCTTTTGCAGAAATCGAGGAAATAGAGCCGGTAACATCTTTACGCCGTAGTTTACCGTAGCCAATAACAACCACTTCGTTAAGGTTGGAGTTGGTGGCGGTTAAAACTACATTAATTACCCGGGCACTGCCAACAGTAACTTCTTTGTTTTGATAGCCTACGTACGAGAACACCAAAACATCGCCGGTTTTGGCCTCGATAGAAAAATTGCCGTTTATATCGGTCGATGCGGCAACTTGCAAGCCCTTAACTTTGACAGTAACGCTCATCATCGGCTTGTTATCATCCGCGCCAACAACTTTGCCCGTAACGTATCTGCTTTGCGCATAGCCCGAAAGGCTTAATAACATGATAACCGCGAACAGTAGTACGCTATAACTTAATTTTCTTAGTAATTTTTTTTCCATCTTATACAGAAATTTTAAAAACGGTAAATAATTGGTTCATAATTTTTAGGTGTTGGTTAATTTTACTTTTTGTTCATAATGATGTTTTATTTAATTATTATGGTGAATATTGATACATGTGCAAACGCATTGGATTTATAGCATTCCAATTCCCACAATCGATTGCGTAAACTGGCAATACAAAACCTATTACCGTTTATTAGTAATATTCTTATCATACAAGAAAATGAATTACACTGGTTTAAAGTGTTAGTAATAATTGGCTCAAAAAAAGTATACAGCAATTTTAAATTGCTGCATTGAAAACATATTCTGAAGTAAAACTATGATTGTTTCAAAAGAGGAGAGGACAGACTTGTTCATGAATATGGACCAAATGTTCAACCATATATAACTCACTAAAAATAAGATAGTTAAAGTATTAAAATCATTTAACTAAGTTAATTTTATACTTATTTTCATGAAACTTGAACTGAAATAATAACAAGCAGGTTATTTAAAAACACCCGATAGCTGCATTGCGAAAAGAAGCAAAAATAAAGCAGCATAAATTTAATTTGCTAGTCTTTGCTCTCGTCTTTAATAAAATTCTTTTTGCGCAATGAGCTGACATATGCAGACGGTAAAATATTATACTCAGCTTTGAATAATTTTGCAAAATACTTGGGTGTATTAAAGCCGACTTCGTAGGAAATCTGACTTATAGTCAACTGGCTGTTTTCCAGCAGATATACCGCTTTTTTCAGCCTTATTGAACGGATAAATTCAACAGGTGATTTACCTGTAATCAGCAAGACTTTTGAATAGAGCGACCCCCGGCTCATATTCATATGGCGGCTTAGTTCTTCAACGGAGAGATTGTCATTTGAAATGTTCTGCTCAATATATTCAACTATCTTCCTTAAAAGTTTCTCATCCTCAGATTGTATATCGTCTTCCTGCATCTGTACGTTCATTTGTTTTTTGTAAGTGCGTTTAAAGGAATCCTGAAGGATCAATAAATTTTTAATTTTTGAAAGCAATATTTCAAAATTGAAAGGCTTGGTCATGTAGTCGTTGGCACCAATTTCAAGGCCCTTCAATTGTTCCTCCTCGCCGGTTAAAGCAGTTAACAAAATAATGGGAATATGTGACGTGCGTTGATCCTTTTTCATTTTTTTACAAAGGTCAATGCCATCCATTTCGGGCATACTGATGTCACTAACCATAATATCCGGATGTTGCGATAAAGCTTTCTGCCACCCCTCCTTACCATTTGAGGCTTCAACAATAAAAAACGCATCTCTCAGGTTATCCTTTAAGTAAAAACGAAAATCGTCATTGTCCTCAACCAGCAATACCATGGGTTTTTTATTGGCATATTGATGTTTGAGCTTTTCTTTATCTTCTGCAATCTGCAATGGATTGATCTCTTCGGGTTCATTTTCATTGTCAATGAAAGTAATTTCCAGGTTATTCTCAACAGGCATTGGCAGCCGGATAATAAAGCAAGCACCATGATCAGTCTCGCTTTCAACTGTTATTTCTCCCCCGTGCATTCTCACAAATTCGCGGGTAATGGATAAACCGATGCCACTGCCCTGGTTAATTAATGATTCAGGAATGTCATGCTGAAAAAACCTTTCAAATATCTTATTATGTTTTTCGGACGGGATGCCAATACCTGTGTCGATTACCTTAATTTCAAACAAACGCAATTCAGCAGATGACTCTTCATGCAAAATGTTCAATAATACACTTACATGGCCACCCCTTGGAGTAAATTTAAAAGCATTGGAAAGCAGGTTAAATAATATTCTTTCTATTTTGTCGTGGTCGAAATTTGCTATCAATGTTTCCGCCTCGCTGTCAAAAGCGAAACCAATACCTTTTTCAGCAGCAATGTCTGTAAACGATAAGGAAATCTCTTTAATAAACCTGACTATATCTCCTGGTTTGCAATGCAGTTTCAATTCGTGAACTTCCATTTTACGAAAATCAAGCAATTGGTTAACCAGGTTTAATAACCTTCTGGCATTTCTCTTTATTACGTTTAATTGCTGCTTCTGCTCAGAATCAGCATGACTAAACATTTTATCAACCGGGGCAATGATCAATGACAACGGAGTTCTGAACTCGTGGCTTACATTCGTCAAAAATTTAATTTTCAGCTGGTCCAACTCATGCATTCGTTTTACCTCCTGCCGTTCCTGTTCAATCAATAACTTCACTTCTTCCTTTTCCTTTTCGGCTGCAAATTCCCTTCTTATCTTCTGTATACCCCGCCGCCGGATAAAAAGAAGTGATCCCATAAACAGGACCAGGTAAATAATATATGCAGAGGTAGATTTCCAAAATGGCGGAAGTACTTTTATTTTTAAAGTGATATAATCCGGGTTCCATAAGCCCTCTGAATTGAAGGCACGAACTTTGAATACATAATCGCCCGCATCAAGATTTGTATAAGTTGCCTTTCGGATAGCATTATCGGCATTAAGCCAACCCTTATCAAAGCCCTCCATCATATATTGATATTTTACTTTGTTAGGATTAAAAAAGTTAACTGCCGCAAACTCAATAGTAAAAACATTTTCGCTGTGGGTAAGGGTAATCTCGTGGGTTGCCGAAATGGCTTTTGTAAGCACCAAATGTCCATTAAAAGACTCATTGGCTGCTATGCTTTTATTAAAAAGCTGGAAATCGGTAAAAATCAATTTAGGCTTATTGATGTTAGGACGTATACTTAACGGGTCGAAAATATTGAAACCGTGACCACCGCCGAATATCATTTCGCCCTTACTTGTTTTTAATGCTGCGTACATATTAAATTCTCGACCCTGAAGACCATCAGCTTCATCAAAATTTTCAAACTGAAAAGTATAAGTGCTCTTATCAGGGGTCAATTTTATACGGCTCAATCCGTTCGATGTACTTAACCACATGGCCCCTTTATCGTCCTCCAGTATATCCAATATAGAATTATCAGGGAGCCCGTTTCTTTTTGTCAAGGAGATAAAATCATTTGTTTTGGGATTCAGAATGCTCAGTCCGGCACTTGTTACTATCCAGAAAAGGCCGCGGCTATCCTGGCTAATGCTATTCACATTATTGTTTATCAAACTGTTTGCGTTGTTTGCATTTCGGATATAGTGAATCACCCTGTTACTTTTCTTCATAATAACATCAATGCCCAAATAGCCTCCTACCCAAATATTCCCGCTTTTATCCTCAATAATTGAAGACACGAACGGACATCTGATATCGGTTTGCTTAAAAGGATGATAGAATGCTTTTCTTGCGCGGTCAAAAATTTCAAGGCCGCCTTCAAATGTTCCTATCCATAACCGGTGGGAAGAATCTTCTAAAATACTCCATATCCTATCATCGGCAATGCTGGTTGCTACCTTATCATCATGCTTGTAATGGGTAAAAGTTTTCCCGTCAAAACAATCCAGCCCCCCAAAATATGTCCCGATCCATAGTTTTTGGTCATGATCAATACATAAGCTAACAATAATATCATTGCTTAAGCTATTCGGATTTGCCGGATCGGATCTGTACTGCGTAAACTTATTTGTTTTACGGTTAAAATAAATTAAACCGCCACCGTTTGTCCCAATCCATAAATTACCCTGTTTGTCTTCAACAAATTTATCAACGTCGTCAAAACTGAGACTGCTCGGATCTGAGGCAAAATGCCTGTAGAGTGCAAACCTGATAATATTTTTGTGATAATAACTTATCCCTTCTTTAAAAGTACCGGCCCACATAATGCCGGTATTATCCTTATAAAGCATCACTGTATTTTGCCTTAGTGATTTTGCATCGTCTTCCCGATTTAGTAAATAAGTGATTTTGAAGTTCTTTTTATCAAGTACGTTTATACCGCCCTGATCAGTAGCTATCCAAATCAATCCGTCATCGGCCTGAATAACATTGCTAATGATATTTGATTTTAACTTTGTCCAAGTCGATTCCTTATCCATATATCGGAACACTCCTATTGAAGGACTATAATAATATAAACCGGTATTTACATTGGGTGTATAAAGCCACAAATCATTATCATTGTCGACAGTGATAGCGTAATTTCGTGTTTTATTATTGACCGCTTTACTAAAAACATCGGTTCTGTAAGAAATTTCATTACGCCGGGTATCAAGCTTTTCAACCACACCTCCTTCATAAACCAGCCATATATTGCCTTTAGTATCTTCGGTAATATCGGACACAAAATTTGAGTACAAAGACAGCTTAGCTTTATCATGATGATAGTATCGTGTCGTCTGCCTGCTTAAGACATTGTACCTATATAAGCCCGAATCGGGACACACAAACCAAAAATCTCCGTGATCGTTCCGTATTATTTTTGAGGGAGCTGGGTAAACTGGAAGGTCTAAAGACCTGAGCAATGGCGATATATCGCTATTAAACCGCTCTGTTTCAGAATCATAAAAACAATACCCTGTACGCGTTGATATATACAATTTTTTGTCGGGTAGCTCGAAAATATCTATTATAAAATCGTCAAGGAGAGAATTTTTATTATCGGCATCATGCTTAAATACCTTAAAAGTATAACCATCGTAACGGTTAAGGCCCGATGCAGTACCAAACCACATAAAGCCCTCAGAATCTTTATATATGCAGTTAACCTGATTGTGCGACAGCCCGTTATTAACATCAAGTTGCGAAAACTGATATTGGCTGCTTTGCGCAAAAGTGTTAATGCACGAAAAAAATATTACAGTAAGGAGAATATAGAATTTTACACGCATTAGGACATAATTGAGAACGTTCAAATCAATGGCTTGATCTTTTGGGAAATCGTTACACTAAGATAATATAAATGTTAGATAAACAGTAATTCTCATTTAACGAAAAACATTGTTGATTGCATAACAATCAAAGCCCTGTCTATCGAATAAAAAAGCGCCCCGTATCTCTCCCGGGACGCATTAACCTGTCTTTATTATTAATAAGTTTAAGGCATTAATCGACTTTATACTTTAACTTAATATTAAATTTATCGTAAACTTTCGTGTTCGTTTTATCTATAATTTAACAACCATAGCCTTGCCTTCATATTTAACTGTTTTGTCGAAAGCAGTAGTTACTAATGAGCCTGAACCATGTTCACCATTAACCACAACAATATTGAAAGTGCGATCCTTTAGCATACCTGGAAAATCTCCTTTGGTATCTGATATATTTAATCTTTTTTGCTTGTCATTCCAAATTAAAGTAAAAGTTGCATACTGTCCTTTCTCATAATTGTAATTATCATTTTCATCTTCATAAAAGGTAAATCTACCATCAGCACCCGGATAAATGCGCAGCTCGATAACTTTGTTGTTTTTTTGGGTAGCGTATTCAACTTCGGGCCCCATAGGAATAATTGAACCCGCCCGTATATACAAAGGCATAATGTTCATTGGCGCGGGGGCATCAATAGTTTGGCCACCGTTGAGCACCTGCCCAGTCCAGAAATCATACCAGGTAGTTGACTCTGGCAGGTACACTTTTCTTGTCTTTTCTCCGGGAGTGGCGTTTGGGATGGTATATAATTGCTCCGTTACAGGGTTAACTAAAAATGCCGGGCCAAACATATACTGATCAGGTATGCTGTAAACATTAGCATCATTCCTGAAATCAAAGGCCAGGGAACGCATTATGGTATAATTATCCGTTGTTACCTTACCGGCAAGCGAATAAATGTATGGCAATAAGCGATAACGCAGCCTATCATATTTTAAAAGCGCGGCTTTGGTTTTATCGTCCCAGTTTTTAGAGAATAAAGCACGCTCTCCTTTGCCATGTATACGGAATATGGGACAAAATGCACCAAACTGGAACCAGCGTGTAAACAACTCACGATTTTCCGGTTTCGACCAATCAGGCGCTGCCCAGTTTAAATGATAGCCACCGATATCCGATGTCCAATAAGGAATACCTGATGCACAGGCATTAATTCCCTGAGGTACCTGGCTTTTAAACGCGGCAAACGTACAACTGATATCAGACGACCATAGCGTGGCCGCATTACGTTGTTCACCGGCAAACGATTGCCTGATTAAAAAGAAAGCCCGTTTGCCCGGAATATCCCTGCGCCAGCCCTGGTAAATACCTTCCGAATGTTCAAGCGAAAAGGTATTAAAATAATCGATCCCCTTCCCTATCCAAAAATTGCTTTTACGACGTTCATCAAGCAGGGTGCCATTATCTGGCTCGCACTGATCAACCCACCATGCATCCCAGCCATATCGTTTTATCAGGCTATCACGAGCCTGATCCCAATACAGCTCCCGGGCTTTAGGATTATGCGCATCGTAATAACTATCAAAAGTATGTGTTACAACATTATCCCATGTAATATCGGTAAGCCCTCTCATTTTTTGCAAAGCGTCAAAATTCTTAGTGCCTTTACCAAACACAGGCCAGATAGAGATCATCCCATGAATATTGGCCTTATGCAGTTCGTCAACCATTTTTTTAGGATCGGGGTAGCGGTCAGGGTTCATTACATGTACGCCAATTGGAAATGGATCCCAGTAATACCAATCCTGAACAATAACATCAACCGGGATATGGTTATTGCGGTAATTATCCTTTACCGAAAGTATTTCGTCCTGGCTCATATATCTGTCTTGTGACTGGAACAGGCCAAACGCCCATTTAGGAAACATGGGCGCTTTGCCTGTAGCGGTGCGATACAGATCGATAATATGATCGAAGGTTGGACCATAGAAGAAATAATAATCAACCTGCTTACCGCTTTCTGAAACATATTTAAATTTAGTATTACCAGCTTCGGCTCCATAAAAACTTGATGCCGAATAGTTATCCCACATTAAACCGTAACCTTTGGTTGATAACAGTACGGGTATAGCGCCCGTCATGTATTTAATGGCCATGTCCTGGTTGCGGCCTTTATAATTAATGGAAAGCGAATCCAGCGGGTGGCAGCCCAAGCCGTAAAGCGCCTCGTTTGCCGGTGAGTTGAATTGTGTACTTATGTTATAGGTGTTTATCCCAGCAATAGTTGCTGCGGTAATACTTTTATTGTCTTCGGCGGTAATTTCCCTGCCGTTAAGATCTTCATACGTGATGTTGTTAGTAGTTTTGTTTATTAACATCCTAAGTCTCAAAGTGGTAATAGTAATTTGGTTTTTATCGTCAGAGATCTTAAAAGGTGGGAAATCCCATTTCGCATTTATGATAAGCGAGGGTTTCGTAATTAAGGTATCAAAAATGGTGTACTTTACCTCAATGATATCCTCTTTGCAAATAGTAACCTTCATCAGGCCTCTATCTAATTTAAATACCACTCCATTTGCCTTTTTTTTGTAAGATATAATAGATGCCTTTGTGGAAGTTATATTAATTATAAAGAGAAACAATAAGGTAATTGTCATTTTGGACAATACATACTTTAACATTGATTTTGTGTTCAACATGAATAAAATAGGTTTAAATCGGTTTGTTTAATTAATAGTTTAAATTTTATTGTTCGCAAAGCGAAAGGATAATTAATAAAACAGCGCTGTTTATTTTATAAAGCAGGTAACTATAGCCGCCCGAACGGTAGCGAAATTTTAGTCACCAATATTATTAAAGCAGTATCAGGTTTATTGATCCGGGGTAAAATTAGAGAAGAGAAAAATAGACGAACGGGTACAAAAGTCAATAAATAGAGTACAAAATGTTCAATTCGGTAAAAAAACACTACCAACCAAGACTGACGATGCTATCCGTAGAACCCAAAATCATATTGCATTGAAAAAGAAAATAATTCTTTACGATTTTCCGGACGGTAATATTAAATAGCAGCGTCTGCCGCTTTATGTGGATATTCCGGAAGGCTTGACCATGTGATTCCGGGCTCCAAGTTCATGTATTTGTGTGAGATGTATCACACTAAATTGATCTTCCGTGTAAGTTTATTAAGATGATTAAAGTATTTCAGAATGATATATTTGATATTCCGGACGGGTTGGTCAATGACTCCGGAATATCCAGGCAGGACTACGAACCAATATAGCATTAATTTACAGCAAGTTAATATTTGGAAAAATGATTGAAAAAACAAAAACCACCTTTAAATTTCTTTAAAGATGGTTTGTTTTGGTATCGTCGTCTTGACAGGACAATTTTCGAACCACTTTTTACATGATTTAAAGAAATTATCAAGTTGATTTTTTGGCACCCATAGTTCTGGTAACCTGTGCACTCCTTAGAACACCTTGTGGGCATTTTATTGATTATTAAGGAGATATTTACTCCTTTAAATCAAACTTAATTTAAAGGCTTTATTGTAGTTAGTATATGAGGTGTAGTCATTAAGGTTGATCTATTAATTACCTTTTCAACGAATTGTAAAGACATTCTATAACATACTTTCCATTTTCGTAACTTTTAGAAACCTCCTCGTAGGAAAGTGTTGGACTTCCTTCGTGAACGTATTGATGCCGACAAGTGACTAAATTGCCGTATGAAGATCGTATACTAATTCTACTTGACTTCAAAAGTGCTTTTTCTTTTTTCTCAAGGCTTTTCTTAAATCGATCAAGATATTTTAAACCAAACTGTGCTACATGTTCGTCTTTGAGATCGCTAAGTTTTATTCTACCATTAATTCGTTGGTACTTGCCATCGATATAAAAACCAAAGATGGAATTTTTCTTTGTTGCAAAATCACTGATGATTTCTTTTACAGCTAATTCAAACACAGTGACCGCACTAACAGAAAGAAAGCCCGCGTAGTTTGCTTTAATGGACGGATCTGTAACTGTGGGTATAATTGTGTTTAGGTGGGTAATCAAAGCATCTGTGGCAATGAACTTGTCAGTATAAGCCATAATCACTTAGTGAATTAGTTTTTTTTCCACGTATTTAAATCTATCCTTAACTGTTTTGGTATCTGTAGTTCCTAAGCTTGTATAGTCTATAAATTGTTTATCATTTAAAAGGTCATCATATCTTTCTTTTAGATTAGTAGGCACCTTATTTATGTTTTTTAATATGGCACAGAATATGGAATCAAAAGCTGAGGTGTTTAGTGGCCCTCTTACGTGGAAGGCTTTAGTTCCAATCTTAGTTGCTATTTTTTGTGCCGCAAGTGGGAAACTTTTGACAAATAGCACAATATTCTTTTCATCGCCCTTTTTGTATTTACCCGCAATCTTGTTCATAAATTCCTTCATAGGTTTTTCATAGCTATCAAGATAAAAAGTTAATGCAAAGGCTCTTAATATCAATTCAACATCTTTCTGATGTTTATCTGGTGTTCTTTTTCCTAAGATGGTTCTCCAATTAGCATCGTTATTTAGGTCTTTTAACTGTTGCATAAATGACCCACGAAAAACAACGTTTCGTATTTCCTGAGCCGTTAATGGTGTACCGCCTGTATTAAGTCTTTCGAATATGTGGTAAATACTTGTATTATCGCCATTGGGTGAAAGTTGTCTGATATTTATTGCTCTTAATACCGAATTTTCAAGCTTTCTTTGATCTGACATAGATAATTCGGTAAATTTTTTATTATAGTATGGACTTTTAGAATTCAAACCACTTAATCTAAAAACCTGTCTTTTGCCTTTTTCATTTTCGTGTCCAAAAAAACCTTCCATAAAAAATACCACACTTAGTAAGCGTTGTTGCCCATCCACAACTAAATTTTTATTTACATTATCGATGTATAAGAACATCGGTGGAACTGGTAAACCGATTAAAAATGATTCTATCAGTAATGATGACTGCTGAACAGTCCAAACAAAACTCCTTTGAAAATCCGGTATCGTTATATCCTGGTCATTCCACATTTTAAATAATACACTTAACGTATAATCTGATGGGTACGAAGCTATGTCATATTCGATTAAGACTTCTTCAGCGTTATCATCTTCTTTTTCAACTTCAAGGTATTCAGGCTCTTTAGTAGGCATTTCGATTGGTTTTAATTTACTAAATTATTAAATTTATTATAATAGGCCGTATTAGTGCTTATTTAATCCTGCTCTGACCTGAATAGCGCCTAATCAGGAAAATTTTTTTCCAAAAAAACCTCGTGCCTGTTTAGACACGAGGTTACATGGAATTTCAATAATTTATATTTCCACTACCATACCCTCTTGGCAATCCGCTGCTTCGGCTTCTGCATCCTCACGCTTGTCAAACACACGGTTATTGCCGTCCTGATCGGTTACAATCCCCGTATATTGAGGCCCGCCGTGTAATTCCAGTACGATATAGCTGCCATTCACCTTGTTATCGGTCTGTACAGGTAGATAAAACAGATTTATCGCCAGCTTGAATTTTGGCGACTGCGCTTTGTTAATACCGTACTGCTCTAAACAATGATTACTGAATATAGCTAAGTAGCCGTCAAAAAGCTGATCGGCAAACAGATTGCCGCTTTTTGTCAGGTTCTTGCCGTACTTTTTGATAACGCCATTAACCCGTTCAGCAAGCTGTAACCATTGGTGGTAACTCAAAAATGGGTTATTCCAGTTCGCTAACAGTTCTTCTTTGTCGTTTACAACTTTATTGGCAATAGCTTCGGTATATTCCAAAAATTCGGGTATCTCGTTTCTAAACAAGTCGAACATGACCTTTGCTTTCTCAACATTGAATAATTGATCTATGGTTTTCATAACGTTTACATTTAAAATAAGTGAATAAAATAGCAGGGAGATATTTCACCCCCTGCCATGAATTAATTGAGTGTTAAAGCACTACTGCCGTTCTTAGCGAAATCGGCGCAAAGATTAAAGGCGGTCTGCGCCCTGCTTTGTCCTGTCCCGTACATAATGGAGTTAAATTTGCTTTCCGTGTCCTTGTAATTGCGGACGTTCTGAAAATAACCGGCGACCGCATTATAACAGCCGTAAAGCGTGCCTTTGGTGGTATCTTCCTGCTGTGTGGGGTTGGTCATGGCATAATCAAAAACGCTGCTTACCTGGTTCTTGAAATTGCTGGACAGTTCATCATCCTTGCCCGCTTTCAGGTTTTCATAGGTTTCCCGGTTCGGTATCATGGCTATTTGGATCAGCTTTTTAACTTCGGGGTCTGAAATGCGCACCCTTGCCCATCGGTTAAATACCGCTTCCAGTTCTACCGATAGCTGGTTAGTAATGCCTAACATTTTGTAGGCTTCTTTCAGCTTGTCCGCTGCGCTTGCGGTATGGCGTATTTTAATACAGTTGGTATGATTGCGCAAGGCAGCGTTTAAAGTGTTCCGGCATACAATCCTGACCGGGGTAAAGGCAATCTGAATACTGCCTAAACCATCGTGCGAAGTGGTGAGGAAAAGATATTTCTCCAAACAATCATTCCGTCCGACCCGTATATAATCGGGCAGTTTGGCGGTGATAAAAACCCGGTGGCCGTGCTGGCCTAATGCCCCGGCTGTTTCATATAATATGCCGTCCTTACCGCCGACAATACTATCAAAAAAGGAAAACGCATCTACATTTTGTACGATATGGTAATCCTTGCCGACTACGCCTAAAACCCCATCTGTATCCGTGCGCACGTTGGCGTAAAAATCCGGTACTTCTATTTCAGGGATAATAATATCCGTGTCGGGGTCGCCTGTAAAATTCTCCGTATCGTAGGTAAACAAGGGGCGTTTTTCAACGGTGTAGTTTAACCCGGCGTGGATGATGGCTTCTGCACTGGTGGGGTATTGGTCTATGACCGTACCTAATCCATGCCATGCACTTTCTTTTACACTAAAAAAGCTGTGCTTGCCTGTTTGCTCGTTATAATTTATGTCGTGTGCCATAGCTGTTTCTGTTTAATGCGTCCTTATTTAATTCGATGATCTCTGTTTCCAATACCTCTACATTTTCAGTACTGCCAATGGTGTATTGGGTTTCGGTTTCCAGTTCCCGCATAGCATCCTGTATGTTGCGGTGCTTGGTTTGGATAACCACTTTGATGAATAAAAAAATGGTGTCTTTCATATTGTTATAAATTAGCTAATGAAAACGCCCTATGCAGTTGAGTACACAGGGCGTTGCTATTGGGATTAAGGAATAACGATACTTGCTTCTACTTCTGCGAGTTTATCGATGCACAGTTGTTTCACTTCATGTGCGACATAGGCGATAATAAATGGGTTCTTGGTGCTGAACTCCCTGCCTTCATCGTCTTTGATCGATAGTTCACAACGGGCAAAACGGCTGTCGCTTGCCATATCGTCATCGGTGTCTTTCACTACGGTAAACTCGTCAAGGTTGGTTATTGTACCGTGCAATTTTTTCTTTTGGGCAATCTTTTTAGCCAATTGTTCTACCAATTGCTCGGTTTCCTCTAACCTGCGTACCTGTTGTGCTGCAAATTCCTGTTTGATTTCCTTTTTGCTCTGCTCCTGCGCAGGGGTGGCAGCTTCCGTCTTAACCTGTTCGGCTTTCGCAGGCTCGGCAGCGGGTGCTGGTTCTACGGCTTCAGGTTTTGCGCTCTCTTTGTTGACGGTATTACCCGCTACAAATTTGGGGTTCTTGTTTTCCTCTGTTACCGGGTTTACTTTGTTTACGGTCTGATTAGCTTTTTTGCTATTGATTACTTTGGTTTCCATTTTCTTAATTTTTAATGAATGATAAATTGATACTTGGGGTGATAGGTCTTTGCGGTTCGGGGCTACCCTCCCGGCGGTGCCCTGTCTTTTAAATTGTCCGTCCTGTGTTTTTCCATGTGCTTTTTTTTTAAGTCAGCTCGCAATGCGCTCGCTCGCTTTTTCTAAGCACCTCACCTGTAAAAGGCGGGGATAACGACAAGGCTTTGCGAAAAAAAATACTACCCGAAGCGCAGCGAGGGTGGAGATTTTTTTTCAGCAAAACCGCAGGGCTTGGCCTTGGC
>Ga0206993_1061_pt1 | contig 25203 bp, 31 predicted proteins | sample Alteio_BWMinCont_7_FD_153499 | JGI IMG/M metagenome (GOLD analysis project Ga0206993, IMG submission 153499) | Enriched cells from forest soil in Barre Woods Harvard Forest LTER site, Petersham, Massachusetts, United States -... | ecosystem: Environmental > Terrestrial > Soil > Temperate forest >... | reverse complement strand
TATCGGGATTGGGCAACGGCACGTTGTCCAACACTGGCAGGTTCACATCGTTTGCGTTGACACCTTCTAGTTGGAAATTGTTGTTAGTAGGACGCTGTCCGTTGACGTTAATGGTGACCTGTCCCCGGCCAAGCGCGGCGGAGTCAAAGAGTTCCGTATTGGCGCCGGCGGATAACGTGAGAAGCGTCAAAAAATTCCGCGTGGAAAGCGGGAGTGTGCCGGCGGTCTCGGCGCTAATCGTCTCGCCCGTTGCTGCAGAGGTAAGCTCTACGGGCGGCGACACATCATGGACTGTGACGGTCTCGGTCACCTGCCCCACGCTCAGAATTGCGTTGACACTTGCTGTTTCCGTTACTTGAACAAGGATGTTATCCATAAGAAATTTGGAAAACCCTGTCGCCGTGATTTCCAGACTGTAGTGGCTCGGAGGCAAGCTTGGAAAGTTGAACGTCCCTGCGCCAGTACTTACGACCTCTCGTTCTTTATGGCCGGTGGCCACGTTCGTCACGACAATGGTTGCCCCAGAAATTGCGCCGCCCTTCTGGTCTGATACCGTGCCCGTGATCGCTCCCGTTGCTCCAGCTTGGGCGCGGAGACCAGCGGGGATAAGAAGCGCCATTAACGACACACCGAGGAAAACTGCCATCCGCTTTTTCATCTTGCCCATTCCCCCCATTCAAATTTTGCGATAAGCAACACTTCGGGCCCTGAGAGCTGGTAAGCGACATCTCACCGGGTGATCAACCTCCGGAAACTTTTCAGGAGGCACCCTGGCAATGGGACTCACGAGTAGTTGGAAGGTTTCGGCAAATAGATTTATTTTTGCGTTAGATAGACTCAGAGGAAAACGGAGGCCAATTAATGGCGTGATACGCGCACCGGAACAGACCGACAGCTACGCATCATTGAAACGGGACACGGCCGCCCGAACCCTTCGCGATAGTGACTTGGCGAGCGATCCGACATCGCCGGCCCTGCACAGGCGAAAAGCCCCATTTGCGGAGTGCTATTTCGTATCTTTCAGCGACGCATCCAGGATGGAGGAGATTGCAGACTCTTCGACCTCACCCGCCGAGTTGTAAACGGCTTTCCCCAATGCATCGAGAACGGTCACATGAGGGATATATCCCCGATAGTAGGATTTCACCAACTCCTGCTGTTGCTCTGTGCGCTTAATGTCCAAATCGATGACGACGAACTGCACGCGACCTTTGTATTTCTGATATAGCTCCACCGTGCGGCGCGCCTGGCGCTTGGAATTAAAGCACCCCTCACCATAGAAAATGATGTAATTCGGTTTTCCTGCAACGGCGGCCTCTTCCATGTGATCACCCGTGATGAGTGCACCATCGAGACGATCGCTTGAATAATCAAGCCTCGGATTCAATCGCAGATTTTCACTTGCGCTCAATGAAAAGGTCGCGCCGGCACTGAGCAAAATGAATGCCAGCCACCACTTTGGGTTCTTCATCAAGCTAAATCCCTTCCTGTGTCCTGACATCGAAGCCTCCACTTTCAATCGTCTTGCGCTGTTCCCGAAACATGCACAGCGCGCCTTCCAACATTTCTCCTAGAGAGGGTTTCCCCCCGCGCGGTTCCGCCGGGAAGTAGCCGCCCCCGAAGTAAAGCTTTCCGGATGGCGACAAGAACGCTGTCAGGGGCAACCCAGCAGGCAAATTCATGTAGGCCTGGGCCCTTTGCAATCGGGCCGCAATCTCAGGCTGCATGTCGTAATCCACTTTGATGGATACAAAATGATCGTTTATGAGCTTCGCCATCTCCGGCCGCTCATAGCTCTCGCGGTCCATTTGCACGCAATACGGACACCACTCCGCCCCTAAATCGAGCAGGATTGGCCGGTCGAGTTCTTTGGCCTTTCTAAACGCTTCCTCTCCCCACGGATACCAATCGATCGGCTGCTGGCTCGCGCGCTGGAGATAGGAAGACTTGCTCCCGTTCAAGTGGTTGGAGCCTGTCGCTCGGAGCGCGGAGACTTGGGCCGCCGCGCCCGTTGCGAGCAAGGCGCACAAGAGAGGAGGGAGTTTGCCCAGTAGTGTGCGCAGGCTGGCAAATGAGACGCCCGGCAGTCTAGAAGGTTTCAGGTTGGCCGATTTAATAGCGATCCCTCGACTGGGAATTTTTCGCGAAAAGGACATATTCCTACCCAAGAGCAAGTGAACCCCCTGAATTGAGTCCGGCAGTGAGCAACATTTGGCTAACTATGATTGACTCCCCGATTCAAATATCTTTGTAAGGTCCGGGGAACCTACCCTTTCTTTTCTGGCTTGTGCTTCCCGATGCAAATCGGGCAGGGCGAATAGCCCTCGCGAATGGCTTCCTGGACTTCGAGAAACTTGGATTTGCCATGCAAGTAGGGACAGCTAGGAATGTGAAAGACTTTATGGTTCGCGTCCTGCGACACGGCTACAAGTCCCGTAACCGCAGGCGAATCGGGGGACCCCGGCCGATTCTGGTGTTCGAACCGGGGCCAGATCGCTCGTTTCGCTGAGAATAAAGCGAAGCCCAACGGCGCTGCCGCAGCTGCGGCCAGGGCCCAGGCCAGAACCGCACGGCGCGACGTGTGAATTCTCTCTTTCGCTCCCACATTCAGTGTCTGGTCCAGTCTTTGGTGCAGTCGATCGTGGAAGCCCTTTGGCGGCGCCAAAACGCGTACATCGCGATATAGGCGAATAACGTTGCAGGTTCCTTCGAGAACTGCAGCGCAGTGCCGGCATTCTCCGAAATGCTCTTCGAGCGCCGTTCTCCGTTGGGGGTCTAGCTCATCATCGACGTAATCGGAGATGTCGCGCCAAACTTCTTCACAAGTTATTCCCATGGTTTCCTTACCTCTTTGAATGCTAATCCCACCTGGCCACCCTGCTGGAGCCCCGGGGACAGAATATCCCGCAACATCAAACGAGTGCGTCGCAGGCGTGTCTTTACGGCTCCACGCGTAATTCCCAAAATGTTGGCAGTTTCCGTGATGCTCAGGTCGTTTACATCGCGGAGAATAAAGGCCAACCGGTAGTCTTCTTCGAGTAGGGTCAAAGCCTTGGCCAGGGCCTCACGAATCTCTGAACGCTCCAAAGCTTCTGAAGGAATCTCACGCCAATCGGCAAACTCCTTTGGGACATAAGCTCCGTCGTCATCGGCTTCGTTAGTCAACGAAAACATAATTCCATGCCTCATCTTCCGTTTGCGCATTCTTGCTTCATTGATGGCAATCTGAATCAGCCAGGTGCCAAACGCCGACTCCCGTCGAAACTGGTGAAGCCGCGCGAGCGCTTTCAGCAGTACATCCTGCGTTACATCTTCGGCGTCCTCTTTGCTTCCCAACATCGAGATCAGGGTCGCGAAGACCGTCCGTTGATGAGGCCGGATGAGCTCAAGGAATAGATCCTTCTCACCCTCGAGGATTTTCCTGATCAAGGCCTCTTCATTCGATCTGACCCGTCCGTTTCGCGCGTCATTTTCCGCACCAACTGTCGTTGCGCACCGGGGCGTGCGCCTTTCTGCCAAGACACTCCCGCTGGGATCCCCATCAATCATCAAAGTGGGGCCTTGTAGTCTTCCGCACACAAGTCAGACGCACTCTCTCGTGCCCGGCAAAGCCATTGGCGCTTTACGCTGCCCGTTTGCATTTTTCGTCAAGTCCTCTCTCGGCACAGATGTCCCCCGTCTGTCTGCACGCGAGCAGAACTCCGTCACGCAGCAAACGAATAGCGGCTTGAGGCGCGCCCCTTGCTCCAGTTCTCCGTTGAAAGGGTGCCCGGAAATGAGATTCCCGTCTGGCGAAAGAGTTTCCGAAGAAAGTTCGAACTCATTCGCGATTAGAGCGAAGCACTGACATTGAAGCGCGCGGCGTGCCCACGGTTTCCGTCACCGTAGCGCGCGACGTTACGGAGGCAATCAAAGTTCCGCGTGCATTGTTTCTTCCCTGGCCAATGGGTCATCACTTTGGCGCGCCCTTTCACCGCGATCTGCAGCGCCGCGTCGTGCTCGCCGCGCTCGGTTTGCTTGAGACCAGCGACGAGCCGGGGACGATACTGGATCTACCGATCAAGTGGGCAGACGTTCGCCGTGAGAGCAAGGCGCTCACCGAGCAAGGGAGGAAGCTTTAGCGCTGCCTGCCGCGGGAGGAAGTCTATTTCGGATCGCTCACGAAAAGTCGGTACGGGAGGCGCGCGCAACGCCGTCCAGGAGGCAGCCCTTAGAAGCTCGCGACAAACTCGTTTGCCCCCCAGTAGCGCTTGTATCCTAACCACCCTTCGAGCATCTCACTTTTTGGGAAGGGATTTCAGCTCCGGCTCCGCAAGAGCACGCCGCACGGTGTTTCGCCGAACGAAGCCCGCCACTTCGCTTTGAGATCTCTGACAACAGGAGGAATTATGCCGGATTCCAGAAAGTCCGTGTGCTTGGTGTGCGGCAAGCGGTCACTGAAATTGATTTGCGACCAGTGCGCGAGGCGTTTGAGAACGGAAGCACTTCACAACGCGAAAGACGAAATAGTGCACCACTAACACCTGGTTCTCTTTGACGAGCTGAATCGGAGTTGGCTTGTGAGTTCTCGCGGTCCTTTCTCTCCGTTGCAGCCCGGGACGGCCGCACCTGGTCGAATTGCGACGCCTATAAGGCTAGCCGCCTGGGAATCTTGTGCACAGCGAAATAACCCTGGAGCAATGCAAGGCTGCTGCGAGCAACCTCGAGGAGGCCCCGTGAAGCCAATAGTAATTCACGAGAATTTCTGGATCTATTTTGGCGTTATCGCGGGACTCTGCTACGCCCTGAGGTACTACGGCATACGCGGGCTCATGGAATTGTTATGAGACTCCATATGGAAAGTCGCACGCCACAGCAAAAGCCTACCTTGGTCTGCCGGCCAAAGCGCACTGGGCCTCTGACGGCCCTCGTTCTTGGTGGGGGAGGCAGCCGGGGTGCGGTAGGAGTTGGGCTTTATCGTGCCATCGTTGAGTTGGGCATTCCGATTGACCTGGTCGTCAGCAGCTCGATCGGCGCCGTGAATGGAGCCATGATCGCAGCTGGAATGGCTCCGGCCAAGCTCGAGGAGTGTTGGAAAGCGCTTCGCCGGTGCGACGTTGTCGGCTCGCACTGGCAGTTCCTGCGGCTCCTCACAGGCTCCTCGAGCCTGTACAGCAACGAAAGTCTGCGCAGGCTGCTTCGCTGCCATTTGCCCGTGCGATCGTTCAGCGAATTGCGCATCCCACTGGTCATCGTCGGAACAGACCTGGAGACCGGCCGCGCCATGGCACTGAGCGAAGGCGATCTGATTGAGGCAGTGCTCGCAAGCACCGCGTTGCCTGGGCTCTTCCCCCCGATTCTGTGGAAGGGTCGGAACCTCGTTGACGGAGGCTTGTCAGACAACGTACCCATCGATTTAGCGGTCGGGCGCGGCGCGAAACGCGTGATCGGGATGCTTTGCGGTTGCGCGAAAGGCTTTGTGGGCCCAATGAATATCGTCAGCGTGGTGGGCCAATCGTTTTCGTTGGCGATCAACGCTCGCTACCGCTGCGACATGGGCGTGTATGGGTCTCGCGCAGAACTTCATATCATGGAGCCGTGTTTCGAGTCCGCTCTCAATCTGTTGGACTTCGACCGCGCCTGGACTTTGATCGAACCGGCCTACCAGTATGCCCTTCGTACGCTTCGTAAACAGCTCGAAGAGTCGCGAGAAACGTCGCTAGAACGGGCCTGACCAAGAGCTTGCGTGCAGTTTTGAGAGTGGCGGGTCTTTAGAACGGAAGCCTCAGAGCGATTCGTTCCCGCCCTACGATTCCGTAATCCGAGCGACAATCTCGAGGAGAGCGGCGTCCGCCCGAGCCTCAATTTCCCGAGCGGTTTGGTCTTGTATAGGATGCGGGACGTACACCGCGTCAAAATCCGGACGATTAAGCGCCGCCGCTTGGGCCCGCGCAGCCGTCTGGAACTCGCTAGTGACGACGGGCACCGCGGGCACTCCCAAATTCTCTAAATTGATCGTGTCGTGCAAACTGCACGTTGTACACGACCCTCAATCAGCCAGCGCCTCGACAACGGCGTCGACGCCGCGAAGTTGCTCGATGATTCCGGGTGGGGCCGGCTTCGCAAACGTGGGTTTCGCCGTGCGCACAACGTTTGCTACGTGAAATCGCTCGCGGAGCAGGCGCTCCAGTCGATCGAGGAAGAGGTTGCCGCCGGTCTTGCTGATATCCAGCAGACCGATGGCCTTGCCATGTAAACTTAGCAGCCGTGCGGGGGGCGTTGAGACCCTTACCGGCGTTTCGTTCGTCGGATTGATCAATTTGGTCGGCATTGCATTCCTTTCCGGAAACCTGTTTTTGCTTTGCAGAAACCATTTCCGACGAAGCCCGCCCGCAGGCTCAAATGGGATAGGTAACCATTTCGCTGCCCCGCGGTCCGGCGGCCCAGCTCCCGATCACCGCGGAAAATTTTCCAGCAGTCCCGCCCGCCACCACGATGCGAATCGAGTCCGGTGAACGGAATTTCTGGTAGCAACGTTCGCCGCTGATCAGGATCTCTTTATATTTCGAAACGAGCTGGCTGCCTTCCGCGTCGGGAGCGTCCTCATAGCCGCGAAGCGGCACGCCCGTATTTTCGAACAGAAACTCCCTCGCCTGCTGCTTTGTCCACCCAGCTCGGTGGACGGTTCGCGCGTGTTCCGGGCTAAGAACGACAACCGCTTCGGAGCCAAGACATGCCCGATACGTCCAGACCGTTGCAAGCGCGTATGAAATCGATTTCAAGACCTGTCCCGGCGTGCGTGCGGTGTGCTCGCTGACGCCGTGTGGCGCTTCCGCCGCAAACAGCGTCAAGGCGCTCTGCTGGCGTTGAAACCCGCGCTCGACGTGGAACGGCTCCCACGGATTCGCTTCCTCATGCTCGGCGATGCAGTAGCAAAACTTGCCGGGATTTCCCAGCGTTGACATATCTATTCCATCGGGCCGCGCGCCGCCGATGTTCAGCAGTATCAGTTGCAGCGCTCGCCCGAGCGTGCTGTTCGCCCGAGCCATATTGCTAAAGACGTTTTGGCGGTAAGCGAATCCCAGCTCATTCCGAATGGGGCCGTTGATGATGACGAGCGGCGCCGCGAAGTGCGTGGTTGCCTGTAGGCCATGCACGTTGAGGCGTTCATCACAAACCGCACGAACCAACGGCAGCAATACTCGCATCATATCCGGCACGCAACCAGCCATCACGGCGTTTGCAGTGATCTTCTCGAGCGTCGCTTCCCCGTAGCAGGGCGGCACGCGGGCAATGACTTCGGCCAGGTCCATTGGCGTACCGCTAAGCATGCGCGCGATGCGCTCCGGCGTGGGAGGGATCACCGGCAGTGCGTCTCCAAAGGTTCGGAAGCAATACTCGAATGGATCCTCGCCGTCAGGAATTTCGATGACCGAGGCCGGAACTCCGCGCGTGGAACCGCTGGCGGGCGCTGGCGCGAATTCTCCGCGGGCCTCGGGTTCGAGATGTCGCGACATGCAGCCGGGCTTGCTCTGCGGTGCGCCGTCGAACTCGTCGGCGACCGGCGCACATCGCATCTGGACCGCAATCTCATTGAGCACGGCCTTGTCGAATCCAAAATGCGACCGCAGAACGCGGCCGTCGTGATCGAGCAGGAACAGCGAGGGCACGAAACGCAGATCGAAGCGACGGGACAGTGCCAAGCCGGAATCTAGTTTCACAGGGAAAGCCGTCGCAAGTTGTTGCGTGAACAGGTTTGTCGCCGCATCATCGTCCTGCGAGATGCCGATCACTCGCGCTCCACGAGCCAGTTTGTTCAGGTAGGGAACGGCCAGCCGGCACGTCGGGCAGTCCGTTTCGAAGAACACGATGAGCGCGGGGTCGCTCCCCAGATCGAATCCCGGAATCGGGGGCGCGGTTTGGTCGATGTTGAGCACGGTATCAGGGTATCGCAAGCTTGCGTGCGCTCGCTACGCGCAAACTAACCAGAGCACCTCACTTACAAGCGTAAGCAAACTGTAGGTTACAAGACCTGCCAGCCCAGAACCGCCGGTTTTTCATTCCTTTGACTTAAAACTGTTGAGAAATTCCTCCACGGCCCGCCAGTTTTCGGATTCGCCGGCGCGATTCCTGTCCTCGCGCAGCGTCGAAGAGCCGTGCACATCGGCAATGTGCGGAACAAACTGCGTCTTTGCTGCGCAGGCCCAACGGCAAGGATGTACTTGGCGGCCGCGATCTCGTCCCGATTTCTTGCCGAAGTCATAAAGATGGGAACAGAGACTCGCTACAGTTCTCCTCCGAAAGGCGCCCGGAAATCAGATTCCCGTCTGGCGAAAGAGTTTCCGCTGAGAGGTTGAATTCATCGGCGGTCAGAGAAAGCGCTCCCTGAATGGGGAACGGCAGTCCTCCTGCTGAGAGCTCCAATGAGGGCTTCAGAACCTGATCAATAATCCGCCGGTGAACGCCAGATTATTCTGAAGATTGCCGGTTACCGTTTGGTTGTAGTTGGGCAGCCCCGAATAGAAGTCACGCACTTCGATCCGGAAGCCGATTGGTATTTTGAGGAGGTGGACAACCGTGCGAGTATCAACCCCGCCACCAAACACAAACGTTCCGGTATTTGTCCCTGGCTTAAACCAAGGCGCGGCAGTAGGCGCCTTCTCCAGGAAGCGCGCATATCCGCCTCCAAACGACAGCCAGGGCGAAAATACACCGTTCGGATGGAACTTCACTCGGACGTGGGGAGTCAGAAAAATAAAGGCATATTGACCGATAGCATTCTGGGACTGCTGACTGACCTTTACATCAAACGGAGATGCCAGAAAATCAGCACCGCCATCAATTGCGAATTTCTGCTTAAGGACAAAAGTTCGATCGTACTCAGCTCCCAACGTTAAGCTGGAATCGAACCTTATATCCCGGTTGGGCAGCACGGTCCCACCAGGTCCTATGAGGCTCACGCCAGGGGACAGGGTTTGGCTTGGCGTTACAATCCCTCCAATCACAAGCCCGACTTCATTCTTTTCCTGTGCCAGAGCTGGGACGGACAAAAAAGCAACTGCCATGATGAGCCCGATTAACCACTTGAGTTTATTCTTCTGCGCTTTCTCCGGTGACACGGCACCGTCCGACGCAGTAACGAAGAGCTTCAGTGCTTGCATAATAGGTTCTCCAAGGATGGAATTCACTTGAAATATCCCCCTCAGAACACTTTCTCGATTGCCTGATGAATCGTAATTGCGCATGATCGGGCTCCAGTCAATTCGAAGCCATTGGCGTGATGAGGGAGTTCGGACATGGAGAGGTACCGGACCTGCACTCTGAACTCCCTCTGGATATCCCCGAGAACGACGATCTAGTTGCTTCCGGAACTTGCTGAAGCGGACCCGTTGTCGTGTGATCTCGCTGCGGCTTCCAGGATCTCCGAACGCGATACGGGGATCTTGTAAACGTCGTGGGATGTCTGAATTCTGGTCAGGAAGTGCAGTTCCCCAACTCGCTCGAAACTCACTTGGGTCTTGTCAGCAGAAGTGTCTTCGGTCTCGATAGGGTGGACAAACACACTCTTACCACTCTCACAATTGCTAAGGATGACTCCGTCGTTTTTGTCATCCGAAAAACGGCTTACAGTGTACGCGCCTGCGGGGAGCGTCTTGCCACTGATCACAAACTCGAATGGGAGTGTTACAACAATCTCGCTTCGAATCTGAGCTTGTGCAGCCACACCCACCCCAAGAAGGCAAATGAGTGTGAACAGAATGCTCGCATACTTCTTCATAGTTTCTCCTTTTGAACGTTTGGGTTCTCGTTGCTGATCCGTGCGGCGCGCAATCTTTCCGTAAGAGGGGCGTTTAGCATCCGTTTCAACAATCATCCTCAAAACGTGTACAGACAGTGAGATGGCTTTGTTGCCGCAAAGTTTCCAGAATTCAGCGTCAAAAGCTTGTCGGTCGCCACTCGGCCGCAGAGAGATCGTGGTAATGCCATAGCAGAACCGAGATAGAGGGACTTCCGTGATTTCGAAATCGGCGTGAAACCTTTGGACAGCTCGAGAATCTCACTGGACTGGCGAATCTTCAGCCTTGAGGACTGAACGGGATCTAAGACCTCCCACTTGGAGGGACCTCTCGCGCATTGGAGTGCGCCTTGTTACAAAACTCTTCGTGCTAGGAGCACCGAATGGCAGACGTAAAGCTCGTAGTTATGTACCCTCGCCCCAAGGATATTGATGCGTTCGAGAAAATCTATCAGACAGAACACGTGCCGTTGGCGGTCGCAAAACTAGGTGGCAAGAGCAAGATGGTCGCGACCAAGGTACTGGGTTCGCCTCAAGGGACTCCCCCTTTTTACCGCATTGCAGAGGTTTACTTTCCTTCGATGCAGGCTCTGGAAGCGTGCGCTGCTTCGGAAGGCGGGAAAGAAGCCCTGGCACACGCGGTGAAGATCTCTTCCGGGGGAACACCAATCTTTTTGGTGGCCGAAGAGGAAACCTTTACGTTTTCGCAAAAGGCAAACGCTTAGGGGAGAAACATCATGCGTTTCAGGTTGCTGATTCCGGCATTGGTCGCATTTTCGATTCTGGCGATACCCTCACTTCGACATGCTCATGCTGCGGGCACCGCAGCGAGGCAAGCCATTGATGATACTTTCCGCGCTCCCGTGCTAGTCGAATTGTTTACGTCCGAAGGCTGTTCCAGCTGCCCTCCCGCCGATGCCCTGTTAGAAAGGCTGGACCGCTCCCAGCCGGTAAACGGCACGGAGCTGATCGTCCTGAGTGAACATGTGGACTATTGGAACGATATCGGATGGAAGGATCCCTTCTCCTCGCACGAATACAGCGAAAGGCAAAGCGCCTACGCGGGTCACTTTGGCCTCGGGAGCATTTACACGCCGCAGATGGTCGTTGACGGACACATTGAACTCGTCGGCAGCGACGCACGACGAGCGATCCAGGCCGTCGAGAGTGCAACGAACGCGCCAAAAACACAGTTGAGTCTTTCTGCGATTCGTTTCGACGGCGCCAATAAGGTTAGCTTGCATCTCGAGGCAGGTCCCCTGCCTTCCTCTGTCTCTGCGAAGTCAGCGAATCTTTTCTTGGCGATAGCTGATGATAGCGATGAATCACATGTGAGCCGAGGAGAGAACGCTGGTAGAACTTTGAAACACGTTGCGGTCTTACGGGAACTTGTTCCAGTCGGAACAGTGGGAAGAACTGACAGATTCTCCCGGGACATCACGGTTCGTCTCAGTAACCGGACTCAAGGAAGCCTGAGGATCCTGGCAATCATCCAGGAACCGGCTGTGGGAAGAGTCCTCGGAGTAGGCTTGGCTCGACTTTTGAATTAGCTTCGCTCATGGAACGTAAGGAACGAAATCGATACAGGAGCAAAGATGAGAGTTGCGGCCGCCATCCTATTCTTTCTCGGACTGCTTGCAGTTCCGAGTGGCCAAGAGAATCCAGACACTAATCATGCCATTATTCTTTCTGTTGGTCTGGAGGTCGGTCAGCAAGCCCCCGCATTTACGCTCCCCGACCAGTTCGGGCATGAACAGTCCAACGAGACGCTCAAGGGGTCGAAGGGCACAGTGCTCCTCTTCTTCCGCTCTGCCGATTGGTGACCCTTTTGCAAAGCGCAGCTCGTGCAGCTGCAAAGCGCAAAACAAAGATTCGAGGCGCAGGGACTTAAGCTGGCGGCGATTAGCTACGATAGTCCGGCCATTCTGAAAGACTTCGCCGAGCGACACAAAATCGAGTTTTCGCTCTTGGCCGATCCTAGTTCCGAAATCATTCGTAGGTTCAACGTGCTCAACACGGAAGCGAAGGGAATGACCAAAGGAATGGCCTACCCCGGATTCTTCTACGTCGACGCAAGCGGTGTTGTTCGCGAAAAGTATTTCACAGCGAAGTACACGGATCGATTGACGGCAAATAATGTCATTGCAAAACTCTTCCCGGAGTTGAGCGCGGAAGTGAGCAAGAACGTCGAAGCGGCCCATCTCCGGCTCACACTCGCACAATCAGATCGCAGCGTCATACCTGGTGGCAGGGTCAGCCTGATTGCCGAAATCGAGCTTCCTCCGGATGTACACGTCTATTCTCCCGGTGTGCAGGGATATAAGCCGATTCAGCTCACCTTGCAGGAGATTCCAGGAATCGAGCTTCAGCCTGTCATGTACCCAACCTCCAAAATACTCTACTTGGAAGCCATCCAGGAACATGTCCCGGTCTTCGAGGGAAAGTTTCGCATCACTCAGGATCTCACGGTAATTCCGTCCCGAACTTCGGATGCAGTCCGCTCTTTGTTTTCGCGCAGTAGGACCATTCTCATTACCGGGGAGCTAAAGTATCAGGCTTGTGACCAGGCGATTTGCTACCCTCCGACATCGGTGCCGTTGCGATGGGAGGTACAGGTTCTTCCCCTTGACCTCAAACGATCTCCGGAGGCCATTCAGCACAAGTAGCCGATCGAACGATGCAACTGAGCCCATTCTTGAGTGTTAAAAGGAGAAAGCTATGAGTGGTGTCGTATATATCTCGAAGTCGCGCATCGAACGAAAGCAGGGACCTCTCCGCATCGCCCACTTGCCCGGCGAGTCACAGCCGGTGATTTTCAGCGTCCACGGAGCCATTGCTGAGCACTACAAAGTTGACCCGGCAAAGTTGAAAGAGTCGCACTCCTCGACCATTGACTACGTGATTTCCGCAACCGCGGGTTGAATGATGGGTACCTTCGGAGGTGCGCTGGAAGCGCGCCAAATCGATGCCAGCAATGGAAAGTTGACCGCGGATGTGACCGGAGAGGTCGAAGCGGAGGAGGGTGTATTGGTCATCCGCCGGATTCACGTCGCGATGCACCTTGTAGCGCCACAAAATGAAAAGGAGACCGTGGAGCGGGTGCACGGCATTTACGCGATGCACTGCCCGCTCTTTCGCACATTACACAAGGCCATCGAACTCACGTCTTCTGTCGAGCTCGTCACTCCCGTGTCCTAGCAGCTCGAATTTCAATGGGGAACAGTGATAAGTAAATTCTTTCGAGGTGAGACCGCTTGAAGCACGCCATTCTGGGAGCGGGTGCAGTCGGTGGATTGATCGGAGCGGCTCTCGCTCACGAAGGCCACCACGTCACGGTGCTCGTGCGCCCCGAATCCCTCGCCAGTCATCCCAGCCAGCTTTGCCTTGAGAGACCCTCAGCTCGACGCAATCGGGCGGCCCGATCATTCGCGGTGGACGGCACCATGGACTCGACGTGCCCACAACTCGCGAACTGGTTGCCAGAATCGAAGAAGGCTTGAACAAACGATTCCCCCAAGATACGAGCCCCGTTCGTATATCAAAGAAAACAAAGTAAATACGCGCACTCTCCAGCCGGACAACCCCGGACTGAGTAGTTCTTGGCCGTACGTGTGCCTCATCTCCAGAAACCTTTCGGCGAGCCGCGAATCACACTTCCGGGTGCACTTTTTTGGCAAGTTATTGAGGCCCCGTTGGGATCACTTCATTTGCGCTACTGGGCGCTAATGGAGCTGGAGAGGGAGACCCGGCCCGGGATTGCGTTAAGAGAAAAGCCTGCGTAATCGCAATCTCGGTCTTTATTGAGACTCCGGCCCTCTAACGGTAGTGACCGCTCGGGTAGCAAATCGTTTTCTGCGTTCATTTATGAACACGGACATGCCCGCAAACTCGCAGTTGCCCACCAACGAGGCGGAGCTCATAAAGAGCGTCTGCGACGGAAAGCGCGAGGCTTTCTACGAATTGCTGCGGCCCTATGAGCGCATGGTTTACGCAACGGCCATGTCGGTTGTAAAGAATCCTGCCGACGCGGAGGAGGTCGCACAGGAAGCCGTCCTAAAGGCCTTTGCGAATCTCGCGAGTTTCCGGTCTGAATCAAAGTTCAGCACTTGGATGTTGCAAATTACCTACAACGAAGCAAAGATGAAACTGAGGAAGGCCCGTTCGCACCTGTACGAATCCCTTGAAGACCAGCAGCAAACTGATGAAGGAGACTATTACCCAAGGGACTTTGCGGATTGGCGGGCCATCCCTTGCGAATTACTGGAACAAAGCGAGACGCGGCAAGCGATACAAAACGCAATCGCCTCGCTCAGCCCTTGCTATCGCGAAGTGTTGATTCTAAGGGATCTCCAGAATTTGAGCATCAAAGAGACGATGATTATTCTTGGCCTATCGAAAGCGGCCGTGAAAACGCGACTTCATCGGGCGCGCTTGCTATTGAGAGACACTCTGGCTCCTGGAATGGACGGTTCCTGGATAAAGGGACAAGACTACCGGAAGGTCAGGCGATGGTGAAAAAAGAAGAAGGGTCCAATGGCCCTAATTGAAATTAGTTGTTTCGAAGTCTGGCGGGAAATCTCCAACTACCTCGATCAGGAGATCACTCCTGAGATGCGCGAGAGGATGGAAGCACACTTCAAAACTTGCGCGCACTGCAATGCTGTCCTGGATGGCACCAGAAATGTTGTGGGTCTGGTTGGCGACGGAAGGCTGTTTCAGATGCCGGAAGGTTTCAACAAGCGTCTGTATAAAAAGATTCAGGATGCTCCGTAACTTTGTGCTTCGAGCCCTAGAGTGTGCTCCGCCTGGAATGGGTCCGCCACATCTTGGTTATCCATGTACATCCGTAACTTCCACTTTCCTTCTTTGTTTCTCCACCATATATCCACATAGCGATCCCTGCGATGGGTTGGTTGACCGCCGTCCTTAGGCGTAAGCGTTAACTCATGCCACCCGTAGTCATAGGCGACGTCTCCCTGAAGGCGAATCTCGATAACGATCACTACCAGCTTTGCAGTAAAACGCTCGAATAGGTTTTCTAGCCGAGTTTTCAATGCATTCAATCCCCCCTTGCGAAACTCACTCGGTTGGCCATCGGAAAAATTAACCATTTCGGGATCTGCAATCGCCAGTAACCGCGACACATCCGAGAGGTTGAAGCAGTCTCGAAATTCGCTCTTGGCCGCATTGATCGCACACAGATCGTCCATTGCCCTATCTCCATTGATGAATCGCAACTAGGGGGTCATTTCCTCGACCTATTCTACGGCTATTGACCCTGAGGCGATCATCTCCGCTCTCTGTTCTGCTAACCCTCGCACTTCTTTCAAGAGGAATGATTGTAACTTCTTAGCTTACTCCGAATCCCATAAACGCGGGCATTTCCTGGGCGTCAGGTCACGCGACCGCCTAAAATTATTCGAAGCCGCTCGCCTAGGAAGGGCTATGACAGACGTTTCCATCGTCGGGGCAGTGCTGGCAGGGCTTGTGTCATTCCTCTCGCCCTGTGTCTTACCGCTCGTCCCCGGCTACGTCTCGATGCTTTCCGGGATCGGCTTGAAGCAATTGCGCCAAGGCCAACATCCCCGTGCCGGTTTATCGGCCTCCGCTCTGGCATTCGTCGCCGGCTTCTCCTCTGTGTTTATCTCCTTTGGCGCCTCGGCCAGCGTCGTCGGGCAATTTCTTCGCGAGAATCGCGTTCTCCTTGCGCCCGTGGCTGGCGCATTGATTCTGCTGTTTGGCCTGCACCTCCTTGGTTGGTTGGCAAAATTGACTTTCCGCGTCGGCATCACGCTTGGCATCTTGTTCGTTGTCCTTGGCTTTCTTTCGTCGCTCCAGGGCGGTCCGATCTTTGGCGGATTCCGAATGATTCACTTTTTCTCCATCGCTTTGATCGGTTTCTTCGGACCGGCGATGGGCCGATGGCTGAATCGTGACATTCATCTGCGTAACAAAAACACACAGCCTGGCATCGGGAGCGGTTTTCTGCTTGGCTTTGCTTTCGCATTTGGCTGGACCCCGTGTATCGGCCCGATCCTCGCAACAGTGCTTGCGCTAGCCGCGGCGAGCGCCACGGTCACACGTGGCGTCTTATTACTTGCGGCTTATTCGGCGGGACTCGCAGTGCCATTCCTGCTCACCGCTCTTGGCATTGGAGAGTTCCTGCGATTCTATCAGCGATTCCGGCGTTATCTCCACGCCGTCGAAGTTCTAAGTGGAGCATTACTTGTGTTTGTGGGCAGCCTGGTTTTCTTGAACAGACTGACCTGGATCTCGGGAAAGCTGGGATTCTTGAATCGTTTTTCTCTTTAGGGCAAAAGACATTCACGTGAGGAGCGGTTTGGGATGAAACGAATTGGACTAACTTTTGTGGTGCTTATAGCGATTATTTTCCTGGGCCATTTTGCTGGCCGGGGCACGCGGGTCTCCGATGCGCGGGCAGAAAATAGAAGTCAGATCAGTCCACCGTCTGGTGTACGCGATTTTACGCTAAAGGACCTCGAGGGTCACGAGGAGTCGCTCGGACAATTCAAGGGCAAAATCGTTCTCGTGAATTTCTGGGCCACGTGGTGCGGACCGTGCAGAGTCGAAATTCCTTGGCTCATGGCCTTGCAGGAGAAATATGGACGGCAAGGATTTACCGTTCTGGGCGTGGCGATGGACGAAGAGGGCAAGAGTGCTGTTGCTCCTTTTATTCAAAAGGAGCGTTTCAAGCTTGGTACCAATTCCCAGCCTGTGAACTATCCGATCCTGATCGGCAATGACGACGTCGCCGAAAAGTTTGGAGGTTTGGTTGGTCTTCCGACAACGATCCTGATCTCTCAAGATGGCCGGCGGGTCAAACGTATTGATGGATTGCTCAGTTACGATGAGGTGGACAAAACCATCCAATCGCTTCTTGAAACCAGCGCTCGATGAATCTAAAGTTTCGCCGGCATGCGGTGGGTATCTTTAGTGGAGCACTCGCCAGCACGGTGTTGATAGCGACACTCCACTATGGGCTTTGGAGCTCCGTTCTGGGCATCGTAATTGGGGTGGCCTATTCCGCAGCTTTCCGGCCCACGCGCCAAGCCTATGCGGACAGCCTCATGGCCGGCGGCTCGCTCGGTGTTCCCCTATGGGGTCTCATCAGTGTAATCGCTGTTCCCCTGCTTTCCAGCCAGATGCCGGAGTGGAGCGCAGAACAGATGCGCCAGCATTTCCCTGCTTTGGTCGGCTGGGTGGTGTACGGCGCTTCTTTGGGGATCATCAATCAGGCCTTACAGGACGGCGCCGAACATTTCTTCGGTCCAGAGCCAGCCTCCACAGTCTCGGCAGTTTCAGTGAGCAAACGCATTGTTATCTTGGGCGGCGGATTTGCTGGCATGCGCACCGCGGAATGTCTCGAAGAAAAATTGCGCGGAGACTTTTCCATCAACCTCACCCTGGTCAATGACACGAATGCACTCCTATTTACTCCCATGCTTGCGGAAGTAGCCGGAAGCAGCCTGGAAGCCAGCCACATCAGCACACCTTTGCGGAGCACCCTCCGCCGGACAGAGTTCATTCGAGGCACTGTGGCGGAGGTGGATCTCGAAAAGCGTTTAGTCGTTCTCCGTAGCGATGCGGGCAGGGACGGAGCGCCCGCGCGGCAAGACGTTCCCTACGACCAGTTGGTCTTTGCGCTTGGCTCAATTTCGAACTACCTCGGCATGACGAATATTGAAAAGTTCGCATTTAATTTCAAAAGCCTGCTCGATGCCATCCGCATCCGGAATCACGTCATTGAAATGTTCGAACGCGCCGACCTTGTGTCCGATCCGGCTCTTCGGTCTTCGCTTCTTACTTTTGTCGTTGCCGGCGGCGGTTTTGCGGGGGTGGAGCTTGCCGGCGCTCTGAACGATTTCGCGCACGGCATTTTGGCGGATTATCCCAGGATTCATCCACATGAGTTGAATATTGTTCTTGTTCATTCCCGGGATCGTGTCTTGCCGGAGCTCAGCGAGTCCATAGCGCGGTATGCGCAAGAGAAGATGCAATTGCGTGGGGTGAGCTTCCGCTTGAACACACGCATCGTGGACGCGCATCCTGGCGTGGTCCTTCTGAGTGAGGGCAATATCCACACCGAGACTCTCGTTTGGACCGCGGGCACGGCGCCGAGTCCTTTGTTGAAGTCGCTGCCCCTTGAAAAAGACAAGCGGGGCGCAGTGGTGGTTGATGGCACGCTTGCCGTGCCGGGTCGTCCCGGATTGTGGGCCATCGGAGATTGCGCCGCAGTACACGATGCCACGTCAGGACATCCGTGCCCCCCGACGGCTCAGTTTGCCCTCCGTGAGGCGGAGGTTCTTGCTGGCAACATCCTTGCTCAGCTGGAAGGACGTCCTGCGCTCGGCTTCCATTTCAATTCACTGGGTGCGCTCTGCGTGGTGGGCCACCAGACCGCCTGTGCTGAACTGCGCATTCCATTTGTTCCAGGCAAATTCTTGCGTTTTTCCGGTCTGTTCGCGTGGCTCCTTTGGCGGGGAATCTACCTTGCGAAATTGCCCGGTTTAGAGCGCAAAATTCGGGTACTCATCGACTGGACCATCGAGCTCTTTTTCCCGCGTGACATCGTTCAGACAATTGATCTGAAGTAGGGTTCGGACGTATGCCAGAAACACAATCAGTGATCGGCGCGCAGTTCGAATCACCCTTTTCCCCTTGGGTTCGGATCGAGCCACTTCTCGGCCTGGCCCTTGGCGTCTTAGGAGGTCTGCTCGAGAGCGCTGTCCTGAAGACCTCACTTTTCTCGGGCGGATTGCTCGGCTTAACGTTTGGGCTTGCCTTTGGATTCTTTTTCGCCCGGCGCGCCACGAGTCCAGGTGCGGGACTGATTTGGGGTTTGGGTTCCTCCTTCCTTCTGTGGATACTCACCGCCGGAGGCTTTTTTCACTTCGTAGCGACCACCGGACGGTTCGCAATGAGACTCCAGGATGCCCAAGGACACTTCGCCGAACTCGTTGCCTACGTGCTGTGCCTTGGAATGCCCGTTGGCGTCGGATTAGGTATCCGGGGAGGATTCCGCACGTCTAGGCCGGACAAGAAATTCGCCTGGGGACGTGCCATCGTAGCTGGCGGATTAGCAGGCACACTGGGCGGTCTTATCTTTGGTAGATGGGTATCTTCGGGGGATTACTACCCTCTCTTGGCAGGATTTGGGGAACTCAGTTCCCGCCGCATGACCATTTCTTGCAGTTCCTGCACACGAGTTGGGTCTTTCTTGTTCAAGTACATCGGGTAGCCCAGACTAGACCAGACTAGAGACTGCTCCAATCTTAGGTTCCACGAATGCAGGGTGCCGGGCGGGTTTTCGCAATCTGAAGTGTCGTCACGTTGTCGAGATCATATTTCTGTGTCAGTACAATGGGCCGGACAACGGTCCCATACCGAAAGGACCCTTGGGGAACAACAACCGGCGCGAATGCGACCACCGTCGATTCCGGGCGGCAAAGCCACTCACCGAGAGAACGATGTCGTGCGACCGCCTTCTCGTTGTACGAACGAGGAATCTCGATTTCGGTCAGGATGAGCTGCAGAATCGAATTTACCGTGGAGTTGACGATCATTGTTGTTGTTCCCCCCTCTGGAATCGTTAGGGCCCGAATAAATCCACCCCGAGCATTCACCTGGTCATAGAGAAGCCACGGCATATCGGCTTTCGGCAACCGAACCCGGCCAAGCTCCACAGCAAGTGAAACAGGCATAGCGGGGAAAACGCCCAGAACTTCAGTCTGGCCGTGAACGGCTTTGATTTGGTCGAGAGCCGTTCGAACGAGCGCCCGGAATGCAGCAGGCAACCACCGCTCCGAGCGCCTCACGCGTAGCGTCCGCCGCGCGGGCGGCTTCGTCCAAGTCCGGTTCGAGGAAGTATTGCGATGATGAATTCTTGGTGCACTCTTGGTGCACTATAACCTGCAAATGTGGACATTGCGGCGCAACTGAGAGCAACGTAAATTACTGAAAACAGGTGAAAATCAGCGAGTGTAAACAGGGCAGGTGGGTTTAGCAAACCGCCGCATTCAGCCGCTCTGCCACCTCTCCGCGGCGTGCTTTCATGTCGTCAAACGATACATTTGAACTCGTGTTGCAATCTGACTTAACTCTCGTTAACTCCTATTGACATTCTATAGCAAAAGACTATGTTTATGTTCATACAGAAGATCTATAGGAGAGACCTTTGCCACGCGATCAAACCAATCTGCTGCAAGGCACCCTGGACATGATGATCCTCAAAGCGCTGGCGCCTGGTGACCTACACGGCCTGGGCGTTTCCCGTCGCATCGAGCAAATCACCAAAGGCACATTCCAAGTCAAGCCCGCCTCGCTCTTCCCGGCTTTACATCGGATGGAAGAACAAGGATGGCTGGTCGCCTCTTGGGGAGAGTCGGAAAACAAGAGGCGCGCCAGATATTACAAACTAACCAGTATGGGACGACGCCAACTGGAAGCGGAGACCAGCTGGGGCCGCATTGTGCTGGCGATAACCCGGACACTCGAAGCCTCCTGAAGGAAATCTTATGAATTTTCCTCGCTTGGCAAGCTTGCTGCGCAACCTCCTTCACAAACAGGGAGAGGAGCGCGAATTGGATGAAGAAGTTCGCGCCCACGAACAGTTGCTCGTGGACGAAAACATCCAAGCGGGCATGAACCCGCAAGAAGCCCGGCGTCAGGCACGCTTGGAGCTCGGCGGCGTTGAGCAAGTAAAGGAACAAGTCCGTGAAATTCGTGCCGGCCATTTGCTCGAAACGCTGTTTCAAGATGTGCGATACGCCGCGCGGATGATGCGGCGCAGCCCCGCGTTCACGATAACGGCGGTGTTGACACTGGCCTTGGGAATTGGAGCAAACACGGCGGTCTTCAGTGTTGTAAATACTGTGCTCCTTCGGCCTCTTCCCTATCCTGATTCGGATCGACTGGTACAGCTCTGGTCAACCAATCCGAACACAGACCACTGGGGTATGTGGACGGCATATCCCAGATTTGAAGACTGGCGCCGCCAAAACACTGTATTCGAAGAAATGGCCACCACGCGAACCTGGGTGATTAACATCAAGGGCAGCGATCATCCCGAGTCGCTGCTCGGAGTCATCACCTCGTCGCAACTCCTCGAGCTGCTGCGGGTGCGCCCGATACTTGGGCGGGGATTCCTGCCGGAAGAAGATCAGCCGGGCCACGATCACGTGATCCTTTTGAGTTATGGCCTGTGGCAAAGACGGTTCGGGTCAGATCCCGCTGTGATCGGCCGGACAGTGAATGTCGGTCAAGAGAATTACACCGTGATCGGGGTGATGCCGACTGATTTTCGATTTCCGCCGGACATTCGCGCGTCGTATCGAGTCGATGCCTGGCTTCCGCCCGCACCCGATCCAAGCCGCGACGAGCGCGTGAGCAATAACTACTACACCGTCGCGCGGCTAAAGCCCGGCGTGACGCTGGGGCAGGCTCAAGCCGAGATGGATGCCATCAGTCATGGACTTGCCGAGAAGTACGATGCGGACCGCGGCCTGGGTGTGAAGGTAGTCAGTTGGCAACGACAGGTCGGGAGCGAGGTGCGGCCGGCGCTGCAGATCCTTCTCGGTGCGATCAGTCTGGTGCTGTTGATCGCGTGCGCGAACGTGGCGAATCTGCTGCTCGTCCGTGGAGCCGTGCGGCAGCGGGAAGCGGCGTTGCGGCAAGCGCTGGGAGCAGGACGCGGGCGCCTGATCCGGCAGTTCATGACGGAGAGCATGTTGCTGGCTGTTTTCGGCGGAGTGGCCGGGCTGCTCCTGGCCTACGAGGGCTTGCATCTTTTTATTCGATTGGCCCCAGATATTCCGCGCCTCAACGAGACAACGATGGACCCGCGGGTGCTGATCTTCAGCGCTGCGCTGACGCTAGCAGCGGGACTGATTTTCGGTGTCGCGCCCGCGCTACAAGGGTTAGGGACGGATTCACGAGGATCGCTCAAGGAATCCTGCAACCGGTTGACTAGTGGCGCTACGCGCGCCAGAGCTCGTAACGTTTTAGTGGTGGCAGAGATGGCATTGGCGCTGATGCTGCTGGCGGGTGCCGGTCTGTTGGTGCGGAGTTTCGTGCGGGTGCAGCAGGTTGACCCTGGTTTCAATGCGAAGAACGTTTTGACGGCCTTCGTGATGCTGCCGCCTTCCAAATACCCAGAGCCGCGGCGGCAAGCCCAGTTCTTTTACGAAGTGATGGAGCGGATAGCGTCGCTACCCGGAGTGGAATGTGCAGGAGCGGCGGACTCAGCGCCGATGCTGACGAACGACACCGGTCCAGTTTCCATCGAGGGCCACCCTGTTGTACGGGACGAGGAAAAGATTGAAACAGAGCGGCCGAAGATCACTCCTGACTATTTCCGAGCGATGGGAATCCCTTTGTTACGCGGGCGAACCTTCACGTGGGCGGACAATGAGAGCTCGCTGCCGATGGCCATCATCAACGAGGCCGCGGCACGCCAGTACTGGCCGAGTGAAGACGCCATGGGGAAACGGGTGAAGCTCGAAGACGGCAGCGCGCCCGTTTGGAGACAGATAGTCGGCATTGTCGGGGATGTGCGGGAGGACGGGCTGGTTAAAGCAGGGCGCCCCGAAGTCTATGCTCCGCTGCTGCAGGCGCCTGTGCCATACATGGCGCTGATTGTGCGCACACGGACGCAGCCGGCGGCGCTCACGGCGGCGGTGCGGCAAGCGGTGATGGCGGTCGACAAAGACCAGCCGTTGTTCCAGGTTGAGACCATGCAACAGGTAGTGGACGATTCGGTGGCGGGCCGGCGATTCCAGATGGCACTGCTGGCTGTTTTTGCGGCGCTCGCCTTGGGCCTGGCGGCGATTGGCATTTACGGGCTGATATCTTATACGGTCAACCAGCGCACGCACGAGATTGGCATCCGCATGGCGCTGGGCGCAAAACGCGAGGATGTTCTGCATCTGGTGGTGCGACACGGAATGATGCTAGCGATCGCCGGAGTCGTCGTAGGAACAGTCGGAGCGTTGCTGCTGACACGCTTCCTTTCCGGCATGCTGTATGGAGTTGGCGTCAACGACCCCACGACCCTTCTCAGTGTCGCGACGCTGCTGATCGGCGTGGCGGCGCTGGCTAGCTACATCCCTGCGCGACGTGCGACACGGGTTGATCCGATGGTAGCGCTGAGGTACGAATAACGCGTGGTCTGCGATCTACGGTCGGATCACGGGCAACTCTGATGTAATGCGATTAGGTAAGGATTGCTGACATATGTCCGGAATGTGAACTCGGCTTAGGGTGCATCTACTCCAGCCCCTCTGCCCGCTTCTCGGCGCTCCACACATTTCAAGCCTTTGGGAATTCTGAAAAGCCCCCACGCAACAACGGCTTGCGGGGCGCCCTCGCAGTCGAGTGACCTCAACGGTCAGGGCCGCCCGCCCTTGCAAGGGGGAGAAGGATTAAACGTCGTATAATCTCGTACGCGCAACGGGGAGCAGAACAGATGAACGTACAAGAACAAATCAAGAAGTATATTACCAGCCAACCGGAGCCAAAACGCAGTGACATGCGAGAGTTGCATCGGCTCACACTTCAAGTGTCACCAGAATGCAAATTATGGTTCTTCGATGGTAAAGACAGCAAAAATCATACTGTTTCCAACCCTACGATTGGATATGGATTTCACACAATAAAATATGCCAATGGAAAAAGTAGAGAGTTTTTTCAAATTGGTGTGAGCGGAAACAAAACCGGAATCTCTGTCTATATTCTTGATCTCAAAGATAAGAAGTACTTAGCGAAAACGTATGGAAAAAAACTAGGCAAGGCGAGCGTGACCGGATATTGCATTCGGTTTAAAGCTCTAGAGGATATAAACATCGATACGCTTGAAGCGGCAATACGATATGGGCTTGCAGCTCAGAATGAAAAAGGCAAGCTGACGAAATAATTCCACTGTTAAAGGCAAGCAGTTATCGGTGCAAAGGCGCTCCAGTATACGACCCCTACAGCCCTGACCCGCGCCACAAAGCCATTCTCTATAAAACGGGTCTCCCGCAATAGTCGTGCGGCTCTCTGGCAGCGTTCCTTGCCTATCTCTGTTTGCCGTTGCCCACTACGGAAGTATCATGGGCAAATAGGAAGTAATCGGAATTGGAGAATTTCTGACACCTCTAGACCCGAAACTGCGTATCAGCTCTGGTTAGGGTGCGATAAGAGTTCCCGACAATTGCTTAAGGCGCTCCCCAGAAACACCTTCACAATATCGAGTGACACCAGGTCAAGTACCAGTTTTCTCTTATATCGTAGACGCTATTTGCGCAATTTAACCAGCTCCCCCTTCGCATGCTCATTGTCAGGATTCAACTCGACAGACCGCGCATATGCCATCCGCGCATCTTGGATATTGTTCGTCGCCTCGTAACCATCTCCAAGGCTGTCCCACGCATTCGCGGAATCGGGATAGGCCTTTGTATTCAATTTGAACAGCACGACGGCTGACGAAGGGTCTTTTTCCTGAAGGAAGGCATAGCCAAGCCTATTTATCGTCCTCTCTTCTCCAGTCATGTAACAGTGCATGGGATTGGCAGCGAAACTCTGGAACGCTTTCCACGCGCTCTCTTCTCCCGTTCGAGCTGCCGATCGCATTATCTCGGCAAACGACTTCGGGTTGAATCTGATTTCCATGATGTGCCTGGGGACGCCGTTTTCAGCCGAAGTTCTCCCCAGAAACGCCATCGCCGAAGCGTCATGTTCGACGTAGGCATTCAGAAACTGAAGCATGTAAAGTGCAACCCATGAATAACTTGTATTTGCGTCTTCCCGTCCATAATCTGCGACCTGATCTTCCGCGAATGTTTCGGCGTTCTTCATGCGCTGAAACATCGAACAGAATTCAGGATGGGACATGCCCACCATGTTTACAGTTGTGACGTCTCCGTGTGTCCATGCGTTAAGAACGCTGCGTCCTATTCTTTCATTGGGCGGGCCATGGTACGCATCAAGATCCTCAATGTAACTCATAGCGTTTGCGGTAAAAAACAGAAGTGGCATCTTCAACTGCTCTGGATGAATGTCTCCAGCGCTTGCGACAAGTCCTGGATAGTAGCGCATGCTGCCGTCCATCTCAGCCAAGACCTGAATGCGGGGGTCCCGCACAGCAGCGAACAAACTCGATATTCCTCCCCAACTAAAGCTCACCACGGCGACCTTCGATGAATCCGTATCAGGCAGGCCATTTGCATAAGAAATAAGAAATGAGATGTCGAGAGCTTGCGTATCAATCCCCGCCAGGTCGTCAGTCATATCGCGCGTCGACGGTCCCAATGAAGGAGTGGCAAGAACGATATAGCCATGGCTTGCGAGGTACTCGCACAAATCAGCGTTCTCCCAGGCAATGGATGAATCGCTGGGAGCGTAAATGACAACCGGGTAGCGTTGTTCAACCG